>ERZ761603.2551-NODE-2551-length-12374-cov-10.367319_pt1 | contig 12374 bp, 13 predicted proteins | sample MGYA00511879_ERZ761603 | MGnify/ENA primary metagenome ERZ761603 (study PRJEB28899, sample SAMN02850040) | bioreactor sludge metagenome | biome: EBPR Sludge; feature: EBPR Bioreactor; material: flocular biomat | place: Australia: Thorneside Wastwater Treatment... | reverse complement strand
TAGTCGCGCGCGATGGTGCTGTAGGTGAGATTGATGTCGGCCGTGTGATCGACGATGCGCCGGTTGATTTCTTCCGGCACGCGCATGTCGAAGCAGCGGTTGCCCGCCTCCATGTGAAAGGTCGGGATCTTGCGCCGCTTGGCGGGGATCACCGCCATGCAGCTGTTGGTATCGCCGAGCACCAGCATGGCGTCTGGCTTTTCTTCCGCCAAAACGCCGTCGACCGCGATGATCACCTTGCCGATCGTCTCGGCGCCGCTCGCGCCCGCCGCATTCAGGAAGTGGTCCGGCTTGCGGATGCCGAGATCGTCAAAGAAGATCTGGTTCAGTTCGTAGTCGTAATTCTGGCCGGTGTGGATCAGGACATGATCGCAATGCTGGTCCAGCTTGGCCATCACCCGCGACAGGCGAATGATCTCCGGCCGTGTGCCGACCACGGTGGCAACCCTCAGTTTCTTCATGTCAAACCTTGCTGGAAATCGTATCGGGACGCTCGCGGTCGAAGATCTCGTTCGCCCAGAGCATGACGACCATCTCGTCCTGCCCCACGTTGGTGATGTCATGCGTCCAGCCGGGCACCGTTTCCACGACCTGCGGCTGGTCGCCGGAGGTAAAGACCTCATGATGCTCACCGGTCACAACATGGCGGAAGCCGAAACGCGCCGAACCCTTGATGACCAGAAATTTCTCGGTCTTGGTGTGATGATAGTGGCCACCACGCGTAATCCCTGGATGCGCCGTGAAAAACGAAAACTGCCCGCTATCCTGCGTCTTCAGCATCTCGACGAATACGCCACGCTCATCACCATGGCGCGGCAGGTCGTAGGCAAACCTGTCCGGCGGCAGGTAACTGACGTAGGTCGCATACAACGCGCGCACCAGGCCGGTACCAACCCGTTCCGAAACCAGCGAAGTCCGGCAGTTCCTGAAAGCCTCGATCTGTGCCGCCAACTCGCCGAGGCCGATGCTGTAGACCGGGTCGACATGCCCTTGCTGCAAGCCCGGCGCCATCCTGCCAAGCATGTCGATGAACTCGCCGACCACGTCATCCACATACACGAGGCTCAAACGGACAGCCGGATCGTTGATCTGGACGGGCAGATCGTTGGCGATGTTGTGGCAGAAGGTGGCGACCACCGAGTTGTAGTTCGGCCGGCACCATTTGCCGAAGACGTTGGGCAGGCGATAGATCGCCACCGGATTGCCGGTACGGCCGGCCAGCGCTTCGGCAGCGACTTCCGCCGCACGCTTGCTCTCGCCGTAGGGGTTGGCAAGTTCTGCCTGGATCGACGAAGAAATGATCAACGGAATCGTGCGCCCGGTCTCGCCGATCAATTCACAGAGCCGAACCGTCAGGTCGGCATTCCCTTCGGCAAATTCCCTGACCTCGGTCGGGCGATTGACCCCTGCCAGATGGACGACCGCATCCGCCTGCCCCACCTTCTCCTCGAGGTCTCCAGGCGAATCCTCCTTGTCGAACCCGATGACCTCGTAGCCTTCCAGTTCGCCTAACCGGACGACAAGATTCCGGCCGATGAACCCGGTGGAGCCCGTAATCAGGACACGCATCTTCACTCCTCGGGAGGAACGTTTTCGCCGCGAACAACGGCCGGCATGAAACCAAGTCGCATGAGCAACTTTTTCGTTCCCTCGACGTCAAGGCGTTCGGTGTTGTGCGAATTGTAGTCCTCGGCTCCGGAAATTCGCACCTCCCCCTGTTCTACGAACTTGCCGTAGTTGAGGTCGCGCAGGTCAGGCGGCACGCGGAAGTACCCCCCCAAGTCTTCGGCGGCTACGCGCTCCTCCCTGCTCAACAGCGCCTCGTAGAGTTTCTCGCCATGGCGGGTACCAATCACGCTGATTTCATGATCGGGAACGCCCATCAATCCCGTCAGCGCTTTGGCCAGAGTATCGATGGTGGCCGCCGGCGCCTTCTGCACGAGAATATCTCCCGGTTTGCCATTGTCAAAGGCATAAAGCACCAGATCAACTGCATCATCGAGCGTCATCATGAAGCGCGTCATCGCCGGATCGGTAATCGTGATCGGCTTGCTGGCACGGATCTGCTCAATGAACAACGGGATCACCGACCCGCGCGAAGCCATCACATTACCGTAGCGCGTACCGCAGATGACCGTCGAATCGCTTCCACGCGATTTTGCCACCATCACCTTTTCCATCATCGCCTTGGATATCCCCATGGCGTTGATCGGATATACGGCTTTGTCAGTACTCAGACATACAACACGCTTGACGCCCGAAACGATCGCCGCTTCGAGCACGTTTTCCGTGCCGAGAACGTTGGTTTTCACCGCTTCGAGCGGATGAAACTCGCAGGAAGGAACCTGCTTCAGGGCAGCTGCGTGATAGATGAAATCGGCGCCGCGAACTGCATTGAGCACGGAAGTGTAGTCGCGAACATCGCCAATGTAGAACTTCAACCTCGGATCGGCATACTTCTTCCGCATGTCATCCTGCTTTTTCTCGTCGCGGCTGAAGATCCGGATTTCGGCAATATCCGTGTGGATAAAACGCCGTACTACAGCATTTCCAAACGATCCGGTTCCCCCACTGATTAGCAGTACGCCCTTCATTTTTGCCCCTTAATTTCCCGACACACCTGAACCCGGAACTGAGTTTATCAACTCCATATTCCGGACGCTCCGACCCAAAATATTTGATTATCCGCCATCTTCAGCATGGAATCCAGGCAGTTCAACCAAGAACTCGGTTCGAAAGCCGATTAACGACATGACATTGCTGTGATTCCGAAAGTCCGACCCATAGCGGCAATCGAACCAATCGTTCCGCCTGCCGATTGGTAATCTCCAGCGAACCATGCACCCGCCCATACCGCAGCCCCGCCGGCGAAGAATGCAGCGGCACATAGTGAAACACCGAGTAAATCCCGTTCCGCTTCAACTCATCCAGGACACCCTGCCGGTCGATCCCCGCCGCCAGCAGTACGTAATACATGTGCGCGTTGTGCTGGCACCCTTCCGGGACAACTGGTCGACGAAGGACTCCCTTTGCTTCCAGCGGCTCGAGTAATTCGTGGTAACGCGCCCAACTCGCCAGGCGGTCGTTGGTAATCCGCTCCGACTCTTCCAGTTGCGCCCAGAGGAACGCTGCAATGAGTTCCCCTGGAAGGAAGGAAGAGCCGACCTCCTGCCAGGTGTATTTGTCCACCTCACCCCGGAAGAAGCGGCTGCGATCAGTGCCTTTTTCACGAATGATCTCCGCGCGCAAGGCCAGTTCTGGTTCGTTGACCAACAGCGCTCCACCCTCTCCGGAGATCACATTCTTCGTTTCGTGAAAGCTGTATGCCCCTAGGTCGCCAACGCTGCCAAGAGCGCGCCCCTTGTAGCTGGACATGACGCCCTGCGCCGCGTCCTCCACCACATTCAACCCGTGCCGGCGAGCGATCGCCATGATGGTATCCATCTCGCATGCGACACCTGCGTAATGCACCGGCACGATCGCCTTGGTGCGCGGGGTGATGGCCGCTTCGATCAAGCGCTCATCAAGATTCAGCGTGTCTTCGCGGATGTCCACAAAGACCGGCACGCCACCGCGCAAGACGAATGCATTGGCCGTTGAAACAAAGGTAAACGACGGCATGATGATTTCGTCGCCCGGCCGGATATCCAGCAACAGGGCCGACATTTCCAGTGCAGCCGTGCACGAATGGGTCAGAAGCGCCTTGGCACATCCCGTTCTTTGCTCAAGCCACTGGTGGCAACGCTTGGTGAAGGAACCATCGCCCGCCAGCATGTTGCCGAACTTGGCTTCGGCAATGTAATAGAGCTCCTTGCCGGTCATGTAGGGCTTGTTGAACGGGATTGTCGAGCTGCTCAAGTCGATCCTCCCGTCTGCGCGTTCAACAGCCAGATCATTTCTGGCACTCCATGAAGCAATGGGTATACGGGATCCAGGCCTGGTGGCGCACCTCAACGCGTGGCGACGCAAATACCTTGTCAGCCAAAACCTGGTATTCCACTTTATTACGCACATTCTGGCCGCGATCATTTCGAACCAAAAAACGAGCGACTGGATTCTGCGAAGGGGCGAGACAAGGGTCTACCGAGATCAACCTGCCGCCTGGCTGAAGCGCTTCGTGAGCCAGTTGCAGAACGCCAACTGCCACGGAGTCGTCCAGGTGATGTAGCAGCCCCAAAGCCAACACCGCATCGAACTTGGGCAACTCTACGAGATCGTCAAGCTGAAGTTGCTTGCAGTTGAAACGGCCACGCTGCCCAAACCTTGTCTTGGCCTGCGCAATATAAGGTTCGCTGATGTCGTACCCCCAATAGTCGACGTCGGGAAGATAGCCCAGGATATCCGCAGGACCGCAACCCACATCGAGAATCCTCATTCCGGGGAAGGGCTTGACGTAGTTCGCGACAAAACGCTGACGCGACTTGTGTGCTCCCATGAGCGACTGGAAAGCGGAATAAACGAATGGATGGGAGAGAATTGCCCTAACGCCGTGGGTAATTTGCGCCATTAACGCGCCTCCGCGTTAGCTGTCTTCTCGATGCGGCAATCCATGATCGGCTGTATGGCTGACGGAATGAGGCTGAATAGCAGATGGATTCGCAAACGAACCAACATCAGGATAAGACCACGTATTGCGGGAGATCGGCGACCCGCGAATTCCGCATCAAAAGCAATCCTCTCCAGAGTAGAAGCAAGCATAGAACGATTGAAAGTCACTTTGAGCCCCGACAATCGTCGAACAACCCGTTTGATCTGAATGACGTTGATCCAATTGAGCGACTTCCAGGTTCCCGCAGGATCTGAAACACTCCGGCTACAAAATATCTTCCGCCTCAGAATCCGCTCTGTAAGCTGTTTGGAAAACAAAGTCGGGATGTTGAAGTGGGGCTCGTACGGGAAGAGATAATTCGGACATGTAAAACGATAGCTTGCCCCGACGGCAAGGCTCTTTCCGACTCTCCCAAGAACTTTTGACACATCATTCACATGTTCCATGACGTTGACAGAAAAGGCGTACTCGAAGCGGTCGACCACATCAAGTGCTTCCGCAGGCCGATCAAGAATCGTAGGGCAACAATCCTCGGAATGCGCTGCGACCAATACCAACTGCCGCATCCGGTCAAAATGCGAAAAGCCATCACCAACAGGCTCAAGTGCCGTAACGTCAAAGCCCTCTCTCACCAACTGACAACTAAGAAGCAACGAACCCGCGCCAACCTCCAGGATGCTCCCCCCTGGCCGCAAGCGCCCAAGGTCGGAATCAATATAACGCCGACCAAATTTGGCTTCAGCCGCATAGGTATCGAACAAAGCCACCAACTCAGGCGCAGCTTCGGCAAACTGGGACCGCACCGAGTCCAGCCAAGATTCGATGACGATTCCCTGCCGCCCTTCAGGCATCCGCAGTTACCCCAAGGACAATCCCACCGAGGATCAACAAGACAGCAAAGATTTTTGTCGCGGTCAGGTCTTCAGACAGAAAGAACCACCCGCCCAGCAGGACCATAGCGAAAGTCACCCCGATATATACGGGAAACGCAACCGTCAATGGCAGTTTGGTGACGACATACAACCACGCAAACGAGGCAAATAGTGCCGCTATATATGCCGAAATAATCACCGGATCACTCAAGAACCTGACGATCTGCGCAGAGAAATTCTGCGTGACCTGTTGCTCCAGAAAATTTGACCTCCATTTCACAATAAGTTGGCTGTAGGCTACCAACACGGCGATAGGCAGGATTAAGAGATAGGTTTTCAATTGCCCCCTTTTTGTTCTTGTAGTTAATGACTCAGCACTGCCAAGCCAAACCCTGTCTGTCCAAACCCGTTTCCGTTGTAGAGCATGTACCTTTGACCGCCGTGGTCAAGCACGAACGGGTATTCGATCATTTCCGAATCCCATCCATCCGGCGATACATCAATTCCCGCCGCATCCAAGTCGAGCGCCCAGTTCCTACCATCTCGGCTAGATGCATACCCGATGCGATACTTTTCCCCGGAGCCACTGCGATAGGAAAACCACATCTCGTACTCTCCGGACTCGTCGCGCACAACAGTAGGTCTGGAGAACGCCTGTGCCTTGCCGTGCGTGTATGGAACAGCCAATCCCTTGCGGCTCCATGAATTTCCATTCTGGGAAGTGGCATAGTTGATTACGTGCAACATTTCCCCGTTACCGGCATCCCACGTTTCGGTCGAGCCATACCACATCTGGTAGCCCACCTCTTGACCCCCTAACACCCACGGATATGAAAGGCTGACCGGATCCACAGCATCGGTTCCCAGGAATGGATCCGCAGAATCCAACGCCAGAGTCAGATCGGGCCGGACGATCAATCTCCCGATATCTCCCCGCCAGTGGTCTCCGTCACGATTCTGCCAACCCATGAAAAGCATGTATTGCACACCGTCGACCGCATAACAGCTGCCAATGCTGACACCATCCGCATAGAAACTGCCTTCGGGCCCATGCTGGAAGAACGGCTGTTGGTGTTCGCAGACGACCTTGCGTTTGACTATGTCAATATCAACAGCCCCAACAGAGGATCGGTTATCTGCATCCCTGCCGCTAAAGAAAATCCGAAAGACATCTCCCTCAAGCCGAACCGGCAACGGGTTGGCGGCGTGGGATAGAAGTTTCGGATGGCGACCATCGCTCGCTGGGCAATACAGCACCCCGAGTTTTTGCCAATTTCCCCTCATATCCTTCTCAGTTTCGTACTAGGGACTTTCGCGCGCTCGGTGGCGGTGCCTATATACACGCCTTCAGCCTCGGCGTCGGCAAGCAGTAAGGCTCCAGCACCTATCACGCACCGCTCGCCAATGTTGATGTGGTCGCGCAACGTAGCGTTCACGCCGATGAAACACTGCTCGCCAATCTCGACACCGCCCGAAACCACGACATGCGAGGCAATGAAACAGTGGTCCTTGATGGTCGAGTGGTGCCCGATGTGGTTGCCGCTCCATAACGTTACATTGTTGGCGATGGTGACGAATGGCTGAATGGTGTTGTCTTCGAAGATGAAACAGTTTTCCCCGATACGCCCCTCGTTCAGCACGGTGGCCCGTGAACTGATGAAACTGGCCAGGCGGTAGCCAATCGCCTTGGCTGCCAGATATTTTTCCTTGCGTACTGCGTTGAGCTTCGAGTAGCTGAGCGCAACAAAGAAATCGCATTCGTCGGGACTGTATTTTTGGGACACCTCGTCGAATGGAACCACCGGCAGGCCGCAAAAAACGGTTTCAGTCATGTAGGCGGCGTCGACCGTGAAAGCGACCACTTCGTAGTCGGAATCGGTACTGAAATAGTAGTGGGCCAGTTGGGCGATGTCGCCCGAGCCGAAGATCACCAGACGCTTCTTCATGACGCCTTCCTCACCAGGATTGTGAACTCGTAAAGCCCGTAGTCATGCAGCAGGGCCACGTTGCGCGAGTAACGCCGCTTGCAGAGATCGAACAGTGCGCAAGGGTCGGCGTAGTGAAGGTAGTCGCGCATCTTCTCCGCATCCGAATAGGAAGTAAGACAATTGAAAGAGAAACCGAGTCGGCTGGTGCGGTCTAGGATATCCAGGGTTGCTTCGAGATACGCGCGCCACTCCGCATCCGACCGGCCCAAACGAACATTGAAGATGCCGCTGGCGACTCCGTAATCGGCAACGCCATCGGGCTCGCTGGCGAGCACGAACCGCGCTTGTGATCTGGCCCGAGGGCGCTGCTCGGCGGCCTTGATCATGCCTTCGGAAACGTCGATTCCCGAGTAGGAAAACCCTGAATAGCAGGCGGCAAGAAAATCATTGAGAGCACCGTAGCCGCAGCCGAGATCATTGAGTGAAAACTGACGTCGGCCGTCAATGATCTTGCACAGCTGTTCAAAGCGCAGTTCCTGGCTCTCTTCCCCGTTCCAGTCGACACCACGCGCGGTTTCTCCGTGCTGCGCGAGCTTTTCGGAATAGTAGTCAGCGACCTCGGTGAGCAGATCAGTCTTTTTTTCTAGCATGGACCTGCCTCACGATCGTGTAGGGACGTTGCTTGGTTTCGGAGAATATCTTCGAGAGATAGATGCCCACCACCCCGATAAATGAAATGACCATCCCCCCCAGTAGCCAGATCGAGGCCATCACCGATGTCCAGCCGCTCAAGGGTTTGGCGAGGAACATCCAGTGGATGAAAAGGTAGGCGATGTAGAAGAGCGCAAACAGCGAGATTGAAACGCCTATATAGAAGATACTGACGAGCGGCGCGTTGCTGAATGACGTAACCGAGTTTACCAGCAACGACATCTTTCTGCGGAACGTATAGGTCGTCTCGCTGGAGCTATGCTTCTTGACTGCTTGCGGGCGTTGAACGAAGCCAGTGATGTGCCAGAGGCCTGCCATGAAAACCTCTCGTTCCTCATGGCGTAGCAGGGCATCAACGTAACGACGGGTCATCAGACGTGCCGTGACAACATTTTCCGGCAGAGCCATGCCCGTCAGCGCCTTGAAGAAGCGATAGAACAACCGGCCACTCCAGCGCTCGAACCAACTCCCTTTGCGCTGTTCCTGGACGCCATAAACCACATCGCATGGTTCGCTTTGCATCCGCTCATCAAAGGCAATCAAGCACTCCGGCTCCTCTTCCAGATCGCTGTCGATCAGAAAAACGCGCTCTCCCGTTGCGTGGGCAAGCCCCGTCATCATCGCCTTGTGATGGCCGAAGTTGCGTGAAAGGTCAACGACGACAACGTGGCCATCGGACTCAGAAAGCTGAACCGCCAGATCCAGACTGTTGTCTGGCGACCCGTCGTTCACCAGAACGACTTCGTAGTCGTCGCCGACGAGTCGCCTAGCCGCAGCGCTGGCCCGTTGGTGAAACTCGGCAATGTAGGGCGCAGACTGATAGAGGGTTGCAACAATGGACAACTTCACGAGCGCACATACCTCATGTAGCAGTGGGCATCCATACCGCAGTTGAATAGCAAGTCCAGAATGGTAACCCCTTGCGTGAAGTCGCCCCAGAGTTGCGGATACTCAGGGTAACCGGCGTAGTCAAACCAGGTCAGTTGGATGCCACGCTCGGCGAAGACGGTTTCTACGATGTAATCCCTGGCGGCCGGGCCGGAGATGTATTCGCTTCCGCCGGCTGAAACACAGAGATCGGCCAACCGCTCCGACTTGCCTTCGGACAAAGGGTAATCCCACGAGTAGCTGATGGTCGTCTTGATACCCAGGTAAGCGCAAATTGCTTCAATGAAGCGACGATTCAGTTGGGAAAGGTGCGTTGGTGGCTCGGCCAGATAGAGCGGTTCGAGCCAGGCCGCAATCTCGTTGAAGCATGGTGCGCGGCGGTAGTTCTGCGAAAGTGCCTTCCAGTGATCCTTTGCCCATTGTGTGCCTTCGATCTCCGTCTCGCGAATGGTCTGGAAATACTTGCCCTTCACCTTGACCGGAATCGTCAGCCACTGCACCCCCTGCGGGGTCTTGATCTGGTTACGATTCCGCCAGTCGCGCCGGGTGTACTGCATGTCGTCGTAGAGGATGAATTCATCCGCCCCGGCAATCATGTCGAAATAGCCCTTCCAAGGGATGTAGTTGGACTGGAGGATGGCGATTTTTTTCAATTTTCAAGACCGCGCCGCGACACTTGATCGCCACGCAGCCCCTCATCAAAAGCAACGCAACAGTAACCGTTCAACTCAGCTTGCGGAAGAGAGTGGAACTGGGGTGACATATAGGTACAACTGCCAATTGCCCCTGAACTACCGAGTTGCTTTAAGAAAGGAACCAGTTTCCCATTTATCAGATCACCTCCATATGCATACTCGGAGACATAGGCGATGTGGATCGGCTGCCGAAGGCCAGAAAACGCAAAGTAGGTCATGTGGTCGACAACCAAATTCTTGGCTCCACTCGCGGGAAACCCGCATTGCTTGGCAAGAGCACGAATAGTCTCGAAATGCTGCTCCTGGTTAAGATGCGGCACCGAAAGTGGCTGATTTGGCGGGGGATACCTCTCAGAGGTTGCACTTCGGTAAAGCTCAGGCACCATTTTGGAATTCAGAATCGTGAGACTAACCAATGCAGTTGCCATCAGAAGCACCCCAAGACCCCGAATCATCGTCAGCACTGACGGGAGAAGCATGACATCAGAGAAAATCAGCAACCCAATAACGAGGGCAATTGCAATAACCTGCTGCGCCCCATAAAAATGCCAAGCATTGTAGAGAAATGCATTTGCAATCAATCCAACGGAAAGTCCCATGGCAAGCCAGCCGCTCGTCGTGATGTAGCGACGAAGCCCCCCAACGGAAAATTTCAACAGCCCACCGCAGACAGCACCAGTAATTACCAATTTTGCTATCCATTCGATGAACGAATTGACAAAGCCCACAAGCTCCGATGTTTGCATTGGGGGCAGCCATCCGGATTGGTATGTGTTAGCGAACAGAAGATGCTGCACGACCCGGCTGGGCATTGAAAACACATTGGACAATCCACTCTTGAAAAAAGCGACAGGCGAATCAAAGAGCAGAGAGAGTGGCAGGACACTATGCGAAAACGCCAACTTCACCTGTGGAGCATCTGTGCATTGCATCTGGAAGCGCGCGGTAATGACGGATTGGGCAGCCATTGCAACGATGACCAGCGGAACAGCATATTTCAATATGGAATTAGCACCCCTCAAAACGAAACATGCAGCAATGACGACAAACGGGAGGAAGAAGAGCGCCTTCGGATGGACGTAAAACATTAACGCCGATGTGACTACGATAGCCAACGCCTTGATGTATGACCGGGAGCACGGCCTCGAAACGATCGCCAAGCTTGTCAGGACGAGCAGGCAAAGAATCAGGACATTTTCCGTACGCGCCAGAACCCACACGAACGGGAGGACACCAAGAAAGCCAACAGCACACATCGCGCCAAACCAGGTGAGCGCATCCTTCCTCTGCTGAAAGGTTCTAGAGCATAGATACGCCAATCCACCGAACCATAGGAATCCGAGTACAACTCCAATCAGACGGATCCCGAATGGCGAAAGATTCCCAAAAACCAACGAATACAAAGCCGCTGCAGGCCAGAGTAGCAGCGGCGTGGAAGACACAAAAGACTCGCCGCACTGAGGGAACAATGAGACCAGATTTCCGCCCTCTGCGAACAGACGCCCTCGAGCCCATGACATAACGACTTCATCGCTATATACGGGAACCAGTATCCCGATACAAAGTGTAGCGACCGAGAACAGCACGACGATCAGAGCCATGCCCCCGGAGAGAGTCTCCAGGTTCAAACGCAAGGGCGAATTACGGAGGTTAAAAATCACAGCGAGCGCAGGAAGTTGGGAATGCGCTGCGGTCGACGCTCGCGAATGCCCGCTCAAGCCGTTCATGGAACGGCCCGCAGTTGGTCAGCACCTTGCTGTTCCAGATCTTTTCCAGATAGGGAATGAACTCCTGCAAGGGAGGCAGATATGGCTGGGTAACGAATACCCTGTCGTTTCTGTTCATCGAGGATTCAATCCAACAATGGAATATCTCAAGTAATCAGTTCTTGTGGGTAAGCAGCGCTTTTATCTTTCTCAAGCCTCTCAACACTTTGGCCCGAGGCCCTGTTGCGGACAGGAAGCCCACCAGACGCTGTTGTTGAGCCATGCAAATTCCTTGAAGATCTATATGCCCAGCCATCAGGTCCGCCAATTGTTGTTGCTGAGCCATGTACTGATGCTGAAGCGCGACATATGGCCGGAGGGTATCCAGGTATTTCTCTTCCCCGAGTGCAACGAGATCAAACAAGCGCCGATAACCGTGGCCCAGAATCAACAGTTCGACGTCCTTGCCCACCACCGCCGGATCTTTACTTACAACAATACCGGCGTCGGAGAGTTTGCGATCGAACTCCTCGACGAACGCTTTATAGCTGTATTTTCCGGACTCGATCAGGTCGCGGAAGGCGTTGTCGCTCAACGTCTTGCGAATCCCGGGATCTCGGAATTTCCGGATAACGTCATCGATATTCGAAAAATCCTTCTTGAGCGGAATGTAGTGAACATCCGGGACTAGAATCCCGGTGTACCTACCCTCGAACAGGATCTGGCACGCGCGAACACTCGCCGCCTCGAAGACGCGCGGGCTGATCATGCGATTGTAGACGCCCTTGTCCTCGTATTCATCAAGCAACAGCCTGGAAATCTCGTCGAACGAAATGTCCGGCCTTTCCGCCATGATTTTTTCATAGCGGGGTCGCATCTCGTCGTTCAGATCGAAAATGGAAACCCCAGCCTCGACTCCGAGCACTCCGCGGCAGTTGCCTAGGAATCTGAGCCAGTCCCCCCCGTAGATTCTCCTTTCCTCAGCGGCTTCGATATCCAAGACAAGTCCGCTGCCCGCGGCAAAC
>ERZ761603.2550-NODE-2550-length-12376-cov-5.332116_pt1 | contig 12376 bp, 5 predicted proteins | sample MGYA00511879_ERZ761603 | MGnify/ENA primary metagenome ERZ761603 (study PRJEB28899, sample SAMN02850040) | bioreactor sludge metagenome | biome: EBPR Sludge; feature: EBPR Bioreactor; material: flocular biomat | place: Australia: Thorneside Wastwater Treatment... | reverse complement strand
CGAGATTACAAGGTGACTGGAGTTCAGACGTGTGCTCTTCCGATCTGAACACATGGCCTTCAACGGCTCCAAGAACTTCGAGCCCGGATCGCTGATTCCCTATTTCGAAAGTCTCGGTCTGACATTCGGGAGGGACCAGAATGCGTTCACCAGTTTTGATCAGACCGTGTATCAACTGCGGATGCCCGACACCAAGCCCGAGACGTTCGGGAAGGCGTTCACGTTCTTCAGCGACGTGCTCTCTCACCTGCTGCTCCGGGATGAGGAGATCGATGCGGAGCGGCAGATCATCATGGAGGAGAAGGCGACGCGCAAGGGCGCTCAGCAGCGGATCGGCGAGATCCGCATCAAGTCGCTCGCGCCCGGATCGCTGCTCGGCGAGCGCATCGTGATCGGCGTCGATGAGACGATTCTGGGGATGACGCGGCAGGACTTCCTCGACTACTACACCAAGTTCTACGTGCCGAGCAACACGACGCTGATGGTGGTCTCCGACGAAGATCCGAGCGTGGTGATCCCGATGATCGAGACCGCGTTCGCCGAGCCCGCCGCGCGGGTGCCCAAGCCCACGCCGCAAGATGCCGGCGTGAAGCCCTACAGCAAGACATTCTCCGTGATCGCGACCGATCCGGAACTGACACGCGCGCAGGTGAGCATCACGCGATTGCTCGAACCTATCGGAGCAGTCACCACCGTCGAGGGGTACAGGGAGGAGATGCTGAACAGCCTCGGGAGCATCGCTTTCAATCGGCGGATGGACGCCAAGAAGAGCGATGGAGAGCTGCACATGCTCGGTGCTTCTGCGGGCGTGCAGGAACTGGCGGGGGTTGCGAGATTGGCGAGCGCCAACGCCTCCGGAGAGCCCGGCCAGTGGAAGACCATGCTCGCCGAACTCGCCCTCGAGCTCCAGCGGGCGCGCACCTTCGGTTTCACCGAGCGTGAGATCGAAGAGGTGAAGAAGGACGCACTCGCCCGGGCGCAGCAGGCCGCCGCAACCGAGGGGACGCTTCCCGCCCAGGCGATCATCGCCTCGATGAACTCGAGCATCGCCGCGGGCGAGCCGTACATGAGTTCGGCCCAGCGGCTCGACCTGGTTTCGCGGCTGCTCCCCTCGATCTCCGCTTCTGAAATCTCCGAACGGTTCCGCTCGGAGTTTGAGCCGCGGGCCGTGATGTTCTTTCTCTCGCTCCCGGCCAACGCGGAGATTCCCACGGAGCAGCAACTCACGGAACTTGGTCTTGCCGCCCTCAGCGTGAAACCGGAAGCGGATGTGGAGGCGGCGCGCGCCACGTCGCTCCTTGCCAAGCCCCCCGAAGCGGGCAAGGTCGTCGATTCATCGGTGCACGAGGCGACGGGTATCTGGTCCGGCTGGCTTTCGAACGGCACCCGGGTTCATTTCCGGAGCATGGACTATCGCAAGAACACCGGCGCGCTGAACATCACTCTTCTCGGAAAGCCGCTCGAGGAGACCGCCTCGAACCGCGGCGTCACGGAGGCTGCGCTGTCGTGCATCGGCCGCCAGCCGGCGAGCCGGACACTCAGCTCCAACGACATCCGCAGCCTGATGTCGGGGAGCAAGGTCCGGGTCTCACCGCGCGGTGGGAACGACGCCATCGGCATCGCGATCGGCGGGCAGCCGGAAGACTTTGAGACGGGTCTGCAACTCGCGCATCTCCTGCTCACCGAGCCCCGGATCGAGGCGTCGGCCTTCGAGGATTGGAAGACCGCTTCGCTGCAGGCGATCGAGGCCGCGGAGAAGGATCCGACGCAGACGTTCAGTCGGCTCGTGGCGGACGCCATTTATCCCGAGGGCGAGGTCCGCACGCGCCCGCTGACAGCCGAACAGGTGAAGGCTGTGACGATCGAAGCCGCCCAGGCATGGCTGGATGCCGCGGTGAAGCAGAGCCCGATCGAAGTCGCCTTCGTGGGTGACATGCCGCGGGAACAGGTCATCCCGCTCATCGAGCGCTATGTGGGCTCGCTCGCCGACCGCCCACGAATCGAGCCCGGTGCCTTCGCGGCATTGCGGCGCATCGAGAAGCCGTCTTCGCCGCGAACGGTCCGCCGTGCCATCGAGACCACGACAGACCTTGGCGCAGCAATGGTCGGGTTCTACGGTCCGGACGACGCCAACCTCGATGACGTCCGGGCGATGGCGCTCGCGGCCCGCGTTCTCTCGTCACGCATGGTCGGCGAGATCCGCGAGAAAGCGCAGCTTGTCTACAGCATTCGATCCAACTCGAACCCGGGGAGCACATTCCCGGGCTTCGGGGTCTTCTCCGCGGCGAGTCAGACCCAGCCCCAGAAGGCGGACGCCCTGGTCGCGAAGATCCAGGAAATGTTCGGCGTGTTCGCGAAGGATGGCCCGACCGATGCCGAATTGACAGTCGCGAAGGTCCAACTCGCCAAGTCAATGGATGAAGCGATGAAGGAGCCGGGATTCTGGCTCAGCCAGATGGCCACCGCGACGTATGACCGCACCAGCTTTGACGACGTTCTCGCGGAACCCGAAAAGACGGAGGCGGTGACGGCAGACCAGATCCGGGCGACCTTCGCCAAATACTGGGGAGACGGTCAGACGATTGTCGCGACCGTGATGCCAGCGGGGACGCCAGAAAAGTGATCGCCCCGTCGGAGAGGCCGGTTTTTATTGGACTATTGTGCGGAAGCCGCCCATTTGGTAGAATGGTGGCGTTGGTCACGGCCTCTCGTCATCGCGCCTTTTCACTCCTCGAACTCCTCGTGAGTTTCGCGGTGGTCGCCGTGCTGGTCAGTCTCGTTCTTCCGGTGCTCCTTCACGCGCGCGAGAGCGGCTATCGCGCGGTGTGCTCCTCGAACCTGCGTCAACTGAACGTGGGCTGGAGTTCATACCTGCAGGTGAACAAGGAGCGTTTCCCCCAGTTCGGCGACCAGCCCGACTGGACGTACGGCGGTGCGGAGTTTGTCGGCCCGGACTCGCGTCCGGTACTGGCCTCGGACCGGCCGATCAATCCGTATCTGGTGGAGAACTCCGGGATCGGACAGAATGCGGAGATCGCCGCGATGTTCCGCTGCCCGAGTGATTCCGGCGTCTTCCGGCGCGGAACCGCCTCGCGCGGCCGGCCCGGGACGAGCATTCTTCCGGGCGGATCGTGCTTCCGCGAGTTCGGCACGAGCTATCGCGCCAACGCCATGCTTCTGGATTCGACCATCGCGGGTCTCGACGGCCTTCGTCGCCCGCTGTACCTGCACGAGGTGCAGGTGGATCTCTCGCGACTGCTACTGACGGGCGACACGGCGTGGTATTACGCATCGCGGAGTGCAGGCAATGCGGAGGCGACCTTGGAAGCCTCGTGGCACGGCGGAGCGGATGCGGGTCATATGCTCGCCGTCGATGGTTCGACGCGATATCTCAAGTTCGGTTCGTGGGAGCAGACGAACATCGCGCTCGAGCCTCGGCCAGGCGCAGCCGGGCAGCGATAAGGCCCCGATCCGGCGGGCGGCCCCTACGCTTGGCGCGTGAAGTTCCCCGTTCATGACTGGCAGTTCTGGGTGGTCACGCTGGCGGCGGTTCTGGCCCTGCTTGTGCTGCTGCGGGCCCTTCTTCCCGCTCGGGTGAACCCCTTCCGGCGCAAGAAAAACGGCCAGCGTGCGACGCTGACCGTTGGGGGACGCCCGGTAGGAAAGAAGTGAAGTCGTGTCTCAGGCGGGCTGGGCGGAGAAGCCCCGCACGCTGGCCGACCGGCGCTTGATCTTGTGCTCGGCCTCGGGCTTCTCGGCCTCGGCGAAGTCTTCACCGAAGCGGAAGAGACGGAAGCTGTTGCCGACGACGAAGATGTCTCCGGCGAAGTGGTAGAACGCCGCGAGCGGCAACGCGAACTGGCCGATGCGGCTCGTGAACATCGCCGCGAGCACGAGGCCGGCCACCGCGATGAGCATGCTCACCACGATGTTCTGGCTGATGATCGAGCGGGTGCGACGGGAAAGCTCGATCAGGAAGGGGATGCGCGACAGATCGTCCGTCATGAGCGCGACGCCGGCGGAGTTGGCGGCGATGTCGCTCCCCGAGAGCCCCATGGCCACGCCGACGTCGGATGCGGCGAGCGAAGGTCCGTCGTTGATGCCGTCGCCGACCATCAACGTGCGGTAGCCGGTCTTGACCATGCCGGTGATCTGCTCGTGCTTCTCTTCCGGGAGGCACTCGGCCTCGATGAGATCGACACCCACGGCCTGGCCGACCCGCGTGGCGACGCTCAGCCGATCGCCCGTGAAGATCGCGATGGTTTTGACGCCAAGGTCGCGGAGTTGCTGCACGACGTTCTTGGTGTTGGGGCGGACCGTGTCTTCGAGCCCCACTGCGCCGAGGTACCGGCCGTCTTTCATGACGTGGACACCGGTCATCCCCTCGATGCGGGCCTCGACCGCGCCGACTTCGGCCTTGATGTCGGGGTTGATCTCGACGAGCCAGGAGGCGCGACCGATGCGGACTTCGCCCAGCGAGCCCGTCGCGCGGACGCCCCGGCCGTGGATTTCTTCGTAGTTCGCCGCCGAGTCGACCGCGATGCGGGCGGACTTGGCGGTCGTCATGATCGACTGCGCGAGCGGGTGATTGCTGGACTGCTCGCCGAAGGCGGCGGCCGTGAGAAGTTCAGCGCCCTCGACGCCAGAAGCGGGGGCGAGCCGGGTTACCTGGAACTTTCCGGTGGTGATGGTGCCCGTCTTGTCGAAGACGACGGCCGTGACGTTTCCGGCCGCCTCGAGGTAGTCGGGCTTCTTGACCATGATCCCCAGACGCGCTGCGGCGGCGAAGGCCGCGAGCATGGCGCTGGGCGAGGAAAGCAGCAGAGCGGACGGGCAGGCCACCACCAGAACCGTGACGGCGGTGAGCGCTGCGTTGGGGTCGTTCTTGCGGGCGAGCAGGAACCACGTGACCGCCGCGACCGAGAGCACCACGGGGACAAAGAAGCGGGCGACCTGCTCGATGAGCATCTGCCTGGGCGTGCGCGACTGCTCGGCCTGCCGGATGAGCTGCATGACCTTGCCGATGGTCGTATCGCCGCCGACCTGCGTGACGGCGATGTCGATGCCACCCGTCAGGTTGCTGGTGCCGGCGTAGACGGCGTCGTTGATCGTGATCTCGGCGGGGACGGCTTCGCCCGTGAGCGAAGCCTGATTGATGGTCGTCCGGCCCGAGACGACGCGCCCGTCCACCGCGAGATTCTCACCCGGGCGGACGCGCACGATGTCACCGACCTTGATCTCGGAGAGTGAAACCTCGCGCTCCTGACCGTTCTCCACCCGCCGCGCAACGTTGGGAGTCAGTTGCACCAGCTGAGCGATGGCCCGCTCCGCGCCGCTCGCGGTCCGGCGGACAATCTGGCCGAAGACGACCAGAATGAAGGCGAGCCAGCCGGCCGTGGTGTACTCACCCACCGAAAGGGCGGCGAGAATGGCCAGAGCCGCGAGCGATGAGCTGCTGACGCTGCCGCTCTTGATCTCCTGAAACGCCGACCACAGGAGCGGTGCGGCGAGGCAGAGGGCCCCCACCATTGCGGGCAGGTTCGCGATCATCGAATCGCCGAGGCTGAAGATGCTGGAGATGGTGCTCGCAAGCACCAGAACCCCGCCGATGAGCGTGAAGACGATCCACCGTTCCAGCGAGACCTCGTGGTGCGAGCAGCACGCGATAGCCTCGTCTTGCTGCCTGCCGAGGGCGGAGGCGTGGTCGTCGTGCGAGTGGTCGTGGTGCGAATGACCGTGTTCGTGCGAATGAGCCATCTGGATCGACGCTCCGGGGAGGATTCTGGGACACCAACGCGGCCGGACGAGAACCGCCAACGGCCGGGCAACCCGCCTTGGCTCGGAAACCCCGATCGGGGACCCAAAGGTCGGGAGGGAAGGGTATACCCCACCCCCGCCGCGCGGACGTCTGGAGGAGCATTACCCCCTACCCTTACGTCTCGTGCCGGGGCCGTGTTCTGGCCGCCGCGCTGCCCCCGGGGCTGGAAGCGCTCACGATGCAGAACCGCAGAACCAAACGGGTCTCCTCCCCCCCCACCGGGCCGACGGCCACGGTCCTTGGATTGGGCCAGATGGGTCTTGTCTGTGCGGGGTTGCTCAGTTCAAACGCGAGCAAGGCCGAGCAGAGCGAACGTGTGGTGATGTGGGGTCACTCGGCCGAGGAGGCTGGCCGACTCGCACAAACTCGCACCGCATCAAGACTTGCAGGCTTTCAGTTGCCCGCGGACGTGACCATATCCATGTCGGATCAGGCCGCGCTCGCGGACGCCCGGCTCATCGTTTCGGCGATTCCCGTCCAGTACATCCGTGAGGTCTGGACTCGTCTGGGACCCTTCGTTCACCCGGATGCGGCGGTGCTCTCGGTCGCCAAGGGGATCGAGAATGAGACCTTGCTCCGGCCGACTCAGGTCATCGCCTCGGTGCTTGCCGAGCTGGGACGCGACAACCCCGACACCAAGCCGCGCCCCATCGGATGTCTTTCCGGACCGACGATCGCGGCAGAGCTTGCGCGGTGTCTGCCCGCGGCCATGATCGCAGCGAGCGATGATCCGGCCTTTGCGCGGCAGATTCAGGCCCGATTTGGCACCAGTTGGATGCGCATCTACACCAACCCGGACGTTCTGGGTGTGGAACTTGCAGGGGCGGTGAAGAACGTCATCGCGATCGCGGCGGGTGTTGTGGACGGGCTTCAGGCCGGCTACAACGCCAAGAGCGCACTCCTTGCGCGCGGGCTGGCCGAGATCGCGAGGCTGGGGATCGCGATGGGGGCCACGCCGGAGACTTTCTTTGGAATCGCCGGCGTGGGTGATCTGGCGACGACCTGCTTCAGTCCGGAAGGGCGGAACCGTTCGCTCGGCGAGGCGCTCGGCAGAGGAGAGACACTGGCCGAATATCTCGCGAAGAGCCCTTATGTGGTGGAGGGTGTGGCGACGGCCAAGAGCGTGGTGGCGCTCGCGGCGAAGTACAAGGTCGAGATGCCCATCGCCGCCGCCGTGCACGCGATCCTGTTTGAAGGCGTGGATCCGATCGAAGCGATCGGACTGCTCATGAGCCGCGAGCCGAAGCCCGAGCGCATCGGCTAAGGTGTTTCCGCAAAGGCGTTTACGACAATCGCATCGAAAACCTGCCGGCTCGCGTGAGCGTGGGCCGGGTTTGTCGTTCCATATCAGGTGGAAGAACCGCCAGGGGCGACGGAGGGGTCGTCCTTGGCGGTTTCTTTTTTGGGGCCGCAGCCGGGTCAGGCCACGAGGATGGTGCCGCTGACGACGTTGCCGACGCCGCGGAGGTTATCGGTGGCCCGGGCAAAGACGGTGTAGGTGCCGGCATCGAAGTTTCGGATGCTGGTGGTGAGGCTCCAGGTTCCGCTGACGTTGACGCCCCGGCCCAGCGAGCGGTCGACTCCGAGCGTGAAGGTTCCGTTGCCGTCGGTGTCGATGTAGAAGTCGACGGTGGAAACGAACCCGTTGGCATCGAGCACGTTGAGCGCTGCGAGTGTGAACGGGACGTTGTTGTTGACGGAGGTGTCGGGCACCGAGAGTGACTCGATGAGCGGGGGTGCATTCACGACGACCTGCACGCCGACGGGAGCGCTTACCTCGCCATCGTTGTCGATGACGTAGGCGAGCACCGCGTTGTTTCCGAGCGAGAACGCATCGGAACTGATGGTTGCGCCATAGCCGCGGCTGAAACCCTCGCCGAGCATGATGTCCGGGTTCTCGCCCTCGGTGTTGATGACACCGTCGCCGTTCACATCGAGGAAGTACTGGGCACGCTCGATGGAGCCGTCGCGGTCTTTGGCGGTTCGGACGCTCAGCGCGACATCGTCGCCCTGATTGACGACCACGGTCGGACGGGCGGAGAGCCCGGCGACGGTGGGGGCCGCGTTGACGACCTGGATGGAACCGGCCACGGGCGCCGAGGTTCCCTTGTCGCGATCGGAGGCGACGGCGAAGAAGGTGTTGGTGCCGGTATCGAAACCCTTGGTGGCGACGCGGACGGACCAGGAGCCGTCGGCGTTGCGCTTGCCCCGACCGACGGAGCGGTCGACGGAGGCGTCGAACTCGCCATTGCCGTCGACGTCACGATAGAACGTGACGGCGGTGATGAGTGTGTCGTCGGCCACGCCGTTGGCGGTGAGTGTGAAGAAGGCGAGGCGTTCGACCGAGTCGGCATCGGCCGTGACGGACTCGATGGTGGGGACGGCGTTGATGCGCACGCGGCCGCCGACGGGGTCGCTGACATCGCCATCGTTGTCGATCGCGCGGGCGAGAACATTGTTCACGCCGATCGCGAAGAGACCGGTGCCGGTGGTGAGCGAGAAGCCGCGGTCCGTGCTCTCGCCGAGGAAGAGGTCGGGGGTCTCGCCCTCGGTGTTCACGACGCCGTCGTCGTTGACATCGAGGAAATACTGCACGCGAACGACCGTGCCGTCGCGGTCCTTGGGCGAGCGGATGGTGAGCGTCACGTTGTCGCCCTGATTGGCGATGACGATGGGCTTGGCGACCAGTCCGGCGGCCGTGGGCGCTGCGTTCACGATGAAGGCCGAGCCCGAGACGGGCTCGGAGGTTCCCCTGTTGCTGTCGGTGGCGATGGCGAAGAAGGTGTTGGCGCCGTTGTCGAACCCCCTGGTGCTCACGCGGAGCGACCACGACCCGTCCGGGTTGCGCTTGCCACGGCCGATGGAACGGTCGATCGATGCATCGAACTCGCCGTTTGCGTCGGCGTCGCGGTAGAAGGTGACGGCGGTGACGAGGTTGTCGTCGGCGACACCGTTCGCGGTGAGCGTGAAGAACGAGAGACGCTCGACCGACTCGGCATCGGGTGTGACGGACTCGATGGTGGGGATGGCGTTGATGCGGACGCTGACGCCGACGACGTCGCTGAGCGCGCCGTCGTTGTCGACCGCGCGAGCGATGACGAAGTTGGTGCCGACGATGAATGAGCCGGTTGAGGTGGTGAAGGAGAAGCCGCGGCTGTTGCTTTCGCCGAGGAGGAGATCGGGGTTCTCGCCATCGAGGTTCACCGCACCGTCACCGTTGACGTCCAGGAAGTACTGCACGCGGTCGATGGTGCCGTCGCGGTCCTTGGGCGAGCGGATGGTGAGCGTGACATCGTCGCCCTGGTTGGCGATGACGATGGGCTTGGAGACCAGGCCGGCCGCGGTGGGCGCCGCGTTGACGACGGTGGCCGTCGTGATGGCCGCGCCGGAGTTGCCCCGGTTTGTGTCGGTGGCGATGGCGAAGAAGGTGTTGACGCCCGCATCGAAGCCGCGGGTGCTGACCCGGAGCGACCAGGTTCCGTCGGCGTTGCGCTTGCCGCGGCCGATGGAACGGTCGATCGACGAATCGAATTCGCCGTTGCCGTCGGCGTCGCGGTAGAAGGTGACGGCGGTCACGCCGGCGTCATCGGTCACACCGCTGGCGGTGAGCGTGAAGAACGAGAGTCGTTCGACGACTTCCTCCGACGGTGAGAGGGCTTCGATCGTCGGGGCGGCGTTGAGGCGGGCGGTGGTGCTCGCGGGATCGGAGAACAGGTCGGTGTTGTCGCGGGCCCGGGCAAAGAACGTGTAGGTGCCGGGCTCCAAGCCCGTGGACTGGGCCTCGAAGCGGTAGCCGCCGCTGGCGGTCGTGGATTCGCCCAGAAGCGTGTCCGTCTCTTCGTTGAAGATTCCGTCGCCGTTGTCGCGCCAGTACTGCACGCCGACCACCGTTCCGTCGCTGTCGCGATAACCGCTGGCGGTCAGCACAACGGGCGAGGCGGTATCGGGGATGACTGTGGGTGTGGCGCGAACGGAGGAGAGTGTCGGCGCGCTCAGCGTGACCGCGACGGTGGTGCTGACGACGTTTGAAGTCGCTCCGAAGTCGTCCGTCGCGCGGGCCAGGATCGTGACGACACCGAAGGGGAAGTTGGTGGCCCGCACCGTGTCGCGGAAGTTGCTTCCGCTGCTCGTCGAATCTCCGAGTTCGATATCGGTGCCGAGCTCGAGCGTGCCGTTTCCGTTCGCATCGCGGTAGTAGCGCACCCTCGTGATCCGGTCGTCGGTGTCGGCCGCATCGACCACCGAGAGATCGAAGTTCTGTCCGACGGCGATCGATCCGACCGAGCTGACGACGCCGCCGAGCGTGGGATTGGCGTTGATCCGGACCTGCGTGCCGACCGCGGTGCCGAAGATGCCGGCGTTGTCCTGCGGACGAGCGAAATAGGTGTGAAGACCCGAGGCGACACCGCCGGTCGCGATCGAGGCCTGCCAGTTGTTGTCGGACGAGGTGGCCGTTGCGACGAGAGAATCGACGGCGGAATCGAACGCGCCGTTGCCGTCCACATCGCGCCAGTACTGGATCGCGGCGACCGTTCCGCCCTGATCCGAGGCACCCGTCACGCTCATGTTGAAGGCCACGCCGGGCTGCACCATGGGCGCGCTGGCCACCGCCGTGACGACGCTCGGCGGACCGATGTTGACCACAAAGGTGTCGGAAACCGACGGCCCGCCATCGCGGCTGGTGCCGGTGACGGTCACCGTCGTGGAGCCGGAAGCGTTGGCGAGATACGAAAGACTGAGATTGCCGTCGATGATCTGCGCCGAGACCTTGGTCGGGTCCTCGACCGTCACGGTGTAGGTCATCCGAGCGGTGAGCGTGATGGAGGAGAAGTAGACAAAATTCTCGCGGACAAAGTCGGCCCCGCTGGTGTAGTTCCGGAGGGGCGTGTTGTCGAATGCGCCACCGAGGTTGAACCGCGGCACCGCGGCCATCGCATCGATGATCGTCATTCCGTCGCCGAGCACCCGCCCGAAGGATGTGAACCCACCGTTCTGCGGGTCGAGCGTCGAGTTGTTGTCGGCGAGGTTGAAGAACCACTGGTTGGTGGCACTGTTGGGATTGCTCCCAAGCTTGGCCATCGCGATGGTGCCGCGACCGTTGGTGTTCGGACGGAACTCGTTGTTCACCGGCGGATAGGAGCCGATGGAGCTGACAACGTCATCACCTCCGACATATCGATAGCCGCCGCCCTGGATCACGAACCCGGGGACCGAGCGGTGAATGATCGTGTCGTTCCATGAGAACGAGCTTCCAGCGGCGGAGTTGACGTACTGCATGAAGTTCGTCACCGTCTGCGGCGCAGCATCGTTGAAGAGCATCACGTAGACGTCGCCCATGTTGGAGGCGAATTTGATGATGTTGCCGTTGAGCGCGGGGTCGGTGATCCGGGGTGCGAGCGCGATCACCGTGCCGGGCGAGTTCATGTTGACCGTGAGATCCTCGATCGGGTTGACCACCGTCGCCGCCAGAAGCTGCCGCGGCTCGAGGTTCTCAAATCCGGCGGTGTGCTGCTGGCTGCTGCTGCCCGCGATGGCGAGAAGACGCTCGATGAACGACGGACCCTGCGTGAGGGGGCGGGAAGAACGTGAAAAAAGCATGGTCTCTCCGATCAAAGGTACCGCTCGCGGCACTTCCCGCGGGGTGACGTGTTTCGTCGGCGCGCACGGGTGGCGTACACCAACAAAAACCTGTCGCTAATTAGTACGCACACCCGCCCGCCCGGTTTGTCCGCGCGGCCGTCCGTCGGCGTCCAGCGGGCGTTGGGACACGTCGATTCTCAACCGGAAGTTCACCTCACCCGAGGAGGGTTTTCACCCATTCGCGCACCATTCGACCGTCTACGCTCTTTTCATGGGTTATCGCTCACTGCTTGTGCGGATTTTGGTAGGAATAGTCGCGCTCTCCGCGAACGGAGCGGCCCACGCGTGGGACGCCGCGGGTCACCGTGCGGTCACGCTCGTCGCTCTCGAGGGTCTTCCCGAGGATGGGCCGGCGTGGCTCAAGGACCGCGACGTCCGACTTCAGATCGCCGATCAGGCCGTGGTTCCCGATCGTTGGCGGGGCGTCCGGGTCGCCCAGCTGACGCATCTCAACAACCCGGACCACTACATCGATCTCGAGGACCTGGCACCTTTCGGACTCACGCTCCAGACGATGCCGAATCTGCGGCATGAGTATGTGAAGGCCATGGTGCTGGCCAAGGAGCGGGCGGGGCCCGCGTTTTCTGGAAAGCCCGTCAACGAGGCAAAGGACTTCGCCAAGACCGATGAGTGGCCGGGATTCCTCCCGATCGCGACGCTTGAGCAATTTGGAAAGGTCCAATCGGCCTTCAAGACCGTCAGGGTGCTCGAGTTGCTGGACGATCCGCGGCGTGCGAACCAGCTGGCGATGGCCCGGATGACTGCACAATCCGAGATGGGCGTCCTCGCCCACTTCGTCGGGGATGCGGCCCAACCGCTCCACACCACAACCCATCACCACGGGTGGGTTGGCGACAACCCGGACGGCTTCACCACCGATCGGGGCATCCACAGCTACATCGATGGTGCGATCTTGCG
>ERZ761603.2549-NODE-2549-length-12379-cov-14.585281_pt1 | contig 12379 bp, 14 predicted proteins | sample MGYA00511879_ERZ761603 | MGnify/ENA primary metagenome ERZ761603 (study PRJEB28899, sample SAMN02850040) | bioreactor sludge metagenome | biome: EBPR Sludge; feature: EBPR Bioreactor; material: flocular biomat | place: Australia: Thorneside Wastwater Treatment... | reverse complement strand
TTCGGCGCGTTTCACGCGCTGAAATCCGTCTCGGCGATCTTTTGTGAGGGGCAGGTGACCGCGATCGTTGGACCATCCGGTTCCGGCAAGTCGACGTTTCTGCGCACCCTGAACCGCCTGGAGACACATGATTCAGGTGAAATCATCGTCGATGGCATTGTGCTCGACGACAACCTCAAGCATCTCGATGCCGTCAGGCGTGAAGTCGGCATGGTGTTTCAGAGCTTCAACCTATTCTCGCATCTGACCGTTTTGCGCAACCTCACCCTGGCGCCGATGCGGGTGCGTAAGATGGCTCGCGCAGAAGCCGAGGCAAAGGCCATGAACTTGCTGGAGCGGGTCGGCCTGCGCAGCCAAGCCGGAAAGTATCCGGTTCAATTGTCGGGCGGTCAGCAGCAGCGGGTGGCTATTGCACGCGCGCTGGCGATGGATCCCAAGGTTCTTCTGTTTGACGAACCGACTTCGGCACTGGACCCGGAGATGGTCAATGAGGTCCTGGCGGTGATGCGCGAGTTGGCGCACAGCGGTATTACCATGCTCGTGGTGACGCACGAGATGGGCTTTGCGCGTGAGGTCGCCGATCGCGTCATCTTCTTTGACGAGGGTGTCATTCTCGAAGACACGAGCCCTGAACACTTCTTCTCGAATCCGCAGCACGAACGTGCCAGAGCTTTCCTATCGCAGGTGCGGCACGGTTACTGACGGCCACTCCTGAGCAGGGATCAGAAAACGGTGGCGAAAACGGTTTCGGCGCAGAGGAGGTGCGCGGCAGCAAGCAGCGGATTCGCCGTATGCGGATCATAGTTCTGCTCGGCGCCTGTTTGGCGTAATCAGTCGGGTCAGTAGTCACGGCAAGCGCCGTTCGGCGGCGATGCAAGACCGGCAGGACTACAGTCCGAGCGTGCTCGGACTGACCGGATCGCCCCCTTCGTCGACAATGGCGCTGAAACGTTCGAAGTACGGCCGGCATTCCTCGGCCTCGTCGATGATCAAACGCGAACGGGCCTGCTGGTGGTGGAAACGTATCAGCGCATGCTTGTCGTCGGCGATCAGCAGCGAGTCGCTCAAGGTGCTGAGCTGCGGCGGTGCCACGGTAATGGTCATTGCGGGGAAGTAGGTCGCCAGCAGATTCATCAGCCGTGGACTATCGCGCTCGATGCTTCCGGCATTCTGGACGATAATCGCCAAGCGCGTCGTCGCGCGTCGCGCAGCGAGAATGCGTTGCAGAGAGTCTGCTCGCTGCGGCTGTTCAAGTTTGAGCGCCGACAGATCACGATCGAAGATCAACAGTGTCGTCAGCGACAGGTCGAGAATCTGCTGCAGCGCGTCGTCGTAAGCGCTCCAGGATGTCAACAGAGTGCTGCTCATCGGCAAGATCCTTTGCTCCGTTGCGCAAGATAGCAGAGCGGTTGGAGCCGTGGCAAGCAAGCGCCGCGGCGTCCTTTGCGTCTTTTTCCGTACCCAGCCGCCACTATCCCACATGTTACAATCTTCCTCTTTTCAGAGGCACGCGAGGCAAGAGATGTTTTCGCCCAAAGACACCTTGGCAAAAGTCGATCCGGAGCTCTGGCAGGCGATCGAAGACGAGAATCGCCGCCAGGAAGAGCACATCGAACTGATCGCCTCAGAGAACTACGTGAGTCATGCCGTCATGGCGGCGCAGGGCTCTCAAATGACCAACAAGTACGCCGAAGGCTACCCCGGAAAGCGCTATTACGGCGGTTGCGAGCATGTCGACGTCGCCGAGCAATTGGCGATCGATCGTCTGAAGAAACTGTTTGCTGCCGAAGCCGCGAACGTCCAGCCCAACTCCGGATCGCAGGCAAACCAGGCGGTTCTGATGGCATTCGCCAAGCCTGGAGATACGATCATGGGCATGAGCCTTGCCGAGGGCGGTCACTTGACACACGGCATGCCACTCAACATGTCCGGAAAGTGGTTCAAGGTCGTCGCCTATGGTCTTGACCAGAATGAAGCCATCGATTATGAAAAGATGGAGGCGTTGGCGCACGAACATAAGCCGCGTATTCTCATTGCCGGTGCCTCGGCGTATGCGCTGCGTATCGACTTCGAGCGTTTCGCCAAGGTCGCCCGGGCAATCGGTGCAACTTTCATGGTTGACATGGCGCACTACGCCGGGCTGATTGCCGCTGGTTGTTATCCCAACCCGGTGCCACACGCGGATGTGGTGACCTCGACCACCCACAAAACGTTGCGCGGGCCGCGCGGTGGCGTGATCCTGATGAAGGCCGAGCACGAGAAGGCGATCAATTCGGCCGTCTTCCCTGGCTTGCAGGGGGGGCCGTTGATGCACGTCATTGCGGCCAAGGCGGTGGCGTTCAAGGAAGCACTGAGTCACGGATTCCGTGCCTATCAGGAGCAGGTCGTTGCCAATGCGCGCGTTCTTTCACGTGTCCTGGCCGAGGAAAGGGGCTTGCGCATCGTCTCTGGGCGCACCGAGTCGCACGTTTTCCTGGTTGACCTGAGGGCCAAAGCGATCACCGGGAAGGATGCCGAAGCGGCTTTGGGAAGGGCGAACATCACCGTCAACAAAAACGCCATTCCAAACGACCCGCAAAAGCCGTTTGTCACCTCGGGCATCCGTATCGGCTCTCCGGCGATGACCACGCGCGGTTTCACCGAGATCGAGTCGGAAGAGGTGGCCCACCTGATTGCCGACGTACTCGATGCGCCGGGTGACGAGACGGTGCTGCGGCGAGTGCGCAGCGACGTCATTGCGCTGTGCCGAAAATTTCCGGTTTACGCTGCCGCGTCAGCATGAAATGTCCTTTTTGTGGCGCGGACGAAACGGCAGTTGCCGATACGCGGATCAACGACGACGGTGACGTCGTTCGCCGGCGCCGCCGCTGCCTGAAGTGCGACAAGCGCTTCACGACCTACGAGCATGCCGAACTCCGCATGCCGCGGGTGATCAAGAAGAACGGTGCGCGCGTTGACTTCGACCGCGACAAGCTGACCGCCAGCCTGTGGCTGGCCTTGCGCAAACGGCCGGTGAGTGCGGCTGCGGTCGAAGCGGCGGTGGCGCGCATCGAGGAGAAGTTGCTGGCGCTGGGTGAACGCGAAGTGGCTTCGGAGCAGATCGGCGAGATGGTCATGCGTGAGTTGAAAAAGCTCGACAAGGTGGCCTACGTCCGCTTCGCTTCGGTTTACCGCAACTTTGAGGACGTCGACGAGTTCTCGAAAGTGATTCGCGAGGTCTCGCGCTCGCCACATTCCCTTGGCCGTTAATGGCCGAGCTCTTCAACGAGGCCGACCATCGCTGCATGGCGCGAGCCCTACAACTGGCCGAACAGGGTCTATTGACGACGTCGCCAAACCCGCGCGTCGGTTGCGTCATCGCCAGCAAGGGCGAGATCGTCGGTGAAGGCTGGCACTGGCGTGCCGGCAGCGAGCATGCGGAAGTGCACGCCCTGCAGGCGGCTGGCGCAGCGGCACGTGGAACAACCGCGTATATTAGCCTTGAACCCTGCAATCACCACGGCCGGACGCCGCCTTGTACTGAGGCACTGCTGGCCGCTGGCGTCGCACGAGTCGTCGCCGCGATGGAGGATCCGAACCCGCAGGTCGCGGGACAAGGACTCGCTTTCCTGCGCCAGCAGGGGGTGAAGACCGACTGCGGTCTGTTGGCGGCCGCAGCGCACGAGTTGAATATTGGTTTCGTCTCCCGCATGACACGCCGCCGACCGTGGGTCCGCTTGAAAACGGCTGCCAGCCTTGACGGTAGGACTGCGCTGCGCAACGGCGTCAGCCAGTGGCTGACGGGTCACGCTGCGCGACAGGACGGACACCGTTGGCGTGCGCGCGCCTGTGCGATTCTGACCGGCATCGGTACCGTTCGTCGTGACGACCCACAACTCAATGTACGGGGTGTGGCGTCGATCACAGGCTACCTGCGGCAACCGCTCAAAGTGGTTGTCGACAGCGGGCTGGAGTTGTCGCCAAGCGCCAAGCTGTTCAACGATGGCCAGGTGCTGGTGGCGACTGCGTCGGCTGGGCAGCGGAAGATCGACGCGCTCACGCAGCGGGGTGCCGAAGTGGTCCGTTTGCCGGGGGAAGGCGGGCGGGTCGATTTGCGGGCACTTGTGACAGAACTGGCGCAGCGCGGAGTCAACGAGCTTCACGTCGAAGCAGGTCCTGCCATCAGCGGGGCGCTGCTGAGCGCTTCCTTGGTCGATGAATGGTTGCTCTATCTTGCGCCGTGTCTGCTCGGTGACGCTGCCCGAGGCATGTTCGACCTGCCGGTTTTCGAATCGCTTGCTAGCCGGCAGGATTTGGTGCTGCGTGATCTGCGCCAGATCGGCACTGATCTGCGCCTGCTCGCTCGTTTCAGGTGAGCGTCCGGGACGCGCAAACCGGACAGTCGGGGTCGGGCCCGAAGCGGACGCACCGCCATTCCGTCGACAATCCGTCAAACAGCCACAAGCGGCCGACTGAAACGTCGCCGGCACCAGTGAGCAGCTTGAGTACCTCGGCTGCCTGCATCGCGCCAATGATCCCGGTGAGCGGCGCGAAAACGCCCATCACGGCGCAACGGACTTCTTCGACATCTTCCCCTTCGGGAAACAGGCAGTGGTAGCAGGGTGTCTGCGGGCGTCGGCTGTCGAAGACGGTCAGTTGCCCGGCAAACTGGATGGCGGCGCCGGAAACCAGTGGTTTGCGGTAGCGGACGCAGGAACGATTGATCGCGTGTCGGGTTGCGAAGTTGTCGCAACAATCGACGACGACGTCGGCGGCGGCGATCAGCGTCGCCAGGCTTTCTCCGGCTAGGCGGGTGGTGATCGCTTCCACTTGAACTTCGGGGTTGATCTCCCTGAGTGTGATCCTGCCGGAGAGCGCTTTGGCTTGGCCGACACGCGCTGACGTATGCAGGATTTGCCGTTGCAGATTGGTAAGGTCGACCTGATCGCCGTCGGCCAGCGTGATCTTGCCGACGCCGGCCGAAGCAATGTACATGGCGGCGGGAGAACCAAGGCCGCCAGCGCCGACGACCAGCACGCTCGCAGCCACCAGCCTCTCCTGACCCTCGATACCAATTTCGTCGAGCAGGATATGACGGCTGTAGCGCAACAGCTGCGCGTCATTCATGGAACGAAGCGCTACTTGTATTCGCGCCACTCCGGCGGCGTGTCGTCATGGTCGCCATGAGGGTGGCGCTCCCAGGCGTGGGTGTACGCTTCCGACTGCGAGTGTTTCAGTCGCCGGTACGGCGCATCGAGGTTGTGCAGCTGGGTTTCTTCAACATAGTAGATCAGCGCCCGCATCATCTTGCTCAGCAGCGTGTTGTCGAGGTGATAGCCCCGATCCTCGAGGCTCGCTTCAAGTTCCTGCAGGCAGTGGTGACGAAGGTCGTAGGTGACATCGACCGCGCGCGACTCGTCGCCTCGATTGACGTCAAGTCGTTCGATCCCAGCGAGAAACACGGAGGCTTCCGCAACCTGTCCCGGCGGAAACCTGGCGAACAAGATGGTACGTCGCTTACGGATCGGCGGCGCAGTTGTCGCCGGCGGTCGTTTCATGGTGGTCTTCCGCGCCCACGTGTCAGCGGATCGTCTGCATGATCTGCATGCCCTTGAGCAGGTTCAGCGCTTGGGTCAACTGATAGTCCTTGGGCGATGCCAGTTCGCGACTCGGCAGCTCGGATGTTTCCTCCGTTTCCTCACGCGACGAGCTGGGCTTCGGCTTTGCCGGAGTCGTCTTGGCCGGAGTTTTCCCGGGCGGCTCCTTGCTTGCTGGCGCCGTCTCCTTACCACCATCCAGGTGGTGGTCGAGGTTTGCCTCGCGCAGGCGCTGCGCTGACCCGCCGTTGGCCGTTTCCTCGACGACGATATCGGGAACAATACCCTTGGCCTGAATCGAACGGCCCGAGGGAGTGAAGTAACGGGCGGTCGTCAGCTTGATCGCTGTGTTTCCGGGCAAGGGGAGCACTGTCTGCACCGAGCCCTTGCCAAAAGTCGTCGTGCCGAGGACGATGGCACGCTTGTGGTCCTGAAGCGCGCCGGCGACGATTTCGGAAGCGGAGGCGGAACCGCCGTTGACCAGGACGACCATAGGCACCGTACGTGCTTGCGGTGGCAGGTGCCGGAGGTAGTCGTCACGGCTGCCGCGCAGGTAGTCGGCAGGGGTGGCCGAAAAGCGGTGCTTCGCGTCGGGCGTACGGCCATCGGTCGAGGTGACCAGGGTATCCGGTGGCAGGAAGGCAGCCGAAACGCCGACCGCGCTGTTCAGCAGCCCTCCGGGGTCGTTGCGCAGATCGAGTACCAGACCCTTCAGCGGGCCCGGTTTGGCGAGATCATTGAGGTGCTTGACGACTGCTGCACCCGTGTTCTCCTGGAATGAGGTAACGCGGAGGTAACCATACCCACCTTCAAGCAGTTTGGACTTGACGCTTTGTACCTTGATGATCTCGCGCGTGAGGGTAAATTCGAGCGGCTTTGTCTCTCCCTTGCGCAGAATCGACAGGCGGATCTGCGACTTCGGCTTGCCGCGCATGCGCTTCACCGCTTCGTTCAGGGTCAGGCCCTTGACCAGTGTGTCGTCGATCTTGAAGATCAGGTCGCCAGGTTTGACACCGGCGCGGTCGGCGGGCGTATCCTCGATTGGCGAAACGACCTTGACCAGTCCGTCTTCCATCCCGACTTCAATGCCGATGCCGCCGAACTCTCCCTGCGTACCCACTTGGAGGTCCTTGAAGGCGTCCGCATCGAGGTAGCTGGAATGCGGGTCCAGATTGGAGAGCATGCCGCTGATCGCATGCGTGATCAGCTTCTTGTCTTCGACCGGTTCGACATAGCCCTGCTTGATGGCGCTGAACACCTCGGCGAAGGTGCGCAGCTCTTCAACCGGCAGAGTGGCTCGCGTCTCCTTTTCGGCGATCGCCGAAAACTGCAGACTGAGCAGGACGCCGCCCACCAATCCGGCGCACAGCAGCCCGGCCTGTTTCCACTTGCCCATATCTCTCACTCCCGTACGCACCTCATTTCAGGTTCAGCCACGCTTGCGGATCGAGCGGCTTTCCTTGATGACGAATCTCAAAGTATAAACCCGATTCAGGATTGCCACCGCTGTTGCCGACGGTGGCGATGGTTTCTCCGTTGTAGACCTCATCGCCGACCTGTTTGAGCAGTGCCTCATTGTTAGCGTAGATGGAGAGGTAGTTGTGGCCATGGTCGACGATCAGCAGATTGCCGAAACCGCGCATCCATTCGGCAAAGACCACGCGGCCATTCGCAATGCTGTGCACATCCGAACCGGTTTGTGCGCGAATGAACACCCCTTTCCAGGTGCTTCCCTCCTGCCGGGTAGTACCGAAGCGGTTGCCGAGCAGGCCGCTGGCCGGTACGTGCAGTTGCCCGCGCTGCCGCACGAGGTCTTCTGGGGCCAAGGGTTGCTCACGAGGCGTGTCCTTGGTGACGGCGGGCGCACGCGCTGCAGACAGCGGGTCGCCAGGACCGCTGCCGGCCACGGCTGATTGCGGGTGTATGCCGCGGCGCACGGCGTCGCGCCGCGGCACCTCACGGTTCTCGGTTGCGCGCGCGGCGAGGACTCGTGCCAAGCGGTCGACCAGCTCACTCAAGCGTTTCTCGTCTCGTTGCAGGTTGCCGATTTCCCGTCGCTGCGTGCTGATCTGTTCCGATACACGCTGCAGCAAGGTCTGCCGCTGCTCGCGTTCGGCCAACAAGCGGGCATGCTCGTCTCGCTGCCGAGTCTCGGCAGCTGCCAGTTGCTCGCTCTGCTGCCGGTTATCACTGGCCAGTGACTGTATTTTCTTCAGTGTCGTTTCGATCTCGATCAGGATCTGGCCGCGGGCGCGCCCGATCGCCTCCAGATAATGGAGATCGCGGGCCGCCTGGTTGGGATCTTCACCGCTCAGCAATAGACGCAAAGGATCTGGACGGCCGCGCAGGTACTGCCGATAAAGAAGCTTCTCCAATTGGCGTTGCTGTGTACCGAGTCGCTGCTCGAGTTCGCGGGATTCATCTTCCAGACCTTTCAGGATGCTCTTGATTCTGGCGATTTCGCTCATCAGCGTGCGCAGCTCACGGTGCGCCAGCGAGATCGCCCGTTCCGATTCCTGGAGCTGATCGGCGGCGTCTTTCCGCGAGCCTTCGGCAGCAGCCACCTCTCTGCGCAGCGCATCGATCTGGCTCCGTAGCTGCTTCAGATCGCCCTGTCTCTCCGCCACCTGCCCGGTGGAAGCGACCTCGCGCTCATTGCCGCCGGGCCTGCCATCGGTCGCCTGTGGCGATCCCGAGAGCAGGGCGATGCCGCAGGCGACGAGGCGCAGCAGTGGCTTCGTGTTGCGGGCCTTGTGCTCGCTTGTCTGTGCCGACCCGGGCGGAGGAGGGGGGTGGGCATGGCCTTGCGAGCTCTTGCTCAAGGGTGTCGGGCAGGCACGCCAAGGCAAGACACGGCGCTCCCTCAGCGCCAGATTTGGTTCTATAATCATAAATTACATTATAATTACTGCGGCTTGCGAACGTGTCCGTCCGGACCACCATCATCGACAAAGAAGAGCACATCGAACAGGCGGCACGCGCGCTGAAGGCGATCTCCCATCCGCTGCGGCTCAAGATTCTCTGTGTGATAGGTGGACGGGACGTGTGTGTGCAGGAGATCGTAGCTGCCGTCGGGACCTCGCAGAGCAACATTTCTCAGCACCTCGCGATTCTCCGTGAAAAGAGGGTCCTACTCGCGCGTAAGGAGGCGAATCGTGTCTATTATCGGGTTGGTGACGCCCGCACGCTGCAACTGATCGGCATGATGCGTGAAGTGTTTTGTGGTAAGTGAGCAGCCGGATCTATCGCCCCGTCATTTCGGGCGCGGTCTGTCTTGGCGTGTCGGAGCGGCTTGCTGGAGCATCCGTTGGAATTCATAGAGCAGAATATTCTCTTGCTGGCTGTTGCGCTGGTCAGCGGAACGCTATTGTTGACCCTCTCGGTTCGTCGCCCCGGGGGGGCGCGCGCGCTGACGGCGACTCAGGCTGCGCTGCTGGTCAACCGGGAGAACGCCCAGTTCATTGACGTTCGTGAGCCCAACGAGTATGTCGGCGGGCACTTGGCGGATTCACGAAATATACCTGCCGGCTCTCTATCCGAGCGAGTCGGCGAACTGGAAACGTTCAAGGACCGGCCGTTGATTCTTGTTTGCCAGTCCGGAGCGCGTTCGGCCGACGCCTGCACGGCACTCGTCAAGCAGGGCTTCACACGAGTGCATAGCCTCGAGGGGGGGGTGGCTGGGTGGACCGCGGCCGGTCTACCCCTGAAGAAGGGCGCGCGCAAGTGAGCGATGGGCCGCGTGTGCTGATGTACTCGACGGCGATCTGCCCCTTCTGTGTTCGCGCCGAGCATCTGCTGCGTGCCCGCGGCGTCACCGAGATCGAGAAGGTTCGCGTTGACCTCGATCCGCAGCGCCGCCTTGAAATGGTCGAGAGAACCACGAAGCGTACGGTGCCGCAAATCTATATTGGTGATGCCTACGTGGGTGGTTGTGACGAGTTGATGGCTCTCGATCACTCCGGGAAGCTGTCGCGCCTGCTTGCGGGTGAGAGCTTGTGAAGCCACCGCTGGCGGGTTGGTCGAGACGCAGGGCGCTGAGAGCGGGGCCCCTTCCTTTCTCTCCTGAAGCGAACGATGAGACATATCAACTCGATGGCTGCGCAGTAGCGTTATGCTCAACCTTTGAGGCGGGATTGACGCCTGCCTCGTGGTTGTGAACATCCTTTGACCGATCCTGGAAAAACCATGAGCGAACAAGAAAACCCTGTCTTCACTATTGAGAAAATCTACATCAAGGACCTCTCGGTTGAAGTGCCAAATGCGCCGCAGGCCTTCCTGGAGCGCCAACCGCCGCAACTCAGCGTCCAGCTGCAAAGCAGTCCGCAAGGGGTGGGCGAGAACTTGTTCGAGGTGACCCTGACGGCTACGGTGACGGCCAAGGTTGAGGACAGGACCCTGTTTCTGGTCGAAGTTGGTCAGGCGGGCATCTTCCGCATTCAGAGTGTCCCGAGCGAAAACATGGACCCCCTGCTGTCAATTGCTTGTCCCAATATTCTCTTCCCGTACGCGCGGGAGGTCGTTTCGGACGCCATCATCCGGGCCGGATTTCAACCCGTGATTCTGCAACCGGTCAACTTTGAGGCGCTCTACATGTCGCGCCTGCAGCAGCAGGAAGCGACCACGGGCGGATCGGGTCAGACGACGGTTCAGTGAGATCGCGAACGCAATGATGCGCTGTCTCTGTGTACTGTTGGCGGCAACGTTTTCCTTGCCTGCACTGGCGGAGTACAGGACGGTCGAGGCGGCGACGATCCTCTACGACGCACCGTCGCTCAGGGGCAGCAAACTATTCGTGATCAGGCGCGGGACCCCGGTTGAGTTGATCGTCATGCTCGAAGGTTGGTCGAAGGTGCGCGATGCTGACGGCAGCCTGGCTTGGATCGAGGCCAAGCATCTGGGCAGCAGGCGAACGGTCATCGTAGCGGTGGCGCGTGGCCAAGTTCGCCAGTCGGCAGTGGAATCCGCGCCGCTCGTCTTCGAGGCGGAGAAAAACGTCTCGCTCGATTTCCTCGAAACGGCACCAGGTGGTTGGGTAAAGGTACGTCATCGTGACGGACAGACCGGCTTCGTGAGGATCAACCAGATCTGGGGGGTTTGAGACAACCATGAGGTTGGCGGTCCTCGGGGCCGGCGCTTGGGGAACGGCGCTTGCGATCGTTTTTAGCGCCGGGCACACGGCCACCCTTTGTGCGCGTAGCGCGGCAGCGAACGCCGCTCTCCGTGAGGAGCGGGAAAACCGGCGCTTTCTCCCAGGGCATCGCTTACCTGAAACGCTCCTGATCGGCGAGGAATTCGAAGAGGCGGCTGCTGCCAGCGACCTTGTCCTGGTCGCGACACCGATCGCCGGCCTGCGCCCGACCGTCCGCCGTTTGGCAGAGGCCGGTGTTACCAAGCCGCTAATCTGGGCATGCAAGGGTCTGGAAGCCGGTACAGCCAAACTGCCGCATCAGGTCGTCGCCGAAGAACTCGGCAGCGCAACCCCCTGCGGTGCCCTGTCCGGTCCGAGCTTTGCGGAAGAGGTGGCGCGCGGCCTGCCGGCGGCAGTCACGCTGGCCGCCAACAACAGTGAATTCGGGCACCGGATGGCGCGTGCGCTGCACAGCCCGCGCTTCCGGATATACGCCAATGACGACTTGCCGGGGGTCGAGGTCGGTGGCGGTGTGAAGAACATCATGGCCATTGCTACCGGTGTCTGCGATGGCCTCGGTCTCGGCCTCAATGCCCGTGCTGCGTTGATCACGCGCGGTCTGGCAGAGATTGCTCGCTTCGGCGTTGCCCTGGGCGGACATCCGCAGACATTCATGGGACTTGCGGGAATGGGTGACCTGATTCTCACCTGTACCGGCGATCTGTCACGTAACCGGCGGGTCGGGCTGGCACTCGGCAAAGGGCAGACGCTGTCGCAGATCCTGGAGGAGTTGGGCCACGTTGCCGAGGGTGTTAGCACGACGCGCGAGGTCGCACGTCTGGCCGACGAGATGGGGATAGAGATGCCGATCACGCAAGCGGTGGACGCGATGCTCTATGGTCACGAGGTAGCGGCCGTTGCAGTGGAGAAGCTCCTGCACCGGGACCCGAAAGTCGAGGCCAGTTAGCTTGGCTGTCCTGCTGCCCCTAATAAGGAATCCGGCGCTCTGTTGAGTCTGGCCATCAGTGGCCGATGATCACGACTTTGTCGCCTTTGCGGTTGGTAAACTCACCCAGCACCGGCTTGTGCTGTTCCTTGAGCCATTGCACAAGCGCGTCGCCAGGTCTGGGGGTGAGCACGAAGTAGCGGTACTTGACCGCCTGCTCTGGCGTCATCAGTTCTTCGTGGGTCAAGGGCGTAAACGGATAACCCCGGCCGGCGTAATAGGCGATGCGCAGATCCTGATAGTAGATGGGGTCGGCAGCGGAGGTGTGGCTGGATACCCAGGCTGCCGCTTCGAGATAGTGCGTCTTCTTGGCGCCCGGGGAGATCACGTTGCTCAGCATGACCACGACTGCCGCTGCGATCAGGATTTTCGACAGGCGCGGCAGCCGCTTGCCAAAGTGTAGACAGGCCGCGGCGAGTAGAGGCACGGCAAGAACATTCAGAAAGCTGATGTAACGCGAGTTGATGAAACGTTCGCGGATAAAAAAGACAAAGAGGACCGCAAAGTACGCCAGCCATGTGCAGAAGAAGGGACTCAGTCTTTTCCAGTAGTCGCGCAGGGCCTGTCCGCTTTCAGGGTGGAGCAGCGGGAGCACCAAGGGACCATTGAGCGCGAGGAACTTGACCAGGAGCGTCAGCGTCACGCCAAAGAAGAGGATCTTTCCCGCGT
>ERZ761603.2547-NODE-2547-length-12384-cov-29.408873_pt1 | contig 12384 bp, 8 predicted proteins | sample MGYA00511879_ERZ761603 | MGnify/ENA primary metagenome ERZ761603 (study PRJEB28899, sample SAMN02850040) | bioreactor sludge metagenome | biome: EBPR Sludge; feature: EBPR Bioreactor; material: flocular biomat | place: Australia: Thorneside Wastwater Treatment... | reverse complement strand
ATCACCGCGGGCGGCGACCTGGCATTCGCTTCGCCCAGCGCCGGTGGGCGGACGATGACGCCGCGCCTCGAGCTGCGTCCACGCCAACCCCACGTCGTCCCGCCCCTCGCCGGCCACGCTCAGCACCGCCGTCGGAAGGACCGCCTCGTCCTGCGCCGGCTCCACCACCGCCGCGCCGGGGATCACGTCCGGAATCACCAGCACCGAATACACCACACCATCCAGCGGCCCGATCCCGAACGCGTCGGTCGGCGCGACCGCCACGGACGTCGATTCCGACGCCGGCCACGCGATCCGCCATTCGGTCGCCGACAGCTCAAGGCTCGCTCCCGCGGGCAGACCTGCGCTGCCGAATGTCGAGGCAACCCATGTCGAGCGACTGTCCACCCGCCCGTCCGTCCGCGCGGGCGATCCGGGCACGCCCGGCGTCGGCACCGGCTTGCTCAACGCCAGCGTCAGCTCCACCCACGAACCCGCCAGCACCGGGCCCACCGCTCCGCGACCGCTCGCGTCCGACCGCACCGCCCGCTCGCCGCTCAACACCCCCGCCACACCCTCCGCGTAATCCGGCGGCGTCACCGACATCGTCGCCGACACGATCCTCGGCCGCTCCACCAACGCCACGCTCACCGCAGGTGTTTCATCGTCCGCCGTCGCGAACCGAACTTCCAGCACGCGATTCACGCCGGCCTCGGCCTCACCCGTCAGACCAGCCGCCACCCGCAGCGTGTCCCGAGACACCGTCGCCTCGTACGCGTCGAGCTCGCCCGCCTGCCCGCCCGCGCCGCTCTTGCGCGGCGGGTTCAGCAGCAGTCGAGTCTCAGGCCCGGCGACCCCGTCCGTCACCACCCGATACACCGCCGAGACCGACGTCCGCCCCGGAGCCCGATGACTCCGCGTCACCACCGCCCGCAGCGTCAGCGCCGAATCAAGAGGGTGCGCGATCGCGGTCATCCCGCTCTCGACCATCGTCCGCTTGGGCCAGCTCACATCCCGCCAGGGGGTCAGCACCCGCGCCACACCAAGCCGTCCATACTCGGGCCACGCCCAATACACCCCGAGCACCGGCAACAGCGCGAGCGCCAGCGACGCCAGCCCCCGCTGCGCCCGCGACGAATCGAGCAGCATCCCCGCCGAACCCACCTTGACGAACCGGTCCATCGCGTCCCGCACGGCCGTGCCCAGCATCTCCCGGTCGGCCTCGGGAGGAGGGTTCTCGCTCAGTTCCAGCGCCGAAGCCAGCTTCCCCTCAAGCCCCGCACGCGCCGCCGCGTCGCTCCGCTCCACCCGCAAAGCCACCTCGACCAGCGAGGGATTGAACTTCATCGCGGGCCACACCGCCCGCACCACCGCCGCCCACAGCACCGCGACGCCGCCAACCAGCAACACCAAACGCAAGGGCATCGGCAGCCTGAAGAGATAGTCCATCAGCCCCGCGCACACCACCGCCGCCACCGCCAGCGCCATCACCCCAGCCGATCGCTCCACCACCAGCCGACGCCTCGCCCTCGCACGAAGCCGCGCCAGCGCCCCCACCAGCGGACGTGTGGCCGAACGCCCCGATGCCGCGCCGGGGTCCACCCCCTGCCCCGCGTGCTGTCCGTGTTCTGACCTCATGCACGCCGCTCCTTCACTCTTCTTCGGCCCGTCGGGCACCGAAGACGCATCCCCGCCCCCTACGACAACCGAATCAGCCGCCGCCCCACCCACTCCCCGCACGCCAGCACCATCAACAGAACCCAGACAAACGGCTTGTCCCACAACGTCTCGACGTTGGGCGCCCCCAGCAACCTCACTTCGCGATTGGGCAAAAGTCCCGGCAGCGAGTCGACACGTTCGGGTGCAACCACCGCGCCGCCCGTCGCCTCGGCCAACGCCGCCAAACCGGCGTGATCGGCGTCGGGGATGCGGAACTCGTCGTCCGAGAACTCCGCCTCCACCACCGCCTTCAGACCCGTCCCCGCGATCGTCGGATCCACCACCTCCACGTCGTACGTGCCCGCCTCCGTCGGAATCCACGCGGCACTGAACAACGACGGCGGCGTCCCGTCCGGCCCGTCCCCACCCTGCGGGATTAGCCTCAACTCCGTCGGAATCCCACCGCCACTCCCAACCCCGCCACCGGCCAGCCTGGGCGTGACGCGCGCCTGCAGCGAGCGAGGCCTCGAATCCAGCACCGCCTGATCCATCACCCGCAACAGCACCTGCACCGGCTGGTCCACCGCCGCACGCGATGGCGTCGCGCTGAGCACCCCGGCCTGCCCGCTCGCCGCCAGCCCCTGCCTCGCCAACGTCCGCAGCATCGGCAGCCAGAACCGCTCCGGCAGCACCTCGCCGCGCCCGTACCGCCACCGCCACGTCTCGTCCGTCGCCACGTAGATCGAAACCCCCGCCCCAAACCGCATCGACAGCACCACCGGCGTCGCCGCCGCCCCATCCCCGCCCGCAGGACTCACCTCCGCCAGAACCTCCGCCGCCGGCTTCACCCGCGCCGGATCAATCTTCTGCGCGTACCGCAGCGCCGACCAACCCGTCGCCCGCTCCGACAACTCCCTCGGCCAGGGCTGATTCGGATCATCCGAAAGCCGCATGAGCCCCTGCCGATCCGCCGCCGGCGTCGGCGACACCACCACCGGCTCAAGCCACACCGGGATTCCGCGCCCCCCGTCCTCGTTCATCGAAAACGGCAGCAAGTCCGCAAGCGGCGTCCCCTTCCACGCATCGGGCGTCGCCTGCGGACCCCCGATGAAGAGAATCCCGCCGCCGTCACGCGACACGTGCTCTCGAATCTGCGCCAGTTGTTCCGGGCTGAACATCTCCGGGCGAACATCTCCGATCACCACCACGTCGAACTCACGCCACTCCTGCGCCGACCGCGGGATCACCGCCAGCGGATCGCTTCCTTCCTGAAGGAACCGCCGCTGCGCCTGCAGCACCGTCACGCTGCTCCGCACGGATTTCTCACGCACCAGCAGGTTCTTGAGATACCGATACTCCCAGCGCGGGTACCCATCGAAGTACACCACGCGGATCGGGCGATCCACCAGCCGGATCACCACCTGCGCCGAGTCGTTCCCCGGCGCGATGTCCGCGGACTCTCCCGCGATCTCGACGACCCAGGGCGTCTCGCCCGCCTCGTCGGGCTTGCCCGTCAGCGCGACCCGCTTCTCCCGTTCGTCCGGCGCGAACTCGATCACCCGCTCGTCGAGCACCTTCCCGCTGCGCCGATCCACGAGCCGCACCCGGGCCGTTCCAGTGGCGCTCGTCTCGCCGGACCTCGCGACCACCGCAGACACCGGCACCGAATCACCCACGAACGACGCCGCCGGAGCGGTCACCTCGCGCACCGCCAGATCCGCCAGCGCATTCTGGCTTCCCAGCGGCACCACGAACACCGGGATCTGCCGTCCTCTCAACTGGTCCAGCACCGCTCGCGACGCCGGCTCGGACGTCCGCCCGTCCGACATCACCACAACCCCCGCCACCGGCCGCGCCGCCGTCCGCCGCAACGCCTGCTCCAGCGCAGGACCCAGGCTCGTCCGCCGACCGACCGCCGCACCGAGCTCGGGCACCGCCCCTCCCGTTGCCGCGTCAAGCACCACGGCCGACCCGTCAAACCCCATCCACACCACGCTCCGATCCGCCGCCAACTGCCCCCACACCCGCTCCGTCCCGCGCAAAATCCCCTTCAGCTGCTCATCGCGAGAGACACGCGACCCCGCCGTCCCCGCATCCACCACGCCCATCGACCCCGACCGGTCCAGCAGCACCACCACCGAATCCCGCTCCACGCTCTGCGTCTGCTGCGAAAGCCTGGGCCCCGAGATCAGCACCGCCAGCAGCACGATCAGCATCCCGCGCAAGCCCGCCAGCGTCCACCGGCCCCACAGCCGACCCTCCAGCCGGCTGTACGACCACGCCGACACCGCGAACGCCGACGCCACGATCAGCAGCCAGCCCCACGCCGGCACGGGCCTCGCAAAGTCGATCGCCACCTCGGCCCCGCCGAAGGAGAGCTCCCGCACGCCGAAAAGCCAGTCCAGGATCCCGCTCACGCCGCCGCCTCCCCGCGTGCCGCCCCCGACGACCCAGACTCCCGGAGCGTCCCCGAAAGCCCGGGCGATCGCTCCGACACGTTCGCGTGCGAGAACCGCCTCGCCAGAACCATCTCCACCAGCACCAGCGCCAGCACCGCCCCGAGCAGCCACGCATCCAGCGGCGTCGCCGCCGCGTCAGACGCCCGCTCACCCTCCGATCCCGCGCCCGACTCACCCTCCGCCCCGCTCACACGCGTCCAGTTCCCCGAGCCTGCCAGCCCGTCGAGCCACCCACGCACCGCCGACTCGCCCTGCGGCTCCACGCGCGACCCGCTCGCCGCCGAGTTCACACTCGCAAGCCCCAGCGTCCGCCCGCTCCCGTCCACCACCCGCCACGACGACACACGCCGGATCGTCTCGCCGAGCTGCGCTCCCGCTCGCACAGACTCTCCCTCTGCGTCCGCGATCGGGCGGGCCTGCTCCGCGCCCGTCGGCCAACCCGGCGCCTCCCCCGCCGACCACACACCCGGCACCAGCGACCGCGCCACACCCTGCCTCAACAACTCCTGCGCCAAGGGCACCATCATCGGCATCGCCGGCAGATTCGTCCAGCCAAGCTCCATCGACGCCGACACGTACACCGCCAGCCCTCGACCACCAGGCCCGGGCGACGACACCATCAACACCTCGTCCCCCGCCCGAAGCAGCACATCCCCCGCGACCTCGGTTCCCCTTTCGCCCCCGCCTCCATCGCCCCCACCTCCATTGCCCCCGCCCGTTCGCTCGATCGGCAGCACCCGCGTCACGCGCACAGGCCTGAGCAGTTCGTCCAGTTCCGGCCCGATCTGCGACAAAAACCCACGCCCCGCGCTCGTCGCCGCCACGCCGCTCTCAACCGCCTTGCTCTCCCTCGCGATCCGCCACGCCAGCCCCAGGTCCGCGGGCACGCGCTCGGCCCACGCGGCCACACCCGCCGATTCCCCGCCGCCCGCAACCCCCGCGAACAACGCCACCAACGCCCCACCATCAATCGCCCGCCGAAGCACCGTCCACCCCGACGCGTTCAACGCTTCGGGTGACGCGACAAACACCGCGTCGCACCCCAGCACAGACCCAAGGTCCTCGCTCCCCGCGTCGATCCGCACAACCTCCACTTCCATCCCACGACGATCGAACGTCGCCGCCTCGGGCGAGAGCGCCAGCGACAGCCAGTCACCCGCCGAGTACTCCCCGGGCGTCACCATCCCCGACGTCGAACGCGCCACCACCGCCACACGCAGCACGCGCCGCGAGACCAGCGGCACAGACCACACGTCATCCCCGGGGAGCGAATCGCCCCCCACCGCCGCACGCAGCACCACCGCCGAACTGGCCCGCGCCATCGACGCCGGCACCGCGATCGTCCCCGAGACCACCGCCGACGCCTGCCCCGCACCCCACGCCACGGGCAGCCTCACCGCTTCCGTCGCTTCCCCCGAGGCCGACACCGCCGCAACCGACACACCGCCCGAACCCGCCCCGAGCGCTCCGGACCTCGACAGCTCCACCCGAACCTCGACCGACACCGGCTCATCCCGCCCATCCTCCGCGTCCGGAGCCACAAGCACCGGCCTCAGGGATGTCACAGACACGACTCGCACGTTCTCCGCCACTCGCTCGGCCGGTGCACTCGCCTGCACACGCCTCGCCGCGCTCGGATCGGTCCCCGGCGCATTCAGACCCGCCGGCGGCTTCGTCAGATCAATGCTCCCCGCACGCCAGCCCGTCAGCAGCACAAGATTCCCCACACTCCCCGCCGGCCAGCCCGACATCGCCTCTCGCGCCAGCCCCAGCGCACCCTCCACATCCGCCGCCCCAGCCTGACCCCGGATCGCTCGGACCGCGGCCATCACCCCCGGGATGTCGCTCGAAGGCGACTCCACCACCGCCGTCGCCGGGCCCCCCATCGTGATCAGCATCGCCCGATCGCCCGCCGACGCATCAAGCCCGCCCAGCACGCGAAGGGCTGCCTCCTTGTGCGTCTCGAGCTCGCTCATCCCGCCGTCCGCCCGCACGTCCGCCGTCAGGCTGTCGTCGATCACAATGCACACCAAGCGGGCGCCCCCGCCCGACAAGAGCCCTCCCGCGCCGAACATCGGCCTCCCCACCGCCAGCGCGAGCAACCCCACCACCGCGCACCGCGCCAGCAACAGCAGCAACTGCTCGAGCCGCGCCCGCCGACGCTGCCGCCGGTACGCCTCCATCAGGAACTTCATCGCGGCCCACGGCACGGGCTTGCGCCGCCGCCTCAGCAGGATGTGAATCAGCACCGGCAACGACACCGCGAGCAGCCCCGCCACCAGCAAACCGGGATTGACAAACGAACTCATCACCCGCGTTTGCTCCGCCTCATCTGCGCGTTCCGCCGCGACACGAACGCCGCCAGCGTCGGCCCGAGCCAGTCGTGCGTCTCGACCAGGTGATGGTCAAAGCCCAGCGAACGCAGCACCTTTCTCGCCTCCGCCAGGTGCGACGACACCGCGGCGAGATACGCCTCCCGCATCGCGCGGGGATCAATCTTGATCGTCCCCTCGCCCTCGAGCCCGAAGAAGGGCGACGCCTCGCCGAAGGGAAAGTCCAGTTCCGCCCGATCCATCACCTGGAACACGATCAGGTCGTGCCCCGCGTGCCGCACACGCGCGAACGCGTCCTTCACCTGGTCCATGTCCTGAAACAGATCGCTGATCACGACCATCAGGCACCGGTTCCCGACGCCCCCGAGAATCTGGTCCACCGCCCGCCGAAGATCCGTCGGCCTCGAATCGCCCCCCGGGGTCTGGTCCGGGTGCGTCGCCAGCGCCGACACGATGGGACGCCACGCCTGCTGCCCGCCGCTGCGGCGCAGGTTCAGCCGCACCTCGTCGGCGTACACCACCAGCCCGACACGGTCCCCCTGCCGCAGCGTGATGTAGGACAGCGCCGCCGCCACCGCCGTCGCGTGATCGAACTTCGTCCAGTTGGGGCGCCCGTCCAGGCTGACCTCGCGTCCGCTTCCCGAGGCCTCCGCGAAGGCCCGCGACCCGTAGTTCATCGACCCTGAGCTGTCCACCAGCAGCAGCAGGTCGAGGTTCGTCTCCTGCTGGTACTGCTTGAGCTGGAGCTTGTCGCTGCGCCCATAGACCTTCCAGTCGAGGTGTCGAAGATCATCCCCCGCCACATAAGGTCGGTGCTGCGCGAACTCGACGGAGTATCCCTGAAAGGGCGAACGGTGCTGCCCGCTGCTGAGCCCCTCCACGATCATCTTGGCGCGCATCTCGAACGACGACAGCCTCGCCAGCGTCTGCGGGTGCAGATACAGCGACGCATCGACCGAGGCCGAGCCAGGCATGGACCCGTGCGTGTCCGACATCTCACGCATCGTACCGCGGACCCGCCCGCGGTGTTCACGCCGCCAGTCCTCGGATGTGCTCCGCCAACGCCCGCTCCTCGTCCACGCCCGTTACCTCCAGCGAGAAGGCGTGCCGGATCTGCGACACGACGTCCGGCCCCGGGATAAACCGGTGGCTCGCCAGACGCTCCCCACCGGCCGTGACCAGATACGCCACCGCCCATCCGGGCTGGTCCGAGACAATGTCCACCTCGCACCCGCCGATCTTGAACCGACCCACCCCGGGCCGATCCGGACCAGCCGCCGACCGGGTCAGGGTATCGTCCAACAGCTTCGAAAGTTGGACATGGACCATATCGGGCAGCGCGTCCAGGTCCGCCATCGCCGAGCCGACCCCGCTGAAAACCCCCATCGTCGACTTGTACTCCCCCGCCGCCGACGCGATCACCTTGGTCAGCTCTCGCTCGTCGCACCCGATCACCTTCGACGCCAGCGCGGACATCGGCGCCGCCTCCCTGGGCAGAGTCGTCCGCCGATCCAGGTCGATCGCTCCCACGTAGTACACGATCCGGTGCAGCACGTGCTCCGGGCTCGTACCCCCCGTCTCCGCGGGCGGGCTGTGGTGCCAGGCGAGCGGCCTTGCCAGCACCGGCGGCAGCTTCCACCGCCTCGCCAGGGTCGTGATCACGTCCACGTGCGTGAACCCCAGCGTCGTGAATTCTCGGTGGTGCTTCTTGGGCGGCGCCGCCGTCTCCGCCTGCAGCAGCAAGTAAGGTGACCCCACCAGCTTGTACATCAGCGGCACGCCGGCGTCGAGCATCAGCCCGACCACAAACGCCTCCATCGCGTACTCGGGCAGCAGCCGTCTCGCCAGCGCCGACGACAGACACCCGCGAAACACCGACTCACCCCAGACCCGCCTCGACAACTCGTGCCCAACGTCGCTCGCCGCCGCACGGCTCAGATAAAACCCGAGGCTGAACGCACGCAGCCGCTCGACCCCCAGCAGCACGCACGCCCGATCCAGGCTCGTCACCGGGGTCACCTGCGCAAAGAACGCCGAATTCGCCAGCCTGAGCAGCCGCCCCGACAGCGCCGCGTCCGTCCGGATCACGCTCGCATAATCCGCGATCTGCACGTCCGCCTTGTTCACCAGATCGAGGATCCGCACCGCCACCTCGGGCTGCGTCTCCAGACCGATCCTGTCCAGCCGCGCCTCCAGCGACCTGTACAACTGCTCAACCTCGGCGGCTGTAAGTTGGCTGCGGACCTTCATACACACTCGCAGTAGGCACCCCGCGCGCAGCACCACGCACGCCGCGCCGGCTCCGCCTTCTTCGGACCTTCCTTCCCCACACTTCGCACCCGGGAAAGGCAATCCCCCTATTCAGCACATCCCATCGCGCTCGTGCGGCCTGCGCCGTCTGCGCCGACGTCCGCAAACCCTCACGGCTGCAGCCGCGTCCCCGACCACGCCCCCACGCTCCACGCCGAACCTTCCACCCTCACATCACGCGCCCACACCGCCCGGTCGTGCACCCGTCCGACACCCCCCTGCCACAGCTCCAACCGTTCGGGCATCAGGCGATACCCGCCCCAGTGCGCAGGCCTGGGGATTTCCACGTCCCGACCCGCCAACAGCCCCAGTGCGTCCAGCCCCAGCCGATCCACCGTCCGCCCGATCTTTTCCAGCAACTCCTTGCGGCTGGCGATCGGCCGGCTCTGGTCGCTCGCCCACGCGCCCAGACGGCTCTCCCACCGCCGACTCCGGAAGTAGGCGTCGCTCTCCTCCCCGCTCACCCGCATCACGGGGCCTTCGAGCCGAACCTGCCGGTCCTTGTTGTCCCAGTGAAAGAGAATCGCCGCCCGCCAGACCTGCTCGATCTCTCCGGCCTTTCGGCTCTGATAGTTGGTGTAGAACTCAATCCCCCCCGTTGCCGGATCGATCGCCTTGCACAGCACCGTCCGAACGCTCGGGCGCCCATCTCCCGTGCACGTCGCGAGATACATGCAGTTCGGATTGTCCTGCTTCTTCTCTCTGACCGCTTCGTCGAACCAGGCGCGGAAGGTCGGCACCGGATCCCCCGGAAGAGGCTCCGGCAACGGCCGCTCGTGCCCGAACTTGTCCAACAGTTTGAGAATGGCTCCCGTCATGTGTTCACCATAGGCCCCGCCCGTTCGACCCCTGCTCCTACCCACCACCCCCCTGACCCTCTTCGTGCGCACGGGGGTTGTGGATGACTTCGGGAAACTTCTGCCAGTTACGTGGTCCGCCGCGGCCCGGCGGGCGAGAATCCTCTCCCTATGGCCTCGGCACCGGACACCTTCGACTTCGGGCGATACGACCCGCGCAACCGCCCGCGCCGGGGCGAGCAGCCGCAGGGTCGCCCGCTGGGTCGTTTGTTCGACCGCGAGCCCCCCTTCTCGCGTGAGGCGGAGATGTCGCTGCTGGGGTCGATGATCCTCGACCCGTCGGTGATCGGCGACGTGCTGATGGTCGTGCGCAAGCCCGAGGAGTTTCACTTCCCCGAGCACGGGCACATCTACCGCGCATTGATCGAGGTCTACGACAAGCACCACTCGGGCGATCTGGTGCAGATCCAGAATCGGCTCCGCGAGCTGGGTGTCTACGAGCAGATCGGGGGCGACCAGAAGCTCATCGAGCTGGCCGAGGCCGTGCCCAGCGCGGTCAACGCGCCGCACTACGCCCGGATCGTCTCCGAGAAGGCCAAGCTTCGGAAGCTGATCGACACCGCGGGGAAGATCCTGTACGAGGCGTACCACGTTGGGAACGATCTTGGCCCGGAGGGTGCGCGCGAGGTGCTCGACGAGGCCGAGACGCGCATCTTCGAGATCGCGGAGGACGACCAGTCGAACGAGCCGCAGGCGCTCGCCCGGCTTCTGCAGGAGGAGATCGATCGGCTCGAGTCGCAGGACGGGCAGGGCTTCAGCGGGATTCCCTCCGGCTACGCCGAGCTTGACGACATGCTCCGCGGGCTCCAGCCGGGCGAGCTGATCATCGTGGCGGCTCGTCCGTCGATGGGCAAGACCGCGTTGGCGCTCAATCTTGCCGAGCAGATCGCGCTCGGGGGGCACATCGCGGTGCGTGAGGACGGGAAGCGTGTGCCCATCGCCGTCTTCTCACTCGAAATGTCCAAGAGCGCGGTGACGCAGCGTCTGATCTCGCAGCGTTCGGGGCTTTCGAGCCACCACCTGAGGAGCGGGCACAACGTCGATTTCAAGCGCGTCATCCAGGCGTGCGGGGAGCTCGAGCAGGCGCCGATCTTTGTCGATGACACGCCAAACATGACGGTCATGACGCTCCGCGCACGGGCCCGGCGGCTGGTTCGGCAGCACGGGATCCGCTGCATCATGATCGACTACCTCCAGCTCCTGACTTCCCCGGCCGCCGCCCGCGAGAGCAGGCAGGTCGAGGTGTCGACGATCAGCCGCGGGATCAAGGCGCTGGCACGCGAGCTGAACGTGCCGATCGTGTGCCTGGCGCAGCTCAACCGCGCGAGCGAGCAGCGTGAGGGGAACCGCCCGCGCATGGCGGACCTGCGCGAGTCGGGCTCGATCGAGCAGGACGCCGACGTGATCATCCTGCTGCACCGCGAGGACTACTACCACGTGCAGAACCCCGAGTGGGCGATGGAGAACCCGGACAAGGTGGGGATCGCCGAGCTGATCATCGCCAAGCAGCGCAACGGGCCGACGGGCGTGGTGAAGCTCAAGTGGGACGCCAACACCACCCGCTTCAAGAACCTGGATCAGTTCAGCCATCCGCCGGTGGACGTGGACCGGCTCGCGGGCGGCGCGTTCGCCCCTTCCCCCGCGCCGTTCAACACGCCACCCCGACAGGGGACGGAACCCCCGCCCTTCGATGCGCCTCGACCGACCGACCAGGGATCGAACTTTCGCGCCGGGCGTCAGACGGGCCCGGTGGAGAACCACCGCGACGGCGGCGGTCCGGACCGGGACGACGACACGATCGATGGACTGCCGATCTGAACCGATCGGCGAGGTTCCGGTACGCTTGGGATATGCACACACGTCTCGCGGCTGTCGTTCTCTTTCTGCTCGCTCTTGCGCCGGCGTCGCTCGCCCGGCAGGAGTCACCCGCCGCCCCCGCGCCGCAGCTGCGAATGCAGGTTCTGGCGCAATATATCCGCGACATGAGCTTTGAGAATATCGTGGCGCAAAAGGGCCTGTCGGCGGGTGAGGTGCAGCCCGACATCCAGGTGGCCGTCAGCCTGGATGCCCGCAAACGGCAGGCCGAGCATCAATATGACGTGGTCTGCAAGTTCAAGGTGACGTCGAAGAACAAGGTGAACGGCGATACGCTGTTCCTGATGGAGCTGGAATACGGCGGCACCTTCCATGTCGAGGGCGTGCCCGAGGATCAGCTGCCTCCCTTCCTGCTGATCGAATGCCCGCGCCTGTTGTTCCCCTTTGTCCGCCGCATCATCAGCGACGTGACGCGCGACGGCGGCTTCCCGCCGCTGAACGTCGACAATGTGGATTTCCTGGCGCTTTATCGGCAGGAACTGGCACGCCGGGCGCAGTCCGGGGCGGCGAACCTGGCGGCACAGAACTGACCGCAGCCATTGCCGGCCGTGACCCCGCCTAGGGTTGCGGCACGATCAGCGTGATGCCGTCCAGCGCGGGCGACATCACCAGTTGGCACGACAGGCGAGAGGTCGGGCGACGCTCGGCCTCGGCCACGTCCAGCATCGGATCTTCGAAATCCCCGGCCTCGCCGGTGGTGGCCGACCAGTCATCGGCGACATAGACATGGCAGGTGGCGCAGGACAGGTTGCCGCCGCATTCCCCGATGACATTCGGGATGTTGTTGGCGACGGCGGCCTGCATCAGATTCATGCCCTCTTTCACATCGGCGGTGATCCTTTGGCCGTCGGGCAGGATCCAGGTGGCTTTCATGGGTTGGCTCCGGGATTTGGGGCAGGCGCCGGGGGTTTT
>ERZ761603.2546-NODE-2546-length-12384-cov-74.021413_pt1 | contig 12384 bp, 8 predicted proteins | sample MGYA00511879_ERZ761603 | MGnify/ENA primary metagenome ERZ761603 (study PRJEB28899, sample SAMN02850040) | bioreactor sludge metagenome | biome: EBPR Sludge; feature: EBPR Bioreactor; material: flocular biomat | place: Australia: Thorneside Wastwater Treatment... | reverse complement strand
TCGCGATGCCTCAATAGTACTGCCGGATGTAGCCAAATGCCTTCTCGAACAGTTCTTCGTCGGCATGCAGTTTGTACTTGAACAGTGCCTTCCGGAGGGCCTTCTTGATTTCCCGTTCACCGGCGAGGGTGCCCTGCCAGCCGGGGAAGCGGACCAGGCGCACGATTTCGTCGATGTCGGCGACCACACGTTCGACGATGATCGGCGTCTCGGCGGTCCTCACTGCATCGAAGAGTTCGGTCAGAGCGGCTTTGCCGCGGTCCTCGTCCTCTTCGGGCGGCGTCTCCTTCTCTGCCTGCAGCGTTTCCTTGGCGATCTGCAGCAGTTCCTTCAAGAACTCCACGCTATTGATCTGCCCCGCCTCAAAGCGGTCCTTTAGCGCATCCAGTCGTTCTGAAAGCTTCTTGAACTTAGGGTTGCCGCCGTGCCCGAGCAGCCGGCGTTTGAGCTTGATCTCGATCTCCTTGGCCTTCTTCGGGTCGGGGTTCGAGAGCACGGCCTCCAGCAGATCGGCGCCCAGCACCAAGGTGTCGAGGTCATCCCGCACCGTGTCGACATGGACGTTCTGGTGGATCAGCTCGATCGTCTTGGCGCCCAGCGAATGCCAGATCAGCTTGCCGTGGCCGCTGGACGGCTGCACCGACTGGTACACCTGCGACAGCCACTTGTAGTCCTTCTCGAAGGGGCCCAGAACGGTATCCGGTGACAGCGCCTCCCAGATCTTGCTGAGCACGCTGTACTCGGCAGCAAAGTTGTCGCGCACCTCGTTGTTGGGCAGGCACTGCTGCGCGGCGATCAGGCCCTCATAGCCCTGCAAGCCGCGGTCGCAGCCGGCAAAGAAGGCCAGGCACTTCTGCATCGCCTCGGGCAGCTTGTCCTTCAGCTCTTGGATGTTGCTGACCACCTGCTTGACGCTCTGGTCGTCGAACTCCAGCGCCGCCGCCACATCGTCGAAGATGCCGAGGTAGTCCACGATCAAGCCGTGGGTCTTCTGCTCGGAGTAGGTGCGGTTCACGCGGCAGATCGCCTGCAGCAGCGTGTGGTCGCGCAGCGGCTTGTCCAGGTACATGGCCTGCAAGATCGGCGCATCAAAGCCCGTCAGCAGCTTGGCCGTGACGATGATCAGCTTCAGCGGGTCGGCCGGGTCGCGGAAGCGATCCAGCAACCGTTCCTCTTCGTCACGTGTGCGGTCGTACTCCGCGTACTCAGGGTGGTCCTTCTTGTCGGATGCCTGCACCGACATCACGATGTCCATGGCCTCGGGCGGCAGCAGCTTGTCCAGCTCGGCCTTGAACAGCAGGCAGGACTCCCGGTCGAAGGTGACGATCTGGCCCTTGAAGCCGTTGGGCTCCACCTTGGTCTGGAAATGCTCGACGATGTCCTCGCACACCTTGCGGATGCGCTCGGGCGTCTTGACCAGGACGGCCATCTTGGCGGCGGTCTTGGCCAGGTTGTCCTTGTCCAGATCCGACAGGCCGCCGGTCAGGTCCTTGTAGGCGGCGTCCAGCGCAGCCTTGTCGATGTGCAGGTCGATCAGCCGAGGCTCAAAGTGCAGCTTCAGCGTGGCACCGTCGCGGATCGACTCTTCGAAGCCGTAGCGGCTCATGTAGCCCTTCTCGTCCTCGTCGGCACCGAAGGCGTAGAAGGTATTGCGGTCGGCCCGGTTGATCGGCGTGCCCGTCAGGCCGAACAAGAACGCGTTGGGCAGGGCCTCGCGCATCTTGCGGCCCAGGTCGCCTTCTTGCGTGCGGTGGGCCTCGTCCACCAGCGCGATGATGTTGCTGCGCGTGTTCAGCGCCCCGCTGGCCTCGCCAAATTTGAAGATCGTCGTGATGATGATCTTGCGCACGTCCTGCGCCAGCAACTGCTGCAGCTTCTCCCTGCTGTCGGCCTTCTCCAGGTTGGGGATGTCCGCCCCAGTGAAGGTGCCGGTGATCTGGCTGTCGAGATCGATCCGGTCCACCACGATCAGCACCGTGGGGTTCTTCAGGCCGGCATGCATGCGCAGCTTCTGCGCGGCGAACACCATCAGCAGCGACTTGCCCGAGCCCTGGAAGTGCCAGATCAGGCCCTTCTTCGGCTGGCCCGCCAGCACGCGCTCGACGATCTTGTTGGCCGCCTCGTATTGCTGGTAGCGGCAGATGATCTTGATGCGGCGCTTCTTCTTGTCCGTGGCGAACAGGGTGAAGCTGCCGAGGATGTCCAGCACCACGTGCGGGCGCAGCATGCTCTCGGCCGAGAGCTTGAGCGACTTCAGCGGGTGGTGCTGGCCGTCTTCGCCATTGCCGTCTAGGTGCCACGGCCCCCAATCCTTTACCGGCAGGCCGATCGACCCGTAGTGGTAGGCCTTGCCCTCGGTGGCCACCGAGAACACGTTGCAAACGAAGAGCTCGGGAACGAACTTCTCGTAGTCGTCGTGCACCTGCACCGCGCCATCCACCCAGCTGATGCACTTCTTGACCGGCGTCTTGGCCTCGATCAGCACCAGCGGCAGACCGTTGACCAGCAGCACCAGATCGGCCCGGCGCTCGGTGGGCCCTGCGCGGTAGATGAACTGCTGGGTGACGATGTACTGGTTCTGCTTCGGGTCGTCCAGGTCGATCAGCCGCACCGGCACATGCTCGTTGTTGGCGCCGAATGGCATGGAGCGTTCGCCGCGCATCCAAGCGGTCATCTCCTCGTTGGCGCGGATCAGGCCATCCGAGCGCACCGACAGCACGATGGCGCGCAGCTTGTAGAGCACCTCGTCGGCGCGGTCAGGCTGGGCGGCGATCTCTGGGTTCAGGCGGATCAGCGCATCGCGCAACCAGGGCTCGACCAGCACTTCCTGGATCTGGCGCGGCACCTCGGCGGGAGCTGCGTAGCGCCAGCCGATGCCTTTGGGGGCGGGGCCGTAGCCGGGCAGGGGTTCCTGCGCGGCGTTTGGCGGGGTCGCCTTGATCGGGCCTGCGAGCAGATCGCGGACGTAGGCTTCGACGGTGTTTGATTCGCTGAAGCTCATACCGCCTCCCGGAGGAACACCGATGCCAGCTGTCGCGCTTGCTCTCGCCGCTGATCAAGTTGGGCAGCCGCCGCACTTGTGGTTTCGACGAGCGCGACTATCGCCTTCTGCTGCTCAAGACCGGGGTGCGGAACGCCCAGCTTCTTCAACGTTCCGATCGACAGCTCGTCCCGCGTCGATCCAACCACATACTTCTGGATGTATCGACGATATGGAGCAGATCGCAGCAACATGACCAGAAAGCCACTGTCGATATTTGGCTCTGGCCTGAGGCGAGCGAGGTCGCGCGAGATGTTCCCGGTGAATGAGGGCGGCACGCATGCCACCTCACCGATGATCGCCTTCACGGAGATCAGCACGTCGCCGGGTTCCACTCGGCTCCGGACGTATGCACTCTCGATGTTCTTGCTGGTCCGATGCAGCGAACCAGAAAAATCACCCGATAGGTCCTTGATCTGAACGGTCGGAATGCCGGTCGGGTCATAGTCCCCTACTTGGACGATCCCGTAGCAAATTGGTGCGTCTGATCGACAGAGTTGCTCCATCGTCGAGATCGACCAGTCTGCTGGAAAGACCTTCAAAGGGTCGTTGTCGTGATAGTGCTCGCGACGCGGCGCGAGCATGTCCAGGGTCAGCCGTTCAAACAAGTCCTTGGTTGCAACTTTCGCTTGCTGTAGTCGTTCCGAACACTCAACCGTTTGGAGTAGAAGCGAGGCTATGCTGGTCTGCTCAGCAATCGGCGGAAGAAGGAACTCAAAATCCGCCAGACTTGTCCAGTTGGTGCGAGGGCTCAGTGAGCCTGCCGACGTGCCCACCGCGTGATCGAAGAAGGCGTCGGTCTGGCAGATGAACGGCAGCAACTCGGGCAACAAGACCTTTGAGTCCTTGGTCTCCAGCACATAGATGTCGCCGGAGCACACGCCAGAGAAATCCGCCACGGCCACCTTGCGTTGGTAAGCGCGGCGCTTGCCGAACAACACTTGTCCGGGCTGAAAGATGCTCGTGAAGGTCACGCCGTCGGCGACGTTGCCCCAACTGCGGATGCGCAGATCGCCCGGCTCCAGGTGTTCCAGGCCGACGTAGCGCTCGATGCCATCGGCCAGCGGATCTTGGCTGCGCGCCTTTGAGAGCTGCACTACATCGCCAAACTTCACCTGGCGCCAGCCGGGCTTCAAAGATTTGCCCTTCATTGTTTTTGTCTCACTAGCGGCGTCACGTAGCCGAAATACTCAGTCTGGGCCGTGCGTTGCGTATCCCAGCGCTTCGCATGTCCCGCTGGACGCTCCCGTTGATCTACGTGCGTAAGGACCAAGCGCTTCTTGGCACGCGAAACCCCGACGAAGAAGGCGCAGCGGTTTTCGTCTTGATCGCCGAAGAACACTTCGTTTTCGATGGCCATAATGATGACCGAATCAAACTCTAGGCCCTTACTCTTATGGATGGTCAGTATTCGTACCGCTTGGTCGTCTGAGAAACGCTCTAGGGCTTTGGGTAAGTCAGGCTCCAGCTTTAGCAGTTCCTCGACCTTGGCCTTGGTATGGCGGACAACCTCTTTCAACCGATCGTGCGACTCGTAGTCCGGGGAAAGCGACACCAGTGTTTCCACAGTGACTTGATTCAGGAATGCCCGAACATATTCCCACCAGCCGTGAAAGGGCTCATCGACCAATCCGGAAAAGGCTATCTCTTTTCGTTGCTGCATGACGAGCCGATCAAGGTCCGTCCGCGCGTTCGACTGAATCTCTTCATCAGCAAACGGGATCAGCTGGTTCATGAGCCGAATCCAGGCTTTTGGCTGACGCTGACCATAGAGGCAAGAGAGATAGTCCACGATCAGACGTGCAGCGGGCTCGACCGTGATGTCCTGCATCTGCTGCTCGTTGCGGAAAGGAATGCCACGAGCCTTCAGTGCCGCCGTCAGATGATCGGCGTACAGGTCGAGCTGATTGCGAATGAGGACCCCAATTTCCGCCGGTGGCAGCTGCTCGGTCCCTATCCAGCCTGCAATCAAGTCTGCGAGGTAATCAGCCTCCTTACGACTGTCGTCGAACCGCGACGCGAATACCTCGCCTTCGTCGCCAGAAAGCTGCTCATCAGGCATGACGGAAGACGGGTCAAGCCTTCGAATGATCTCGTTCTGCAAGCGGAGCAGTCGCGGTCTTGAGCGAAAGTTGCGGTACATATTCAGCGGGGCGGCAGAAAAATCAGCAACGAAAGCCTGAAAGATGCCGTCCATGGCTCCCGCCCAGCCCATGATCTTCTGCTTGGTATCGCCCACGGCGGTCAAGCGAATGCTCGTACCTTGAAAGGCGAGTTGGAGCAGCTCGTACTGCAGGTTGGTGCAGTCCTGAAATTCGTCGAGGAAGACGTCGCTGTAGGTTTGGCGGATGGCGTTTCGCGCCATTGCGGACTTCTGCAGAATCGTGATGGCCAGAGGAACCAGATCGGAAAACTCGATTTCTTGGCGGGACAGTCTCACTTTTCGTTCGACGATTTTGTAGCCGACATCCAGAGCATCTCGCCCGGTCAGAATAGGGCGGAAGCGATCGATGATGCGCTTCGCGAATGCATGGAAGGTGTAGCTGTCGAAGCGAATGGCAAGCTCTGAACCACAGCGTCGTTTGACCCGCTCTTTCAGGTTGTTGCTGGCATCGACTTTGAACGAGATCGCCAAGATCCGTTTGGGATAGCGACAGCTTCCCGTGCGCAGCAGGAAGTCTGCCCGCTGCGCAAGCATTTCCGTCTTTCCCGCGCCGGGGCCTGCAGTCAGCGCAAGACTGCGCTCCCGCTCCCTAGCCGCAAGCAGAGCATTGGGTTCAAGGGTCAGCCCATCCGCAGGCTTCCAGGCATCGACAGCAATCACTCCGGCAACTCCGCGAGCTTGGCGATGACGGCATCAGCCAAGCGAGCCAGTGATTCAGGCATCTTTGCGAGTAGATCTGCATCGCTGAGCTTGGCGAGCGCCTCAATGTGCGCAGCGGGCTTGCTGCCAAGTTTGAAGCTGCGGTGGTAAGTGCTGAACAGTTGCTGTTCTTCGTCGCTGTATTGGCTTGCGTCGTTATGGCTTTTGCCAAGGACGGCCTTGATCGTCGACTCGTCGGGCTTCTCCTTCTCGACACCGTAGGCTTCCGGGTACGCGAGCAGCATCGAGAAGTCCAGGTCCATCGGGAGCGAGAAATAGACATCACGCTCTTCAAGCAACTTGGCGTAATGCCCATAAGACCGGACTCTGTACTTTGGATCATTCCAGCTGGGAATGCCATGGTCTGCAGGGAGTACCTTGCTTGGCTCGTGTTCGGCAAGTTGGTCATTGACGTACTTGATTCGCCCCCAACCGGCCTGATAGCGCGACACATCCAGATCAAGCAGTGTGAGATATGGAATCTGCAGTGTAGCGAGCAGCCGCCAGAAGTGATTGACGTGACGGCCACCCAAGGGCGCTATCGAAACTGCTGACTCATCAACCGGAGCTCCTTTCGCTTGAAGAAGACGTGGCAGCACAATTTCTTCACTGTCACCCTCTCCCAGAACCACCAAGCGAGAGAAATAAACTTCCGGAAAGGCCTGTACGGCCTCACGCACAAACTTGTGAGCTTCATCAGCAACATCTGGAAGCTGGATGTGCGTAACGCACGATGTTCGCTCGTGGATCAGCCGCAGGTAGCGGATACGTTCCGGGGCGACGCGCCGCAGCATCGACGGCGCGTGGGTAGCAATAAGCGCTTGTGCGTCACCAACTCCGGTCATGTCGTTGAGCGCGTTGACGATCCGTCCAAGGTAGTGCGGCGAGAGGCTGTTTTCTGGCTCTTCGACCGCTACCACCGTAAACACAGGTGGGCGCAGCTTGTCTGCGCCGAATGACTTATCTTTGTCAGCCAGTACTGCGCGGCCAATGGCTTGCGAAGACAGCACGAGCGACAGATACAGCATTGACTTCTGGCCGTCGCTCAGTCGCGAGAAATCGACCAGCTGCTCGTCATGGCCGGGTGTGAAAGACACCGACATGTGCCGTAACAAGGCCTCGATCTCAGACGCTACAAAAGTGAGCTTGGGGTCGGCAAAGAAGCTGCCCTTGTGTAAAGCACCCCATGCCTTTTTCAAGCTTGTGCTGAACGCATTGATTGACGGATTGGCCGCCAAGCTGACGCTGATTTGATCGGTCAGACCCTTGATGACCGTTCGCTCTGCATCCCAGTTGACCGAACGCAGCATGCGGCCCAGCAATGCATTAGCGCCGTAGGCAATGTGATCAGCAGGATCACGGCGTGCGGGCAGATAGTGGACGTGGATATGGCTGCGTTCAGATCGGGGCACTTGAGCGGTGGTCAGTGGCGAACCATCAGCATTGATGTCCAATACATAGACCATGCTCTCCTCTATGTCCCCATCTAGCCCCATGGTGGCGTTGAGGCGAAAGCGCACACGCGGCGTGCCATCGACTTCGTCGAGGCGCATATGGCCGAAATGAGGCGCAACCGTACTGTTGTCTGCGTCGTCGTCAAGTTCCGGGAACAGAAAGTCGGCCTCGATCCATAGCTGACGCTCTGCCGGCTGTGCCTCCAGGTTGAAAGGCACATGGAAGTCCGAGCGTAGGACTCGGCGCAGTGATGGATCAAAGGCGAAGAGCCGACACAAGGCCTGCAGCACAGCTGTCTTGCCGGACCCATTGGGCCCGATTAGGTAAGTAATCTCCTCCAGCAGAACGTCGGTGGGCGCCGCTCCGAAAGACTGGAAGTTTGATAGGCGGATCGTATGAAGCTTCATTGGGTGACCTCAGCCTCGGAAAGCCCATCCAGCGTTTCCACCAACGCGTCCATTTGCAGCCAGAACGCGCGCCCTTCGGCTTGCCATCTGTCCCAGACGCAGCGTAGTGACACAGCTTTGCCATCACCGTCCGTGGCGACATCTGAGGAGATGCGCTTCACGTAGAGCGGGATCGACAGGTTCGCCGCATTGGCGCCGATCTCGGCAAGCGTGGCGACCTTGGCGAACCCGGGCACATCGGCAAACGCTTTGTTGGCGTCCAGGATGCGCTGCTGGTGCGCGGGCGTGAGGAAGCTTTGCGCGCGCTCGCGGGTGACCTCATTCACCGCGTCGATGAAGATCACCTTGCCCTTGCGTGCAGTCGTCTTCTTGCGGTTGCAGATGACGATGCACGATTCCATCGGGGAGTTGTAGAACAGGTTGGGCCCCAGGCCGATGACGGCCTCCACCCAGTCTCGCTCGACCATCTTGGCGCGCATGGCCTGTTCTTCGTTGCGGAACAGCACGCCATGCGGCCAGAGCACGGCGCAGCGCCCCTTGCCGGTGAGGCTGTTCAGGATGTGCTGCTGGAACGCATAGTCGGCGCGGCCCTGCGGCGGCGTGCCCAGGGAGTTGCGGCCCCACTTGTCGCTGCTCCACGCTTCGCGGTTCCACTGCTTGATGGAGTACGGCGGGTTGGCCAGGATCACGTCGAACTGGCGCAGGCGGTCGCCCTCGATGTGCTTGGGGTCGGCCAGGGTGTCGCCCCGGATGATCTCGAAGTCCTCCACGCCGTGCAGGAACAGGTTCATGCGGGCGATCGACGAGGTGATGAGGTTGCGCTCCTGCCCGTAGAGCTTGAGCGTGCGGTACTCGCCGCCCGAGCGTTTCACTTCGTCCAGCGCCGAGATGAGCATGCCGCCGGTGCCGCAGGTGGGGTCGTAGATCGACTCGCCGGCCTGCGGCGCCAGAAGCTGCGTCATCAGGTGGACAACGGTGCGGTTGGTGTAGAACTCGGCCGCCGTGTGGCCTGAGTCGTCGGCGAACTTCTTGATCAGGTACTCGTAGGCGTTGCCGAGCTCGTCCTCGGGCACGTTGGCCACCGACAGCGTCTGCGTCGAGAAGTGCTCGATCAGGTTCTTCAGCGTTTCGTCGGGCAGGCGCTCGCGATTGGTCCAGGGGGCGTCGCCGAAGATGCCGTCGAGCAGATCGGGGTTGGCAGTCTCGATGGCGCGCATGGCCTTCTGGATGGCGGCGCCGACGTTCTTCGGAGTCTGGCGCACGTCGTTCCAGTGGGCGCCTTCCGGGATCTGAAAGCGGTGGTTCTCGGCGAACTGGGCGTAGGAGAGGTCACCGCCCGAGCTGGCCAGCGCCGCTTGATATTCCTCGTCCCAGACATCCGAGATGCGCTTGTAAAACAGTAGCGGGAAGATGAACTGCTTGTAGTCGCCGGCGTCGATCAGGCCGCGCAGCAGCACGGCAGCGCCCCAGAGGTAGCTTTCGAGTTCTTGTTGGGTGATGCGGCTCATCGAACTTCTCCATCCAGCCATGCTTCAGGCGGAACGCCTGCCGCTTGGCCCTTCAGCCGGACAACATGGACCCATGCCGAGCCAACCAGGGCGAACACCACGAAGGCAGTTCCTCCGTCCACGAAGTCCTCATCGAGTACGTAGTGCGCCTTTAGATTGCTCGGGCTAATCCCCTCCGCGTAGGCAAGTCGATCCAGATCAGCCAGGTCGGCGGCCGGCAGAAGTTCGGAAACGCTGGTCCACCTTGTCGGGCTGATGGCAAGGCTTCTGACGAAAGGCCCGCCGGCTTCGACGCAGAGGGCATTCAATGCGTCCCTAAGCCTCCATCGGTCATCGAGGGTGCCACTGTGCATGTGATCGCTCATTGCAGCCATCCCCCTTCGGTCATGACCTGCGCTAGGCGCTCTTCGGCTTCGCGGCAGCGCGTCAGCGCCTCCTTGAATGCGGCGATGGCATCAGGCAGCGGCGGAATGTCTTCCTGCAGCGGGGGCAGCACGTACCGTGAGATATTCAGCGTCCAGTCCTCGGCCTTGATCTCATCGAGGCTGACCACCCGAGTCGCGTCCTGCACGTCGGCAAAGCCGCGATACCAGCCGAGGATCTCGGCGGCGTGCTCAGGCTCCAGATAGTTCTGCGCGCGCCCCCGGCGGAACAGGCGCGACGCATCGGCGATCAACACCTTCTTCTTGTGCTTGACCGGCTTGCGCTTGCGTAGCACCAGGATGCACGCAGCCAGTCCAGTGCCATAGAAGAGGTTGGGCGCCAGTCCGATCACGGCTTCGATCAAATCGAGCTCCAGCAGCTTCTGCCGGATACTGCCTTCCCCACCTTTGCGGAATAGGGCGCCCTGGGGCAGTACCACGGCCATCCGTCCGCTGACGTCGGCCATGGACTTGACCATGTGCTGCACCCAAGCGAAGTCTCCGCTGGACGAAGGCGGCAGGCCGGCAAAATTGCGGCCGAATGGGTCGTTCAGCCAAAGGTCCTCGCCCCACTTTTCCAGCGAGAACGGCGGATTCGCGATCACGCAGTCGAAGGTGGCGAGCCGGTCGCCCTCGAAGAAGGCCGGACTGCGAAGCGTGTCGCCGCGCACCACCTGGAAGTCCTCGATGCCGTGCAGGAACAGGTTCATCCGCGCGATGGATGAGGTGGTGAGGTTCTTCTCCTGACCGTACAGCTTACCCCACAGCCGCTTCACGTCGCCGTGCTGCTCCTCCACGTGCTGCACGGCAGCCAGCAACATGCCGCCGGTGCCACAGGCGGGGTCGTAGATGGTCTCGACTGCCTTCGGGTCGAGCATGTCGATCATTAGCCGCACCACGCTGCGCGGGGTGTAGAACTCGCCGGCCTTCTTGTTGGTGGCGTCAGCGAACTTCTTGATCAGGTACTCGTAGGCGTCGCCGAGCAGGTCGGACGTGACGTTGTGATTGCCCAGCGGCAACTTCGAGAAGTGCTCGATCAGGTCCTTGAGAAGGGCGTCGGACAGACGCTCTTTGTTGGACCACTGCGCGTCGCCGAACACGCCGTATAGCGTGTCGGGGTTGGCCTTCTCGACCTCGCGCATGGCGCGCTGCAGCGCCGCGCCGACGTTCGTAGCCTTTGTGCGCACTTCGCTCCAATGGCACTCCTCCGGGATTTGGAACCGGTGCGATTCGGGGAACCAGGCCAACTGTTCGTCGCCGGTCTCGTCGACGATTTCTTGGTACTCCTCGTCCCAGACGTCGCAGATGCGCTTGAAGAACAGCAGCGGGAAGATGTAGGTTTTGAAGTCGGCTGCGTCCACGGGGCCGCGCAGGATGTTGGCCGACTCCCATAGATGGGATTCGAGTTGCTCAACGGTCACGGCCTGCTGCTGCGCCATCATTCGCCATCAGTTGTTCTTGTGATGACGCCATTATCCCATTACAGGAGTGCCGCAGATGAGCGTCCTCTTTGCGATGGCGTACATCATCAAATCAAAGCATACGCCCTCTCCAGACCCGCCAAAAGGCCTCGCAACGTCATTGCCTAGCCGCCTGCCTTCACTCGTCATCCTACAGCGACTGGCTGCTCTTCGGAGCGTAGCGCGGTCGCCGCGGAAGCTGACATGCCCAGCCGACTAACCAGCTACGGTTGATGCCGTCGGATCAAAGTTGGCCTTGGGAGATGACCCACCGCCGCCGACTGCTGGCAGGCCGCTCGCCACACTCTGGCCCTTCTCACGGCGGACCGCGCCGTCCTCGCCTCGACGAACCGGCGCCCCCGCCGGATCCACCGGGTATGCCAGCGATCACCATCAGCCCACCGGCTTGCCTCGCTCGCCAGCGCCACGACCGCAATTCCCAACTCCCAATCCCGCAATCTCAACCCAGGAGGTGCCCTTGCAGAAACCCGTCATCGCCAAAGCGGTCGCCGCCGTCCTCACCACCCTTCTCGCCGCCGCCGCAACCTATCAATACGTTCAGTTCTCGTCGGAGCGTCACCAAGCCGACCTTCTATCCAGGCTGCACATCGTGGAGCAGACCCTGTCCGAGACCAAGAGCGAACTCCTCGGCTATACCACTTTCACCCAGTATCTGGAGGTTACCAAGAAAGCCATCACCGGTCAGACCAGATTCCTGGCGGCGAGAGTCGACCGAGAGTATGTCCAAGTTGAGCACATCAGGAGGTCGGCGCTAGGCATCCAGTCGGACGCCACCATCATCCTGAAGTACGCGGTGGAGTATTCCGTCGGCTACGACCTGAGCCCCGACAGTTTCAGCGTTGCCGGAGACGCCAGCGGCATCACCGTGACGTTGAAGAGACCGGAACTCGTTGCGTCGCCGGCCATCGGGGCAATTTCCCATGAGATCGCCAGCAAGGGGCTGCTCATCGATGAGAAGGAGCACGTGATCGCTCTGCAGCAGCGACTGACCAGCATCGCGGAGAAGCAGGGCGACGCCATCAAGAAGGAAGAAGCCGTCATCGCCCTGTGCGAGCGGAAACTCGGCGAATTCCTGCGCGACTTCCTCTCGAAGCAGCCGAATGTTCGGTCCGTCCCGACGATCACCTTCGCGTATCGCTAGAAATGCCGGCGGTGAGCCACCGTTCCATCGCAACCTGAGCACGAGCAAGGAAAGCAAGCAAAGCACC
>ERZ761603.2544-NODE-2544-length-12389-cov-255.220204_pt1 | contig 12389 bp, 12 predicted proteins | sample MGYA00511879_ERZ761603 | MGnify/ENA primary metagenome ERZ761603 (study PRJEB28899, sample SAMN02850040) | bioreactor sludge metagenome | biome: EBPR Sludge; feature: EBPR Bioreactor; material: flocular biomat | place: Australia: Thorneside Wastwater Treatment... | reverse complement strand
CACCGAGATCTACACTCTTTCCCTACACGACGCTCTTCCGATCTGTGCTCGCCGCTGCGGCCGGCGCACCATCGACCACCACCTGGACGCGTTCTGCGGCCGGCTGCGAACGCCGCGCCGTGATGACCATCGAACGCGGCTGGTAGGGGCGTGGCATCGGCCGCTGCACCAGCGGCTGCGGACTGGCTCGCCGCAGCTCGCTTACCGCGGCCCGCAACCGCGCGTGCAGTTCCTCGCTCGGCCGCCCCTCGGCTTCGGCCGCCCTGATCTCGCGCATGATCGCGTCCACCGTCGGTGGCAGCGCGGCCGAACGGCTGGCTTCGCCAAAGCTCGCGGGTGGCGCCTTGACCGCCACGGCGAACTCCTCCGGCGAGGCAATCATCTTCGCCAGCCGCAGATGGTTGTAGCGCATCGCCATCGTCAGCGCGTTGTCGCCCCAGTCGCTCTGCAGGCTCGCGTTGGCCCCTGCTTCGAGCAGGTCCCGCGCCAGTTCCAGGTGACCTTCGCGCGCCGCCATCATCAGCGGCGTGGCCCCGTTCGGCGCCCGCGCGTTGATGTTCGCTCCCCGCGACATGAGGTCCCGGGCCACCTTGCCATGGCCGTTGAACACCGCATAGTGCAGCGCGCTCCACTGGTTCCCCTGGCGATCGAGCGGAGCGCCACGGTCGAGCAGCCACTGCACCGCGTCGAGATGGCCGCCCCACGCCGCCAGTTGCAACGGCTGCTCACCATGACGATTGACGCGCCGCACATCGGCGCCGCGCTCGACGAACAGCGCCATCATCTCGATGTTGCCGTACCAGGCGGCAACCATCAGGCCGGTGCCGATGTGCGCCGCCTCGTATTCCGGATTCAGCCCCTGCTCAAGCCAGCGCCGGACCGTCCGCAGGTCGCCCCGCTCGACCGCAAACTCGAAACTGGCCGGAGAGGGTGTCGGCACCTGCGCCGCGACCGGTGCAGCCAGCAGGCAACAAATCAGCAGCAGGCAGGCACCCGGCCTGCCGATGAGCTCACTCACGTTCCATTCCTCCACCCGATCTCGATCACGCCAGGCCGCCGCATCTCGCGGTGCCACCACCGGCAGTTTTGGTTCACAATGTCAGGCTCATGTCGTTTCAGCTGCTTGCCGCCCTTGCCATCTCGCTCCTCCTGCACGCCGCCGTGCTGTGGTGGAACGTCGTCGAATTCAGGCCACCGCCGACACCGCGGCTGCAGGCTTGGCTGCCGCCGCTCACCCGGGCGGGACCCGCCAGCGACGAGCCGCTGCTGAAGAACACGCTGTCCAGCGAGCCGTCGCCGACGGCAGCCACGCCACCACCGCGGCCGGCCACGGCCGCGGCAGCGGCCACGGCGAGGACGGTGGCCCGACGTCAGATCGAGGCAGCGCAACGCAGACTCTCGCAGCACCTCTACTATCCACCCGAAGCCGTCGCTCGTGGCATCGAGGGTGAGGTCCGCGTGCTCCTGCGGCTGGCCGACGATGGCAGCATCGTCGACGTCCAGATTGCTGCCAGCAGTGGCCACGCCATCCTCGACCAGGCGGCGGTGAAGGCGGCGTACGCCATGGGTCGGGCCAACTGGGCGCAGTCACGCGAGTTGATCCTGCCGGTGATCTTCCGCCTGCAGTGAATGCGGCCGCCGGCGGAAGAGCAGATCCCACACGCCATGCCCCAGACGCAGGCCGCGCTCCTCGAAACGGGTCGGCTGACGATAGGCGGGACGCGGCGCAAAACCGGCAGCGGTATTCTCCAGCAGGCTCTCGGCCGACAGGACGGCCAGCATCTGCTGCGCGTACTCCTCCCAGTCGGTGGCGCAGTGGATGTAGGCGCCGGGACGCAGGCGACTGACGAGCAGCGCCACGAACGCCGGCTGCAGCAGGCGCCGCTTGTGGTGACGCGTCTTCGGCCAGGGATCGGGGAAAAAGATGTGCGCCCCGTCGAGCGACGCCGGCAGAAGCATGTCGCGCAGCACCTCGACCGCGTCGTGCTGGACGATGCGCAGGTTCGTCAGCCCCATCTCGGCGACCAGCTTGCACAGGCTGCCGACTCCCGGCGTATGCACTTCGACGCCGAGGTAGTCGGTCTGCGGATGGGCGGCGGCGATCGCCGCCGAGGTTTCGCCCATGCCGAAGCCGATCTCGAGGATGCGGGCGGCCTGGCGCCCGAACAGCAGGTCGAGGTCGACCGCGGTCGCACGATAGGGAACGCCGATGCGCGTCATCATCTGCTCATGGTAGCGCTGCTGGGCATTCGACAAGCGTCCCTGCCGCCGCACGAAACTGCGGATGTGCGCCGCACGGCCGGCGCGACCCACCGTCTCACCACCAGCCATGGCTAGGAGCCGATCAGTCCGGTCGTCGGTGACGAGGGGTCCGCCGAGTAATACTTGCGTGCCATGCGTCCGGCAAGGAAGGCCTCGCGCCCGGCCTCGACCGCCTTCTTCATCGCACTCGCCATCAGCACCGGGTCACGCGCATGCGCGATGGCGGTGTTCATCAGCACGCCGTCACAGCCGAGTTCCATGGCGATCGCCGCATCCGATGCGGTACCGACGCCGGCATCGACGAGCACGGGCACCTTCGCATTGTCGATGATCAGGCGCAGGTTCCAGGGATTGACGATCCCCATGCCGGACCCGATCAACGACGCCAGTGGCATCACTGCGACGCAACCGATGTCCTCGAGCATGCGCGCCTGGATCGGATCGTCGGCACAGTAGACCATCACCTCGAAGCCCTCGCTGACGAGCGTCCGTGCGGCCTGCAGCGTTTCCGGCATGTTCGGAAAGAGACTCGCCGGATCACCGAGGACCTCGAGCTTGCACAGCGCGTGTCCATCGAGCAGTTCGCGCGCGAGGCGCAGGGTCCGCACCGCATCCGCCGCCGTGTAGCAGCCGGCGGTATTCGGCAGGATGGTGAACTGCGACGGCGGCAGCACGTCGAGCAGGTTCGGCTCACCGGCATTCTGGCCGATGTTGGTGCGGCGGATGGCGACGGTGATGATCTCGGCGCCGGCGGCATCGATCGCTGCCCGCGTCTCGGCAAAATCCTTGTACTTGCCGGTACCGACGAGCAGACGCGAGCGGTAGGTCCGGCCAGCGACCGTCAGGCTGTGGGGTGAAGGGTGCATGGGTCTTTCGCTTGTTGATGAGACTCAGCCGCCGCCGACGGCCACCACGATCTCGATCCGGTCGCCATCGGCGAGCGCTGTTTCGGCATGCAGGCCGCGCGGAACGATCTCCCCGTTGCGCTCGACAGCAATCCGCTTGCCACCGTGCGCGAGTGCAAGGACGAGTTCGGCGACCGTCAGCGACGCGGGAAAGCTGCGGCTTTCGCCGTTGATCAGAAGTTCCATAGGGGGCGAATTCTAGCACGCCGCCGGCGCGGAACCGCCGTGACCCACGGTCGACCGGGGCCGGCGAACGCCGCCAGCCGATGACCGTCCTGAACCATCGCCGGCACCCGCTGTCTGGCTGCCATCATCTTTCAGGGACGACATCGTGCACCTCCTGCGCCTCCTGCTTCTCTGTTGTGGGCTGCTGCTCGGCGGCTGCACCGGCATCCCGGACGGCATCGCGCCGGTGAGCAACTTCCAGCTCGATCGCTACCTCGGCAAGTGGTACGAGATCGCCCGCCTCGACCATTCGTTCGAACGCGGCCTGAGCGACGTGTCGGCACAGTACCGTCTGCTGCCCGACGGCCGTATCGAGGTGCTCAATCGCGGCTACAGCGCCGAGCAGCGCGGCTGGAAGGAGGCGATCGGCAGGGCGCTGCCGCTTGGCGACGCCAGCGTCGGCTCGCTCAAGGTCTCGTTCTTCGGACCCTTCTACGGCGGCTACCACATCGTCGCCCTCGACGAGCGTGACTACCGCTGGTCGCTGGTCGTCGGCCCGAGCCGCGAGTATCTCTGGATCCTGTCGCGCGAGCGCGAGTTGCCGCCGGCGCTCCGCCAGCGGCTGATCGAGCAGGCAAGCGATCTCGGCTTTGACACCAGTCGTCTGATCTGGGTTGGCCAGGAGCGGCCGGACGCTTGACATGCTCCAGCCACCGGCGGCGGCGGTCACACTGCGCGTGCCTTTCGACTGCCCGGCCGGCGTTGCCTGCCGCTCGCCGCTCGACGACGGAGAGATGACGCGCATCCGCCGTCCCGACCGGCCGATCGCCCACCGACAGGCCGGAGACCGCCGGGCGAGCGCGGTCATCGGCGCTAGGCTGGCTCAAACGGTTGCGCCAGCACGATCCGGAAGCCGATGTCGCCGTCGCGTTCGTCGGGTGGGAAGGACTCTCGCCTGCCGCAGCGCAGATCGCCCGGGAAATCGAGCCATGATCCGCCACGCAGGGCGCGTGGCCGATTGCCGCCGACCTGCGTGTCGCTCGGCACGTCATACTCGTTCAGGCACCATTCCCAAACGTTGCCGGCAAGATCGTCGACACCGCCGGCCGCGGCACCGAGCGGATACATGCCGACGGCTATGGTACGGCCGATACCGCTCTCGTGGCTGTTCGCCCGCGCCGACTGCCAGTCGTCGCCCCACGGGTAGCGGTGGTGACTGGCACCGCCCTGGGCAATCCACTGCCACTCCCACTCGGTCGGCAGGCGCACCACCAGCGCTCCCCCCAGGCACCAGCGCGCGTTGAGCCAGCGACAGAAAGCGATCGCATCGGCCCAGCAGACGTTGATCGCCGGGTAGTTGTTGCCAGACCAACGCGCCTCGCCGGGCTGCTTGCGCTGCACCAGCCGGTGCCACCAGCGCCGGTCATGATAGCCGTCGGCGGCCGTGATGAAGGCGCCGTACTGCTGCCAAGTGACCGGGTAGCGCGCCACGCTCAGGCGGTCGACCGCAAAGCGGTGCTGCACCAGCCTTTCGATCTCGACCTCGCCGGCAGCGACATCGACCCAGGCGATGTCGGGTAGACCGTCGGCGGCAAGGCCGACACCGCGCCGCGGATCGCCCATCTGGTTCAGGCGCAGGCCGATTTCCTCACGGCGCTCATGCGTCGTGCCGTCGACCGCCAACTCGTCGAGGAGCATCAGCGGTTCCGGCCGCAGGAAGGCGTGCAGGTACTTCTCCATGCCACCGGCGAGTCCGCGCCAGACGGCGATGCCGGTATCACGAAAGTCGGCGTCGGCTGGCGGCAGCGGACGATGGGCAAGCTCGTGCAGAGCCAGCAGGGCTGGTCGCTGCTGTTCCCAGCGCCAGCGCCCGGCGCTGCCCTCGAGGCTGCCGCCGGCGGCCTGCTCGCCGTCGCTCTGCTCGGCGGTCCGGCGCCATTCACGTGCGGCCTGCTTGACCTGCCGCCGCAGCACCAGGCTGTCGCGATAGCGCGCACACCACTGGCGCAGGCGCGGCCAGTGGCTGAGCAGCGTCTCGTGCGCCAGCTCGATGTGGCGGTCATCGCCATCGACGACGAAACCCCGCCGGCGCAGCAGTTCGACCAGGCGCGCCAGTGGCGGATCGTCACCCAGCGCGGCGACGTCGAAGATGCGGCGGGTGGGCACCTGGTCGATCACCGTCGCCAGCTCGGCGAACAGCCGCGGGCACGCCGCGCCCAGCTCGCCGTCCTCCTCGATCAGTCTGTCGATGTCGGCGGCGACACTGCCGATGGCGCTCGCCAAGCCGCCGATTCGCTGATAGGCGTCAAGCGTCAGTCCCTGTTCAGCGTCGCGCTGCTCGTAGAGCCGCTCGAGGGTCAGAGCGATCAGGGGCAGGGCTCCCCGGGCAGCGATTGCCGCCGGCAGCAGTGCTGCCAGCAGATCCGGCTGCACCGGCACGCCCAGCGCGGCCGCCGGGCCAGAGATGATCGCCCGCAGCGCCGTCTCGCTGGTGATCGGACCGAGGACCAGCAGCGACGCACGCAGAAGGTCCTCGCCGAGCCAGTCCAGCAGGCGCGCCGTGAACTCGCTGCGCAGGGTCAGCACGATGTGCAGGGTGTCAATGGCCAGCAGCGAATCGAGCAGAACGCGAAGACGACGTGCACTCGCCGGCGGGGTGCAGGTAAACACTTGCTCGAACTGGTCGAGCAGCAACAGAGCCGGCTGCGGCATCTGCCGCAACGCCACCGTGATCGCCCGCTCCAGAGGCTCCTCATTGGCGTCCGCCAGTTCGTGCTCGAGCAGCGCGGCCCGCAACTCGACGCGAGCCGCCAGTGGCCCCGAGCGCACGAGCAGTTCCGCCAGTTGCCGGCACGGGTTCGACTGCGGCTCGCATGGCAGGTAAGCGAGACCACCTGGCCGCCCGGCCAGCCTGGCGACGACACCGGCGGCAACCAGGGAAGACTTGCCCGCACCCGAGCTGCCGACGATACTGACCAGACGGCTCGCAGCCAGCCGCTCGAGCACGCGCTCCGTGTCGCGCTCGCGACCGAAAAAGAAGCGGTGCCCCTCGGGCCTGAAAGCGGCCAGACCCGGATAGGGATTGACGACGCCATCCGCCGCAGGCCCGCCACTGACGGCAGGGCCCCCGCCGGCCACCCCGCCCCGCGTCTCCCGCTCGGCGTTCATCGCAGCGCCCGCTGGCCAGGCTGCGATTCGATCCCCTGCTGCCCGCTCATCCCATTTCACCTGCTGCTCGAACACTCCGGCACCATTCTACGGAGGTCGGCCACGGCTGGCCAGCCCGGGCGGACGCCAATCGCCGCCACGGTACGCACCCTCCCGAAGCTGCCCGCGCGGGGAATGTGGAAAATGTCCTTCGCTGCGCCGGCAGGCCGTCGCTAGAATCGCTGCATGTCCAGACAGATTCCGCCCGCCACACCTGAAATCAACCGCCTGCGTGCCGCAGCCGCGCTCATCCCGATCATCGAGCAAGGACTGGAGGCGTCCCGCTTCTCTGTCGAACGAGCGGCGCTGATGGCATCCTTCTGCGAATGGACGGCACACAGGCCGTACGATGATCCGGAAGCCATCCGCCTGGCGGAACGAGTGCGCCACGGATTGCAGCGCATCAAGCTGCCGCTCGCTGCACGCTGAGCACGGTCGACCGACAGCGACCGCTGTCGGTCGACCGTCAGGCCACCGCTGTCGGTTCCGGACGAGTCAGCAGTTCGAGGGCATCGGCAAGATTGCGTACCGTGCGGTCGGGGTTGTGCAGCTTCTCAAGCCCGAAGAGGCCGATGCGGAAAGTGCCGAAATCGGCCGGCTCGTCGCACTGCAGCGGCACGCCGGCCGCAATCTGCAGACCGATGGCCGCAAAGCGGCGGCCGGACTGGATCTCGGGATCGTCGGCGTAGCTGACGACGACACCAGGCGCCTGGAAGCCCTCGGCGGCAACGCTCGCGAACCCCTTGCCGGCAAGCAGCGCGCGAACCCGCAGGCCGACCTCCTGTTGCTCCTGGCGGACGCGCTCGAAACCGTAGTTCTCCGTCTCGCGCATGACGTCGCGCAGCGCCGCCAGAGCGTCCGTCGGCATCGTGGCGTGGTAGGCATGGCCACCATTCTCGTAGGTCTCCATGATCTGCATCCACTTCTTCAGGTCGCAGGCGAAGCTGCTGCTGCTCGTGGCGTCGATGCGGGCGCGCGCGCGCTCGCCGAGCACGACCAGGGCACAGCAGGGGATGCCGCTCCAGCCCTTTTGCGGCGCGCTGATCAGGATGTCGACGTGGTGCGCGACCATGTCCACCCAGATCGCCCCGGAAGCCACGCAATCGAGCACGAACAGCCCATCGACGGCGCGCACCGCCTCGCCGACCGCGCGCAGGTAGTCGCCCGGAAGGATCATTCCCGACGCGGTTTCGACATGCGGCGCGAAGACGAGATCCGGCTTCTCTTCCAGAATGCGCGCGACGACCTCATCGATCGGCGGCGGAACGAACGGCGCGTGCCTTTCCTCGCCGACGCGCCGTGCCTTGAGCACGATGCTCGCCGAGGGAATCTGCCCGATGTCGAGAATCTGCGTCCAGCGGAAGCTGAACCAGCCATTGCGGATGATCAGGCACTTGCGACCGGTGGCGAACTGCCGCGCGACGGCTTCCATGCCGAAGGTGCCGCTGCCGGGCACGACGACCGCCGTCGTGCCGTTGTAGACCGTCTTCAGGATGCGCGCGATATCGCGCATGACCCCCTGGAAACGCTGCGACATGTGGTTGAGGGAGCGGTCAGTGTAGACCACCGAGTATTCGAGCAGACCCTCTGGATCGGGTTGGGGCAGCAGTGCGGGCACGATTGTCTCCAGTTCTCTGGTTGGGTTTGTCGGTTGCAGTTGACGAAGGAGCGCGAGCATAACGCCAAGTCCGTCCGTGGCGCTAGTCACCGCCCGCGGGCACCCCGGGCAATCGCAAATCCTCTAGAATTCGCCCAGCGCCGCTGCCGCCAGAGCAACGGCCCAGCCAACCACACCGGAAACGCCCATGGCCGGAGCCAGCCTGCTCGCCCTGATCGATGACATTGCCAGCGTCCTCGACGATGTCGCCCTGATGACCAAGGTGGCAGCGAAGAAGACCGCCGGGGTCCTCGGCGACGACCTGGCGCTGAACGCGCAGCAGGTTTCCGGAGTACGTGCCGAGCGCGAACTGCCGGTGGTCTGGGCAGTTGCCGTCGGTTCCCTGAAGAACAAGCTGATCCTGGTGCCGGCCGCCCTGGCGATCAGCCGCTTCCTGTCCTGGGCGGTGACGCCGCTGCTCATGCTGGGCGGTCTGTACCTGTGTCTCGAAGGAGTCGAGAAACTGGCGCACAAATGGTTGCACAAGGCGCCGGAGGACGATGCCCACGCCGCCGGACTGGCGGCGCTCGCCGACAGCCAAGGCGACCTGCAGGTTGTCGAGGCAGACCGGATCAAGGGCGCCATACGTACGGACTTCGTCCTCTCCGCCGAGATCGTCGTCATCGCCCTCGGCACCGTCGCCGAACAGCCGTTCGCCACACAGGTCGCAGTGCTGTCGGGAATCGGACTGCTGATGACCGTCGGCGTCTACGGCATCGTCGCCGGCATCGTCAAACTGGACGACCTCGGCTTGCACCTGCTCAAGCGACCTGGCGTGCTGGCGCAGACGATCGGCAAGGGCCTGCTGCTGGCAGCGCCGCGGCTGATGCGCGCACTGACGGTGATCGGCACGGCGGCGATGTTCCTTGTCGGCGGCGGCATCCTGACGCACGGCATCGCGCAGCTGCATCACGCGATCGAGCATGCAGCCGCGCTGGTGGGTGAAGTCGCGCTGGTCGGCGGCATACTCAAGCGGCTGACGCCGGCCCTGCTCGACGCCCTCGTCGGCATCTGCGGCGGCAGCCTGGCGTTGCTCGGGCTGAAAACCCTGGCCGCGACGCGGACGGCGATCGCCGGTGCCGGCAGGACGGCACCGCGCGGCTGAACCCGGCTAGCCTTTGGGCAGCCGGCCCATGAGGAAGAACTCCTCGTTCGGCCGCATCGAGCTCATGTTGGCCAAACGATTGGACATCGCGAAAAAGGCGGCGACGGCACCGATATCCCAGATGTCCTGGTCTGAAAAACCGTGCTCGCGCAACGCCGCGAAGTCGGTATCGCCGATTTCGGCCGAGTGCAACGCCACTTTCAGCGAAAACTCGAGCATCGCCCGTTGCCGCGGCGTGATGTCTGCCTTGCGGTAATTCACCGCCACCTGGTCGGCCAGCAACGGATTCCGCGCGCGTACCCGCAGGATCGCGCCATGCGCGACCACGCAATACTGGCACTGGTTGGCACCGCTGGTGGCGACGACGATCATCTCGCGCTCGGCCTTGCTGAGCCCGCTCTCCTTTTCCATCAGCGCGTCGTGGTAGGCAAAGAAGGCGCGGAACTCATCGGGGCGATGTGCCAGCGTGAGAAAGACGTTCGGAACGAAACCGGCCTTCTCCTGTACTTCCAGGATGCGGCTGCGCACGTCCGCCGGCATTTCATCGAGCGCGGGAACGGGGAAGCGACTGATCGACGAGTTCATGGCCATCTCCACGGTGAGGGGGTCGAATCGCCACATGATACACAAAGGCTACCGCCGTCAGGTGACACAAGACGGCCAGGAAGACTGCGTCAGCGCCTGGCCGCGTCGGCCAGGCAAGGCCCGGCGGCCGACCACAGTTCGCTGCAGCCGCTCGCCCCCGGAACACCCTGGCTGGCCTTGGCCGCCCAGCCAGGCCGGCAACCGCGGCACGTATCGGCGACCCGAAAATGGCCTTGCGGAGGCTGCGGAACAGGTTAGACTGCCGTCCTTGTGCAAACAGCCGGGCCGAACCGATGACTCCGTCACCCATGCGATCCCTTGTCCTGCTCTTCATGCTTCTGGCGCTCGGCGGTTGTGCCAGCCGCCCGGTGAATCCGCCGCTTGCCGAGGCGGACCCGGATACGGGATACCGTTTCCAGGTGCGGCACGCGCAGCAGACAAAGGGAAAGGAAAACCTGGTCATTCTCGCCTTCTCGGGTGGCGGCACCCGTGCCGCGGCGTTTTCCTACGGCGTCCTCGAGTTCCTTCGCCGTACCGAAGTGGCGGGACCGGGGGGCCGGACTGTGCGCCTGCTCGATACCGTGGACGTCATCACCGGCGTCTCGGGCGGCAGCTTCACGGCGCTCGCCTACGGCCTCTACGGCGACAGGCTGTTCGCCGAGTACGAACAGAGCTTTCTGAAGCGCGACGTGCAGGGCGAGATCATCGCCCGTACCTTCAGCCCGAGAAACTGGGGCAACCTCTGGTCACTGGGCTGGGGTCGTTCCGAGCTGGCGGCCGAGCTGTACGACGAGATCCTGTTCCATGGAGCCACCTTCGGCGATCTGGACCGCGGCCGCGGGCCGTTGATCCTGGCGTCAGCGACCGACATTTCCACCGGTGCCCGTTTCGTCTTCCAGCAGAACACCTTTGACGTCATCTGCTCGGAACTCAATGCCGTTCCCTTGTCGCGCGCCGCCGCCGCATCGTCGGCGGTACCGGTGGTCCTCTCGCCGGTGACGATCAACAACTACGGCGGCACCTGCCACACGCGCCTTCCCGGCTGGGTGAAACTGTTCACCGACGCCACCGACCCGCCGCGACCGGCGGCGCGGGCGATCCGCTCGCTGCGCGACCTGCAGGCCTTCGGCGACGGCGTCCATCGGCCCTACCTGCATCTCGTCGACGGCGGCGTCTCCGACAACGTCGGCATGCGCGCGGTCCTCGACACGCTCGAGATCTCGCAGGCGCTGCATGAGGCGGGCGCGCCAACGCCGCTCGATGGCATCCGCCGGGTCATCGTCTTCATCGTGAACTCGCTCTCCTCGCCGCCGACCGACTGGGACGAATCCGAAAGCCCGCCAGGCACCGTGAGCATCCTGCTCAAGTCGGCCGGAGTGCCGATCGACCGCTACTCCTACGAAGCAGTCGAACTGTTGCGGGACATGGCGGCGCGCTGGAATACCTTGCGCCTGATCGGCAAGTCGTCGGCCATGGCGGCCAACAAGGATCCCGCGGTGGCCGCAGCGCTGCGCGTTCCGGATGCCGAGATCTATGCCATCGACGTGTCCTTTGCCGAACTGCGGGACAAGGAGGAACTGGCCTATCTCAACGCCCAGCCGACTTCGTTCGTGCTGCCCGACGAAGCCGTCGATCGCCTGCGCGCAGCGGCCGGACGGATCATCATGGACTCGCCGGAATTCCAGCGCCTGCTGCGCGACGTCGGCGCGCGAATCGTTGCGGACCCGCAGCGGCCGCAGGCATCGGCGGCAACGAGCGCGAAGTAGGACCCCTCGCGGGTGCGCCTCCGGGGCGTCGCGCACAACGGCGCCGAGGAATACGAGCGGCCACTGCCGGTCGCGGCCGTGATGCCAGCGATGGTGCAGGCCGCTAGCTGCCGGCGAAGTCCGGCGCAGACATCGCCTGCCCGGTCACGCCCGGCGACGGGACGGCCAGCGCAGCACCCCCGTTGCCAGCGCCGTCCCGAGCACGACGATGGCGCCACCGACCAGCATCCCGGCATCGAGGCGTTCACCGAGAAAGATGCTGCCCCAGAGGATGCCAAAGAGCGGGATGAGGAAGGTGACGGTCACCGCACGCGCGGCGCCGACATTGGCGATCAGGCGGAAGAAGATGAGAAAGGCGAGAGCCGTACAGCCAACACCGAGCGTGATTGCCGCCGACCACGCCAGGTGACCGGGCGATTCCGCCGGCCAGGACCAGAGCGCGAGGGGCGTCATGACGATCGCGGCGGCGATCTGCGAGCCGGCGGCACTGACCAGCGCCGGCACCTCGCCAAGAAGGCGTCGCGTCAGATGGGCGGCAAAACCGTACGACAACGTCGCCAGCAGCATGGCAAGGATCGCCCAGCCGCTACCGCCAGGCTTGAAGTCGGCTTGGCCGGCGGCGAGCACGAGAACGCCGACGAAACCGACGACCAGACCGGCAGCGCGCGTCGCGCCGAGGCGCTCGCGCAACCACACGGCGCCGATCAGCGCGGTGAAGATCGGTACCGTCGCATTGA
>ERZ761603.2539-NODE-2539-length-12399-cov-13.650843_pt1 | contig 12399 bp, 7 predicted proteins | sample MGYA00511879_ERZ761603 | MGnify/ENA primary metagenome ERZ761603 (study PRJEB28899, sample SAMN02850040) | bioreactor sludge metagenome | biome: EBPR Sludge; feature: EBPR Bioreactor; material: flocular biomat | place: Australia: Thorneside Wastwater Treatment... | reverse complement strand
GACCACCGAGATCTACACTCTTTCCCTACACGACGCTCTTCCGATCTAGCGATGCCGCGGAACTCCTCGCCCTGCGCGAGGTCTTCGGCGACCGCCTCGCCGCGTTGCCGATCATCCCCATCCCTCCGATTGTCGGCGATTGCGCCGCCGGCGCGGGAGGACTTCAGGCCGCCGCCGCGGCCTTGTGCCTGCATCACCGCGAACTGCCATCGCACCTTCGCTGGAACGGAACCACCTTCATCGCCGCACCCGCCGAACCATTCGATCTGAATCGCGTGCTGGTCTGTACCGGCTCGCTGGCGGGTCAGAACGCGGCGATGATCCTGGGCCGGGTGTAGTCCTCATCGGTTCGGTGATATCCCTACGATCGCCCCGGTGGGATGGCAGAGCGGTTGAACGCGCCGGACTTGAAATCCGGTACAGGGCTCGTCCCTGTCAGGGGTTCGAATCCCCTTCCCACCGCTTGGGACACTCGGATGAATGGCGGCGGTGATCGAACAACGATCGTCCGTGCGTCGAGCGATCAAATGAAAAGCCCGGCGCACCCGCGCCGGGCCTTCATGCTCAACTCATCGCTTCACGATCAGCCACATCCGCCGGCTTCCCAGGCGTTGAAGAAGTACGAAACGTCCGCGCCGTCGATGCCGCCGTCCTGGTTGACATCGGCGGAGGCATCGCCCGCTTCCCAGGCGTCGAAGAAGGCGTCCACATCGCCGCCGTCGATGCCGCCGTCCTGGTTGAAGTCCGCCGGGCAGTTGCCGCCGCCGCCGTTGTCATCGGGGCGTTGCACGGCATCCTCGAAGACCTCCGCACCGATGGACTGAACGCGCCAGGTGCCGGGGTTGTCGGCATCGCGGTAGAAGATATCGCAGTCGGTGAACGGGGTGGAGCCGAGCATGGTAAAAGTCACGCTGTCGGTGGGATTGGCGGACCAGGCCAGGGGCTGGCCGATCGAACTCTTGAAGATGCGGATCGCGCCGAAGATCCAGCGGTTGCCCCATGGGTCCTGGTACGGGTTGGCGACGTTGGTGGGGTAGACGATGGCGTTCCACCCGGAGAATGTCGGGCCGCTGAGCACCGCGGGAACGTTCTGCACCGGGGTGCGGGGGAAGATAAAGATGTCGTCGGTGCGGCCGTGCCGGCTGACCGAGCAGACGGCCCGCTGCGCGCTTCGACCGGGCAGGCCCGGCGCGGGCACCGGAGGATCGAGCCAGAGCAGGCGCGGCTCCACCACGCGGAGTTCGTTGATCGGGTACTTGTCGTAGCGGGCGTTGTTCGCCGCGTCGCGTTTCAGTTTGTCCCCCACCACTTCGCAGCGGTTCCAGTACGTCGCCCAGTTGCCGGGCAGCACGCCCGCCGCCGCCGCCGCGGGCACGGGGTAGGCACCGGCCCCGGCGTTGGCGGCGAAGCGCTGGGCGGTGCAGCCCGCGTTGGGGCGAGTCCAGTCAAAGACGCTTCGGGCATCGAGGTTGCCGAGGTTCACATCGGGGTCGGCGAAATAGATACGCTTGGTCGCGCCGTCCTCGATGCCGGTCACGGTCAGGGCGTGGAAGTTGCCCCACCATTGGCGGGCCGTGTTCGGTGGATCTCGGACGATCTTGAAGACCACGCCGTTGTCCTCGAGGAACTCGTCGCGCGCGGCCTCGAAGAGGCTGCGGGCACCGCTGGGATACTCCGCCGGGCCTCGCCACGAGTCGTACGTCAGCACCCCGCCCCGCATGTACAGACGCTTGTACAGCACCGAGGCGGGCAGCAACTGCTTCATCGACTTCCCGTTCACGATCATCTCGCGGGCGAAAGACTTGATCTGGTTGTTCGCGAGCGTCAGCCAGTTGGCCCCGCCGTTGCTTCCCGCGGCGACCAGCGGCGTGCCCGCGGCGTGGACCTTGACGCAGGCGTTGTAGATCGCCACCTGCAGGCACCAGCCCCCGGCCTCGCCGTCGATCCATTGCCACTCTCGATCGGCGTTCACATCGCCGTTGGCGCCGGTGCCCCATTTCTGGTGCTGGTACATGTCGGGCACCTGGCGGTCGTAGCCGCGCTTGTTGGCCGCGTCCCACCACGGCGGCGCGGCGGTCGCCGCGGCGGCCAGGGCGAGGCAGGAGATGCGGGTCATCACGGACGTACGAGAAGCGTTGGAGAACATGGCGAGTTCCTTTCTGCGTATCGGTGCTGGGTGGTGCCGAGGAGGGGGAGTAGGCGGCGGTGTGCCGCCATGACAAGGAACGTGGGCGATGCGCTCCACTCACGCATTTCTTGCCGCGTGGCGTACGGTTGCGCGGCATGAACTCCCACTCGTGGCTTGTCTGGGCGGGCGCGGCTTTGGCGGGATTGGGTGTGGCGCTCGCGGTCTGGGGCTTTATCGGCGTCGGCGCGGGCGGGCGGAGGCGCTGTGGACGGTGCTGGTACGAACTCGCGGCGGATGCCGGTGCGGGCACGCGATGCCCTGAATGCGGTCACGTGGCCCTGCGTGACCGGGACTGCACACGTCGAAGGCGGTGCGGCTGGGCTGTTCTGGTCGGGGTGGTGCTGATGCTGACGGGGGCCGCGCCGCTCGCGGGTTCGGGCCGGGCCAGACGGCTGTGGCTGATGGTGCTGCCGACATGGAAAGTCACCAACACAGTCAGCGCCGGGCCCTACACGTTTCTTGAGTTGGAGGCGCGTGATGAGACCGCGGCCCCGCCGCGGATGGTGGAAGTGCGGCAGAACGGGGCTGTCGTCTGGAGGCTGCGGTCCTTCTACCCGTCGCTGGGGGGCGTTTCGGTGGCGGACGACGGTTCGGTCAAGCCGGTGGGCATCGGCGAAGACATCACCGGCGACGGCAGGCCCGACCTTGTTGTGACCGACACCCACGGGGGCAGCGGCGGGCTGGGCACAACGTACGTCTTCACCCTCGACCCCGCGAGCGAAGGTCCGACCCTGCGACCACTGGCCGTGCTTCCTCACGGCGGATCGTGGAGAAAGCGAGAGGGCGCGGCGGCGTGGGACTTTGTGGCCGCGGACCCGACGTTCGCGTATTGGTGGACGAGCGGGGCCGCATCGCCCCGACCAGAGATCGTCTATTCGTGGACGGCGGACCACTACGCGGTGAACCGCGCGGCGATGCATCGCCCGGCCCCGACCGCTGTGCAGATTGCGGCCTGGGCCGGGTCGGATCGGGAACGCAGCGCCGCCCTGGGCCGCGACGGGCGCGAACCGTTCCTGAGCCGCGCGCTGCACCTGATCTACTCGGGGAACGCGGAGGCGGCGTGGAACTACCTGCGCGAAGCGTGGCCGGCCGAAGATCCGCTCGACGCCGAGGAAGCGATCCGCGCCGTCCGCGAGCGCTTGAAGGAGAGCGTGCTGGGCGGGGAGTGAGCCGCGTTCCGCCCGACGCCCGGAACGAAAAGAAAAGGGAGGCCCGATGGCCTCCCCTCGTTCATATCGCTGCGTTTCTCCGCGACGATCACCCGCCGAAACGGACGGAATCGGCCAGGCCGGGGAAGAATCGCTCTTCTTCCTCGTTCTGGATGAGGATGGTGGGCTTGATCAGGATCAGGAGGGTCTGCTCCTCGCGGACCTGGATGCGGTTGCTGAAGAAGCGGTTGACGATCGGGATCTTGCTCAGCACCGGCACGCCGGACTCGATGTCCTGCTCGGTGACGAGGCGCTGGCCGCCGAGCATGATCGTTCCCTGATCGGGAACGGTCACGGTGGTCTGAACACGGGTGACCGTGACGGTGGGCAACTGGATGAAGGACTGGGTGGAGGCCGAATTCACGATGCCGCCGCCCGCGACAGCGCTCACGGCAACGTTGCGGAAGCCGTCCACCTTGGCGACCGAGGCATCGACGTTCATCGTCACGTAGCGACGGTCGGCGGAGATGGTGCCCTCGACGACCAGTCGCACGCCCTCGTTGACGGTCGCGAGTTCGGGGTCGAAGCCGACGGCCGATTCGCTGACCACGGGCGTCAGGTCTGAGACGAAGGCGATCTGCGTCGCGACGTAGATGTTGGAGGTCTGCCCGTTGGTGAACGTGAGACGCGGCGCGGTGAGCGCGACGGTGCGGCGGTCGGCCTGCGTGGCCTTGATCAGGAAGTCCACCTGCACATCGTCCATGAACTGGCCGGCGACACCCAGCGCGGGCGCCGCGGCGAGAATCGTCTGGGCGAAACTGCCCGAAGCGCCGGCCTCGGTGAGGCCCAGGCTGTTCTGCGCGGCGCCGATGACCGAGAGGGGGCTGGGCAGCGGGGTGGCGATGCCGACCTGGGGATCCTGCTGGCCGTCGCCGTTCGCATCGGTGGGAGCGCCGAAGATGCGGCGGTTGATCGGGTCCTGCGAACTGAAGTCGAAGAAGTCCGAGGGCTGGACGCTCTGGTTGGGCAGGGCCGCGCGTGCGGCCCGGACCTGGTTGTTCTCTCCGTTGAAGTAGATGTCGAGGTCGAAGCCGATCTGCTCGAAGAACTCGGTGCGGACGAGCAGGAAGCGAGTCTCCACGTTGATCTGCATGGCGCGGATCTCGCGGAGCTTGTTCAGCAGGCCGTTGATGGCACGGTGGTTGGCGGGCGTGTTGGTGATGATGAGGCTGCCCTGCAACTGCTGGATGAAGCCGACATCGCCGCCGTTCTCCTGCCAGCCCTGGCTGTCGACGTTGGTGGTGATGATGTCGATGAGCTGGTTGGTGCGCTCCTCGAGCGTGGTGCGGGGCACATCGTCCTGGTCGCCCTGCTCGCGGAAGGGGCTCTGGCTGCTGCCGCCGCCCTGGCCGGAGTTCTGCAGTACGCTCTGCAGGTCAAAGTCGGGGGCGTTGGCGTAGTCGGGCACCTCGATCAGCAGGTCCTTGATGTCGTAGATCTGCAGCGTCTTGTTCTTGTTGATCGCTTCCTTCGTCGAGATCATCAGCACGCCGTCGTGCACGGCGTACGCGGCACCGTTGGAGGAACTGCTGCTGACCTTCTCGAGCACGCGGTCCAGGACCGTCCGCACCGGGACGTTCGTCAGCCGCAGCGTGACGGTGCTGCTCTTGTCGATCCCCGACTCGGAGAGTTTTTCCCAGTCGGTGTCGATGTTGAGGTTCGTCACCGCGCCGATGAAGGCCACGACGCTCTCGAGGGTGTTGTCCTGGAAATCCACCGGGACCCGCTTGTTCGAGAGAACGGCGTAGGCGGACTTGTTCTCCTCGGAGTCCTGAAAAGATGTCGGTTCACCACGGATCTGGCTGATGGCCGGCCAGTCGGTGGGGTATTGCATGATGTTGGTCGGCACGATCATCGCCTCGCGGTTGTCGATCGAGGCCTCGGAGAGGCTGCGCGAATGCTCCATGTGCAGTTGCCGCTCCCGCCGGTACATGATGGTGTCGGCGATGGCGTCCCGCAGGATCAGGCCCGTGGGATTGATCGGGTCGAGGAAGAGAATCTGCTCGCAGACCTGGAGGGCCTCCTCGTATTTGAGTTCGGCCTGGAGGGCGCGAACACGCTGGATCGCCTCGCTGATCTTGCGGGACTTGGTCTCGGCGGCCGAGGCCTGCTGCTGGCGGAGTTTCTCCTCCTGCTCCATGGCCTGCGCGGACTTCTCGGCAGCGGCGATCTCTCGCTCACGCCGCTCGATCGTGGTGAAAAGGGCATCGACCTCCTGGTTGTACCGCTCGACCTCGGGCGCTGTGAAGAACTCTCGGGCGGAGTTGATGTTCAGGCGGGCGGCCGAAGCCTTCTCCGTCGCCTGCGACACATCGCCCGAGGCCAGGGCGAGGCGGGCCTGCTCCATGTTGTTGCCGAACTGGGCGAGGGACTCGTCCTTCTTGATCTTGTTCAGTTGAAGGAAGTTCTGCAGCACCTGCCCCTCGGGGCCGACGTTCGCCCCGATGCGGACCTTGGCCTCCGCGAGTCGGCCTTCCACGTGGGAGCGCTGCGCGCCGGTCAGGTCGCCGGCGTAACTGCCCAGCAGGGTCTGGTACTTGAGAATGGCATCGTTGAAGAGCGCTCGCTCGTAGTCCAGATCCGCCTGGGCCAGGATGGACTGGGCGTCCATCGCCCGGGCCTGCTGGATGACATCGGTCGCGGGCGGGGGCTCGACCGGCGCCGCGGCGGCGGGCGGGGGTTCGATCATCACGGGAGCCGGTTCCGCGGCGGGCTGTGCCGGTGCGGGTTGTGTCGGTGCGGGTTGCGGGTTGCGGGGCTTGATGACGCCCGGCTGCATCATGCCCGGGGCGGCGCGGCTCGCCTGCTCGGCCTCCACCACCTGCGTCTGCATCGTCGTGACGAGTTTCTCCTGATCGGCGCTGAGCGCAACACCCGAGCGATTGAGCGCATCGAGGCCCGACTTGGCCTCCGCGATGCGGCCGGCCTCAAAGTCTGCATGGATCCGGTCGATGGTCGCGCCCACGCTCGAAATCAGTCCGGCCTTGCCCGCTTCGGCCTGGGCCAGGAGGGCCTTGGCCGCGGCGGTCTGCTCGTTGGTTGCCTTCGGAGAGGCGATGACGGCATCGGCGTGACGGGTCAGCAGGCGGTAGTCGCCCGAGTTCAGGCACTCCTGAGCCGTCTGGAGACTCACCTCGATGGGTGAAAGGTTTTTCAGGCGGCGGTTGGCGTTGGCGAGCAACGAGAAGGCTTTCTGGCTCTCCGCTGCGGAGAGTGAAACCGTCTTGCCGGTCGTCAGCGAGGTAAGCAGGTTTTTGGCCGCGACGATCTTGTTGTCGGCGAGCAGATCGACGGCCTTCTGGAGTTGCTCCGAGACGGAGAGTGATGAGACCTGCGGGACGGTCTGGGCGAACGCCGGTACCCCGGTACCGACCAATCCAAGACCGGTCGCAAGACCGACCACCAACAACAGCGAACGCACCCCACGCTCCACCGCGACCGAGTTGCCAATCGACATGTGCATCTCCGAGAACCGACGCCAAAGAATCGAACAACCGATGAATGCTTCCGACCGCCGGCCCGTGCCGACGAACAAACGAACCGGCGACCGCGCCGATTCGAGGCTTGTGTGGCCGGGTCGCGTGCTGAGAAGGAAGAAAAGACCCTCTCGAAAAGCGCGCAACGAACACCCAAGCCGCCTCAGACCGGCGCGGAAAGGCTCAAACATAGGAGGGTCAACCCGCGGGCGATGACCCTGCCATCCCGAACATGCCGAATTCTCTGCGAGCGTGTTCCACAGACAACCCCCACGCTTCGCACCACGAACCTCACGCCAACATCGAACCCGGCGATGAGTCGGTAAGGCACCCGACCCTTTCCGGTTCCCAACAGGCGAAGAAGATAACCAACTTCCGGGCGATATGCAATCCCCGGCCAGGAAAAATCATGCCGATGCCGTACCGTCTGGAAAGTGGTTGACGGCCCGCCTTGGGTTCGCCGTACGACATTCAACCATCCCTCAAGGCAGAAAGTTGCGGGAAATGAAGCGTAGAGAGCACAATGTTTCTTTCGATCGAAAGCGATCCGGACATTCTTTATAATATTTCTAAAATAGAACCGTGAAACGTGGATGTTCCAGGCATAGGACTCATCCGGATCTCGTAACAGTACATGCGGTCAATCACCACGGATCGCAGAGAACAACAGTTCCACTTGTGAACCGCAAGAATCTCCAGGGTGCACGAACCGCCTTCTCCGTTTCAACCTGAACCCACGATCGGGCCTCGCATCCAAGAGGCCGAACTGACGCATCCAGGGATCGCCTATAGTGGTAAGCACCGGGTACTCACCCGGCGAGCGCGTGATGAACGCACGCGAATGGTGTTTTCAAGGCGAGCGCGGTCTAAGCCCCGGCGTTGGTTGCGACGGTGCAGGGCGCGCCTGAAGTTCACCGATCGGAGGTTGTGTATGGCAGCAAAGAGCGACAACTCGAAAAACACGGTCGTAGGAGTCTTGGCGGTGCTGGCACTGCTGGCGGCGGGCGCGGGCCTGTGGTACTACTACTTCTACGAACCGCCGCCGCCGCCGATCACCGAGCAGCCCACCGCGCAGGAATCGCAGGAACAGAAGGCGCTCGAAGAGAAGCGCAACAAGATTCTGAAAACCGGCACGACCGGCAGTTCCTGAACCGACCGCGATCCTCCTGGCGATGTCCATGCCCTGACCCCGGTCGGGGCTTTTTCACGCGCGGCTCAAGCGATCACTTCGACCCCGATCCGCATCGGGGTGACGCTTGAAACTCGGACTTTCGCACCGGCGGGGACGAACCCGAACTCCGCCGAGGCGTCGAACACCGTCTCGCCCACCTGCACACGACCGGCCGGGCGCAGTGGTGTCAGCGCGGTCCCCACATCGCCCACCTTGACCGGGGCAGTCTGATCCTCGCCCATCGCGGCGAAGAACCCGTCGGCATCGTCCTCGGAGGAAGGGGACTTGAGCACCAGTTTTCCGATGACCGGGATGCTGCCGAAGTGCTTGGCGACAAAGTACATCCCCACGCCCGCCGTGCTGAAGGACAGGATCAGGGTCACCGCCCCCCAGAGCATGTCGTTGCGCGCGTAGGGCGTGTCGGGGAAGGGGCCGCCGCCGCTGGGCACGAATGTCGCGATCAATCCCACAAAGAGCAGAAAAAGCCCCGCGATGCCCGCGACCCCGAAGCCGGGCGTCACGAAGGCCTCGATGCCCAGCAGAAGAATGCCCAGCAGAATCGCCGCGATCTCCCACCAACTCGCCAGCCCGATGAGCATGGGCGGGCCGAGAAGAGCGATCAGGGCGAGCAGTGAAACGATCCCGGCCAGGAACGTGCCCGGGTGCGTGATCTCGACAAAGAGTGCGATCAGGAAGACGACGATCAACACCCCACGCACGAAGAAGTTGGTCAGGAAAAGGACCAGACCCTCCGACCAGGTGCGGTCGAAGCGGCGGATGTGGTCCGCGCCGAAGAACGCCCGGATGTCCTCATCGGTGCGGATGGGTTTGAGCGTCTTGATGCCGTTGACGAGTTCGGTGTCGTTGTCCGCCAGTCCGTAATGAAGCAGGTCCGCCGCCTTGAAGAGCGCCGGGGCGCTGCCATCGGTCACCTTGTCAACCAGTTCCCACGCCCCGACATCCGCCGCCGACAGGATCGGGCGTTGCCCGGGAACGTTCACCACAGCCTCGGCGGATGCGATGGCCAGTTTCCGTGAGCCGCTGGGGACATCCACACCCGAGCCCGGCAGCGGCGCGGGCACCTCGGCGGGATTGGCCGGGCGTCCGCGTCCGGTTCCCGGGGCGGAGGCCAGGCGTGGCGGCGACTCGGGGCTTTGTCCCGGGAAGAGAAGCTCGAACTCGCGCCGGTCGATGCACATCTCGGCCCCCGTCGCCTTGTTGCGGATGCGCCAGAGCTCCACGTCGTTGGCCACGATCGCCTGCACCAGGTACTCATCGCGGAAGTAGCCGCCGAACGTCGAGTTGTACCGTCGCGCGGAATCGACCACTTCCGAGATCAGCGGCGGCAGGATCTTCTTCAGAATCTCCCGGTCGTTCGTCGCCGTCGGGCCGGTGAGCGGGTTGCCCATCCCGATGGGCATCGCGTCGCCCAGCGTCGCGGGATCGTTCACGACGAGTTCACGGCAGGCCAGGGCGATGATCGCGCCGCCCGAGTAGGCGTCCGGGTTGATCCAGGCCACCGTGTTCTTGATCTGGCTCTGCTTGATCGTGTTGCAGATCCGCAGCACACTGCCCACCTCGCCCCCGGGGGTGTTGATGTCGAAGACCAGCGCATCGGCCCCGGCCCGAACCGCCGTGTCGACCCGTCGTTGCACGCTCGCGGCCATCACGCCCTCGGCATCGATTGGGCCGTGGATCGTGATAATCGCGACGTTCCGGGCTTTGCGCGAAGCCGGGACAGCATCCTGAGAGGCCAGGGCCGGGCAGACCAACAAGAGCACGACGGCCAGCGTTCGCCGGAGCGTCGAGAGAAGCCCGAATGACCGGCGGTCGGGCCGGCGGTGTGCGGCCTCCGGAACCGACGGAGACCGTCGGAGCACCCAAGGGATCACCACGCTGGTCAACGGTTCAATGGGGCGCTTCACGTGAGATTGTATTGGGTGTTCGGAGCGGCTGGTTCACCCGGAAATGCCCGTACTGCAACAAATTCTCGCCGGCTGCGTACCAGCACAGCACCCTTTACCACCCGGAGAATCCCATGAAACCCTGCGCGACCGTTTGTTTACTGCTCGCCGTCTGTCCCGCGCTCGGTCAATGGTCCGCCGATCCCGGGACCAACCTTGTCATCGGGGATCGGTCGGGCGAGCAGGTGCAACCGAAAGTGCGGGCGCTGCCGGATGGGTCGTGCTATATCAGTTGGCTGGACAACGCGGCGGGCGGGTACGACACCTACCTCCAGCGTCTCGACGCCGCGGGCGTCGAGCAGTGGCCCCGCAACGGCCTGCGAATCACCGATTTCAGCCAGAGTTCAACCCAGGATTACGGGCTGGATGTCGATGCCGACGGGAACGCGCTGGTGGCGTTCCGGTCGGACCTGGGCGGCACGATCCAAATATCAGCGCAAAAAGTGGCCCCGGACGGCACCTTCCTGTGGGGAGCGAACGGGGTGCAGGTCACCAACGTCTCGGGCATCTCCGTCAACAACCCGAAGATCACCGCCCTCGATGACGGCACCGTGGTGGTCGGTTGGTCGCAGGCGACGGGGATCGGGCTCCAGAAAGTGAACGCGGCGGGCCTTGTCCAGTGGGCCGCCGGGGGCGTGCTGACTGCGCCGACCACAGGCAGTTACGGCATGTGCGATGTCAAACCGGGGGGCGGGGGCGCGGTGATCGTGCTGATGCAGCGCCCACTGGGTGCCAACCCGATCACGAGCAACAAGCACCTGGCGACACAGAAGTTTGACGCGTCGGGCACCCCGCTGTGGAACGAGGGAACTCCGCTCGTGATCTTCGACGCGAACTCCGTCCAGAACGGGTATTTCCCTACCTTCGAGCCTGATGGCGCCGGGGGCGCGGTGTACGGCTGGTACGAACGGGGAGGCAGCCGCAACGCGCTCCTGCAACGGGTCCGATCCGACGGCGTTGAGATGTACACACACAACGGCGTCCCCGCGAACACCACCGCGGGCAAGGACCGCCTCTCGCCCTGGATGGCCTACGACGCCGCGACCGACACGGCCTATTTGGCCTGGACCCAGACCAACATCACCATCCAGAACTCGTGGGGTGTCTACGCCCAGAAGTTCGTGGGCGGGGTGCGTCAATGGGGCGATGATGGGATCGAGATCCTCCCCCAGACGGCGGACCAGAACTCCTTTGTCCGCTGCACCGTGAGCGGCGATGGGGTCATGGTCGCCTGGTTCGAGAAGCCGGGAAACTCGCGGGTGCTCGCGACCCGTCTGGATAGCGCCGGCACCGCATCCTGGATCCCGGCGATCCGCGAGGTCACCAGCGTTCTCACTTCCAAAGGCCGTCTCGATATGGCCGGCACCGCCGGCGGATGCGCGTACCTGACGTGGCACGACGGTCGGGGCACAGCGAACGACATCATCGCCCAGGCGGTGACGGCGGATGGTGATCTTGGCCCTTGCCCCGCCGCCTCCTGCCCGGCGGACTTCAACAACGATGGCGGCGTGGACGGGGCCGATGTCGAGGCCTTCTACATCGTCTGGGAGGCGGGCGAGGCGGGCGCGGATGTCAACGGTGATGGGGGCATCGACGGGGGCGATGTCGAGACTTTCTTCGCGGCTTGGGAAGCGGGCGGGTGCGGCTGACCGGCTCGGGCAACTAGCGCTCCGCGGTCAGGTCCGCGCGCTCTCGCCATCGGATGGCGAGTTCGAGATACGCGCGGTCGGTCGCGTCCGCCGCGGCGTTCCCGTCGAGATCGCGGGGCGCGGCTTCCCAGGCGTGGATGTCCTCGATCCCGAGCGTGCCGTCACCGTTCAGGTCGAAGGTCTGACGTGCCGTGGCGGGCGTGGGCGAAAGCCCGTCGAGTTCCGCGCAGGTGATGAACGCGCCCGTTCCCCCCGGGGTACCCGACACACGGATGCCCGAGACCGACGTGGGCGATGCGAGCACAAAGTCGAGCATCTCGAAGGGGCGGGCGGCGTCCGGTGAAGGGGGCGCGGTGCCGACCGCGGCGGTCCACACCCCTCCGATGCGGACCTCGAAAGCCAGCGTCGTGAAGTTGCCCCCGTTGCCGGTTCCATCGGCGAAATGATCGCCCTCGATGAACCGGATGGTGTCGATGACCACATCGCGGTCATACGTCACGGTGAGCGTCACGGACGCCGCGGGGCCGGTGCCCTGCGAGGTGTAGTACCAGCGGTCGGCATCGTTCTCTTCGCGTCCATCGAACTTGGTCTCCACCCCGTTGGCGAAGGCCGCGGCGGCGCCCACACCCCGGTTCGCGGGCGGCGCGTTGTTGTTGGGTCCAGCCAGCGCCGCGGCGGTCACCACACCCCCAGCGCGGCGGACGGCGTTGTTCATGCTGCGTGCGTCCTCTCGCCACCGGGGC
>ERZ761603.2534-NODE-2534-length-12424-cov-13.950602_pt1 | contig 12424 bp, 14 predicted proteins | sample MGYA00511879_ERZ761603 | MGnify/ENA primary metagenome ERZ761603 (study PRJEB28899, sample SAMN02850040) | bioreactor sludge metagenome | biome: EBPR Sludge; feature: EBPR Bioreactor; material: flocular biomat | place: Australia: Thorneside Wastwater Treatment... | reverse complement strand
CAGAGCCCCGGCATCAGGTCGGCAAGAATTCTAATCGCGGGATTTGGGGACCAGGTTCCATTTGACCGGATGCGCTTTGTTCGGCTATTTTCATGGGTTTGTTTCGAGCCTTGCCCATGCCACGAGCGAATCCCACCACGTCGCCGCCAAGCGCCGACCTCCCGGACGCGGCGCCCGCCCCGATCGGGGACTTGAAGTTTGAAGCGGCACTGGCTGAGCTGGAGCAGATCGTTCGCAGCATGGAGGACGGCCGCCTGGCACTCGATGAGTCGCTCGCTGCGTACCAGCGCGGCAGCGAGTTGCTCCGGCACTGCCAGCAACTGTTGAGCGACGCCGAACGCCGGATTCAGATTCTCGACAACGGCGCCTTGCGCGACTTTGACCCTGCTGCCGATAAACTGCCATGATTGCGCCGGCCGCCATTGTTGCCACGTCGCGGCTCTCGTCTTTTGCGGAGTGGATGTGCAGTGTCCAGGCGCAGACCGAGTCCGCACTCGCACGTAGTCTGCCGGCGAGCGAAGCCATTCCCGCCCGTCTGCACCAAGCCATGCGCTACGCCAGCCTGGGCGGCGGCAAGCGCGTCCGTCCGCTGCTCGTCTTCGCGGGCGGAGAACTCAGCGCTGCGCAGGACGAACACCTGCAGATCGTCGCCAGTGCGGTTGAGCTGATCCATAGCTATTCACTGGTTCACGACGACCTGCCCTGCATGGATAACGACGTGCTGCGACGCGGTCGGCCCACCTGCCATGTCGAGTACGGCGAAGCGACCGCCCTGCTGGTGGGTGACAGCCTGCAATCGCTGGCTTTCGAGCTCCTGGTGCGCGCCGACTTCGGCGACCCGCGGCGGCAGCTCGAGATGGTGCACCTGCTGGCGCGCGCCAGCGGTTCCTGCGGCATGGCGGGCGGTCAGGCGATTGACCTCGAAGCGGTTGGCCAGGCGCTCAATCAGCCGGAACTCGAGCTCATGCATGCCCTCAAAACAGGCGCTTTGATCAGAGCCTCGGTCCTGCTTGGCGCCCTCTGCGGGCAAGCGCTGCTGGCTCCCGAACGCGAAGCGCTAGACCGATTCGCCAAGCGCGTGGGTCTGCTGTTCCAGGTGGTCGACGACATCCTGGATTGCACGGCCAGCACGGCGACACTGGGCAAGACCTCGGGCAAGGACGCCGCTGCCGAAAAGCCTACTTACGTCAGTCTGCTCGGCGTCGAACGGGCCCGTGACTTCGCCGGCGATCTCAAAGCGCAGGCCTTGCAGGCGCTGGCGATCTTCGGTGACCGCTGCCAGCGTCTGGTCGACCTGACCGAGTTCATCACTCGCCGGGAATTCTGATCCCGTTTTCGCATTTGACGCCCGCACACCCGCCGAGCACCCTGCAGGATCCAGGAACGCCCATGAAACGCTACGCCCTTCTCGATTCGATCAGCGATCCCGCGCAAGTGCGCCAGCTCGAGCGCCGACAATTGCCTCTGCTTGCCGAAGAATTGCGGGCCTTCCTGCTCGAATCAGTCGCCCGCACCGGCGGTCATCTGTCCTCCAATCTGGGCACCGTCGAACTCACAATTGCCCTGCATTACGTGTTCGAAACCCCTCACGACCGCTTGGTGTGGGACGTCGGCCACCAGACGTACGCGCACAAGATACTGACCGGCCGTCGCGGAGGCATGGCTAAGTTGCGCATGCACGGTGGTGTTTCCGGTTTTCCGAAGCGCAGCGAGAGTCCTTACGACACCTTCGGCGTCGGGCATTCGTCAACTTCGATCTCGGCCGCTCTCGGTATGGCGTTGGCCGCCAAGACCAAGGGCGAGACGCGCAAGGTGGTGGCCATCATTGGCGATGGAGCGATGTCGGCCGGGCAAGCGTTCGAGGCGCTGAACAATGCCGGCGTTGCCGATGCCGACATGCTGGTCATTCTCAACGACAACGACATGTCGATCTCACCCCCGGTGGGCGCGCTCAACCGCTATCTGGCGCGCCTCTTCTCGGGCAGCACGTTCAATCGCGCGCGCAAGGCCGGCGAGAAGATTCTCGATTTTTCGCCGTCCCTGCGCGAGTTCGCCAAACGGGCCGAGGAGCACGTCAAGGGCATGCTCACCCCGGGCACACTGTTTGAGGAGCTGGGGCTCAACTATATCGGGCCGATCGACGGTCACGACCTGGAATCGCTGGTGCCGACCCTGCAGAACCTGAAGAGCCTCAAGGGTCCGCAGTTTCTGCACGTGATCACCAAGAAGGGCCAGGGGTACAAGCTGGCCGAGGTCGATCCGGTTCTTTACCATGGGGTGTCCAGGTTCAAACCAGAAGTCGGCATTGCCGGCGGCGCCGGTGGCGCCAAACCAAGCTATACCCAGGTCTTCGGCGACTGGCTGTGTGACATGGCGGCCGCCGACCCGAGACTGATCGGCATTACCCCGGCGATGCGCGAAGGTTCGGGCCTGCTGGCGTTCAGCGAACGCTTCCCGGAGCGCTACTACGATGTCGGCATTGCCGAACAGCACGCCGTGACCTTTGCCGCCGGCCTCGCTTGTGAAGGCTTGCGCCCGGTGCTCGCGATTTACTCCACCTTCCTGCAGCGTGGCTACGACCAACTGGTGCATGACGTGGCGCTGCAGAACCTGCCCGTCGTCTTTGCTCTCGACCGCGGTGGTCTGGTCGGCGCCGACGGGCCGACGCATCATGGCGCTTTTGACCTTTCGTTTCTCGCCTGCATTCCGAACATGACCGTGATGACGCCCAGCGACGAAAACGAGTGCCGTCAGATGTTGACGACGGCGTATCACCTCGACGGACCAAGCGCCGTCCGCTACCCGCGCGGCACGGGTCCGGGAGTCGTGGTCGACCGGCCGCTGGTCGGTTTACCGGTCGGCAAGGGTGAGATCAGGCGCCGCGGCCGTGATGTCGCGATTTTGGCTTTCGGCAGCATGTTGGCTCCGGCACTGGCAGCGGCGGAAGAACTTGATGCCACGGTCGCCAACATGCGTTTCGTCAAGCCGATCGATCGCGAGCTGATTGCGGCGCTGGCCGCGGAACATTCGCTGCTGCTCAGCGTCGAAGAAAATGCCGTGATCGGGGGCGCTGGCGCGGAGGTCGAGCGGGCGCTGGAAGCCATCGGAAGTCCGGTCAGATTGCTGCGCCTGGGAATTCCCGACCATTTCATCGAGCACGGCGATCAGGGATCGCTACTCGCCGACATCGGGCTCGACCGCGAAGGCATCGTTCAGGCGGTGCGCGGACTGACGCAAGGCACGTCGTAAGTGAACAATGAAGACCGTGGCGGGAACGGCGCGGCAGATGAACCTGAACTACCAGGAGTAGCCATGAACGCACCCGAAACCCCGCGCCCGCCCGCCGCAATGGCTGACGTCCAGGGGTTGGCCGATACTCGACGCCTGGCGATCAACAAGGTGGGAATCAAGGCCATCCGACACCCGGTCAAGGTGCTCGACCGGTCCGGCGGCGTCCAGCATACGATTGCCATGTTCAACATGTACGTCGGTCTGCCGCACAATTTCAAAGGTACACACATGTCGCGCTTCGTTGAGATCCTCAACAGTCACGAACGCGAAATTTCGGTCGAGAATTTCCCTGCCATGCTGCGGGAGATGGTCGATCGCCTGGAAGCGGAGACCGGCCACATCGAAATGAGCTTCCCGTACTTCATCAACAAGGCTGCTCCGGTCTCCGGAGTGCAGAGCCTGATGGATTACGATGTGACGCTGACCGGTGAAATCGCGCACGGCCGCATTGAATCAACGATCAGGGTCGCGGTTCCGGTGACCAGTCTGTGTCCGTGTTCGAAGGAGATTTCCGAACGCGGCGCGCACAACCAGCGCTCGCAGGTGACCGTCACCGTCCTCATCAACCAGCACCTCTGGATCGAGGAACTCGTCCAGTTCGTCGAAGGCGAAGCGTCGTGTGAACTCTACGGCCTGCTCAAACGTCCCGACGAAAAGTACGTCACCGAACGCGCGTACGACAATCCCAAGTTCGTCGAGGACATGGTTCGTGACGTCGCAGCCCGCCTGAACGGAGAGAGGCGGATCGACGCCTACGTAATTGAGTCGGAAAACTTCGAGTCGATCCACAACCACTCCGCGTACGCGCTGATCGAGAACGACAAACGACTCCCGGGATCCACCTGAGATCGTTGCACGCGCGCCCGTGCAGCGCGGCTGGGCGCCGCCGCGCGTCCTGCAAAGCTGATTTCGGCCCGCTTATCGCTGCTTGCGGGTCAGCTTCTCCTTGATCCGGGCCGACTTCCCGGAACGCTGGCGCAGATAATAGAGCTTGGCACGGCGAACGTCGCCGCGACGTTTGACTTCAATCGCCGCCACCAGAGGCGAGTAGGTCTGAAACGTCCGCTCGACGCCTTCGCCCGAAGATACTTTGCGCACGATGAAGCTCGAGTTCAGGCCGCGATTGCGCTTCGCAATCACCACCCCCTCGTAGGCCTGCAGGCGCTCGCGGGCGCCCTCCTTGACCTTGACCTGGACGACCACCGTGTCGCCCGGTCCAAACTCCGGAATCACCTTGCCCAGACGGGCAATTTCCTCTGCTTCAAGCTGTTCGATCAGATTCATAGTGTAAGCTCCAGTCAAGCAAGTTACCTGTTGTTATGCTGACCGCATTGCTCCTGAAACTGCACCAGGAGTTGCGTTTCCGATTTCGACAGTGCTCGTCCCGCCAACAATTCAGGACGTCGCTGCCATGTCCGGCCGAGCGCCTGCTGCAGACGCCAGCGCCGGATTTCCTCATGATGACCGGAGAGCAGGACGTCCGGTACACGCCGCCCGCGGTGTTCTTCGGGTCGCGTATAGTGGGGACAATCGAGCAATCCAGAGACAAAGGAATCCTGTTGTACCGATTCGGCGTCGTTCACTACCCCCGGCAACTGTCTGACGATGGCATCAATCAGCGCCATCGCCGGAATCTCGCCACCGGAAAGAACGAAGTCCCCCAGCGACAACTCTTCATCGACCGTCGCTTCCATCAAACGCTCATCAATCCCTTCGTAGCGACCACAAATCAAAACCAGCGGCGACCTTGCACGCGCCAGTTCAACGACGCGGCGATGCGTCAATACCGCGCCCTGCGGCGAGAGGCAGATGACACGCCCGCCGACCGCGCCGACCGCTTGCTGACGCTGGCGAGCAGCCGTGATCGCGGCCTCCAGCGGCTCGACCCTCATCACCATCCCGGGCCCACCGCCGTAGGGGCGGTCATCGACCGTCCGGTGGCGGTCCGCCGTAAAAGCACGTGGATTCCACAACGTCAACTGCCAGCATCCCGCCGTCAAGGCCCGGCCGCTGATCCCCGACTGCGTCAATGCGGCGAACATCTCGGGAAACAGGGTCACGACATCGACAACCAGCGGCACCGCGGTCGATCGCTCCCCGTCAGGCCCCGTCACCAGTCTGCCTCCCAGGCGACCCGGACCACCCGCGCCGTCAGGTCAACGTCGAGCACGACCGCCGCCACGAACGGCAGCAAGCGCTCGTCACCCTGGTCATCACCAACCCTGAGCACGGCGTTGGCGGGAGTGTCGAGCAAACCCACGACCCGCCCCAGCGCTGCACCCTGCGTGTTGGTCACTGCCAGCCCCAGAAGGTCATCCCAGTAGTACTCGCCCCGCTCGGTCGGCGGCAGGCAGACCCGGGGTACACCCACCAACAGGCCACGAAGGCCTTCTGCGGCTGTCCGATCCGTGATTGATGCCAGTTCGGCGATCAACAGCTGTTGCTGCCGCCATGCTTTGACCAGAACTGTCCGTTGCCAGAGATGCGGGGCGTCACCGTCGCGGCCAAGCCACCAACAGGGAAGTGCAGACCAAGCCGCCGGGTCGTCTGCAAACGGAAACACCCGTACTGCTCCGCGCACCCCGTAGGGCGAGACGATCTTGCCGAGAACGACGATATCGGCCGCAGCCGCATCGATCGTCACTTCACCGGCGCCCGCCGGGCACGGCACGCGCCCTGCCGGAGGGCTCAGGCAGCCGCCTTGGCCGCCTGCTTGAGCAAGCGCGTCACGGTAAGCGACGGTTGCGCGCCCTGCTGCTGCCAATAGCTGAGGCGATCAGCAGCGACGTAGAGTCCCTGCTCTTTCTCGGAAGCGAGCGGGTTGTAGTAACCGATGCGCTCGATGTAGCGCCCATCACGCCGCGCTCGCGCATCGGCGACAACCATATTGTAGAAAGGACGCTTTTTGGCACCGCCGCGGGCCAAGCGAATCACAACCATGATAGTCTATGCCAACTTTGGAAAAAGCTCGCAGTGTAGCAGAAAAAGGGGTTGGCCAAGGAACAGATCCCGGTGCGCCATTCTCTGGCGAGTACCGCGAACGCGACAACCACCGTGTGCTACCGGACTGGCCAACTCGACGATCATCCAGCTATAATTTTGCCGCCAACAACAGGAAGCCAAGACATTGATTTCATGAATTCCTGTCTGAGATCGCCGTCGCCGGTCGTAGCTAGCGACGGCACCTCGGGGATTATATCGAGTCTGATCAAGCAGGACCTCTTGAGCAGGTAGGCTGATGACCAACCCAATTTTCACTGCTTCCGATCCAGGCGGGGCCGTTGCCACACACTCCGGTATCCTCACCATTCTGCAATGGCTGAGCGAACCGTCGGCACTGCAGGCGTCTGACGAACTCCCTTTGCTGCGCGCAAACCTGAAGGCGCTGCGCGATGTCGGCGGTTCGCTCCCGCAGCGGGTCCGGGCGCTTGATGGCTTGTACCAGCGCAGCTTCCCGGTCATCGACAGCCTTCTGCCCTCTTTGGCGGAAATCGGCCTGCCGATCCCCGGGAAGGCGCGGCGCATAGCCCGCAGTCTGCTCGACCTGTTGCAGATGCTCGCTGACGACACGCTGGCGATACCCGAGGGAGTCGATCGTGCCGGCGGGATCGATCCGTCCCTGGCGCTGGACCTGACCCTGTGGCGAGGAATCAACGCGCTCGCGCGGCAGTTGATGATCAGTCACCTGATCGCCTCCCCGGCGAGGGCGGGCGTCTGGCAGCAGCTGCATCAGACCTTTGCCAGCGCACGCATGCAGCGACTGCACACGGTGGTTCCGAAAGGCGCCGCGAGCACTGCCCAGCACGTCTACAACGCTGCGATTCTCCTCGGCTGTGCGCAGCCGGCATCGCTGACGGCACGCCAGGTGCTTTTTCTTGCAGACTACTTCGAGCGCTTCGCCGACCAGCTGGAGCCCATTTCGGCGGCCGCGGCGGTAGCCCCGGGAACATTCTGGATTGATCGGCAGCGCGACGCGCCGGCGATCTCGTGTGCCCACAAACTGGCTCCGCCAACCACGTCCCTCGACGGTTTCTCGTGCGCCCGGCTGACTCGCCTGCTCAAGGTCCAGATTGCCGAACTCGAGCGCGGAACTCCGGCGCAAGCCATCGGCCTGCCCGAATACGCCGACACGCCGGCGGGACTGGGCGTCCTGCGCCGACTGGCGAGTCGCTGGACGGACTCCGGGAAGCGCCGCTTCCAGCGCCGCCGGCAGAACAATCGCACGGTCCTCAGCAGCGGAATAGACGACCTCTGGCGTCTCTGTCAGAAGGGCGAGGCGCGCGACCTCGATCTATCGACCTGGATGATCACCAACGAAAGCCCTGACGGCTACGCCGTCATGCATGTCGCGGGCAAGACAGGTGCGCTCTCGGTCGGCGACGTCGTTGCCGTCCGTACCGGCAGCGAACAGAACTGGCAGGTCTGTCTCGTCCGCTGGGCGATCTCGGAGAACCCCGAACATCTTGAACTGGGTCTCCAGATTCTCGGGCCGAAAGCGGTGCCGGCCATCATCGCGCAGCCATCGGAAAAACTGGGAACCGAGCACCTGCGAGTCCTCATCCTGCCCGAGATCCCGCTCTTGCGCGCCAATCAGCTACTGGTCGTGGCGGCGGGAACACTGCCGGTTCAGCGACACAAGATGGTGCTGGTGATCGAGCAGGGGAACCTGATGGTGCGCGAGGTGAAGCGCACGCACGTTGACGAACAGACGGGCACGGTAGACATCCTGAGCATCGAGGCGGACGACAACCCGCTTTAGAGCGGTACCTCCCCTGCCTGCGCCGTTCGGAACTCGGGCAGCGTGGCAGCGATCAAGGCGCCGAGCAGGACGACCGCCCACGACAGATAAAGCCACAGCAGGAACAGCGGCACCGCCGCGAAAGCGCCATAGACGGCGGTGTAGGATGGAAAGCTGGCCAGATACAGCTCGAAGCCCTTCTGCAGGAGCAGAAAGCCGAGCGCCGCGGCGACGCCTGCCCAGCCTGCGTCACGGGGTGCGACGCGGGTGTTGGGCAGGGCATAGTAGAGGGCCCCAAGAAACAGGCTGGCGACCATCAGACCGAGTCCCCTGAACAGCAGGCGTCGAAGCCAGGGCGGCTCGTCGAGTAGACCGAGCGAAGTGGTGACGGCATACGAAGTGGCGAGGACGACGCCGCCGATGACCAGCGGCCAGAGCGCGACCAGTGCGGCAAACAGTCGCAACCGATGCCACCACGGGCGGGTCTCCACGACCAACCAGACATGGTTGAAAACGCGCTCGATACTGAGCAACAACAAGAGCGCTGTCGCGACCAGGAAGAGCGAGCCAACAGCAGTCACATTAACCGCTTGCTGCGAGAACTGCAGGACGTAGTCGATGATCATCCCGGCGCTGCGCTCCGGCAGCAGGCTGCGGGCCAGAAACTGCGCCAACTGGTCGACGATGCCGGGGAAGAAGGGCACGAGAGCGACAATGCTGAGCACCACGGCGACCAGCGGCACCAGCGAGAGCAGCGTCGTGAAGGCAAGGCTCGCACTGATCTGGTCGAATTTTTCCTCGACGAAGCGACGCGCGATGCGGGCCACAAAGCCACGCCAGGGAAGACGTCGATAGCGCATGGGGTCCTTATAATACCGCGATGGGAGAAATTCTCATTCTTTACTACAGTCAGCGCGGTTCCGTGCGCGCGCTCGCCCAACAGATCGCGCGCGGCGTCGATTCCACCGGCGCCACGGCCCGCTTGCGTACGGTGCCGAAGGTCTCGCCGCTGTACGCGGCGCGTGAGTCGAGGATTCCAGCCGACGGCGCACCCTACGTCGAGGCCGCCGATCTCGTCGACTGCATCGGTTTGGCGCTCGGCAGTCCGACGCGGTTCGGCAACATGGCCGCGGCGATGAAATACTTCTGGGACAGCACGGCCGCCGAGTGGTCAGCAGGAACATTGGTCGGCAAACCCGCCTGCGTTTTTACCTCGACCGCCAGCGCACACGGTGGACAGGAAAGTACGCTGCTGTCGATGATGCTGCCGCTCCTGCATCAGGGCATGCTGTTGATTGGCCTGCCCTACAGCGAAGCCGCCCTCTCGAGCACCCGCAGCGGCGGCACGCCGTACGGTGCCAGCCATCTCGCCGGTGTTGGCGGCGACCCGACGTTGACCGACGAGGAGCGCCACTTGGCGTTCGTGCAAGGGCGCCGCCTCGCCAACATTGCCCTCAAGCTTGCGTCATGACAACGCGCAGCAGCCTTTATCTCGCTGCCTGCGCGAGCCTGATTGCACTGATTTTCTTGTGTCTCGCCTGGGAGCTGCGACTGGCGCCCTTGCGCAGCGGCGGCACCTGGCTGGCTCTGAAATGCCTGCCGCTATTGGCGCCGCTTCGCGGCATCCTGAATGGCCGTCGCTACACCTACCAGTGGGCGTCGATGCTGATACTGCTGTATCTGGCCGAAGGAGTGGTGCGCAGCACGACCGAAAGCGGCCCTGCGCAGTGGCTGGCGGGTGTCGAAATCCTGCTTGCGGTCACTTTTTTCTGTGCTGCCGTTGCCTACGCGAGGCTGACGCGGCCAACGGTCGGCTGAGCAGTCTTAGACATCTCCCTGCGGATCGACCCGATCCGGGAATTGCAGCTTGTTCAAGGCATTGAGATAGGCCTTGGCGGAAGCGATGACGATGTCGGTATCGGCGCCGTTGCCGTTGACAATGCGGCTGCCGCTGGCGAGGCGAACCGTCACCTCCCCTTGTGCGTCAGTGCCGGTCGTGATGGCATTGACCGAGTAAAGGAGGAGCTGCGCCCCACTGACGGCGATCGACTCGATTGCCTTGAATGTCGCGTCAACTGGACCGCTACCGATCGCCGTAGCTTTCTTCTCGACGCCGCCGACGATGATGATCACATCGGCGGCTGGCGTTTCCCCGGTTTCTGAGCAGACGCGCGAATAAGCCAGTTTGTAATACTCGCTCGCCGGCGCCAGTTCATCATCCGAAATGAGAGCCTGCAGGTCTTCGTCAAAGATCTCGTGTTTCTTGTCCGCCAGTTCCTTGAAGCGGGCAAAAGCGGCATTAAGGGCTTCTTCGCTATCGAGGACAATGCCCAGCGCCGACAGGCGCGACTTGAAGGCGTTCCGCCCCGAGTGCTTGCCGAGCACGAGTTTGTTCTGCGCCCAGCCGACATCCTCGGCACGCATGATCTCGTAGGTTTCACGGTGCTTGAGGACGCCATCCTGATGAATCCCGGACTCGTGAGCAAAAGCGTTGGCACCGACGATCGCCTTGTTCGGCTGCACCGGGTAACCGGTGATCTGTGAGACCAGCTTCGAAGCGGGAACGATCTGCGTCGTGTCGATGCGCGTCTCGACCGGAAAAACGTCGCTCCGTGTCCGCACCGCCATCACCACTTCTTCCAGCGACGCGTTGCCCGCGCGCTCGCCGAGCCCGTTGATCGTACACTCCACTTGCCGGGCACCAGCCAACACCGCCGCCAGCGAGTTGGCCACAGCCATGCCGAGATCGTTGTGACAATGGGTAGACCATACCACCTGGCTGGCTCCCGGAACGCGCTTGACCAGCGTTCGGATCAGTTCTCCCCACACCCCCGGTACGCTGTAGCCAACCGTGTCCGGGACGTTGATCGTCCGGGCTCCCGCTTCGATCGCTGCGGCGAAGACGCGGCAAAGAAAGTCGACGTCGGAGCGGACGGCATCCTCGGCCGAAAACTCGACGTCATCCGTGTATTCACGCGCCCAATGCACGGCCCGTACCGCGGCCTCGACGACCTGATCCGGCGACATCCGCAGCTTCTTCTCCATGTGGATCGGGCTGGTGGCGATGAAGGTATGAATCCGCCCGCGCGCAGCCGGCGCAATCGCCTCCCCTGCGCGACGGATGTCGTTCTCGTTCGAACGCGCCAGGGAACAGACAGTCGAGCCCTGGACCACGCGCGCGATCGAGCGAATGGCATCGAAGTCTCCCGGCGACGCGGCGGCGAAGCCGGCCTCGATCACATCGACCTGCATGCGCTCAAGTTGGCGCGCGACGCGCAGTTTTTCTTCCTTCGTCATCGACGCGCCCGGGCTCTGCTCCCCGTCGCGCAGGGTGGTGTCGAAGATTACCAGATGATCCTTCATGTCCTGACTCCGGGAAGCGGCCTGGTGGCCGTCGTGTGGGCGCTGAAAGCGGTGACCGGCGAGCAAATGACCAAGCTCCTGCCCGCGCTCGCACTCGCCGCCCGCACCACCTTAGACCACCGGTGGCGGTGTTGTTCTCGACCGAATCACCTGCGTCAAGGCCATGACATACCCCGAGAGGCTGTAGGCGACGAAGAGGCCAAACAGGGCGACCGGGGTATCATAGGACACAACCGCGAAAGCGAGCGCAATCGCCACGACAAAGATGAACGGGACGCTGCGTCTGAGGTTCACGTCCTTGAAGCTGTAGAAGCGCAGATTGGTGACCATCGAAATGCCGGCGAAGATCACCAGGCCACAGGCCAGCCAACTGACGCTCTCGACGTCGACCTGCTTGTCGATCATCACCCACAGAAAGCCGACGACGACGGCTGCCGCAGCCGGGCTGGGCAGGCCCTGGAAATACCGCCTGTCGCTGACCTGCAGCGTGGTATTGAAGCGTGCCAGGCGCAACGCAGCGCCGGCACAATAGATGAAGGCGGCAATCCAGCCCAGGCGCCCCATGTCCTTGAGCGCCCAGGCGTAAGTGACCAGCGCCGGAGCGACGCCGAAGGAGACCATGTCCGAGAGTGAATCGTATTCGGCGCCAAAAGCACTTTGCGTGCGCGTCATGCGCGCGACCCGACCATCCAGCCCGTCGAGCACCATGGAAACGAAAATGGCGACCGCAGCCTGTTCGAAGCTGCCGGTGATCGCCTTGACGATGGCGAAAAAACCACAAAACAGCGCCGCAGTGGTAAACAGGTTCGGCAGAACGTAAATTCCGCGTCGCCGCAACTCGGGGTTGAACAGGGTCTTGCGTGGTTTGATGTCAGGCATTACGTCCGTGACTGCGGTCGAGATCGTACCGGGAAGGGGTCTCGCGCTTCCTCTTCCCGGCAAGGTGCGACGCCGCCGCTCAGTTCTTGCTTTGATCGACCAGCCTGTTCTTCTTGATCCAGGGCATCATGTCGCGCAACTTGGCGCCGACGA
>ERZ761603.2532-NODE-2532-length-12425-cov-19.562975_pt1 | contig 12425 bp, 3 predicted proteins | sample MGYA00511879_ERZ761603 | MGnify/ENA primary metagenome ERZ761603 (study PRJEB28899, sample SAMN02850040) | bioreactor sludge metagenome | biome: EBPR Sludge; feature: EBPR Bioreactor; material: flocular biomat | place: Australia: Thorneside Wastwater Treatment... | reverse complement strand
GCATACGACTGGGCTGAACGACGCAAGCTGGAAACGCACCCGAAGACGGGTGCCGCGCAGTTGGTCGAGATACGCGAGACGGTAAAGGAAATCGTTGTCCCTGCGTACACGCAAAATGCGGTGCAGGCGGAACTCGTGCTGGAGCCAATGCCAGCGCCCGAGCTACCACCCCTGTTTACCGGCAGGTCCGATGACGAACTCCTCGGTTACGGGGTGCCCGCGGAATGGTTAGCCGACGTCAAGCAGGCGACCGAAGACACGCTGCTGACGTTGTCCGACCATCTGCCGGGCGAGGCGGCGGAGGCGCTGTTGGAACTGGCAACGGGCGGCAAGCCTCGCGTACCGCCGCCAGCCGCCGATACCGTCAGCCCCTTCGATCACCCCGACGCACAGCGACGCTTCAGGGTGATGTCGAACGTGGAGGAGTTGCAGCGCGCTCTCGAATTCCCCTGGGAGAAGTGGGCCGTCTTTCTCCATCCCGAACAACGGCAGTGGGTCGAGCGGGACTACGCAGGGCCAGCGCGGGTTGCTGGCTCGGCCGGCACGGGGAAGACCATCGTCGCCCTGCATCGGGCCGCCTATCTGGCGCGTACGAATAACGATGCGCGCGTCCTCCTGACAACTTTCTCGGACACCCTGGCGAGTGCGCTGCACGCGAAGCTGAAGCGGTTGTTGGCCCACGAACCGCGTCTTGCCGAGCGGATCGATGTTCATTCACTGGAGGCCATTGGTCTGCGGCTGTATAAGGCCCATGTAGGGCCGCCATTGATGGCCAGCCGAGAGCTTATCCGTGAACTGCTGGCTGACGCAGCGAGCGCGGTCGGCGGCCACAAATTCAGTAGGTATTTTCTGCTGACCGAATGGGAGCAGGTCGTCGATGCGTGGCAGCTGACCAGCTGGGATGGCTATCGCGACGTGGTTCGTCTCGGCCGCAAGACCAGACTTCCAGAAGCACCCCGCGCCGTGCTGTGGTCGATCTTCGAGCGAGTACGGGCGGGACTGTACGAACGCAAGCTGATCACCCATGCAGAGCTGTTTACCGCTTTGGCCGAAACACTTTCGGCGCAGAAGAAGGTGGTGTTCGACTTCGCGGTGGTGGACGAAGCACAGGATCTCAGTGTCGCTCATCTACGCTTCCTTGCCGCCTTGGGTGGCGGCCGGCCCAATGCGCTGTTTTTTGCCGGCGACCTTGGCCAGCGAATCTTCCAGCAGCCGTTTTCGTGGAAAGTGCTCGGCGTCGACGTCCGGGGACGTTCGCGCACCTTGCGCGTCAACTACCGCACCTCCCACCAAATCCGCACCCAGGCTGATCGATTGCTTGGCCTGGTTGTGACCGACGTGGATGGCAACAGCGAGGACCGCAGCGATACCGTCTCGGTATTCAACGGCCCTCGGCCAATGATCCGCATGTTCAGGGACGAGGCTGAGGAAATCACGGGCGTTGGCAGCTGGGTGGCTGAGTGTGCCGCGGCCGGCATGCTGCCGCACGAGATCGGCGTCTTCGTTCGATCTGCGGCGCAACTGGGCCGCGCCCAGGATGCCGTGAAGAAATCGGGCCTGGCGTTCAAAATTCTGGATGAGCACGTCGAGACGATCAGTGGCCACGTCTCGATCAGCACCATGCACCTCGCCAAGGGGCTGGAATTCCGCGCCGTGGTGGTGATGGCATGCGACGACGAGGTGATCCCTTTGCAGGAGCGCATCGAGATGGTTGGTGACGACGCCGATCTGCAGGAAGTCTATGACACCGAGCGCCATCTGCTCTACGTGGCGTGCACGCGAGCGCGAGATCATCTGCTGGTGACCAGCGTAGAACCGGCCTCAGAATTCCTTGATGACATGCGGAGCCAAGAGGATTCACGAAGCCCGAAGGCGGCGGAAACCTGAGTTACCGGCGCTCGACCGCCGGGCGATGAGGCACTGAAGGCCGACAAGAGAAGTTGCTTTGACGAACGTCCGTTTGGGAGTGCGTGAAGTGCATCCAATTCAGCAGTGGCAAGGCAACTTCTTGGCCCGGCGAGGTTTCGAGTATCCGACCGGTCGGCCGCTCTACACTTACCGGGTCACGGACGAGGAGTATCGGCATCTCGAAGCGATACTGCGAGAGCGTCTCGGTGTTTGGCTAACAACCATTACGCTTGGCGACGTTGCTCACAACATGGCCTGCTTCCCACCCCTGTTTGTGCTGTATGCGGCTGAATGGTGGCGCCGCAACTATGCCGGGACCGGTTTCACATGGGAACCAATTGTCAAAGGAATTGGAGTTCGCGCTGAGACGTGGACTCAGAACCAGCGCAGCGAGTGCGTTGAAAAAGGTCTGCAAGGCTGGAAGCTTCGCGTGTCGAACTCGCACGGGCTGCGCTACCTGGGAAGTATCGCTTTCCAGGGCGGCCTTCCGATGTGTCTGCTGGCGCGCGCAAAGGGGCCTATCGGCTGGATGTTGATGCGGGCACTCCGGCTGGCCGCGGGCGGACGAACGGACGGCTCGGAGATCCTCGAATGGATCAAGAGCCTTGCCCATTACTTGCCCAACACCTATCGGCGAGACGAAGTGTTCGTGCTGCTGACCGAAGTCGTTCTTACGGTGCTGCGGCTGAAGCAAAAGGCAAACCTGACTCGCACCGAGAATCTCCTTGGTGAGCTTGATCGTGGCAGCCCCGGATGGAGAAACGAGTTTCCGCTGCCGATTGATGACCATCAGGCGATCGAGTTGTTCACGCTGGTTATCGTCGACCGGCGAGGCGAGCACGTGCAGCGAAGCCAGGAAATCTTTGTCGAGCGATGGCTGGACACATCGGATCAGGATTCCGTTCGGCTCCGATCGGAGGTCGTTCTGCCGGAGTTCCTTGACTCGGCTGTACTGGCCCGGGTCTTCGGAATCGAGTCGGAAAACCTGGGCCGCACACTCACATTGCGATTTTCTCGTGGAGAGAAATCCGCGGATGTCTCGCTGCGGCGGTTGGCTGGCCAAGACCGCTACCGTATCGAACGACGTACACTGGACCGCCAGGGGGATGTCGCGGCCGATGAGCATTCGATGCAACTCCTCACCGTCAACGGGGATGCGCGTAACAAGGAGATCGCCCGCGGCGAAGCGCTTGATCCCGAGTTGCCCTGGGTATTCGAGAAGAACGCCGATTCGACCAACGCTTTTCGATTGGTTCGCCAGGGTTCCGGGGCGATTGGCGGGCATGAAGGAGTCCTCTGCATTCCGGCGGACTGGAATTTGCGTGCAGACGACGGCGCATCCGTGGATCGCGTTGGCCAGCTATCGGACAGCGGGCGATGCGTATGGACCATCCGCGGAGTTGTGCGAATCGATGCTTCAGATGGATCACGCTACCGTGTGAGATGCGGGCAGGCTGCGGCGAGTGAGGAGTGGTTTGAACTCCGGGGGCGTCGTTACTGGGATCTCTTTGATCATCCGGCGGTTGCATATTGTGGCGTGCCAAGCCTGTGCCAGATGTCCGAGAACCATCTCGATCGACCGATAGAAGGCGTGCTGGCTTGGCAAGTGCCAGGGGGCGAGGCCATTCAGCGTCCCGAGGAAATCGTTGGTCCGGTGAGCGCAATCTGGCGGGCGCACGGCGAAACCAAATGGCGGGCGCGCGTTGTCCTCCTGCCTGCGCAGGCGAGCATGGCAGTTGAGCCTAGTGATGATCCGTCATGCGGAGCGCTGCGATTCACGAACTGGGCGTTGTTGACGGTTGAGAGCGACACCCCGGGAGTCTCATCGAAGATACGATCCGATGGGCCAAGCTTGGTGCTTGATCTGAGGTTCCAGGGGGAAGGGCATCCGCCCGAGTGGTGCGCACTCAATGCCGTGTGGCATGGCAACCGCAATCTCGTCAGGCTCAAGGCTCCATTCCCTGCCAGGGGGGTGCGCATCATTGCCGCCGATGGCGCGCAGCTTGCGGATGGCGCCTTGCTCGCAGTCAACCGGGTGTGCGGAACTCGCATGGTGGGGTTTCTCGGGCCTGACGCCTACCAAGCGACGCTGAGGCTTGGGCTTTATCGTGGAAATCACGCTCATCCAGCCGGCGAAGTGGCGCACACGATCAAGGCCAATCTTGGTGGGAGCCGCGTCGAGATTCGACTGGTCGACTACCTGAATGACATTCAGAGAACGCTCGCTGGCGCCGATACCCTGGATGCCTATGTGAGTGTCAGGCTACGTTTGTCCGGTGGTGAATCATCGGCGCTGCGAGTGGCGCGCTACGAGTTCCAACTTGAGCGAATGGCGATGATGTCGAGAGTTGGCTTGCCGCAGGAACAAATCAGCCGCTTATCTACGGAAGATCTCGCGCGCTTGCCGGTAGCGGCTCTTCGACTCGATGCACCCGGAGAAGAGCCGATTGGCTTGACCGCTGTTCTTTCCGAAGGTGTGTCGACAGGAAACTGGATATTCCCGTCTGCCGACCTTTCGCCCGGGCCATGGCTGATCTATCCGGGTAGTGGCTCTCAAGTTATCTTCCGACCGATGCTATGGCCCGTTCTGGCGCCCCATGACGGTGGGGCCGCGATACTGCCCGAGGGTCAAGACGCAGGGGAAGCCCCCGAAGCCCAACGCAATCTGGCGGCGGCGCTCGGCATTCCGACTGAACGACATCGTCTGGACGCACTTGACACCGTAATTGCTGCGATGGCGTTGGACTTCGTCAGTGACGATTGGCGCCTCGCCGAGCAGCTTGCGGTGCAACTTGGCCACCTGCCCTTGTCGACTCTCGACCTGTGGCGGCGCTTCGCCGTTTCTCCGCCTGGCATGGCCGCGCTTGCGGTTCGCATGGGCGGCCTGCCCACTGGATTTGCTGAGCGTTTCCCCAACGAACTGCCTACCGTATGGGAAATGATTCCGTTGACCGCCTGGGTGCAGGCGATGCAAGCGGTAGCGGCGCAAGGCGCGTCCTGGTACGGAGCAGAGACTGGCGACTTCGTTGTATCGGAACATCTTGATCGGCGACTGCAGGCTTTGGCATCCGACTGCCCATCCCTTCGCGTCTTGCTGGAAGCAGCACGCGCGATCACGACCAAGCGCATCAACTCTGACCTACAGACATGTGGCCAACAGCTGATGGATGCGATCTTTGCCGGGCAGCTATTCGGTGGCGAAACTTCACGAGTTCAGCAGTTGTTGCGCAACAACGCTGAGCGGCAGTGGCCAGCGAGATTCACGACAGAACTGGCCGTCGCAAAACAGCACGGGGCGAGGCCTTATCTCTGTCCGGCCGAGTACGGTTTCCATGACTCCGTAATCAACCTGCCGATTCTGCTGGCTCTCAATGCCTTGATGGACCTGTCCGTTGATTGGAACCGCCACCCAAACCTGATCGGGGCAATACGCGAAATACAGGCATTCGATCAGGATTGGTTTGCCGATGCCTTTGATTTGACCGTAGCTCGCTGTCTCGCCACAGGGCGCATTGCACTTCCTCAACCTGATGTTCCTCACCTGCCACGACGATTGGATGATGATGGAAGAAGAGTATTTCGGATCGCTCCTCGCGGCCCTCGCTAGCCGCGCGAGTCTTGGAACGGTTGGCTGGCTTGGATTTGCGAACGCACCGCTGCGTCGACATTTGATGCAGGTCTTTTCGCGCCCTTTCGGCGACACTGGCAGCTTCCTCGCCGACCCCACGTTCGAGGCTGTATTCGGGTGGGCGCCAAGCAGCCGTCTAATGCGTGATCTGGCGGGCAATCTGCTCACACCATCGGTGGTGATCGCCATGGATTCGCCGCCAACCGAATTGGCCGACGAATATCGTTTTGCCAAGGACCGGGCGCCCTACGCCCACCAATTGCAGGCGTGGGAGATTCTGGCGCAGCAACCCGCGAAATCACTCATCGTGACGAGTGGCACAGGATCCGGAAAAACCGAGTGCTTCATGGTGCCTATCCTGGATCGACTCGCCCGAGAGCAGGCGGAATTGGGTAGCCAGCTAGTCGGCGTCCGCGCGCTGTTTCTCTATCCCCTGAACGCATTGATCAACAGCCAGCGCGATCGACTCAGTGCCTGGACACATGGGTTCGGCAACAAAATCCGGTTTTGCCTCTACAACGGGCTGACGCCAGAAACCGTGCCTGCACATGCCCGTGCGCCTGCAGGCAGCGAGGTGAAGGACCGTCGGACTTTGCGTGCAGCACCCCCGCCGATTCTGGTCACCAACGCAACAATGCTCGAGTACATGCTGGTCAGGGCGCAAGACGCCAGCATCCTGGAGAAGTCCAGCGGGAAGCTTGAGTGGATCGTCCTCGATGAAGCGCATACCTATGTGGGCTCGCAAGCCGCTGAACTGGCGCTGCTGATTCGTCGCGTCGTTCACGCATTCGATGTCAAGCCAGAAAACCTTCGCTTCGTGGCAACGTCAGCGACGATCGGCGATCCGGATGATCCCGCCGGTGAGCGCCTCAAGGAGTTTCTGGCGCAGGTCGCGGGTGTCGATATTTCGCGCGTTCATCTGGTATCGGGAGCTCGCCAGATTCCCCTGATACCCTTGGGCAAGGATGTCTGCCGTTCCTCGCTGGACGAATTGCGCAAGATTGATGTGGGTGAAGTGGAAACGCCCAATCGCTATCGCGCGCTGGCCGGACATCCCATAGCGCGCAAACTCCGTGAGCTCTTCGTCAGCCGCGGTGCCTCGCCGGTGGCGAAGCTCTCGGAGGCCTGCTCGCTCATCTTCGGTTCTGCGTCGGCCAATACGCTGGCGCAGCAGCGGGAGGCGTTGAACTGGCTCGATCTGCTGACGAGCGCTGTAGATACAGGGGGGACTGCGTTCCTGCCTCTTCGGGCGCACGCGTTTCACCAGACGTTGACGGGTTTATGGTGCTGCGCGGACCCGCAATGCCCAGAAAAGCGCGGGTCGGAACTCGACGACTCGGCCTGGACTTTCGGGCAGGTCTTCTTGGAACCGAGAAATCATTGCACCTGTGGTGCCCCGGCCTTCGAGTTTGCGTCTTGCGACGAATGCGGGGCAGCCTACCTGCTGTCGGCAGAGAAGAAGGGGGCCGTCGTGCAGGAATCGAGTGAGTCTGCCGTCGATGAGTTTGAATTGGAGATCGACAACGACGAGCCCGACGCGCTGGATACTGACGAAGACGAGCCCGCCGCGGGCGGCCATGCGATCCTGATTACCAACCGGAATCTTCGACCGCACACAGGCGAAATGCACATCAACCGCCAGACACAGCAGATCGTGGACGCGAGCGATCCGGACGCGCTTGCCCTGATCGTCTGCGAGGAAGGCGGGGATGGCCTGATTTGTCCGGCATGTAGTGCGACACCTGCTCGTACCGGTCGCCTTTTCCGCAAAGCCCGAATCGGCGCCCCCTTCCTGCTCGGTGGCCTACTGCCGACCTTGCTCGAATATGCGCCAGATGGCTCCAAGCCGGCCGATCAGCCTTATAGAGGGCGCCGCTTATTGACGTTCAGCGACAGCCGCCAGGGAACAGCGAGACTGGCTGCCAAGTTGCAGCAAGACGCCGAGCGAACAAAGGCGCGCGGTCTGATTTATCACCACGTGCTCAAAGCAATGACCGAGACAGCCACGCCTGAACTGGGGGCGATTGAGAGCCGGATCCTAAAGTACGAAAGCATCCTCGCCACACCGGGAATGCCCGAGGCGGCGAAGGCACCAATCGTGCAGCTGTTGACCGATGCCCGAATCGAGATGGACGCAGCTACGCGGCCAGCGCCGATGCTCTTTGAGCAATTGCAGGCGGCGATCGCTCAAGAAGGGCAGGAGTTTCGATGGATTCTCCAGACGTACAAAGGATATTCCAGAGAGGTTTTTGACGGCCACCAGGGCGCGTCGAACCTGGCGGGAATGCTCTTGGTCAGGGAACTGGGCAGACGACCAAAGCGGCAGAACAACCTCGAGACGATGGGGATGATCGCCGTGCGCTATCCCCAGCTGGATAGGCTCAACGCAGCACCGGTCGACTGGACCAGCCGAGGACTTACCGTGCAGGAGTGGAAGGATTTCCTGAAAGTAGCTGTCGACCATTTTGTTCGTGGTGGAGGCAGCCTCGACATCCCGGATCTGTGGCGTAACTGGATCGGCATACGTTTTCCGCGCAACTGGATTGTCGCTCCGAACACAGATGAGATTTCGCGTGGGCAACGGCGATGGCCATCCGCCAGACGTTCAAGAGCACAGAGCACACTGGTCCGGCTCGTCGCCTATCTGCTGAAAGTCGACGTGGAAACACACCCTGGTCAGGATGCCGTCGATAGTCTGCTAATCGCGGCATGGGAGCAAGTCCAGAAAGTACTGTCCCTCACGGAAAGCGGATACATCCTGCGATTGCAGGACATGGCGTTTTCGACGATTTCCCACGCTTGGGTTTGTCCGGTGACGCGTCGGTTTCTTGACACGACCGTACGAGGCGTCACACCGTATCTTCCACGGATCATGAGAGAGGAGATCGCGCTTTGTGAGCGCAGAGAGATACCCGTCTACGATTTGCCTTTCGGCGGAGAGACCGATGGGGTACTCCGTATTGGGCGAGCACGCGATTGGCTCTCGCAACAGGAGACGCTAGTCAGTCTCCGCGAGGACGGTCTTTGGGCCAACGTCAACGATCGAGTCATTGAATCGGCGCCCTATTTTTCTGCCGCCGAACACTCAGCGCAACAAGCGTCTGAACTCCTGGACAAGTACGAAAAGCGCTTCAAGGAGGGATCGATCAACCTGCTCTCGTGTTCGACGACGATGGAAATGGGCATCGACATCGGGGGCGTCCAACTGGTGGCCATGAACAACGTGCCGCCTCACCCTGCCAATTATTTGCAGCGTGCGGGCCGGGCCGGGCGGCGCCGGGAAACACGATCAGCAGCCGTTACCTTGTGCAAATCAAACCCGCATGACCAAAACGTGTTCCTGAACACACGTTGGGCATTCGATGCCAGGCTGCCGCCACCGGTGGTTTCACTGAACAGTGCGGTGATCGTGCAGCGCCACGTGAACGCGATGATTCTCGCCCGCTTCCTTGCCAATCTGCTGCAAGCCAATCCCCAGGACATGACACGGCTAAATTGTGGCTGGTTCTTCGATGATCGGGACGATGCCCCGTCGAAACGGTTCGTGCATTGGTGCGAGGCCTACATCTCGAAGAAGCAGCAGCACGTGGACGCTGGTTTGCAGCAACTGGTGCGCCACACTCTGTTCGAGGGTCAGGATACTGATCGGCTCGTTCGACAGGCCGGTGTGGAAATGGAACTGGCCTTCGACCAATGGCAAGCCGAGTGGCAGGCTCTCATCGAGCAGGAATCTGGCCTGGGACCAGGAGCAACTACTGATCCCGCAGCGAAAGCCATCGGTTTCCAGAAGAAGCGGCTAGCCGAGGAGTATCTGCTGCGCGAACTGGCGACCCAGGGCTTCCTTCCAGGCTATGGTTTTCCCACATCCATTGCCAGCTTTGACAACACGACCGTCAGTGCTGCGAAGAGGTTGCCGCCGCCAGATACCCCGACGAATCGCGGCCGGGACGACAATCGCTTCCAGAAGCGGGATCTCGCCAGCAGAGACCTGGTGACCGCGCTTCGTGAATACGCACCCGGTGCCGAGCTGGTCATGGACGGTCTGGTGTATCGATCGGCTGGAATCACGCTGAACTGGCATATCCCGGCCGATCAAGAGGGCGCCAGGGAAACCCAGGCGATCAAGTTGGCGTGGCGTTGTCGAAGCTGTGGCGCGAGCGGCACCACGATGTCGCGGAAACTCGCGTCGAGCTGCGATGCTTGCGGTGCCGAGGTGAAAGCCAACGACATCCAACCGTTCCTCGAACCCGCCGGGTTTTCCGTCGACTTCTATGTCGAGCCGCACAACGACGTGACGAGACAGCAATTTGTTCCGGTCGAGCGCCCATGGATTAGCGCAAGAGGTGACTGGTCCCCCATGCCGAATCCGGCACTGGGGCGGTTTCGAGTGACCACCAACGGGCGTGTTTATCACCATTCTGCCGGTCTTCACGGCACGGGGTACGCCCTGTGTCTCGGTTGCGGGCGCGCCGAGCCAATGCTTTCAGATGGCACTCCGCCAAAAATTCTCGCGCCAGGTTCGGAGCACAAGAAGCTCCGAAGCCGTGCCACGGATCGTGTTTGCGCTGGTAGTACCAGTCAATATCAGATCAAGAACGGTATCGTGCTCGGGCATCAGGTACGCACAGACGTCCTGGAAATTCAGCTTCGCGACCTCAGCGGTCAATGGATCACGAATCGCGGCGTTGCCTTGACCATTGGCGTCACTTTACGTGACGCACTTGCCGCCTTGATCGGCGTTCAGACCAGCGAGTTGGGATGCGACGTTCAGGAAACTCGCGCCGCCGAGGACCAGCGCTGCCAATCGATTTTCGTCTTCGACCGATATGCGGCCGGCTATGCGTCTAGCGCCGAACGTCTGATCAATGACATGTTCCGTGCTGCAGCCACGCGCCTGGATTGCCCGAAAGGATGCGACAGCAGCTGCCCACACTGCATCCTTGATTTCGACCAGCGATTCGAAGCCGGGGTGCTTGACCGATTTGCCGCGCTGAACGTCATTTCGACGGACTGGCTGGACATGTTGAAAATTCCCGAGTCGCTACGCCACTTCGGAGACAGCTCAAAGGTCGAGATCTCGGGAATGGTCGGGGCGGTGCTGCGTGAAAGCAGCCACCCGGATGCATTGCGAACGCGCTTGTTTGCCGGTGGCGCGTCGGAAAATATCGACTTTGCTGCCTCCGCGATCAGGCTTGTCGCCTATCGTCTCGCGTCACTTTCACGACCGGTGGAAGTCGTGATCGAAAGACCGTTGTTTGAGAGACTCTCCGAACCCAACAGGTTTGCCTTATCGAGTTTGGCTGACCACCCGGGAATCACCATTGGCTTGACTACCGCGCTACCGCAGGCTGCCGGCGCCTTCATCCTTGCTGAGGTCAGCCACGGATCGTCCAGCGTCGCCTGGGCCACCACCGACAGCGAGTCGATAGTGCCCAACGAGGATTGGGGAGCGTCCGACTCGCCATGGGTCATCGGCACGCTCGCGAGCGGTACCGGCACGGCGACGACAACGATCGAATCGGCGGAGATCAGGCCGCAGGTAGTTGCTGCCGGCGACCGCGAGATTGTCCTGCATCACGAGGTCGATGGTCCGCTCCAGGGATTCGGAACGAGACTTTGGAAAGTCATCGCCGACGAGCACCATGGGACGTTGACGCAACTCGAGAACTCCGTCACTGACGTCGTAGAGATCAGCTACAGCGACCGCTATCTCTTTACGCCGCTGTCAGTCGCGTTGCTTGTCGATCTCGTCAGCCGTCTCAAGGCGATGGTGGGACAGGCGCGATGGGATGATCCTGCTCTCACGATAATAACCACGGCCGTTCGCAGCGGCGGCGAGAGCCGGGCGTTCAACCGCGTTTTCGCCGATTGGCCGGACCTGCGTGTTCGTGACGAAGTGGCAAAAGGAGCATTCGAATACCTCGGAATGCGAACGACTGTCCTGGTGCCCAACAGATTCGCGGTGCAGCATGGCCGCTTACTGGAAGTAAGATTCTCTAATAGCAAGACGCTAACAGTTCGTCTGGATCAGGGAGTCAGCTACTGGCGTGTACCAGCTTCGTCGGGGGCACGGAAATACCCAATGGCTTTCGATTTCAAACAAGCCGTAAGCGACCAGATCAGCGAGATCGCGAACCTGAACGTTGCTATCGAAGGAGGCGCGTTACCTACGGAACTATTTGTAAAGTTGCGGTAGTTCGAATCGGCCACTGTCACTGCTGCTCTGGATGAAGCGGTCTTCCATCTCCTTGTCATGCCTCGATGCCGAAACTGCTCAACAGTCTGCCGGCGACGGCACTGGCGATTACTACCAGCTACCGCGGCAGCGCCCAGACGATAGTAAAGTGACGAGCGCAACGTCGAAGTCTGCCGGTCATCGCCCTGCCCTTGTCGGCGCTTGCTGCTGTCGCAGCACTCCTCGCCGATGTACCGCTGGTTGGCTGACCACCTGTTCCGCGCTTTGCATTTCTGGCTGCCCCGCAGTGACCGTGGGCCGAGCTTGGCTTGTCTGTCAGCGCCGACATGCCCCGTCATTACGAAGGCTGCGAAGCAATCCAATAAAGTGTTTGCCGATAGCAAATGGCGAGCCGCTATTCGCAGGCACTTCCACGCCCAGCCAAGGAGCGAGGCGTCCCTGACCGTTGCCACGACAAAGTCTCCGACGACCGCGAGACCGTCCGCGTCGACGACCCTCGCCCGGGGTGGGACTTCCCCCTTCAAGAGAACGCTTCAGCATCGCGTCTTTGCCAACCGACAAAACGGGCACGATCGCGCATGCGACACGTTCGGCTCGTAGATGTACATGGCCTGACACCTTGCACACCGCTCCCACCCGACGATCCTCGATCGCACATCCCTGATCGCGTACCACGCGGCATTGATGTCCAGG
>ERZ761603.2531-NODE-2531-length-12430-cov-13.675475_pt1 | contig 12430 bp, 7 predicted proteins | sample MGYA00511879_ERZ761603 | MGnify/ENA primary metagenome ERZ761603 (study PRJEB28899, sample SAMN02850040) | bioreactor sludge metagenome | biome: EBPR Sludge; feature: EBPR Bioreactor; material: flocular biomat | place: Australia: Thorneside Wastwater Treatment... | reverse complement strand
CGAGATTACAAGGTGACTGGAGTTCAGACGTGTGCTCTTCCGATCTGTCCTTGCACTCGGCGCACGCACCGTGCGCGACGAACTTCAGGGTGTTGCCCTCGCGCAGCCAGAGGTGGGCCTCGCCGTCGTCGGCGGTGACGAAGTACTGCGTGTCGGCGGGGCCGCCCTGTGCGGCACCCTGGCCCATCATCGCGGCGGTCGCAACGGTGAACGCGGTGCCCGCGATCATGCCCAGAACGATGGATGAACGATTCAGACTCTTCATGGTTGTGCTCCAAAGCAAGGCGGTCGAGCGCGGACCGCCGCAACGTGTCTTCTGATTGCCGACCGGCCGCGCCGCCGGATCGGTGTGCGCTTCGCGCACGGCTTACGACTTGAGATCGAATCCGACAACGTGCTTTTCACCCTTGGCCGTCTCGACTTCGACCCAGAGCTTGCTCCCGGCGGGGATCGGAGTGGGCACCTCGGCGTGGGCGTGCCAGCCTTCGCCCTCAGCCTCAGCCTTGCCCTTGATCGAGCCCTTGCCGTCCTGCGTTCCGACCCACACGCGAACCGCCGCGGGCTTGCCCGCGCCGCCGGTGACGGTGATGTCGAAGGTGGCTTCCTTGCCCGCCGTCACGTCCCCCTCTCGCGCGGCGACGATGGTCATGCCGCCCGCCGTCTGGCTCCCCAGTTCGGTCTTGGGGCCGTGCCCGTGCCCGTCCTTGTGGTCGTGGTCATCCCCGTCTTTGTGGTCATGGCCATCGCCCGCTTTGTGGTCGTGCCCGTCGCCTTTGGCGGCGGGCTTGGCGGGCGTCTCGGCCTTCTTTTCACAACCGCTCATCGACAAGGCGAGCGCGAGCGCGGGGATGGCGAACGTGAGCGCGAGGAAACGGAAAGTCTTCATGATGCGGACTCCTTCTTACGAGTTGGTGGACACGGGCTTCTTGGACGAACGACGCAGCACGCGGGCGAAGAACCCCGGGCCACCCGGGACTTCTCGCTTCACCTTGAACGCCAGCGCGTAACCGGCGGGAACGACGAACAGGTTGAGAAACGTGGAGGAGACCAGCCCACCGAGCACCACGATCGCCAGCGGAGCGAGCAGTTCGCTGCCGGGCTTGCCCTTGGCGAGGGCGAGGGGCACGAGCCCGAGCATCGCGGCGAGGGCCGTCATCAGGATGGGCACGAGCCGTTCCAGCGACCCCTGAATGATCGAGTCGCCAATCGACTTGCCCTCACGCTCCTGGAGGTGGGCGTAGTGGTTGACGAGCAGGATGCCGTTGCGGACGGCGATGCCGAAGAGGGTCACGAAGCCCACCATGCTGGCGATGGAGATTACCGGAGCGATGTAACGGGAGGACGACAGGCCAAAGAGCGCCAGCGTGTTGCTTACGAGCGCCGGGCTCTCGGTCAGGTAGATCGCCACGATGCCGCCGATGAGCGCGAGCGGCAGGTTGAGCATGACGAGCATGGCCACGCGGGCCTTACCCGTGGATAACTGCAGCAGCAAAAACATGAAGACCGCCACGCCCGCGCCCATGATGAGGATCGTGCGGCTGGCGGATTGCTGGGCCTCGAACTGACCGCCGTAGTGGACGGTATACCCGGCCCTCTGCACGATCGGGTCCACCTTGGCCCGCACCTGAGCGACCAACTGCCCGAGGTTGTACCCCTCGGCGACATTGGTTGAGATGACGGCCTTGCGCTGGGCGTTCTCGCGGGCGATGAGATTGCTGGTTTTCTCCGGGCCTATATCGGCCACCTCTCGCAAGCGGACAATCGCTCCGCCAGCGCCCCGCAACTGCACGTCCATGATCTGGTCGATGCGCTCCCGCTCGCTCTCCGCCAGACGCACCACCATTTCGTAGCGGCGCACGCCCTGGTTCACCTCGGCGACTGTCTCGCCGTACAGCGCCTGTTGCACCTGCTCGGCGGCCGCGCCGGGCGAAAGCCCGGCGGCGACCAGGTCCTGCGCCCGGTAGCGGATGGGCAGTGAGGTGATCATGATCTCGCGGTTGGCCGCGACATCGCGCGTGCCGGGGATCGGCTTGATCGCCGCCTCGATCTCCTTGGCGAGCGTTCGTAGGACGTTGAGGTCGTCGCCATAGACGTTGATGGCGATCGCTGCGGGCGTGCCCGATAGGACGTGGCTGAGCCGGTGCTCGATGGGTTGGCCCACCATCGTCGTGATGCCCGGGATGTTGGCGATGATGCGGTCGATGCTTGCGCGGACCTCCTCCTGATCCACGCCCGCCTTCATGGTGACCTCGACCTCGGAACTGCTCACCGGCTCGGCGTGCTCGTCGCGCTCGGCCCGGCCCGTGCGCCGCGTCACACTGGACACGCCCTCGATCTGGGCCATCTGCGCCTCAACGCCCACGGCGAGACGATTGCTCTCAACGAGCGATGTGCCCGGGGGCGCGAGCAGGAAGACCGTGAACGTGCCCTCCTTGAACGCTGGGAGAAACGACGTGCCGAAGGTGGACATGAGCACAAGCGAAGCCGCCGTAAGCAGCCCCGCGCCCGTCAGTACGACGCCGCGGTTCCGCACGCTGGCACGAAGAGTCGGCTCGTACACGGCCTTGAGATTGCGTACCAACCACCCGTCGTGCTCGCCGTGCCCATGCCCCGCCGCATCGTTCTTGCCTTTCTTCCCAAACGAGCCCGCGAAGAGCCACTTGCAGAGCGCGGGCGTGACCGTGAGCGCCACGATGAGCGAGGCCATGATCGAGATGATGTACGCGATGCCCAGCGGCTGGAAGAACCTGCCCTCAAGCCCCTGCAAGAACAGCAGCGGCACAAAGACCATGCAGATGATGATCGTGGCGAAGACCACCGACGAGCGGATCTCGTTGCTGGCGTTGTAGATGACCTCTACCAACCCCTTGCGCTCGCCCTCGGGCAGGCCGGCGTTTTCCTTCAGCCGTCGCAGCACGTTCTCGACGTCGATGATGGCGTCGTCCACCAGTTCGCCGATCGCGACAGCCAGCCCGCCCAGCGTCATCACGTTGATCGAAAGTCCCCACGCCCACAGCAGCAGCACCGCGACCGCGAGTGACAGCGGCAACGCGGTGAGCGTCACGATCGTGGCCCGCACATTCAAGAGGAACAGGATCAGGATCACCGCCACGATGACCGATGCCTCGATCAACACCTTGACGACGTTGTTGATGCTCCGCTCAATGAACCGCGAAGCCCGGAAGGGGTCGCGGTTGAGGACCATCCCCTTGGGCATGGCCTTCTCCATCTGGTCCAGCACCCCGTCGATCTGCGTCGTCATGTTGAGCGTGTTGGTGCCGGGACTTTTCTGCACGCTCACGACGACAGCGGGCATGGCCCGGTCGGTCGCGGTGCCGCGCTTCGGTGAAGCGCCAAGCTGCACATCAGCGACCTGCCCGATCGTCACCGCCGCGCCGTTGTGGATCCGCACGAGCGTGTTCTTGATGTCCTCGGCGCTGGTCACGCGGGCAGTCTGGCGGATGGGTAGTTCCTGGTTCTCCCAGTTGGGAACGTACCCCGCGCTGGCTGTCGAGTGCGCGCCCTTGGCGGCTTCGACGACATCGCTGATGGTCAGCCCGTACAGCGCCAGTTGATCCTGCTTCACGTTGATCTGGTACTGCGGCAACTCGCCGCCGATGGCGACGACCTGCGCCACGCCCGGCACCGCGAGAATCTTGTTCCGCAGGTCAAACTCCGCGAACGAACGCATGTCGAGCGGGCTCACGGACCCGTCTGGCGAAGACAAGGCCATCAGCATGATCTCGCCAGTGATACTCGTCACCGGCGTGATCTCGGCGTGCGCGCCGGGAGGGAGCGTGCCGCGCACCGCCGACAATCGTTCCGAGACCAGTTGCCGGGCCCGGAAGATGTCCATGCCCCAGTCAAACTCGACCCAGATGATGGACAAACTGGTCGCTGAGGCGCTGCGGACCCGCCGCGTGCCAGGCAGGCCGTTGACGGCCGTCTCGATGGGGAACGTGACGTTGAGTTCCACTTCGTCGGCAGCCAGCCCGCCCGCCTCGGTCATGATGACCACCGTGGGCGCGTTGAGTTCCGGGAAGACGTCTACCGGCATGTCCTTGACCTTGAGCCCGGCGAAGACGAGCAGCAGCCCCGCCAGCACGACGATGAGCGCGGATTGCTTGAGGGAGAAGGCGATCAGTGTGGCGAGCATGGATTAGTGGCTCCCCTTGTGGAACGTGCCATCGGAGTGGAAGTGCCCGGCCTTCTCGGTGCTGCCGCTGGTCGCCAGCATCAGTTGGAAGTTGCCCCCCAGCACGATCTCATCGCCTTCTTTGACGCCGCTGGCGATCACCACCCACCGACCGTCGGAGAGGCCCACATCCGCTTCCATGCGGATCGCCTTCTCGGGGTCCGCCGGGTCGCGACGGAAGATGATGGCTCGTGCACCGTCACGCACGACTGCCGATTGCGGTATCGCCAGTTCTTCGGTTCCGCCGGCCAGAGTCACTTCCAGGTGTGCCGACACGCCAGCACGTGCCCACGGCGCGAGCGCATCCGGGAGAACAACGAGATCCACCGTCCGCTCGTCTGGATCGGCGGAGAGGCCGATTTGCAGCACGCCCTTCATGGATTCCTGCAGAAGCAAGCTCCCGCCCTGTGGCGGCGCGATGCTTGCCGCGAGCCCGTCGCGCAAGCGTCCGAGGTCCGACTGCAAGCCGCGAGCACGAAACCTGATCTGGTCGGGCTGCACGAGGGTGACGATCAGTCCGTTCTCTTCTGCGAGCCCACCCGGGGTAATACCAATGGACTCGACGACGCCAGCAGCGACGGCGCACACTGTGAAGCCGCTGCCAGGCTCCCGCCCTTCGTGGCTGTCGCCACAGTTGCTGCCGCGCACGAGCAGATCGTGTCTGGACTTGAGCGATCGCAGCTCGGCCTCGGCCTGCTTCTGCTGGGCCTGAAGCTCGGCGTCCTTCTCCATCACGTCGGCGAGCTCCGCCTGCGTGGCGTTGAGTGTGGCGCGTGCTTCAGTGAACTGCGAGGCACTCCCGCCGCCGGCTCCTCGCAGTTCTTCAAGCTGCTTCAGTCGCTCCTGCCACAGAGCCACCTTGTCGGCGAGGCTCTGCTCGTGTCGACGATGGGCTTCTCGAAGCGGTCCCATCGAGTCCACCCGGGCCTGCATAGCGGCGATCTGTTCGTGCAGGTCGCGCCACGCCGCGGCATTCACTCGGTACAGCGGGGTGCCCGGCTCCACTTTCTGGTACTGGCTCACAAGCACGTCGACTCGTCCTCCAAGTGGCGTGCGGTACTCCCGCCGGGCCGTGGGGAGCAGCTCGAACCTGCCGGGCACGCGGAGTGTCTGCGCGACGTTGCGGGATTCGACCTTGGCGAACGTGATGCCCAGGTTCTGGCGAACCGACGCGGGTATGTCCACGCGGTTGGTCGGCGCGGCCTCGCCTTCCTTGCCCGCGCCGCCGCCCCCTGACCCGTGGTCGTGACCGTCTCCCTCGGCATGGGTGTCAGGCTTCTCGTTGCAGCCAGTAAGCGTGATGGAGAGCGGCAGGCCCAACGCCAGGCCGCAGGTGATCAGGATGGAAGTCATGGTCTTGTGCATGGAGAGTTCCTTGCAAGAGGCCGATCAGCGGCTTTCGCCGCCAGTGGCAGGGATGGTCGATGTTTTGAGTTTGGAAGCGGGAGTTGTCGAAGAGGGCTGAGGCGTACTGCTCGGAAGGACAGGCGGCAACAGGGGTGGCCCCAGGAGTTCGTCAACGTCGATGGCTCCGATCGCCTCGTCGCGTACCGCCTCGACGAGTCCGACCTTGGCCTCTTGCTGGCGTGTCAGGCTCTCTAGAAGCACGAGGGTGTTCACCTCGCCGAGCCTGGCCACTTGCCTCGCGTCGCTGTACTGAGCATCGACCAAGGGGACGACTTCCGTTTCGAGGGTGTGACGCCGCCGTGTCGCCGCTGCGAGCCTGATCTCCGCTGCCCGCATGGCGGCAATAGTCTGCTCGAGCGTTGTCTCCGCTCCGGCTTGCGCCAGTTCCCTACGGGCTCGTGCCTCGGCGATCCCCTGCCGATTGGCGTTCAGAATCGGGATCGGCACGGACAGTCCCAGGAGCACTTGGTTCTGGCCATCCTCATTGCCATAGCCAGGCCCGATGTGCAAGTCGGGGTACTGCTTACGGACCTCGAGTTCGAGCGACTTCTCGGCGGCTTCGTACTCCGCCGCCACGACAAGCATCGCCGGGCTCCGACGCTCTAGTTCCGAGGCGTCGACGCTTCGAGACTCGCTCGCCCGCGCCGGGCCGACGCCGCTGGCCTGCAACTGGAGCGGAGAATCCGGCGACATCCCCATCAGTTGTCGGAGGCGCAAATTGGCTTCTTGAGCCCGCGACTCAAGCACCGCGAGTTCCGCGGCCTTCGTCGCTCTCTCGATGCGAAAGAGCCTTGCCTCAGTTCTCGCCATCTCGCCCGCCTGTTCCATCTTGTCGACGACCGTGAGGATCTGGTCCACGCGGCCCAGGAACTCGCGGGTTGCCGCGAGTTGTGCATCGAGCGCCGACCACTCGGTCCACGCGCGGCGCACCGACATCCGTACTGACCACTCACTCTGAGCGACTCGCGCCAATTCGGCGGCGTGTTCGACGCCTGCACGTTGCTTCTCAATTTCAAGGCGTCCCGAGATTGGGATCGTGATGCCCACGCTGGTGAACACTTTCCACGGCTCGGGCGTGCTCTCGATAATGCGCGTGAGGTCAACACCGATCGTCGGGTCTTCCCAGAGGCCGGCGTTTTCCGCCGTGGCTCGCGTGACGCCCGCTCGCAGCCGGGCGAGCCGCAGGTCCGCGTTGAATACCAGCGCGAGAACCTCCGCTTCGGCGCATGTGATGCCGTCTGTAGAATTGAACCCGTTGGAGCCCGGCGAACGTGCTGCGAGGCCTTCCGCGAACGCCCTTACCTCGGGGCTTTCGGGCGTACGCGCGAGGAACGCGGCTTGGTGGCCAGCCATGTCCAACGGGCGGCGCTCGTAGGACTGACAGCCGCCAGCCACCAAGGCAGTCAGCAGGGCTACTGAGAGGCCCCTGAGCCGCAGTCGCGACTGACCTTGGGCGATATTGTCGAAAGATCGATGCATGTGGATCTCCGAACGAGTGAGCGATCAGTCGCGATGTCGGGGTTGCAACGCCGGGTCGCGGCGAACGACGCGGAACGCGATCCGATCCTTGTTGTGATTGGAATCAACGCCAAGAACCCGCTGCACAAGCCGGGCGGCTCGCAGCAGGCGAAAACGACATCACCCGGCGCTCGGGACAACTGTCCCCAAGGCGGCGGGCGGAAACGCCGGCGCTAGATAAGGAGGCGGGTGGTCTTCAGCGCGAGCACCTGATCAGAGGTGCTGAAATCGGGCGGTTGGACTCGCGCCGAAACCGCTACGGGGGGATCGAAATCCCAAGCCAAGACCACGGCGACCACGAAGGGGATAAAGAAAGTTCGAGAGTCGGGGCCGTCGCCCTTTGGATTGCTGGGAACCTGTTCATCGTCCGGAACCGGCACATGCAGATGGCAGCCGCAATCGTCTTGCGGGTGGAACACTGTGCTGAATGGACCATGCTCGTGGCTCGAACCGCCTGGGCCACCGCCCACTGCCGAACTCCCGTGGGATTCGCAGTGGTCACACGCTGCGGGAACTTCCGATTCGTGCTTTCCGCAGTCTTGAATGGGGATGCACAGCACCCGCCCGGGAGCCAACGCGATCACCCCCTGCACCACGAGCAGGAGGATGGCAACGAGTTTGACGATCGCGGAGGGCATCTGATAGTGCTATCGGTTCGGCAGTGTATACCGCTCCAGTCCTGTTTGGGTTCGTTCCGGATCCTGGCCGAGTCGCGCGATCCGATCTGTTTGGTATATATTTGCTATTGGGGTTGGAGCATTGGTTCGTCAGAGTTGCGGATACGGACGCTCAACTCAGCGCATGCGGTCGCATGACCGCAACGGGTGAGACGCTCCAGTTCCTCCGATCCTGGCGGCGATGGGCGTGAGCGGCGGAGCCCCGTTCGACACCCGCTATCCATCCTCTATTTCAGTACACTGCGACCCGCCGACCGGCGGGTCGCGGCGTTTTTGGGCGGCCGGGTGCGGGCCGTGGTTGGGAATCCTTGCCGCCGCGGGTACGCCCGCGTTCAAGGTGAGGTAGCCCGTCTTGGTCGCCGGGTCGACAACCACCTCGTCCACGAAGGACGCCAGCGCCTGCCGGGCCTTCTCGTCCCGCCTCCCCATTGCCATTTCCTTCAAACGCAAGATCCGCTCCCGAGCCCACCGCCGGAGAGCGGCTTCGTCATCGCGTGTGGCCGACCCCTTCGACATTCGCAACTCGCGCTGAAGCGCCTCCCGCCGGTGCCTGAGTTGTGTCAGTTGGTTGTTGATGAGCGCGAGGTTCGCCGGGTCCAGCCCCGAGATCAGCGCTCCCAACTTCCCGTCGATCTCAGCGATCTCTCGCTCCAGGACGCGGGAATCCGGCCCGCGGTCTCGGCGGCCTTGCGCCATCTCCACAAACCGATCGACCGCAGCCTCTATCCCGTCGGCGTCCGCGGCCACGGCGTCCTGGAGTTTGCCGAGCACCCACGCTTCAAGTTCGTCGGCTCTGACATGGACCGATGCCGGGCAGGCGGTCTTGCCGGACCGGATTCGCCCGGCGCACACGTAGTAGTTTGTGACGACATCCCGCCGACCCGCGATCCGTCCTTTCCGCTTGCTGGTCCCCCAGTACCGTTGGCCGCAACAGCCGCATCGGAGCACTCCGCTCAGCAGCCACCGCCCTTCCTGGCGGCCGTGGCCGCCCTTGCACTCGGAGCGGGCCAACGCCGCCTGCTGGGCGCGTTCCCATGTCGCGCGATCCACAAGGGCGGGGACGGCGTCCTGGACGACGATCCAGTCGTCGCGGGAGACCCGCTCGACACGGCCGGACTTTACAGTCGCCTTCATTTTGTCGGCCCGGCCCTGACGGACCTCGTAAAACTTGGACTCCGTCCGACGGTTCCAGACGATGTCGCCCCGGTAGACGGGGTTCTCAATGAGGGTCTTGATCGTGGTGTGCTGCCACAGTTTCCCCTTCGGGCTGAAGACACAGCGGCGGTTCAACTCGTTGGCGATGCCCTTGAAGCCCCGGCCGTCCAAGCACATTTGGAAGATGTCCTTGACGACCTGTACGCGGGCCGGATCGCTCAGCACGAGACGCGCCGTGCATTCCTTGCCGGGTTTGCGCAGCATCTGACCCTGGCGGTACACGTTCTGGAGGCCGCCGTCGCGGTTCCGAACCTCACGGTCACCGCTCTCAAGGAAGCGCACCCGGTAGTGCACCGCGCCGTCGGGCGCGACGATCTCACGGTCGTAGCCGTACGGCGTCATGCGACCCGGGTCGGACGCACCGAGCACCCCCGAGATCTGTCCGCGGAGCGTGTTCTGCGACAGGCTGATCGAGTACTGGCGGTTCTGGAACTGCCGGACGGTTCTCAGAACGTCTCCATCGATGCCCTCGCGCGCGAGGTAGTCTTCCGTGACCGACAGCAGCGTGACCCCCGCTTGGCGGAGGAGGTATCGGTAGTGCTCGGTTTCCGTAACGTCGGAGCGGCTGAATCGGTCCGAACTCCACACCAGGATGGCGGTGAACTTGCCCGTCTGGGCGTCCGCGATCATCCGTTGGAACCCGGCGCGGGCTTTGGCCGAGGTGCCCGAAACGGCGTCGTCGATGTACTCCTCAACCAAGCGGTAGCCGTTCTGCCCAGCCCAATGCTCGATCTCCTTCCGCTGGTCGGCGAGCGACCGCTCTTGGCGATCGGTCGATCGTCGGAGGTAAGCCGCGGCGGGTTTGAGATCGGAGGCGATCATGACGGTTAGAGAGGGATTCGGGTTCCGGCCAGTCCGGACGCCCCAGGAGGAGTGGCGGCGTGCGAGCCGGAGTCAAGGAGTGGGGGAGGTGATTGGTGATGCGGGGTGTTCCGGGGTGGGCTGAGCAGCCCGCTCGCGTTCGGCGCGCTCGCGTTCCCATTCGTCGAATAGCCACTCGGCGAGCCGGGCGCCGCGCTCGCTGAACGCCGCAGCCGATTCCGGGGTCGCCACGCCGCATCGTGTGACCAGCTGATACCCAGCGACGGGCTCTGACGCCACTCCGTGCACATGAGGCGACTAATGCACGATCAGCCCCCTCGTTTTGCTCCCACTCCACGCCCCGGTTCACCGGCGGGTGGCAATGGCCGCATGTCCATTGGGCCTGGCCGGGGAGGCGCCAGCGGCGATCGATGCGGGAGCAGCCGTAACAAGCGCGTGGGTCGCGGGGCGGGGCAGGGGCTGGCGGGGATGGAGTGCCAGACAATGGCTGCGCCGGATCGTCCTGACCGTCCCGCCCGTCCTCGGCGAGCATGTCTAGTGAAATGCCGCCCTCGTCCTCCGGCGCGGGCGGGCTCGGCGGCTCCGCCGGAGTGGCAGCGGAGGCACCCCCACCTCCACAATTGCCGTCTTCCGCCTGCAATTCCGTAATTGTGGAGGTGGGGGTGGGTGGGTTGAGGTAGAAACGATCGGCAGGGGCACCGGGCCCGCCGTCATGATCGCCGAAGCGCCACTTGCCAGTTCCGAGCGATTGGAGCTGGTCCAGTTCCTCCTTCGCCTGGTGCGGCTTGCCCTTCAACCGGTTCAGGCCGTGGGTGAGGTCCCGCACGGTGGCACTCCCGCCGCGGCCTTCGATCCACAGGACCAATCGCCGCCGGAGGCGGTCCTCCGCCTTCTCACCGAAGTACTGCGCGTACAGACGGATCGCTTCCATCGCGAACCACCGCGCCAGGGTGATTCCGGCGAGCATGGAAGCGGCGTCGAGGCGCCCCAGGTTGGGCGGGGCGTTGTCCTCGGAGGCGTAGCGCATGAAGTGGTGCACGAGCGCCAGCTTCGCCGCCCCGCCTCGGAGTTTGGCTAGGGCGTAGCGAGCGCCACCCGACCGGCCGCGCATGAGCCCGTTCAGCTCACTCACCCAAGCCGCGAAGAGCGTCTCGGCCTCGGCGCTCACCACGCAAAGGCACTCGCCGGTCGAATAGGTCGGCAGCGCGAAGAGCCGATCAAACGCCCTCGCGTATCCATTTTGGACACGCTCTGGCACGCCCTTGTTGGTGTAGACGTACTCACAGTGCGGCGGCCCCGCGAGCAAGAACCGGCTGGCCAGCCCGTTCTCGACGTTCAGCCCCTCGACGGCGGCTCTGAACACCGACGGTTGCACGCCTCCGCAGATCGAGACGCGGGGCAGCCGAACGAGGTACGACGCGCCCTTACCCGCTCGGGTCACCGGAAAGTCCCGCCCGTCGTGCGTCGCGATCCACCGCGTCGCATCGACCGAGCCGCGCAGTTGCCCGTCGCCGTAGCGGCCAAACATGCCGAAGAAGAGCGAGAGTTCGTCGTAGACCCCGACCAGCCCCCGCGGGTTGTCCCGCATGGCGAGCGACATCCCTTCCGACGTGGCGTCCGCCAGCACGTAGGCCAATCGCGCGGGGGGCTCGGGCGGAGGCTCGGTCTGGGCCTTCTTGCTCGCCCGCTTGTAATCCGCGAGGCGCCGCTTGAATGCCTCTTCCGCCGCGTCGTTTGAGCTATCGAGCGCTCGTTCCCGCAATCTACTCGGCGCAGCGGCGAGGTCGAGGCACGGGCCCTTCGCGCTCCCGCTCTCGGCGATGAGGCCCGACCACACAACACAGGGCTCCGTCCAACTGTGATGAAGTCGAATCCCGTACGCGCTGCCAACCGCGCCGGCCACCAGCGGCAGCATCGGGACCGCGATCATGGTGGGATCGCACGTATTGACGCGCGCCCCGAGCTTGACAATCCTGCCGAAGACGCCGGGGAGGAGGTCGACGGGGAACGGGACGAACGAGTACTTCGGCTCGTGTGGCTCGCCGTCGTCCTCTCCCTCCGCCGACACCGCGTTCTTGGGAGTGCCGCCCCCACCCCCACCACCACAATCCCCTGTCTGAGGTGCGGGAGCGGGAGCCGTTTCCGGCTTCGGGGCGGGCAGGGGAGCGGCAATCGAGCCCGTGGGGACCGTATCCAGCCCGAACTGGGACTCCTCTTGCAACCGCGCCAAGAACTCCTCCTCCGTCAGGCTGGCGGGCAACTCCGGCACGACGCGCGGCTTCGCCTTCCCGGCGGTCAGGCCCGAGGTGATCGTGGCATGGGCCTCTGTTTGGGACAGGCCGCTCTGTAGCGCCGCAGCGAGCAAGGCCGAACGGGCCTCCGCCTCGTCCAGCACGCCGCCGCCGACGAGGGTGCCCATTTTGAAGGCCGACTTATTCAGTTGATGGTTTCGGGCACCTTCGGGCGTGAGGGCCACCTCGGCGGCCTCGCGGTCGAGGGCCTTGCGCCCGTACCGCGGCGGACGCGCAGCCTCCGCCGGATGGGCTCCGGGGTTGCGCGGCATGGACGCCCGCGGCGGTGCTGCGGGCGGCTGCAC
>ERZ761603.2527-NODE-2527-length-12439-cov-7.305475_pt1 | contig 12439 bp, 3 predicted proteins | sample MGYA00511879_ERZ761603 | MGnify/ENA primary metagenome ERZ761603 (study PRJEB28899, sample SAMN02850040) | bioreactor sludge metagenome | biome: EBPR Sludge; feature: EBPR Bioreactor; material: flocular biomat | place: Australia: Thorneside Wastwater Treatment... | reverse complement strand
GTGTACAAGGGAACGGTCTCCCCGCAAACGCACACCGGGCTTGCCGCCTGCACGCCGTACTTCTACTCGATCTGGTCGTATGACGGGACGTTGTATTCGGCGACCAGTCTGACCGCGTCGGCCACCACCGAAGCGCCGGCCGCGCCGACCGGGCTTTATGTCAATCCGACCAACGCGAACAACTTCACCCTCAACTGGTCGCCGTCGACCGGGGCCAGCGGTTACCGCGTCGATGTCAGCACCAACAGCGTCTTCGGTTCGCTTGGCACGATCCGCGCCCAGGGCTTCGAGGCGGCGGTGGACGACACGTGGGGCTTTGTCACCGCCGGGTCGGTCACCACCAGCACCACCCGCAAACGCACTGGCACCTACTCGTTGCGGCTCGACGGGTCGGGAAATCCATCGGTCACCTTCGATCCGGTCGTGTTGTCGGGGACCAGCGCCAGCACGGTTACCGTCGCCTTCTCGGCCAGCGGGGTGGATGGGGACGAGGATTTGTTCCTGTCGGTGTGCACCTACGTTGGTGGCGTGTTGAGTTCGAACACGATCAAGCTGGTGGACGGCTTGAGCAACCTTGACGTCGCCTTCAATGCGACCAATGCCAGCACGGTGGCCACGAACCCGTATTCCGTGGCCGTCTCCGCCGCGGCCACCCAGGTGTACCTGGTGGTCTACGCGACCGGGCTGGAGTCCGGCGAGTATTACTACATCGACGACCTTTCCCTGACCGGCGAGCTGGGCAGTTTCGTGTCCGGCTATGGCGGCCGTTCGGTGGCGGGCACCAGCGTGTCGGTGACGGGCCTGCTCCAGAACACCTTGTATTACTACCGGGTGCGGGCCGAGGGGGCGTTGGGTTGCTCCGGCCCCAACTCGTTGACGGGTTCGGTGACGACGATTTCCGCGCCGATCATCGGGCTTTCGACCAATACATTGAATTTCGGCACGGTGCCGGTGGGCGTTTCGTCGAACCTGACCCTGGTCGTCACCAACAGCGGCTTTGCCAATGTGGTGGTCAGCGCGATCAACCTGTCCGGCTCGTGCACGAATCCCTACACGGTCACACCGAGCGCCTTCACCGTATCGCCGGGCACGGCCTCGAACGTGGTGGTCACCTTCACGCCGGCGGTCACCGGGGCGTGCAGCATGACCTTGACGGTGAACAACAACACGCCGGGCGACACCGCGCCGACGGTTTCGGTCACCGGCACGGGTTACGATCCGTCTTCGATCCTCGCCCCGGCCGGGGTCACGGCGGCGGCCGACGGCGCGGAGATGGTGGTGCTGGGCTGGACCAAGGTTGGCGGCACGCCCAACGTGGTGGTCTTGTGGAACAGCAACGCCATCACCGCCACCGCGTTGACGGCGGGGCAGCCGTACAATGCGGGCGACAGCGGGCCGGACGGCACGCTCGTGGCTTATCACGGCAGCGCGGCCGGCGGGGTCGAGATCGTGGTCGGCCAGAAGTCCACCAACTACTTCCGTTTGTTCGGCGGGTCGGGCACGTTGTACTCCACAAATTACATCGATCCGGCCGGGTTGCCGGTCGAGACGCTCAAGTACGAGACGGGCGAGATCATCGATCAGTTCGCGTACACCAACAACAAGACGTTGGCCGAGAACAACCTCGCCACCGGCCAGGGCTGGAGCGGCGGGTGGACCGGCGATACCAACAAGTACACGGTGATCGACACGAATCTGTTGCACGGGGCCACCGGCTTCCCCGATCCCTACGCCAACAAGTTGTTCTGGCAGGACACCAGCACGTTCAGCGCCGACGATGCGCGGGTCACCCGCATGCTGGGTTCGGCGCGGGGCGGCCGCATCTTCATCGCCTTCATGATGAATTACCAATACGACGGCACGGAGAAGTACGTCGGCCTCTCCTTGATGAGCGGCACCAATGCGGCGACGGAGGAAATCTTCTTCGGCAAACTCTACGGCTCGATCAAGGCGGCGGGCATTGAGGATCCGGGGGCGCCGTCCACCACCACCGCGAGTTACGACCTCGAGCCGGGCCACGGCAACGACTACATGATCGTGGGCGAGTTGTATCCGGCGCAGAAGACGGCGCGGATGTGGGCCTTCTACCAGGGCGGGGGCGCGATCCCGCAGGATTACACCAACGCCACGCCGGTCGCGGTGTACAGCAACAGCAGCTTGAGCGTCTCGGCCATCACCGGCATCCGTTTGTCCGCCGGCAGCAGCGGCACCGCCAACAAGGAGCTGGGCCACGTGTACTTCGACGAAGTGCGGGTGGGCGGCACGTGGGACGAAGTGTTGAACTTCAACTTCCCTGAAGTGTACGACTACCAGGTCGGCACGCGCGTGGGCGGCACGAACTATGTCACCGACGGCGCCCTGGTCGAGGCGGGCAAGACCTATGACGTCTCGTACACGCTCTATCACCGTTCCGGCATCACCAACGCGCAGTTCACGATTCTCGACGATGTGACGGGCACCGGTTTGTATCCGACGAATGTCAACCTGCAATTCGGGGCCAATCTCGCCGCCGGCCGCCAGCGTTACACCAACGCGGTGACCAACCGTCTCGATTTCGGGGACATCGAACTCGGCACCTACACCTCGCGGGTCTTCATGACGGCCAATAGCGGGCGGGCGACCAATTCCATCATCGTCGCGGAAACCGGCGGGGCCGGCGACCTGTTCTTCGGCGAGTTCGGCGAAGGCAACAACTGGGATAAATATGTCGAAATCTACAACGGAACCGGCGGGGCGATCGACTTGAGCCAGTACCTGCTGGCCAGCCAGACCACGCCGGGCGACAAGTATGTCAAGTGGGCGAACTGGAGCCGGTTGTCGGCCGCCACGTTCTGGCTGGATCATGGCGAGACCATCGTGCTGTTGAACGGCGGTTTGAACGGCGGGGTAGCCGGTTCGGATACGGTGGACGCTTCGATGACCAACGCGATGATCGCGGCGAACCGGTCCTACTTGTTCACCTCCAACAATGTCTTGAACGTCAGCGGCGACGATCCGGTGGCGTTGTTCCGGGTCAGCGACACCAACAACTGGGTGGACGTGTGCGGCATCGGTCCCAGCGTGGCGCGTTACATCATGCGCCGGGTCGAGGATTCCGACGTGCCGCGTTCGTACCCGTTGCAGGTGGACACCAACCAGTGGGATTACCGCGAATGGGACGGCGACCGGCCGACCGGCTACACCAATTTCCTCGCCACCGCCGGCGTGTACGACCGCAACGTGGGCTTGGGCGGCTTCATCACGTTCCAGGTGGTGGACGACGACACCAACGCGCCGGTGGCGGGCGCGATGTCCATGTTGCTGGCCGGCGTCCCGGTCACCAACACATTGACCGCGCCGCTGTTGCTGGCCGGGTGGAATTTCAACGATACGACCAATTTGCGGGCGACGAGCCATGGCGTTGGCGTCATGACCGACAACTTGTACACGACCAACAGCAGTTCCGGCGCATCGATCAACCTCGTGGACGGCGATGTGGCCGGCAACGACCTGACCATGCTGGGCGGCACCAATGCCGGCCGGTATATCCAGTTCGCGGTCAACATGCAGTACTACCAGGATCTGGTGGTGACCTTCGCGGCGCAACGCAGCGCGGCGGGGTACAACAGCAACACGATTTCCTATTCGATCAACGGCGGCGCGTTCGTGAACGTCGAGACGAATTGGAATCCCGACACCAGCACGACCCTGAAGACGGTCGATTTGAGTTCGGTTTCGGCGGTGGACAACGCCACCAACGTCGTCCTTCGCATCACCCTGGGCGGCGGGTCGGGCGGCAACAACCGGTACGACAACTTCCAGTTCCGGGCGCAGCGGCTGGTCTATGGCTTCACCGACGGCTTGTTGGCCCGGGTGCACAGCACCAATGCGCTTCATCTCGGTTTCCGCGCGTATGACACCCACAGCGGCGTGCAACGCGGCACGGCCAACGACGGCGTGAACATGAGCGTAAGCCTGCCCGGCGTCATCACGAACAACTCATCGTTGTACCAGTCCTCCTTCAGCAGCGCGTCGACGACCGGCAGCGCCGCCACCAGCGTGTGGGCGTTCACCTCGTTCTCGTACGGGCAGATCGGGTCGTTGTACGGAACCGGATCGAACTACGTCCTCATTTCGGCGACGATGGCCGACGCCGATCACGACCGCAACAACGACCGGCTCTGGGTGAGCAACCAGGTCTACGGCGTGCTGCACGTCACGGACGACGATCCCGAGCCGCCGCTTTCCGTCAATGTCAACCTGCCGGGCGCCGCTGCCGCGCCGTTCGTGCTGACGACCAACGGCACCGCGCCGTCCGACGCGATCCGCGGGTTCATCTCCCGCCGCACCGGCAGCGGGTCCAACGTCGTCACTTCGGTCACCGATCACGAACTGGCCAACGCCGGCGCGCTCAACCTCCAGTTCTACTTCGGCGCCCGCGACCAGCACGGGCTGGTGCAACGCGGCAATGCCGGCACCACCAACACGGTGATGAATTTCAGCCTTGGCAGCGTGGTGTCCGGCAACTATGCCGACTACAACGCGGGCTTGTCGTCCGCCCAGGCGACGACCAACACGATCACCACCAATGCCTGGTCGTTCAGCGGCGCGTTTGCCGCCGGCGACGTGATCACGGCGCTGGTGACGGGCGGCCAGCAGGTGGTGACGGTGACCATTCCCGACGACGACGACGACCGGCCCGACGACCGGGGCGTCGCCCGCGGCCGCCAGGTCGGTTTCCTCAACGTGGTGGACGACGATGTGAAGGGGCCGATCATCGGCTCGATCACGCCGGACAAGGTGTATGGAAGCAACGCGGTGTTGTATACCAGCTTTGAAACGAGCCAGGGGTGGCCGGTCGGGTCGTTGAGCAGCGCGGCGCTCTGGACCAACGTCACCTCGCAGGGCGCGTGGCTCGGTAACGGCGTCACATATGGAACGTTGAATCCCAAGGTGTCGGGCACGCGCCGCATCGGACTGCTGACCAACTCCATCGCCAGCCCTTGGTTCCAGTTGCCGCCGGTCAACGATCCCGGTTCGCTCATCCTCTTTGCCGGGCGTTTCTCCGGCAACGATGTCACGTTGCGGGTCGAACGCGCCTCGGGCGGGTCGTGGTTGTCGGTGGGCTCGGTGGTGGTCACGAACGTCGAGCCGGAATTCGAGGCCTTCAGCGTGGACATCAATGTCAGCGGCGTGACCACGTTGCGGGTGGCCCATGCCGGCGGACCGCAGGTGTACATCGACGACCTGTCGGTATTGCCGCAGTCGGTCTGGCTAAGCACCAACAACCTAAGCCTGGCCTGGTCGGAAGCGGTGGACGACTTCTCGTCGGTGGACGAATACCGGGTGGTGGCGCCGGCGGTTGGCGCGACCCGGCCGGTGGCAACCAACGACGGTTCCTATGTCAGTCCGGCCGTCACCAGCCAGACCTTCAACATCACCGGCCAGCAGGGCATTATCACCGGGTTCGTGTTCGCGGTGGACAATGACAACGACCGCGTCGGCGACCGCGCGATCGGCAACCTGGCCACGGTGGTGGTGCGCATCGACACCAATCCGCCGCCGGCCGTGACGAATTTCGTCGGCAGCAAGGATCCTGGCGATGTGGACGACTCCACCTCGCAGATCAAGCTGACCTGGAACAGCCGGGGCACGGCGGCGGAAGCGGCGGGCTGGCGCCAGTCCGACAACGCGCCCCTGTCGCCGTTCGTCTCGTACCGCATTTACTACGCGGAGAACCAGGACCGCGACCTGACCTATGCGGACACGTACCTGGACAAGGATTCCGACTACACCGATCTCGGCGACTACGCGACGGCGGAGGTAACGCTGAACGACCTGGTGCCGGGCTACACGTACAGCATCGCGATGGCGGGCGTGGACGAGGCGGGCAATGTCGGTCCGATGTCGGAGCGGGTGACGATCACCCTCGACATTTTCGGCATCACGCATGCGTTTGCCAACGAGGCGTCGCAGACGGTCATTCAATGGGAAGGCCGCGACGACGGATTGTACGACGTGATTTACGCGGACAGCACCGGTTACACGGCGCAGGTGGACGGCCTGTGGAAACTGGCCCGGACCGTGGTCGGCACGCAATTCGTCGACGAAGGGGGGGCGGATGTCGGTTCGAACGTCGAACGGGTGGCCCCGCGGGCGTTGACGCCGAAATGGATGCGGTTCTACCGGGTCGCTCCGGTCAACGCCTGGGTGCCGACGGCGACGCGGGCCGGCGCGGCCAGCGAGGAGATCGTGGTGGCGCACCAGGTGCCCTTGATGCAGAGCAACAACTTCATCGGCGTCAGCATGAGTCCGATGGTGGACACGGTGGCGGACTTCCTCGGCACAAACCGGCTGCCGGGCGCGGCCACCACGATGTCGGAAAGCCCGCGCATCAACTTCTACACCGCCTCCACGAACGGCAATGCCGACGACAACACGTTGTGGTTGAGCCGCATCAACGGCACCAACCGCTGGTTGAACCAGCTTAGCGCGCCGGCCGGTTCGGATCCGTTGCCGTACCCGTACCAGGGCTTCAGCTTGTATGTGCCGGTGGCGACCAACCTGCTGATGGTGGGCCGGGTGCCGTGGACCAACAACGCGGACATGGTCAAGATCGAGGGCCAGAAGTACAACGTGCTCTCGCTCAACCTGCCGCGCCCGACCAAGGTCAGCGAACTGGAGCTGCGCAACCTGCTGACCTGGGGCGAGAACATCGGTTCGGCCGACGAGATCCGCATCATGCAGAAGGGCACCGCGCCGTGGGGCTCACCGCGCGCCCGCATGTACGTGTGGACCAACGGGCTGTTCTACTATCCGGGCGCCAGCCGGCAGTTGGCGGAGAATTTCGTCATCGACGCCGACGACGCGATCATCGTGTACGCCAAGGCGACCCCGGAGAACGTGACCAACGAAGTCGATTGGTCGGCGACCGAGCTGGCCTTCTATCCGGTGCCGGGCGTGCAGATCACCAACAGCTTCCCGGCCGCTCCGACGGTGCGGGCGTTGACCTCGTACGTGGTGGACAACACCAACGGCCTGTTGCGCGGCAGCGTGAACCCGAACAACCTCGAGACGGAATTCTGGTTCCAGTACGGCACGACGACCAACTATGGTTCGTCCACGGCGAAGCTGGTCCTGCCGGCGACCAATGTGCCGGTGGTGGTCAGCTCCAACATCTACAACCTCGTGCCGGGCGCGACGTATTATTTCAGGGTGATGGCGAGCAACGCGCTGGGCATCAGCCGTGGCGGGCAGGGCTCCATCACGGTGGGCAGCGGTCCGGACAACATGGCGTACATCCCGGCCGGCACGTACACGATGGGCGGCAACACCAATGTCTTCGCCGAGCCGGCGGCGGACGAACTGCCCCAGCACAACCTCTCGATCGGCGCGTTCTACATGGACCGGTACGAAGTGACGGCGCAGTTGTGGTCGAACGTCTACGCGTGGGCGGTCACCAACGGGTACGGCTTCTCGACCGACGGAACCGGCAAGGGGTCGTCGCATCCGATCACGTCGATTTCGTGGTACGACGCGGTCAAATGGTGCAACGCGCGCAGCGAGATGGAAGGCAAACCGCTGGTGTACTATACCTCGGCGGGCATGACGAACGCCTACCGGACGGGCGATCTCGACATCCAGAGCGGGTGGGTGAACTGGACCAACCGCGGGTACCGGTTGCCGACCGAGGCGGAGTGGGAGAAAGCGGCGCGGGGCGGGGTGGCCGACGCGCGGTTCCCGTGGTCCGGCTACACCAACCGCGTTTCGCACGGAAAGGCCAACTTCTCGAATGACGGGGCGGAGGCGTACGCCTTCGGAACGACCGGGCAGCATCCTTCGTATAGCGCGGGCGCGGATCCGGACACCAGCCCGGTCGGGTCGTTCGGGGCCAACGGTTACGGTTTGTACGACATGGCGGGCAATGCCGACGAATTTTGCTGGGACTGGTATTCCAGCTCGTATTACAGCAGTTCGCCGGGCACCGATCCGCGCGGTCCGGTGTCGGGCAGTTTGCGCGTGGTGCGCGGCGGCGGTTATGGAGACTGGGCGGAGGCGTTGCGCGTTTCCGCCCGGGAGTCCGGCTTGGGGAATTCGAATCTGCAACGCGGTTTCCGCACGGTGTTGATGCCATGAACGGGGATGCCATGAAAACAATGATGGTGATAGCGAGCCTGGCGTTGGCCGGGGCGGCGGCGCGCGCCCAGACGGTGCCGCTACAGGCGATGAACCACAACCCGGTCCTGAATGAATGGGGCCAGCCGCTGTCCGTCGAAGGCGGTGCGCTGGTGCAGTTCATTCTGGTGGGGCCGGGGGTGGAGGAGCCGGATATTACCGGCTTGCCGCACGCCAACAATCCGGTGGTGTACCGTTCGCGGATCGGACACGGCGTGGTGCCGGATCCGTCGATGGCCGGCCGGTTCAGCGCGGCGGTGACGCCACGGCCGAACGGCACGATCATCGCGCGCGTGTTCAACGCGGCCGAGGCGGAGGACGCGAGTTTTTACGCCGATTCGCAGCCGTTCACGGTGCAGATGAACGGGACGATTTTTTATCCCGAGTTCGGCGCGACCACCAATGCGCTCGACGAGTCCGACGAGGATGGCGACGGGTTGAACGCGTCGTGGGAGCGCAGCATCGGCACCGACGCCTTGTCGCCGGACAGCGACGGCGACGGCATCAACGACCGGCACGAAGTGCTGGCGGGGACGAATCCGCTCGACGACGGGGATTATTTGCAGATGGTGCAGGTCTCGCCGCAAGCCGACGGCACGGTCGTGGTGACGTGGGATTCCGTCCCCGGTAAACGCTACCAGGTGCAGCATCTGACGATGGATTTGAGCGCGCCGGGCGCGGAGTTTGAGGATGTCGGACCGGTCGTCGAAGCCGACGCAAACGAGTCCATGATCACCGTCACCAACCTGCCCGGCCTGGGCACGCAGCACTTCCGCGTGGTGCTGGTACCGTAGGGGCGGGTCCGGGAGCTGGGTGCTGGACACTCGATGCTGGATGCGGGATACGGGATGCGTGATGTTGCGTTTCGCATCGAACTCGTTGCTTATGCGCGGCGTGGTTTAAGCATCTGGTGTAGCGCGGCGATCGTGTCATCCACCAGACTGCGCCAGCGCATGCGCAGGGGGCCGTGCCGCGGTTGTCGCCATGCGCCGCTGGCCAACCAGGCGGGCAGGGAGCGCATGGAGAGAAAGTGCCCGGCCTCGGCCCGGGCACAGTATCCGGCCGGTAGCTGTCCGAGCGCTTGATCCACCAGCAAGCATGGGACGTTAACGCCGAACATCGCCATAGCGCATGTGGTTCCCATGAGGCGCGGATCGCATTCCAGGAACCAGGCCCGCCGGCGTTGAACGTCCACCCGGAGATCAAAGTCGGCGATGCCGTTGAAGCGGGTGGCGCGCACGAACGCACCGCCGAGTTCCTCCAGCCAGTCGTGGTGGAAAAACTCAAGATCGCGCATGGGGCGGAAGGGTGATGCGTTTCGGCGGCGGAACCACCGCTTGCGCATGATCACGGCAAAGGCCTTTCCGTGATCCGCGAGCAAGGTCAGGGCGACATCTTCGCCCGGGACTTCCTCTTGAAGCATGCTGTGTCCCGTCGGCCCGGCCTGCGAGATGACGGTCCGCAGTTGTTCCACGGTTTCCACGCGTTGGATGCCGGCCCCGGATTCTCCGATGACTGGTTTGGCCAGCAAGGGTAGTCCCAATCGTCCGGCTACGGTGGCGGCATCGAGATCCGGCTGAACGGCCACGGTGCGTGGAACGGGCAGGCCGTGTGTTTCGGCCAGCCGGGTGAAAGCGAGTTTGTGGCAAACCTCGGAGACGAGCCGGGCGTCCGGCACCGGCGCCGGATGGATTCCGGCCAGCCGTTCCCGGTGTTTCGCGACAAACAGGACATCATCGGTGCGCACGGGAAGCAAGGCGGCGGCGCCGGTCTTCCGGGACAGGGCAAGCAACGCTTCCAGGGTTGCGTCATCTCCGGCGGTTTCGTCCGGCAGCGTGGTGCAGGATGTGAGGTGGCGCGTTCGATGCACCGCCGCCGCGAGCCTGATGGCGGCATGAACGTTCGTATAACCTCCGCGAGCCAGGGCTTCGGCGGCGGCCATCAGGAGTTGATCGCCATAAAAGCTCAACAGCAAAACAGGGGCGTTCATCGGTCGCATCGTCAAGGATGAGCGCCGGGCGGGCAAGGTCGATCCGTCCTACTTCGCGGGCAGGTCGGTGGTGGGGGCGTCGGGGAAGAGTTCGTCGAGTTCGAGGGTGTCGAGGCGTTCGGGGCTGACACCGCGCACGCGGCTGGTGGCCTGGTCGGCTTGCTGGTCGTGGCCGGCGGCGCGGTAGGCTTTGCTTAGCCACAACCAGACGGCGGATCGTTCCGGCAGCATGGACACGGCGTATTCGAGCGAGGCGATGGCGTCGTCGTATTGCTTCAACTGGAATTCGGCAAGGCCGCGGTTGACCCAGGCGGCGGCGAAACGCGGGGCGCCGCGGTTGAGTTCCTTCAGGATCTTCAACGCCTCGTCGTACCGGCCAAGCGATTGGTAGGTGGTGGCGGCGCCGATGAGGCGGGGCGGGACGGACGGGCGTTCCCAGTCGCTTTCCAATCGTTTGCGGTAGCGTTGCAGGCTCGCCTCGATTTTCTCGAGTCCCCGCCGCTGGTTCGGATGGTCGTTCATCCACGCGGAGTTGGCCGAGATTTTACGGACCATCAACACGGAGTTGCCGTCGAAGTAGGCCATGGCCCACTGCTCGTTCCGGTACAGGTGGGCGACTACGTCGCCGGCGCCGGACCAGGTCATGTTGATCAGCACGCCTTCGGGATCGAATTGCTTGAGCAGCGCCGCCCAGTGGTCCTTGTTGCCGCGCAGGCCCTTGGCCAACCGTTCGAAAAACGGGCCGCCATACCACGAGCCGCGCGGATCGCTGAACACTTTTTCGCCGGGCCGGTGGCAGAGCAGGAAGCCGCCGTCATGCGCGATATTCAGGGTGCGGGCGGGCAGGGCGCGGGCGGGCGCGGTGGGGCCGACAAGGTTGCCGGGATAGGCGTCGGGCGTCACGCCGAAGCCGAACGCCGAGGCGCTGCCGATATGGATGTAATACCGGTTGGTCAGCACGTAGAAGGCGCTGAACAGCATAACCAAGGCGAAGAGCAGGGCGGCGGCGGATTGGATTCCAGCGCGCGCGGACAAGGCGACGCGTCGTTCGAGCAGGCGCGGTCCGAGGGCCAGGGCCATGGTCAGGAACGGGGCGATCATGACGGCGCAGAAGTCCATCGCCTGATACGAGCGCACCATCAGGTAAGCGCTCAACACGGCGAGGGCGGTGGGCAGGACGGGCAGCCGTTCGCGGCGGAAGATGAACACGCAGGCCAGGAGGACCAGGGCCACGGTGTTGATGGCGGCGGTGCGCGGGGGAAGGAATTCGCGGAAGAACAGCGAAATCCATTCTAACTGCACGCTGCCTTCGGGGCGGGTCAGGGCGGCCCAGACCTCCTTGAACAGGCCGGTGGTGAACGGATTTACGCAGGAGGCGGCCGCCAGGCCGAGCATCAGCAGGAGATAGGGGCCGGGCGATGTACGCGGCGGGTCAGATGGCTCGCGCCGCGCGGCATGGGCTTCCCAAGCGGTCAGGCCGGCAAGGATGATGCCCAGTCCGAAGGAAAGGTGCATGTTGGCCCACAGCGTCTGGTTGACGAGCAGGATGGCGACGCCGGCGCGGGAGAGGCGGGGTTGGGAAAGCGTCCGCAGGGCGACGGCAAGGAGCGGCAGGGCGAACAACGTGGGACGGGGCGTAAACAGCGGGGCCATGATCCACGCCGAGATCCAGAAGGCGGCGGCGACCTGGGTGTCGCGGCCATGCCGCCGGCATACCGGGACAAGGAGGCCGAACGCGCCCAGCACGGCGGCGATATGCAGGAAGATGGCGAACGTGCTGCCGCCGATGGTCCACGCCTTGAAGACCAGGATGTCGTAGAGCCAGGTCGCCTGTCGCCAGGGCGTGCCGTCGGGTTGGCCGAAGGAAAACGGGTCGATCGAAGCCGGGCCGTGGGCGAGGGCATGCCGGCCGGCGGCGAGGTGGAACCAGATATCGGAACCGCTGATGGTGCGCAGGCCGAGCATCAACAGGATCAGGAAGGCGCCGGCCAGCAGCAGCAGCGACCAAAAAGAATCGCGGGAGTTTTCGTTATTCATGGTGTGGCGGTTTACTAGCATGTCGGGGCGGCAATGGCTTGGCAAGGAACATCTTCGAGTTGCATGTTGCCGGTCCGTCCCGTACAGTGCGCGCATTATGAAAATCCACGAATACCAAGCGAAACAGTTGTTTCAGGGGGTTGGCATTCCCGTGCCATCCGGCGTGCTGGCCCGGACGCCGGACGAGGCGGCGGCCGCGGCGGCGTCGCTCGGCGGCGTTGTGCCGGTGAAGGCGGATCGGCGATCGCGCGCGAGGCG
>ERZ761603.2526-NODE-2526-length-12440-cov-6.204764_pt1 | contig 12440 bp, 10 predicted proteins | sample MGYA00511879_ERZ761603 | MGnify/ENA primary metagenome ERZ761603 (study PRJEB28899, sample SAMN02850040) | bioreactor sludge metagenome | biome: EBPR Sludge; feature: EBPR Bioreactor; material: flocular biomat | place: Australia: Thorneside Wastwater Treatment... | reverse complement strand
GTGCGCCGGGGGGTTTATTTGTATGATGAGAATGGCACGGCCGTTTCCCTTTTTGCGGCGCCCGATGGGCAAGAAGTGACCAGGGTGGTCAACGTCACCCCCGTCACTATTAAAGAACCAACCGGGGCTGATTGGTGGATTGTGCAGACGGTGGAGGGCAGTACGCTCGGTTGGGTTCAAGCCGCTTTCATCAAAGAATCGCCCGAGCCGGAATTCCTGCTCAACCAGCAGCACACCCATGAACCGTGAGCAGCGCGCCGAAATTCGTGACCGGCTGGCCGCCGCCTATGCCGGGCATGGCCTCTGGGGCATAACCAATCCAGCCTGGCCGCTGCCTGAGGGCCTGGCGCGTGGCTCAGACGAGCACCTGGTCTACCTGACGTTGGTCTACGCCATCAGCGGTGGGCGCGAACCGCAGGCGTTGTGGGCCGCCGCCCGCCAGTCGTATGCCGACGATGCAGAGCTGTTTGCGCCGCACTTCCTGGCCCATGCCAAACCCGCCGCCCTGGGGCCGCGCCTGCAAAGCCACGGCCTGAGCCAAAAGCCAACCAGCGACGCCACGGTGTGGCAGCGCATTGGCCAGGCGTTGGTGATGCGGGCTGGTGGTTCAGTTGCCAAACTCCTGGCCGACCATGAGGATGACGCGTTGCAGCTGCGGGCGATGTTGGCCCACAGCAAGACCACCTTTCCGGTGCTTTCGGGGGCACAAACGGCACCGCGCTGGCTCAATGGGATAACGGCCGTTGCCCAATACCCCCTCCAAAACAGCGAGCAGCTCACCGTGCCCGTCTCACCCGCCGCCGCCCGAGCCCTGGACGCCCTGGCGCTGTCGGCAGGCAAAGTGTCCGCTGCTGTTTTTGAGGCGGTTGATGCCCTGGGTCGCTATGGCTGTGCCCAGCGCCAGCCCACACAAACGGTCTGTCCCGCAGCCCCAGGCTGCCCGGTTGCTAATTTTTGCCAGTATGGCGCTAGTAGAAGCCACCAGGAATAGGTTTTCCCCCGGCTGTCTCCCTGGCCTTCTGTTGCGTATGAAGTTCTCTCCGGTCAAATGTAGTGGCTGGTGATCGACTGCGTGGCTGATTTCAAGTCAGCGGGTGTGCCTTCAAATATCACTTGCCCGCCCTTGCTGCCCCCCTCCGGCCCCAGATCAATGACCCAATCGGCGTTGCGCACCATGTCCATGTTATGCTCGATAACAATCACGGTATTGCCGCCATCAACTATCTGGTTCAAAGTCTTCAGCAGCTTGTCCGTGTCCGACTTGTGCAGGCCGGTGGTGGGCTCATCCAGCACGTAGATGCTGCCTTCTTTGTGCAGCTGGCTGGCTAACTTGATGCGCTGGCACTCACCGCCCGAAAGGGTATCCAGCGGCTGTCCGAGGGTCAGGTAGTCCAGCCCGACGTCGCTCATCGTTTGGAGCGTGCGGGTAATCTCTGGAATGCTGAAGAACTCCAGGGCCTGCCTTACCGTCATCTCCAACACGTCGACGATAGATTTGCCGTCCAGCTTATAATCCAGCACCTCGTCCTTAAAACGCTTGCCGCGGCACACTTCGCAGGGCGATTTCACCCTTTCGAAGAAGGAAAGATCGGTGTACACCACGCCCAGGCCATTGCAGTTTTCGCAGGCACCTTTGGAGTTGAAGCTAAACAGTCCGGCGTTTACCTTGTTGGCCTTAGCGAAAGCGGTGCGCACATCGTCCATCATGCCCGTGTAGGTGGCCGGGTTAGAACGGGGATTTGCGCCAACGGCCGTTTGGTCCACCACAATCGCCTCGGGAAAGTGCGCCACAAACGCCTCGTTGAGCAGCGAGCTTTTACCAGAACCCGCCACCCCGGTCACCATCGTCAGCACGCCAACCGGGATGTCCACGCTTACATTTTTCAGGTTGTTGACGTTTACCCGGCTCAGCTTGAGCTGGCCTTTGGCCTGGCGGAATGCACTTTTGATTGGCATGTTGGCCTGCAAGGATTTGCCGGTCAGCGTATCTGCCTGAAGCAAGCCCGCATAGCTGCCTTGGTAGACAACTTCACCGCCGCGGGTGCCAGCGTGTGGGCCGAGATCCACCACATGGTCGGCCACCTTGATCACGTCGGGATCGTGCTCGACAACCAGCACTGTGTTGCCCATGTCGCGCAATTTTTGCAGCAGTTTGTTAAGCCGATGGATGTCCCGTGGGTGCAGGCCGACGCTGGGCTCGTCGAAAATATACATGACATCGATCAGGCTGCTGCCCAGGTGTTTGACCAATTTAACACGCTGCGCTTCGCCCCCGGAAAGTGTGTCGGTCTCCCGATTGAGCGTTAAATAGTCCAGGCCCATATCCACCAGGTTTTGCAGCCGACGCACCAGGTCTCCCACAATTTCTTTCGCTGCTGCGTTTTTGATCTCCTGCATGACCCCGATCAGATCACCCACTTCCATTGAGGCAAGCTCGGCTATGTTACGGCCGTTTACCGTGCAGCTCAGTACGGCCTTGTTTAGCCGCGCTCCTTTACAGGCAGGGCAGGGACCTTCGGTCAGGTATTGGGCAATCTTTTCTTGCGTTTTGGCGGAGCGTGTTTTTAGATCGCGCTCGATGTAGGCGCGGCTGAAGTTGGTGATCACGCCGCGGTAAGTGCGGTTCATGCCGTCATACTCAAACTTTTGCTCCTCGCCGTAAAGAAGTAGCTCCAGCTCTTGCGCGGAGAAGTCGGCCAGCTTTTTATCATTGTCGAAGAAGCCGCTGGTTGGGTAAATGCTTTCGTCAAAGATGGGACCCTGGAGCGCTCCTTCGTTAAGCGATTTGGACGGATCGTAGAATTTTTCAACGCTGGGTTGTAGTTTACGGCCGTAGCCATTACATTCCGGGCACATGCCGATGGGTTCGTTAAAGGAAAAAACGTTGGCATAGCCGACAAATGGTTCACCAATCAGGGCAAACAGCTGGCGCAGCAAAGTATAGGTATCTGTGATGGTGCCCAGCGTTGAGTGCGATCCACCGCCTAAACGCTTTTGATCCACCACAATCGCCATGCCCAAATTGCGAATCGAATCAGCATCTGGCTGGGAGTAGCGCGGCAAAAAAGTGCGGACCATCATGCTGAAGTTTTCGTACAGCTGCCGCTGCGCTTCGGTGGCGATGGTGTCATAGACCAGCGATGATTTTCCAGAGCCAGACACCCCCGTAAAAACGGTGATCTGGCGTTTAGGAATACGAAGCGTCACGTTTTTTAGATTGTTTTCCCGCGCCCCGCGGATCTCTATAAATTCTTGCTGCTTGGCTTCACTCATTGTTACCTCAATCAATTCAGGCGGTGTCGGTGGCTGATCTTATCAAGCCCGGCTTAACGATGGGCCACTCAGCGGCGCACTTTGGCCAGATAATCGGCGAGACCTTCCAGCGCCTGCATGGCACCCACAATCGCGCCGTATTTGACGGCCTGTTTCCGCTCGGCGGCCGTGGCAAACAGGAGCTGTAAAGTAACTTTGGTTTTGCCCGCCTCATCTTCAAAAGTCACAATGGTGCGCACGGGTTCAGACGCGTATGCTCCCTCAGCTCCATAATCGTAAACAAGCCGCGTTGGCTTTTCCAGCTCGATGAACTGGATCTTAAATGGATTTTGGGTGCCATCCCGAGTTGGCTGGCTGTAGCGCCAGATACCTCCGGGTTTCACGTCCATCTCGTGGATGGTTGTACCTTTTGGCACCCACCACTGTTCAATATGATCTCGTTCGGTAAATGCCGCAAAAACAAGTTCACGCGGGGCGTCGATCACTCTAGTAACGACAATTTCTCGATCTGCCATTGTATTTGCCATCTTTCATTTTCCTTTGGTTACGATTTGCCTGGCGGCTCATTTTGAATCTCTCGTAAATACTCTTCCAGGCGGTCAAGCGCTTCTTCCCAATTCTGGCGATACTGCTCCAGCCATTGAAATGCATCTTTTAGCGGAGCGGCTTGCAGCTGCGCGGGCCGCCATTGAGCTTCGCGGCCCCGCTCGATCAGTCCGGCATACTCCAGCACTTTCAAATGCTTGGAGATCGCGGGCATGCTGATTTTGAACGGCTCGGCAAGCTGGGTTACCGTAGCTGGACCATGTGCCAGCCGCGCCAGCATCGCCCGGCGAGTTGGATCCGCCAGGGCAGCGAAAGTCAGACTGAGCGTATCATCCATAGTTGAGCATCCTTCCACATATTTAACTAATTGGTTAAATAGTAAAGTAAAATGAGAGAAATGTCAAGCCAGATTTGGACCATTCTTTCGTAGTGGTTGTTGGCTCTACATTAGGCCTTTGACATTTTAGACAATCGGGAAAATGAATTTTTTGCATAATTGTGAATTAGGTTAATATTGTCCGCGGAAGTTAACAAATGCAAATCACGCTGTAGCTTTAAAGAAGACCTGCCTGATTTACTCTAAAACCTAACTTGTGATTGACCAACGTCTGTTTTTGAGGATTTGCAAACTTCTGTGGGGCGCGCCGAACTTAGAGTCGTTTTCTGTTTCGGTTTATGAGAGAGTACAAAGCAGTTATCACCCGGCGATCTGAGGAGCTGCCCGAACTAATCTGGGACAAAATGTGTGGTACCCGTCAGCCGTTTGCCCATAAACGCTGGCTAATGCTGCTGGAACAGATTACCGGAGATTACCACCCCTATTACGTGCAGCTTTGGCAAGGGGATCAATTGGTAGCAGGGGCGGCGTGTTTTGCACAGCGTCATTTCCACCTGTCAGCGCACCTTTCCTCGCCCTTGCTGGCTGGGGTCACCCAACGAGGTTTACGGCTGGTTGGCCCGCTGTCTTGCCATTTACCCCTTTTTGCTTATCCAGGCCTTTTCCTGGCAGAGAATGTATCTGCTGAAATGGTGTTACCACAACTCCTCAACGAATTGAAAAAAGTGCAGCGTACTGAACATTCTCAGTTGTTATCCATCAATCCCCTGACTACTACCGATAAGGCTATCATCCAACAGTGGCCCGGCTTTAGGCCAACCCATATCGTGGCGGATGCTGTGCTAGATATTGCCTGGGACAGCTACGACGCGTACCAGATGTGGCTGCCTGGCAAAAAGCGGGCCGAAATTCGCCGTGTTCGTAACCGGGCGGCCGATGCTGGTGTTCAAATCCAGGAATGTTCTTTATTCGAGACAGAGGCCGCGCAGGTAGAAGCATTGATTCGCGAGGTGTATCAGCACCACGGCAGTTCCTATAGTTTTAAAGCGGAGATGGTGGAAAATACCGCTGCACTTCTCCAACCTTCCGATTATGCCCACCTGATTGCTCGACATGAGGGAGAAGTTGTTGGCACCTTGACTCTGTTTATCAGCGAAGGAGTGATGCTGGTGCGCTGGGCAGGGCTGGACTATGAACGCACCCGTGATAATTTCACCTACCACTTGTTGATGAGCGAAACTGTGCGCGTTGCCATCGAGCGAGGGGTACGCCAATTGAAGCTGGGTGGGACCGCATTCACCCTCAAAAAGCAGCTCGGTGCACGACTGGAAGAGCGCATCGCACTGGTGAAATTGCGCAATCCTCTGCTGAATCGGGCGATGCAGTTGGCTTTGGCTTGGCAGCAGAAATGAACAGCTTTATTTGACAGCAAGACGATAGGCATCACAGCTTTCATTCCCCCACTTATTCCTATCGTCTAAAAACTTACATCGTAGTCTAACATCAAGAAAAAGCCTGGGAGGTCGATTACGACGTTCGATCGGCTCGCCTTTATGAAAGGAGTGCAAGTTTTAGGATGAGACTGTCTGCTATTTTGCCTTGCTATAACGAGGAAGAAAACGTTCGCCATGCCTATGAACGTATTACCGCCGCGTTAAAAGGGTATGACGACTATGAAATCATTATCACCGATGACGGCAGCACCGACAATACGCTAAAAATTGTGAAGGAGCTGGCAAAGCAAGACCCACATGTCAAATACATCTCTTTTTCGCGTAACTTTGGAAACTGTGCCGCTTTTCGGGTTGGTTATCTTTATGCTACTTTTGATTGGTCCATTCAATTTGATGCGGATCTGCAATCCCCGCCGGAAGAAGCGTACAAGCTTATTGCTAAGGCTCAGGAAGGTTGGGACGTGGTTTTTGCCATTCGCCAGCAGCGGCAAGATCCGCTCTACCGGGTGTGGGGAACACGATTCCAACAATTTTTGGGCAAGTCGGTTTTTGGCATCAATATTCCGCCAGGTGCTTCGGTCTACCGTATTTTGCGTACCAGCGTAGCCCGTGACGTAATTAATCATCCCACTCGCGCCCAATTTTTCATTGCTACGGTGCCTTACGTGACGCACAACTACACATTTGTCGAGACGGAACATCACCAGCGGCGCGCGGGCCGTTCCAAATGGCGCTGGCGGCACATTCGTGATCATACGCTGGATTTGTATTGGGGATTTTCGCTACGGCCGTTATCGTTGAGCTGGCTTTTAGCGGCATTGGCGCTGCTGATTGGTCTCGTTGCGCTCTTTTTTAACCAGGTATCGGCTCAAGCCGTGTTGGTGTGGGTGAGCGGGCTGGCGGCATTACAGCTGATTTCGCTGGGCATCATGGGTGAGTATGTCAAACGGCCGTTTACCAGCAAACCTTACTACAAACAGATTTACGTGCGTGAATCCAACATCCCCCAGTGCCAGATTGACTTCCACACGAGAGATTTACTGCATGACTAAACAAACCATTTTGATTCTTGGCGCAGGGCCGGACCAGCTGCCCATCTACAAGGCAGCGCGCCGTTTGGGTCTGAGGATCATTGGCGCAGACGGCCGTAGCGATGCCGTGGCCAGGCCCTGGGCAGACCAATTTTTGCCCATAAAAACGACATCCGGCGATGAAATTGTCCAGCTGCTGGGCGACACGATTCCTGACGGAGTGGTTTCTCCGGGAAACGACTCTTTTCACCGAACCATCTATTACCTGACCAACTATTATCAACTGCCTTCACTGCTGACGGAAACGGCCGTAGAAGCATCTTGCAACAAGGCGTACTTCTGTGAACAGATGGCGCAGCAAGGCATTTGTGTGCCGCGCGGTAAAAGCAGCCGGGATGCCGCTGAGTTGGAAGCCTACGCCCGGGCCGTCGGCCTGCCGCTCATCGTCAAACCGATTGACGCCTCGGGCAATAAAGGCGTTACCTGCGTGCAAACATATGAAGATCTGGTACCAGCGCTGACGCGAGCCTTTAACCAGTCGCCTGGCAAACACGTCCTGGTAGAGGAGTACATCGAGGGACAGCATGGGGGCATGGAAGTCTTTCGTCTGCACGGCGTAACTCGCTTGATGGCCGTGAGCCAGCGGCACCACAGCGGGCCACCCGACTTTTTGACGTTGAAACATGTCGTTGGCCTGCCCATGCCAGCACCATTGGCGCAAAAAATGGCGCGTGCCATAACCACCATCTGTGACACTTTTGGTATTCACAACGGGCCACTAAACCTGGATTTTGTCATTCGTGGTGAGGCTATCTACTTTTTAGAGATGGGTGCCCGGCTCTCTGGCAATGGTTTTCCGTTTTTGGTAAAGCAATGTTATGGCTGGGACACCTATGAAATGGCGCTGCGTGTGGCGTTAGGGCAAGGGGGTGAACTGGAGCACCTGAAACCAGCCCAACAAAACATTGGCGGCATTTTGATTGTAAAATCGGCCGTTTCGGGAACGCTGGAAAAGTTTGATCATCTAGAAACTATTCGCCAGCATCCCGCCTTTGTTGAAGAACATCTTTTTGTCCAGCCAGGTATGCCAGTTACTGCATTTAGCCAGGCTAATCATCGCCTGGGTTATTTTATGGTGGCTAGTCCGCACCTCGCCGAAATTGAGAACATTCTCCACATATTTGACCACCAGTTTGCTCCTGTTGTGGTCCAACCAACAAAAAAGGAAAAGTTTCATGGAAATTAGCGTGCAAATGAAATACAGCATTGGCTTTGGTGTGGCCGCACTGGTAATTGGCCTGTTTGCCATTTTTGCTCTTCCGCCCGACCGCGAGGTAAAAAGTCTGGCGATTTTTCTCTTCAAGCTGCTGCCTTTTGCTCTGGCGGCTATTGCCATTGCTTTGTTTGATACGGCCGTATTTGACCGCTTCAACGGGGTAAAAATCGTCGTCATTTACGGCTGTTTTGGCCTGTTTTTCTTCTTCTACATCCCTAAACTCTTTTTTGATGTGGCCTTTCGCGAAGCAAGTAACACCTATTATCTGACACTGGTGATCACGCCACTGATGATTTTAGCCTTTTCACTGGCGTTTCGCCTGGGTGGTGGCACAACGGGCAACACCCTGCGCGTAGCCTTTGGCGCGCTCTCCTTGATGCTCTCCGGTTTGGAAGATTTGATGTTTTTGACGCTCAATCCCCACGCCCCCGGACGCTACAACCCTATCCCCGAAGTGTGGGATTGGGCTTCACACATCAAGGTGCGCCTGGGGCACTTTCCCACCAAATATGAAGCGTTTATTTTTATTGGCGTCCACATTGTCCTGGCCCTGTTTATTGCTTTTTATCACTTCCGGTGGCTGGAAGGATTAAAACAACCATTAGGCATTCGTTAAAGGACACAAAATGTCTGCTTGTCGGCTGCGGCTGATCCGGCACATTGACGAGATCGACGCCACACAGTGGAACGCCGTCACCGGAGATACGCTGCAAAAAGGGTACCGGTGGCAAAAATATAAACAATATGCCCAGGCCAGTGGTTGGCCACCAGCCTGGACAATGTTCATCACCGCCTGGTCTGGCAGTCAACTGGCCGGGGTGGCCAGCGCCTACCGGTATCCTCTGCCTGGCCCATTTACGGCCAGCTGGCTGCGCCGACTGGCTCAAATTGTGCTGGCTCCGTCCAACCCTATCAACTTTCTGGTGCCGCCCACGGTTGCTCCCGGTGCAGAAGCAGCGACCGTTTACCCTGTGCTAATCCAGGGCATCCAGCGTCTTATGGGGCAGCGGCTGGCACCTGGGGTCCGGCTTGTCTTTTTAGAGCAAGCACACCACGGGCCGCTTTTGTCGCACCTCGCGCAGCACAATTTTCTTATCACGGAAGGCATCTGGGAAAACGATTTATTGCTTTCCTGGCCAACGTTTGAGGCGTACACCTTGTCGCTGAAAAGCAGTCACCGCAACAGCCTGCGCAAACAGCAAAAAAAGGCGCTAGATCATGGCATCACCATAACAACCAACCTGCCCCAAGAAACGGCCGATATTTACGCTCTTTTTGATAAAGTGGCGCAAAAAAACCGGAGTGCCCTTCTGTATAACCCGCAGTTTTTGGTCCATGCGCAGGCGATTTTGGGACAGGAGCATTTTAAGTTGTTCCGGGCGGTACATCGAGGAAAAACCGTGGCTTGCCTGATGATGTATCACGACCAAACCACCGCGCAGTTAGCCGCCGTTGGCCTGGACTATGATCTATCGCTGACCTTCAACCTCTATCGCCTTCTCATCTACGCCGCAATCGAGTCTTGCCTTGAAATGGGCCTTCAGCGCATTAAAGGCGGCATGTCCCGATACGATATCAAGAGGCGCATTGGTTTTGTTTCACGGCCCACGCAAACGGCCGTTTACGCCTGGCCAGCGCCCCTGAAAAAGATTTATAGTTTTACGCCTGCCAGCTTGCGAGACACCCCAGATGATGACTACCTTGCCTAACATTTTGCAGCGGATTAACTGGATGCTGGGCGCCAGCCTGGTCTTCCGGGTGCTTTCGGCCGCAACAACGCTCTCCATGACCTATTTTTTGGCCCCGGCGGTTTATGCCGAATACAGTTTTGCTATGTCACTGTCATTACTGGTAGCCTTGATTGCCGCCGCAGGGCTGCCAGATTACATCGTCAGTCGGGCCAGAGACGGGCGTGCGAACATTGCCCCCCTGGTATGGCAAAGCTGGCTCGTCAATTTCGCTCTGGGGAGCCTTTGCCTCCTTGTCATTTATGCCGTTATTTTTTACCAGGACCTTACCGAAGATGGCAAAAGGGCCATACTACTCATCAATGCAGCAACAATCTTCGCCAGCAGCAACGTCATTAGCCAGGCAGCCCTGCGAGCCATACATCGGGTTTCCACCCAGGTTTGGCTCATGTTGCTGAGCATTACGCTCTCCACAGTGACTCTGGTTTTAACTGCCTGGTACAGCGCCAATGCATGGTGGATCGGTCTGGCAACACTGATTGTATTTGGCATCATATTTTTGGTTCATCTGGTTGTTTTGCTACGGTACCAGCTGATCACTCGATTTGTGCCATCTCTCCAATCACTCTGGCGTCTGCTGCGCCATGTGCTGCCCTTTGGGGCCGTTCTTATTTTGGAAATGGCCACACCAGTCCTGGCCAGCTATCTGGTTCTAACCCGCTTTAGTAACGAGCTGGCCGGATCGTTTAACCTGATGATTACATTGCTGTTAAGCGCTATGATGATCGCCACCGCATTAGATCAGACTTTTTATCCGGTATTAGTCAGCGCTCGTCGCGAAGCCGCTCCCGGAATTTTGGCAGGCTATTTGCTTTTTTCGTTTTTTATTGTAGTGCCTGCCTTCCTGGCCTTCTTTTTTCATGCTCAGGCAATTGCCAACATTTCGATTTTCCAGAAATACGAGCAGTTGGCCCTATACCTGAAGTTACTGGCCTATCTAGTACCCCTCCACTTTATTGCCAAAGTCCACACCGTTTTTTACCGTTTGCAAGACAAACAAAGAATATCTATCTTCATGTATTCTTTGCTCTTGGTGTGGATCTTGCTGCGCAGTGGGCAAAAAGCGGTAACGGCCGTAGATATTGGCTGGTTTATGGTTGAAGGACAGGCGATTGTGGTTATTATTTTGGCTATACGTTTAGTGCCTTACCTTTTTCACGTCAATCTCCGTAAGAAAGTGGGCAAATTAGCACTAACCGCATCTCTGGCCTTCTTATTAACAGCCTGGTTCGCCAATAATTTTCTGGCTTTAATCGTTTCGTTAGCCAGCTATGCCTTTTTGGCCTGGTTGTTGGGGTTAAGCCAGGATCTGCTGACGTTAGTCAGCAAAGAAGACCTGCTATTGCCTGATTAGCGCGTAGGCAATTTTCCTTCATCAGGTTGTATGAACTTAAACACGACCTACATCTAACTTTTCACACAAACCAGCGAAATTATTCGTATTGTGTCCCGAAAGTTCGCATAAGTTTATTGACGAGAGCGCAATACTTAAACACTCTCGCGCAAAAGCCAGATAAGACACCCGTTCAGGTTCGGATGCTGGTAGGCCCGCCTCCTGTTTACTCCCCAATTTTTGTTTCACCCAATGAAATCCAGCTACTAACGGCCGTAATTCGCTCATCCAAAATGGGCAGCGGACGGTTGGTAAAGGCGTCGTACACCACCAGCAGACCCCCGATGGTTTGGCCAGGAACGGCCGTCTCATCCACATACAAAATCGGTGCCCCAGGTGCTGGCTTTTCGCTCTGGCAAAAGCCGGTAAAGCTGGCTGGCTCGCTGCGCGGCGGGAAAACCACCGTGCGCGGCTCCCCAACCACCGAGCCTTGAATCCACTTGAGTGTGGGAATGCCCCCCATGGCCGGAATGCCATCCACCAGATCGCACCAGGCCCAGGTGAAATGGTCCCCTTCGTACCCCACCAGCCGGGTGGATACCACGTAGTCGCGCAGCAGAGGACGGCCGTTCATAAAGCGCATCGTCAAATCGTAGCGGCTGCCGGGGGCAACGGCCGTTGCCCCGTCGGCCAACGAGCGGCCCGTCCACACGATGCCCTGGCCCAGCGGCACGTAGTGGGCTGCGTCTGGGGCGGGGGGGATAGACCAAAACGGCCGTGGCACCCCCCACACTGCCAGGACATTCCCCACCGTGGGTTCAGCGGGTGAATCGGCGACCGTGCTGAAGTAGCCATCAGCGGTTTGCCAATGCAGGTAGAGGCGCGTTTGGCCAGGCAGGGTGGTGTCCCAATCGTAGCCGATGAGGATTTGGCCATGTTCGTCGTTTAAGATCGGGCGGTAGAGAGGGTTTTGCGTGGCGGGGGGCAGCTGAGCCAGCGTCACTGGCAGGGTACCAATCTCGGCTAAATCGGGGCCGCTGCCCAGGCGCAGGGTGAATTGGCCAGGGCCACGGCGCGGCGTGAGATGAAACTGGGTGAGCGTGACGCCTTCTGGCTGGGCGACGGCCGTTACATCGGCCTGGGCCACGATGCTGCCATTTGTATCCAGCAGGTGCACAAAAAGTGGGGCGGTTGTCTCACCTCGCCAGGCGACGGTGAGGCGCGCCGTCAGGCCAATTTCCACCTCACTCTGCTCCAGCCGATAGCCCAAAATTTGTACCGTCTCATTCAACGTCAGCGCCAGCGGGGTAAAGCTGGAGGGTAATTGCGTCAGCGGTTCCTGGCGGAACAGCAGCGCCTCGCCGAGTGGTTCGGCGGGGGGCAGGCTGGTGTAGGCGGCCTCTTCGCGGTAGGTGGCAATGATGGGACGGCCGTTTTCCACC
>ERZ761603.2525-NODE-2525-length-12440-cov-29.315059_pt1 | contig 12440 bp, 8 predicted proteins | sample MGYA00511879_ERZ761603 | MGnify/ENA primary metagenome ERZ761603 (study PRJEB28899, sample SAMN02850040) | bioreactor sludge metagenome | biome: EBPR Sludge; feature: EBPR Bioreactor; material: flocular biomat | place: Australia: Thorneside Wastwater Treatment... | reverse complement strand
GGTGAGGGTACGGCAGCGGGTGAAGTGTTTGGGGTCGAGGCGAGCCACTTGGAGTAACTCTTGTGAAAACAGATACTTGGAGAGTTTACCAAGTATTTTGGCATATTCAAGCCATCATGCAATTCTCCTTTATAAACAATGTGTTACAGCGCTATCCTGCCGCAGAGGCACGGCCGACACAAGGCGTAACGCGCAATATGCTGATATGCTAACTTTTGAGGATTGCGGCCAAGGGTGGGTGTTGAATTCACACCCTTGGTACCGAAAAACGGTCACCCCTATTCCAGCCAGTACTGGCGCGGGTTTCAGCCGATTTCAGGGCCGAAAAATGGCAAATCGGCCCCCCTGGAGTTTGGCCGAAGAAAAAGGGCCTGCGGCGTGCGCAGACCTTTGAGTGGTTTGCAGTCAGGCGATGCGGTAGACCCGTTGACCGTCCGTCCCCTTCTCGGCGACGACCTCGTAGCCGAGGCGCTTCCTGACCATGCCGGAGATCGCGCCCCGGCCGGCGTGGGCCTGCCAGCCGGTGCCGGCGGCCATCATCTGGGCGATGGTCACGCCGCCGGGGTTGCGCATCGCGTCGATGATCGCCACCAGCTTGGTACCGGGGCGGATGGTGCGCGACGTGGCCTCCAATTTCTGGAGGGCGTGGGTGGCCTCGCGTTTCGTCAGGGCATTGGGGACGTCGCGTTTTGCGACACCGTCGTGGGCGTCCATTTTCTGGACACCCTTCGGGACGCGGCGGCGTTTGCCGACGGCAGCGTAGGCGGCATCCGTGAGTAGGTAGTGGCCATCGGTATCGACGACGAGTGCTCGGGCAAGCAGCCCCTCGATGACCTTGGTGCGAGCGCTGCCGCGCAGGGTGGGTGGCAAGGGTTCGAGATTGCCGTCGGGGCGGCCGGCGGCGGCCTTGAGGATGGTGGTCTGGGTGCCGGTGAGTTTGGCTTGTGCGGTCATGATGATCTCCGGTGGTTAGTGGGCGTCGTCACTCGTCGCCGCTGAAGATCGCCAGCAGTTCGTCCAGCCCGGTCTCCAGCCGCCCGAGATCGCCGACGTGGCCCCAATGAATCGCATCAGGGTCGTGACCGAAGTGGTCGTCGGCGAGTTGCTGCAGCCGTTCCAGTTTGGCGTGGATGGCGGCGGTTCGGGCGATGTAGGCGTCGAGGGCGGTTTGCTTGGCGTTCATCGTGGGCTCCGTGATGTGATTGACGACAAGCACATGAACGCGCTGTTCGATCAGGAAGCCAAGCTGAATCCGATGAATTTTCGCCGTACTGCGATGCGTATTGCATCAAGGGCTAGCGATGGCAGCATCAAGCTGTTAAATTGTGTCCTTTGCGATTTTGTGCGATTTTATGCTGTCCACTTCAACGTCGATGGAGTTCGGAAATGACTGAGCCTTGGGTATCCGTCGAGCAAATCGCAGAACACCTTGGTGTCAGGCGAGACTCGATCTACCGGTGGATCGATGCCAAGGGCCTGCCCGCCCATCGGATCGGTCGCCTGTGGAAATTCAAGGTCTCCGAAGTTGACGATTGGGTGCGCGGTGGCGGCGCACGCGACGATGACGCGAGGAAACGCGATGGCAGCTAACGGACCCAACAGTTTCGGCATTCGTGACAACCACACGCGCGGCAAGGTTGCCGACTTCCTGGTTGAAAAGATCAATGCCGGAAGTTACCTGTCGGTGGTCTCTGCCTACTTCACCATCTATGCCTATGAGGCGCTTTCAGCGGAACTGGATGGCATCGGGCATCTGAACTTTCTATTTGGCGAACCACGATTCATCGCCTCTCTCGATCCGGACAAAACCGACAAGAAGTCATTCAAGATCGAGGACGAGGGCCTGGAATTGGCCAACCGTCTCCAGCAAAAGGAAATCGCCCGCCGTTGTGCTGCATGGATACGTGAGAAGGTGGACATTCGTTCCGTCAGGCACGCCAACCTGCTGCACGGCAAGCTGTACCACATCGACGATGGCCGGCGTGAGCACGCGATACTGGGCAGTTCCAACTTCACCCGGCGCGGCCTTGGGTTGTCGGCAACACCCAATATCGAACTCAATTTGATTGTCGATGGCGACCGTGACCGGGCTGAACTCAAGGAATGGTTCGAGCACCTTTGGGCTGATGAAGACCTGGTTGCCGATGTCAAGGCCGAGGTGTTGCGCTACCTGGAACAGCTCTACGTCAACCACGCTCCGGAGTTCATCTACTTCAAGACGCTGTTTCATGTCTTTGAGCGTTTCCTGTCCGGGCAGGCCGATGATGCGCAACTTTTTGACCGCACTGCCATCGTCGACACCGACATCTGGAATGCCCTATTTGATTTCCAGAAGGATGGCGCCAAGGGGGCGATCCACAAGATCAACGCCCATAACGGCTGCATCCTCGCCGACAGCGTCGGCTTGGGCAAAACCTACACGGCGCTGGCCGTTATCAAGTACTACGAGCTACGCAACCTGCGCGTTCTCGTTCTCTGCCCCAAAAAGCTACGTGACAACTGGACGGTTTATCTCGCCCAGAACAACAGCGAGCTGAATCCGTTCCTACGGGATCGCTTCGGTTACACCGTGCTTTCGCATACCGATTTGTCGCGGGAGACCGGCAAGGTTGATGGCATCGATCTGGCCGCACTCAATTGGGGCAATTTCGATCTGATCGTGATCGACGAATCGCACAACTTCCGCAACAACACCAAAGGCAAGCGAGACGAAGACGGGAACATCATCCGCAAGAGCCGATACGAGCGGCTGATGGAAGACATCATTCAGTCCGGCGTGAAAACCAAGGTGCTTCTGCTGTCGGCGACCCCGGTCAATAACGACCTCAAAGACCTGCGCAACCAAATCTACTTCGTAACCGAGGGGCGCGATGCTGCGTTCTCACAGACCTTCGGCATCCACAGCATCAAGGACACGCTGACCACGGCGCAGAAGACCTTCATGGAATGGGCTAAGCGCGCCGGCGAAAAGGATGCGCGCGACCTGATGGATCGACTGTCGGCAGGATTCTTCACACTGCTCGATGAACTCACCATTGCTCGCTCACGCAAGCACATCCAGAAATACTATCGGTCGTCGTTGGCGCAGATTGGCCAGTTTCCGAAACGGAAGAAACCTGAATCGGTGTTCTCCGAGATCGATTTGAAGGGGCGCTTCCTTTCCTACGACCGCCTCAACGACGAGATCAACAACTACCAGCTTTCGCTATTCAATCCGTCACGCTACGTGCTTCCGCAGTTCAAGGCCCAGTACGAGGCGCGCAACATCCTCAACTTCAGTCAGGAAAACCGGGAAAAATTCCTCATCGGCATGATGAAGGTGAATTTCCTCAAGCGACTGGAAAGTTCAGTGCATTCCTTTGCCATCACGATGGAACGCACCGTCAGCAAGATCGAGGACCTGGAAAAACGACTCCGGCAGTTTCAGGAACACCGGCAAGCAGAAGCCGACGATGTGCAGCCCGATTTCTTCGCCGAGCCCGAGGAAGAGGATGAGGATCTTGCCGAAGCGTTTCAGGTCGGCGGGAAACTCCGCTTCCGAATGGAACACCTCGACGTCGACGCGTGGCTGAAAGACCTGGCCACCGACAAGCAGCAATTGTCCTTGCTTGCCGAGGCAGCCCAGTCGGTCGATGCCAAGCGGGATGCCAAGCTCGCCGATCTCAAGAAGATCATCGAGCACAAGATCAAGCACCCAAGCACAAATGCCGACGGGCGGGAGAACCGCAAGATCATCGTGTTTTGCGCCTTCGCCGATACGGCTGCCTACCTGTATGAGGAAATGGAGGAGTGGGTACGCAAGAAATTGGACGTGCATATTGCGCTGGTCTCCGGCGGCGCCAAGCCGAACCGGACCACTTTCGGCCATGCCGACTTCACCCAGATACTTATCAACTTCGCTCCGCGCGCCAAGCAGCGGGCCAAGATGAAATCCATGCCGCAGGAGGATGAGATCGACATCCTGATCGCCACCGACTGCATATCCGAGGGCCAGAATCTGCAGGATTGCGACCTGCTGGTGAATTACGACATCCACTGGAACCCGGTGCGCATCATTCAGCGCTTCGGCCGGATCGACCGGATCGGCAGTCCCAATGCCGCAATCCAGCTCGTCAACTTCTGGCCGACGCCTGACCTCAACAAGTACATCAACCTGAAGAATCGAGTCGAGGCGCGCATGGCGTTGGTGGACATCGCCGCCACTGCTGAGGACAACATTCTGCAGGCGGAAGACCTGCGCGAACTGATTCAGGAAGACCTGCGTTACCGAGACAAGCAACTGCTCCGACTGAAGGATGAAGTGCTGGACCTCGAAGATTTCAACGAGTCCGTTGCGCTCAATGAGTTCACGCTGGACGACTTCCGCATGGAACTGGCGGCCTATATCGAGGCTAACCGAGAGAAGCTGGAAGAAGCGCCCTTTGGCCTGTATGCCGTAGTACCGCCCCATGCCGAATATCAGACCATCAAATCCGGTGCCATCTATTGCCTCAAACAGCGTGTCGAGGCTGCCGGCAATGAGAGCGTCAACCCGCTACAGCCCTATTTCCTGGTCTACATCCGGGATGATGGCGAGGTGCGCTACAACTTCACCAGCCCGAAACAGGTGCTGGAAATCTTTCGTGCCGTAAGCCAGGGCAAGACTGAACCCTATGCTGACCTGTGCGAGCTTTTCGACACACAGACGAAACACGGCGAAGACATGAGCCGGTACAGCAGTTTGCTGGACAAGGCTGTTGTTGCCATTGCCGCGCAATTTGGCCGCAAGAGCGTCGGCAATCTTTTTGCCGGGCGCGGCGGTAAGCTGGTCAGCAGCCAGACGGCCATCAAAACTGCAACCGACTTTGACCTTATTACTTGGCTGGTAATCAAGAATGAGCAATAACATAGACCTCAAGCAATCCATCAGCCAGCGCGTTCAGTCCTTCGCCGACCAGCCGCTACGCCAATCGGCGCTTGCACTGTTCGCCATACTTGGCTACACCTCCGACCGTACCGTGGAAACGCGTTCGGTGCAGGATTTCCGCGATCAATTCGACCCGGAAGGCACACTCTCCAATCCTGCGGCGCTAGTCGGGCAATGGCAGAGTGCCGAACTGCTCTTTCAGCTCACCGATGAAGAGCTTTCCAGCAGCACCATGCTATTCAAGGACGACGCGGTTCGCACCTCGCTCCTGCAGTCTTATGTGTTCATCGCCATCGAGCTGCGCGATGGCGACTACGCCCGTGGCAAGCTGGCAGGCATTGCGCGCCAGCTCAACCGTATCTTCCCAATGCCGGTCATGGTGTTGTTCAAAGTGGGGGGGCTGTTATCGCTGGCGGTGATCAACCGCCGCCTCAACAAGCGCGATGAAAACAAGGATGTGCTGGGCAAGGTAACCCTAATTCAGAGCATTGGCATTGCCAAACCCCACCCGGGGCATCTGGATATTTTGGCCTCCTTTTCGCTGGCCGAGCTCTCGGCAGACAAGCGCAGCATCCAGAATTTCGACCAACTCCATGCGGCTTGGGAAGAAGTATTCAACGTTGAGCTGCTCAACAAGCGTTTCTACCGCGAACTTGCCAACTGGTACTTCTGGGCGCTTCCACAAGTCGATTTCCCTGCCGACATCGAGAAGGACGACGAGAAACGCCGCGCCACTGGCCTCATACGTTTGCTTACCCGCCTCATCTTCTGTTGGTTCCTCAAGGAAAAGAGCCTTGTCCCCGAGAAGCTTTTCGTCGAGTCAGATCTGAAGCATCTTCTCAAAGATCTGTCGCCCGATGCCTCTACCTACAACGAGGCGATCCTGCAAAACCTTTTCTTTGCCACGCTCAATCAGCGCATGGGCAAGGACGCCAAGGGCCAGCCATTTCGCGCCTTTGCGAAAGATGAGGGATTCCATAAGAACCGCGTTAACTACGGCGTGGATACCCTCTACCGCTACGAAGAGCACTTCCACGATCCCGACACGGCGCTCGATCATTTTGCCGATGTGCCATTTCTCAATGGTGGCCTTTTCGAGTGCCTCGACCGCATCGAGGAGGGGACGAACAAGAAGCTTTACCTTGACGGCTTTTCACGCAACGCGAAGAAACGCCCTACCATCCCGAACCGGCTTTTTTTCGGCAGCGAGCACGAGGAAGACCTTTCGGGAGCTTACGGCGACACAAAGCGCAAGAAAGAAAAGGTACGTGGCCTCCTTCGCATCCTTCACGCCTATAAGTTCACCATTGTCGAAAACACGCCGGTCGACCAGGAAATCGCCCTTGATCCTGAGCTGCTGGGCAAAGTCTTTGAAAACCTGCTCGCCTCCTATAACGAGGAAACCAAGACCACCGCCCGAAAGCAGACGGGCTCCTTCTACACTCCGCGCCCCATCGTTGATTACATGGTGGACGAATCGCTCAAGGCGTACCTCACAGGAGTACTTGCCAAGGCCGGCATGCGCGAAAAGGATGCGCAGGTCGGTCTTGACATCCTCTTCACGTACACCGAGCGGGCACACCCATTCTCTGAGCAAGAAGTTGCCACGCTGCTTGATGCCATCCACACCTGCAAGATTCTTGACCCCGCATGTGGTTCCGGTGCTTTCCCCATGGGGATGCTGCACAAACTGGTCTACATCATCCACAAGCTCGATCCAGACAACGCACGCTGGAAGCAACTCCAGATCGATGCGGCAGCGAAGATTCCTGATTTATCCGCTCGTGATGCCGCCATCGCCGCCATCGAGCGCGACTTCGCCGACAACGAGGACGACTACGGGCGCAAGCTCTATCTGATCGAGAATTGCCTCTACGGCGTGGACATCCAGCCCATCGCCATCCAGATATCAAAACTCCGGTTCTTCATTTCCCTCGTCTGCGACCAGCGTACCAACCGCAACAAGAGAGAAAACCACGGCATCCGCCCGCTGCCGAACCTTGAAACAAAGTTCGTTGCTGCCAACACCCTTATCGGCTTGCCGGAGATGAATCAATGGGCACTTCTTCCGCATAGGGTGTATCAAATTGAAGCTGAAATAGAGGACTTACACCACCGCCATTTCGCTGTTCAACGGCGCGATCAGAAACTTGCTCTCCAGAAAAAGATTAAGGGCCTGCGGGAGGAACTCGGCAGACTTCTTGGTGAAAGCCTAGGTTCATCTAAAAAGTCCCAGCTTATTGCCGACTGGGATGCATTTAATCCACAGGCAGTCGCTGAGTTCTTCGATCCTCACTGGATGTTTGGCAAGTCAATGAGCTCTGGTTGCGACATCGTAATTGGGAATCCGCCATATCTGAAAGAGCGTGATAGCAAGCACATCTTCGATGTCATTACCAGGACGCCATGGGGTGAGAAATATCACGAAGGCAAGATGGATTACTGGTACTTTTTCTTACACCGAGCATTTGATATTGCGAAGCCAAAAGGTGTTGTGGCTTTTATTACATCTCGTTACTGGATAAATAGCGCTGGTTCCAAAAAGCTAATTAGGCGGATACGTGAGAATGCATCCCTGTTTCATGTTGTGGACATAGGCTCACTGCCTGTATTCGAGGTAGTTGCTGGCCATCATATGCTCCATTTCTACCGCGTAGGACAACAACAGGAGGTATGTCGAGTTAAACGGCTCAGCAACTCGTTGGATGATGTTGCGCTAACAACCCAGTCAGATTCGTTGCAGATCTCGGAGCAACTCCCTCATCTACTTATTAGTGATTCAGAAGAAATTCGGATGTATGCATCGACAATTCAATTAAGTTCAACAAAAACTGTGGGCGACTGTTTTGATGTATCACAAGGTGTAGTTCAAAATCCAGACAAAGTGTCCGCCGTCATGTCGAAGAGGTATGGATTTCAACGTGGCGACGGAGTATTTGTGCTCGAGGAAGATGAGTTTCGGAGGTTGCGATTAAATGCCAAGGAAGAAGGATTTGTTAAGTCTTTCTACGATGAGTCCTCGGTGTCACGGTTTCATTTATCACGTAACAAAGCAAAATATCTTTTGTATATAACCAAGAAAAACTGCCCCACCCTTGATGGAATGCCAAACATTGAACGGCATCTTTTGTCATTCAGGCCAATCATGGATGCTAGGCGCGAAACATTAAATGGATCCATCGAATGGTTTCAGTTGCATTGGCCCCGTGATCCACGTTACTTCGAGTCTGCGAAAGTAGTGCTTCCATCGATGTTTAGAACTCCTGCCGCCGCTTTTGTGCCAGAAGAAGCTTATTTTGGCCTTGGTAGCAATGTGGTGATTGGCGGGCAAGGCCCTTTTACTCTCAAGATTCTTGCTGCGATCCTCAATTCATCTGTAGGTGCATGGTGGTTCCTTACGAACAGCAAAAAACGTGGGGTTGGGGTTGACGTTGGGGTCGACCGTCTTCGTCAATTTCCATTACCGAATTTCACTACTCGTCTGAAAGTAATCGAGACACTGACTGAATTAGTCCTGGCAGGCACCTCCCTCAACCCAACTCAAGACACGGACACTGCACTTCAGTTCCTTGATGATTTGATAGATGCCTGTGTGATGGAGTGCTATTTTCATGAGCATATGGCGGAGCGTGATCTACTGTTCATCGATGAATTGACTCCCGATATCACTGACTACAACCCAGATGCTCCCGAGACCCAGCAACGCGAGTTCATTGTTCAGTTTCACGGCAAATTGAATGGCCCGGCGTCGAAAATCCGCAACCGCCTGCTTCGTATCTCCGCCGATAGCCCCGACCTTCTCGCCATCATCAAGGAAGAGGGTAAGGCATGAAGGCCCGTCTGCATCAAATCGCCATCACCAACTTCAAGGCATTCCGCGAGTTCTCGCTGAGCCTCGAGGGCCGTCATCTGTTGGTGTATGGCGGTAACGGTGCGGGCAAGTCTTCGCTGTATTGGGCGCTCTATACCTTTCTGCAGAGCGCGCGCAAGTCCAAGAAGGATGTCGAAAAATATTTCGATCCTGCGAATCCACAAAACCTGCTCAACCTTCACGAGCAGAAAGAGGCTGCACCCAAGCGGGGAGAAATTGCGCTTACGCTGCGCGACTCTGCCAGCCGCAACGACACCACCTACCGTATTAGCCTTGCGGATCACGGCACTGCTAATCAGCCCCCCATCCTCAAAGGCGACCTCGCCAGCGATTTCATCACCTATCGGTTCTTTTTCGGCTTCTCACACTTCCGCAATTCAGAGAAGTTCGATCTCTGGCCGCTGTTCGAAGTGGAAATCCTGCCGTTTTGTGTCAGCACGGGTGGTCAGTCGCCATTCGAGATGTGGCGAAAGATCAAGTCGGGTGATCCGAATCCGTTACGACAACCTGGCATTGCCGGAAGTGAGGCTTATGATCGCTTCCGTCAAAACACCTCGGCCTTTGCCGGAGTCATTACGGCGGTTGTGGACGCGATCAGTTCAGAGGCCCAGCGTTTTTATGATACCCACTTCGCCACGGACGACCCCGCCAAGGTCACTTTGAAGCTGGCCGTCACCACGCAGCCTTCGGCGACGGGTTCGAACCAGAACGAATTCAAGTTCACCCTGCCAGTGATCGAATTCGGTGTGCAGCTTGATGGGCATACCGTAACGAAACCGCAGAGCTTTCTCAACGAAGCGAAGCTCACTCAACTGGCGTTGTCAGTGCGCTTCGCCGCCTCGCTCGTCAACCTGCACGAGTCGGACCTGAAACTGCTGGTGCTCGATGATTTGCTGGTGAGCCTGGACATGAGCAACCGCATGCAAGTAGTGGATATTCTGCTGTCGGAGGCCTTTTCCAACTATCAACAAATAATCCTGACCCACGAGTTGGGTTTCTTCCGCGAGTTTCGACGCCGCATTGGCAGCCAACACGCCGATTGGCGTTTTGTGAGCTTGCAAGGCAGCGCAGCGCAATACATTGATGCTCGCAGCGAAAAGAACGATCTGGAAAAAGCGGAGGACTATCTCAACGGCCACGACATCGAGGAGGCTGCGATGTTTCTGCGCAAGGCAGCGGAAGACACTGCCAAGCGCTATCGTGAATGGGCGGAGGGGAAGGCACTTCCACCGGGCCAGTTTTTCTCCCTGACCGAGAACCTGCGCGCAGCGAAGAACAAGCTACTTGAGGGCATCCCCGGTTCGTTGTATGAGTCGGTGTTGAAGGGAGCCCCCAAGGAGCACCGGGCGCTCTTGATATCGTCCGACGACGCCGACCTGGATAACAACGCTGCTCTGCAACCTGCCGATAAAGGCAAGCTCAAATCGAAGCGGCGTGATCTCCGCCAGGTTCTGAATCATGATGGCTGGGCCAAGATGGATGCTGTAGAAGCCGTCGACCGCGTGTTGGAAATGACCGAAAGGGTGCTGAATCCGGCATCCCACGGTAATGCCACGCCACTCTATGAAGAAGAGGTTCGTCGAGCCAAAAAGTTAATCGACCGACTGGAACAGGCGCTGACAACGAGACGGTGAACCCGACATGACCAAACTTCCCATCAACCTCAATGACCTGCTGCGCCAACGAACGGTTGAGGGCGACCGCATCGAGTACAAGGCTGGATGGAACCCGGACCCGATCATCCGCACCCTATGCGCCTTTGCCAACGACATCGAAAACCTCGGCGGCGGTTACGTGGTGATTGGGCAGGATTGCGATGCCAATGGCCAGCCGATATTTCCGCCGGTGGGTTTGCCAGACAACCAGTTGGACAAAATTCAGCGGGAACTGCTGGCCTACTGCCAGTTGATCCAGCCGCCGTATTTCCCGGTGCTGAGTGTTGAGGAAGTTGAGGGCCGCAACCTGATCGTGCTGTGGGCGCCAGGCGGCCAGAACCGGCCCTACAAGGCGCCGGAGTCGGTGACGGCCAAGCACAAGGTGTGGCGTTATTACATCCGCCGGTACAGCAGCACGGTCGAGGCCAAGGGCGAGTTCGAACAGGAATTGTTGAGCCTGGCGGCCAAGGTGCCATTCGACGACCGCTACAACCAGTCGGCACGTATTGATGATCTATCCAAACCCCTGATGCAGGCATTTTTACAGGAGGTGGATAGCGCATTGGCGGCGGACGCGCCCGGGTTGTCGGTTGAGGCATTGGCGCGGCAGATGAACGTGGCGGGCGGGCCCACCGAGTCACCGTGGCCCAAGAACGTGGGCCTGCTGTTTTTCAATGAGACGCCGGAGCGATTTTTCCCCGGCGTGCAGATCGATGTGGTCTGGTTTCCCGAAGGCGCGGGCGGTGATCGCTTCGAGGAAAAGATCTTCAAGGGCCCACTGGCGCGGATGACGCGCGAGGCCTTGAGCTACATCCAACGCAACTTCCTACGCGAGACGGTCATCAAGCATCCCGACCGCGCCGAAGCCACGCGGGTCTGGAACTTCCCCTACGCCGCCCTCGAGGAAGCCTTGGTCAACGCGGTCTACCACCGGTCGTATGAAGAGCGCGAGCCCATCGAGGTGCGCATCAGTAACGAAGAACTGGTCATCCTGAGCTTCCCCGGCCCGGATCGTTCGATCCGGCTGGAGGACTTTCAAGCCGGGCGTATTGTCAGCCGCCGCTACCGCAACCGGCGGATTGGGGAGTTTCTCAAGGAACTGGAGATGACGGAAGGACGCTCCACCGGCATCCCAAAAATCCTGAAGGAAATGGCGGCCAACGGCTCACCCGCGCCGCTGTTCGAGACGGACGACGACCGCCTCTCGTTCGTGATCAGGCTTCCGCGCCATCCCTTGTCCCTTGTCCCGACAGTTGGTGGGGGGGGAGTCACAGGGGAAGTCACAGGGGAAGTCACAGGGGAAGTCACAGGGGAAGTCACAGGGGAAGTCGAACGCTTGTTGCGCGCTGTGGTTGGCGAGATGTCTCGGCAGCAAATCCAGTCTGCACTTGGTCTGAAAGGAGAAGAGCACTTCCGTACGGCCTACCTCAAGCCGGCTTTGGAGATGCGGGTGGTCGAGATGACGCTGCCTGATAAACCAACTAGCCGCAACCAGCGCTACCGCCTGACTGCCCTTGGGCAGCACTGGCTGGATACGCATCCCGGTGACGGCGCAGGTTATAAACCGGGGGGATGAGACGTGGCCGTTGAGTCACTTCCCACCTTCACCCGCCCCGCCCGCCAGCGCTGGGAGTCCATCCCCGCCGGTATCCGCCAGCTCCTGCTGGCCAACGTCTGGTGCGGGCAATGCCGCCACGAAGTAACGATCACCAGTTTCACCGGGACCATCAAGGATGGCAACCTGCTGTTGATTGGCAAATGTGCCGAGTGCCACGGCGACGTGGCGCGAGTGATCGAGGGCTCGTGAGATCAATGCTGCAGAATTACGCAGCAGTACTCATTGACCCCAATAGCGAGTTGTTCGGTAGCAAACTGCACGCCACCAAAAATTCCAACGCCATGATCCGTCAGGGCTTTTTGCATTTCAAGTCCAGGCGGAGGCAAGCAAGGGGTACTGGAGTTGCCCCCTTTCGGTGGACGGATTGGCGCTTGAGAATCAAGCGCCGGG
>ERZ761603.2521-NODE-2521-length-12458-cov-281.242361_pt1 | contig 12458 bp, 8 predicted proteins | sample MGYA00511879_ERZ761603 | MGnify/ENA primary metagenome ERZ761603 (study PRJEB28899, sample SAMN02850040) | bioreactor sludge metagenome | biome: EBPR Sludge; feature: EBPR Bioreactor; material: flocular biomat | place: Australia: Thorneside Wastwater Treatment... | reverse complement strand
GTTGGTATTCTAATCGGCGCTGGCGGCCGACACAAAGGTAATCGGCGGTGGACTCCATTCTTGTCTGGTTTCGGCGTGACCTGCGGGATTACGATCAGGCGGCCCTGTGTGAGGCGCTGCGACGTGCCAGGCGGGTTCATTGTGCCTTCGTCTTCGATCGCCAGATCATCGATCCGCTGCGCCACACTGCCGATCGGCGCCTCGAGTTCATCTGCGAGTCATTGCTCGAACTCGACCACGCGCTGCGGGCGCGCGGCGGCGCGCTGGTTGTCCGGCATGGCTGGGCGCGCGACGAGATTCCTCTGCTGGCGCGCGAACTGGCTGTGACGGCGGTGTTTGCCAACCGGGATTACGAGCCGCAGGCGAAGCAGCGTGACGCGGCGGTAGCGGCGGCGTTGCGTCTGCACGGCATCGGTTTCGAGTTGTTCAAGGATCAGGCGCTGTTCGACGGCGAAGAGGTCCTGACCCAGGCCGGGCGGCCCTTCACCGTCTTCACCCCGTACCGGAATGCCTGGCTGAAACGGCTGACCGAGGACGACTGGCAGCCGCACGGCGGACACGGCGGTCGCCTGGTCGCATCGCCGATGGCGCTTGGTGTGCCTTCGCTGGCCGACCTCGGCTTCGCCGAAGCCGGGCTGCGAGCTCTGGGCATCGTCCCCGGCATGGCCGGCGGCCGGCAGCGGCTGCTGGACTTCGCCGGACGCGTGTCACTCTACCGGCAGCAGCGCGACTTTCCGGCGGTCAAGGGCGTTTCCTATCTCTCGGTGCACCTGCGCTTCGGCACGGTTTCAGTGCGGCAACTGGTGGCGCTGGCGATCGCCGCCGGCGCCTTGCGGCCAGGCGCCGAAGGCGCCGCGACCTGGTTGTCCGAACTCGTCTGGCGCGACTTCTACTTCATGATTCTCGACCGCTTTCCGCATGTCGTCGAGCGCTCGTTTAGGCCGGAGTACGACGCCATCACCTGGGAGCAGGGCGCTGCCGCCGAGCAGGCGTTCGCCGACTGGTGCGCCGGGCGGACGGGCTATCCGCTGGTCGACGCGGCCATGCGGCAGATCAACGGCACCGGCTACATGCACAACCGGCTGCGCATGCTGGTGGCTTCGTTCCTGACGAAGGATCTGGGCATCGACTGGCGCCTGGGCGAAGCCTACTTCGCCCGCCAGCTGAACGATTTCGACCTCGCGGCCAACAATGGCGGCTGGCAGTGGGCGGCCTCGACCGGCTGCGACGCGCAGCCCTGGTTCCGCATCTTCAATCCGGTCACGCAATCCGAGCGCTTCGATCCCGGCGGCCGGTTCATCCGCCGCTATCTACCCGAACTGGCGGCCGTTCCTGATCGCTTCATCCATGCGCCATGGCGCATGAGCGCCGCCGAGCAGGCCGCATGCGGCGTCCGCGTCGGTCGCGAGACGCCGGCGCCGCTGGTTGACCACGCCGAGGCGAGGCGCCGCACGCTGCAGCGCTACGCCGTCGTCAAGCGTGGCGCAGTTCCTGGACGTGGCCGCTGACCAGCCGCAGCAACTCGTCCTCCTGGAAGGGTTTGCCGAGATAGTGATTGACACCGAGTTCGAGCGCGTACTGCCGGTGCTTGTCCGCCGTGCGTGAGGTGATCATGATGATCGGCACGGTTCCCAGTCGCTTGTCGGCGCGAACGTTTCGCGTCAGCTCGAAACCATCCATGCGCGGCATCTCGATATCGACCAGCATCACGTCCGGAACGACGGCAACCATCTGCTCGAGCGCGTCGACGCCGTCCTTGGCGGTCATCACCTGGTAGCCCTCGCGTGCCAGCAGCCGGCTGGTGATCTTGCGCACGGTCAGCGAGTCGTCAACGATGATGATCGTCGGCACCGTCGCCGTGCTGCGGTCGGCAGCCAGAGGCTGCCGTACCGTCGGGACCGGCGACACTGCTGGCGGCAGGCGGTCGCGGCTGGCGAGGGCGATCGGATTGAGGATCAGCACGACCTGTCCGTTGCCGAGGACGGTGGCGCCGTCGACGCCGATCACCCGCGCCAGCTGGGCGCCGATGTTCTTGACGACGATTTCCTGGTTGCCGAGCAGCTCGTCGACCTGCAGCGCCACTCGCTTGCTGCCGCTGCGCAACAGCAGAACCCAGTACTGCACGTGCTTCTCGGGCAGCGCCTGCGGCTCGCCGAGAAGATGTGGCAGGTAGCTGAATGGGTAGTGGTTGCCGGTCCAGACCGCCTCGCGAGCATCGCGGATTCGCGCCAGACTCTTTTCCTTGAGGTCGAGCGCCTGCTCGATCATGGCGGCCGGGATGGCGTACTGGCGGTTGCCGGAGCGCACCAGCAGGGCCTTGGTTACGGCCAGCGTGAGCGGCAGGTAGAGCCGGAAGGTCGTTCCCTGGCCGGCGCTGGAAAGGACTTCGATGCGACCACCGAGGCTCGTCACCTCGCTCTTCAGGACGTCCATGCCGATGCCGCGGCCGGCCAGCTGGGAAACCTGCGAGGCTGTCGAGATGCCGGGGGCAAAGATCAGGTCGATCACCCGCTCCGCGTTGTCGGCATCCTCGCTGCGCAACAGGCCGGAGCGGAGGCCTCTTTCGCGCAGCCGTTCGAGGTCGAGACCGGTACCGTCATCGGCGATCGACAGGATGACTTCGTTCCCTTCCTGAACCAGCGTCAGTGTGATCTCGCCGATATCCGCCTTGCCCCTCGCCCGACGCACCGGCGCATCCTCGAGGCCGTGCGCAACAGCGTTGCGCAGCACGTGTTCCAGTGGCGCCAGCATCTTGTCGAGGACGCTGCGGTCGAGTTCGAGCTGCGCGCCGCGGATCTCCAGGTTCGCCCGCTTGCCGGTGTCCTTGCTGGCCTGGCGAACGATGCGGTACAGGCGATCGGCAATGCTGGCGAACGGGACCATGCGCACCGACATCAGTTCCTGCTGCACCTCGCGATTCAGACGGGCCTGGGCGATGATCGCCGCGTTCGCGTCGTCGAGGTTCTTCAGCAGGTTCTGCTGCACGGTGGCGACGTCGTTCACCGATTCGGCCATCATCCGGGTCAGTTCCTGGAAGCGCGTGAAGCGGTCGAACTCGAGCGGATCGAAGTCGGCGTGCTGCTCGTCGGTGACGGCGGTGCGCGACTGCATCTGCAGCTCCGCCTGAATCTCGATCTCGCGCAACTGCCGGCGCAGGCGAATCACGTTCTCGGTCAGGTCGAGCAGCGAAGCCTTGATCCCTCGCATTTCGCCTTCGATGCGCAAACGGGCGATCGACAGTTCGCCGGCTTCGTTGACCAGCCGGTCGATGAGGTCGGCGCGCACGCGCAGGTTCGTCCGCTGCGCGGCAGTCTCGGCTTCCGCTTCCGGCCCCTCGGCGCGAGGAACGGCGCTGACCGCTTGCTCGGCCGCGTCTGCAGCGGCATCGGTGGCGGCGTCGCCGACCAGTTCGCTGGCTGCCGCGTCGGAAATCTCGAGCGGCGTATCGGCCATTTCGCCGCGCTGCAGACGTTCGACAAGCTGGATGATGACGTCGAAAGCATTGTCGATGTCGTCGATCAGCTCGATCGGTGCGGCGCCGGCGTCCTGCGCTTCCTTCATGCGTGTTTCGATGGCATGCGTCAGGTTGCCGAGATTCATCGCGCCAGCCATGCGCGCGCTGCCCTTGAGACTGTGGAACAGGCGTGCCAGCCGGCGTACCGGCTCGGGATCGGCGGGGTTGCTGCGCCAGGCGCGCAACTGTGCCGCGATGTTCTGGTTGAGGTCAATCGCCTCCTCGATGAACAGTGGCAGCAGCTGTTCGTCGAACTCGTCCTGGACGAGCGGCACTTCCGCCGGGGCGGCGGCGATCGCCGGGGCGATCGGCGGTGCCGGCACGACGATCGGCGCCGCCTGGGCGAGATCGGCGGCCACCTGTTCCTCGTCCGCGGCCGCCGCCGCCTCGAGGCGCTCGTCGACGGCCAGCTCCGGGTACAGCGAATCGAGGGCCGCGAGCAGGCTGGGGATCGCCTCGGGCTCATGTTCCCGGGACACGTCGGCGAGCATCAGTGCCAGTTCGGCGATCGCCTGCCGGACGGTCTCGATGGCCTCGAGACTGTCGCGACCGGCGGCATGGTTCCGTCGCACGAGTGCCAGCTCCAGTGCGTGGCCGAGATGCTTGATGACTGCCAGGCCGACCGTTCCCGCGATGCCGGCGAGGGTGTGCGCGGCGCGGTACATTTCATGGCTCGACGGTGCCGTCAGGTCGCCTTCGAGCAGAGCGAACTCGCGCTGCAGGGTGGCGAGGTGGGTCGCTGCCTCATCGCGGAAGATGCCGACCAATGCCGGTGCGATCGACAGGCGGGTACGCTCCGGCGTGGCCGCAGGCTCCATCGCGACGGCGGCTGTCGTCGGCGCCGCCTCGCCTGCGGGTGCTTCGGCGACACCCGGCGTGGCGACGGTGCCACCGGCAACGCCCAGTACGGCATCGTCGCGTTCGCGCAGGGCTGTCGCCAGTGCACACATGCGGCGGATGTCGGGCACTTCTCCGAGCCCGGTCTTGAGATGCTCGACCCAGGCGGAGAATGCTGCATAGGCCTGCCCGAGGAGGTCGAGGAGTTGCGTTGTCACCTCCAGCTCCTGTCGCAACCAGAGGTTGAGGACCTGCTCAACCGACCACGCCGCCTCTCCCAGCTCCTTGAGGCCGACCATCCGCCCGCTGCCCTTGAGGGTGTGGACCGAGCGCCGGAGAGCGGTCAGAACCTCGACGTCGTGCGGCTTCTGCTCGAGCAGCTGCAGGTTGTCGTGGATGCTGCCGAGGACCTCGTCCGCCTCCTCGAGGAAGATCCCCAGCAACTCGGCGTCTACTTCCTCCGCCGTCGCCTGCGAGAGCTGGATGGTTTCTGCGGAGGGTGGTGGCGCGAGCGGCACTTCGGGCTTGAGGGTCGCCATCGCCGCGTCGATCTGTGGTGCGGCATCGCCACCGGCAGCCAGCGCCGAGAGCACATGCTTCGCCTGTTGTCCCAGTTCCTTGTCGGCAACCAGATCGGCATCCTTCTGCAGTGCCGTCAGGTTCTGCGCCACCTCCTGCCGCAGCGCCGCATCGCTCGGCTGTTCCTTGAGTGCGACGAGCAAGGCGTGTGCTTCACGCTTCTGCTGCTCGACCTCCTGCTCGACCGTTGCCACTTCGGCTTCGGTCTCCTCTGGCTCACCACTCGCCCGCATGCGGCTGACGAAAGCCTCGAAGTCCGCGGCGCCCGTCTGCATGGCGTCGACGAAGAAACCGATCAGCGACAGCTGCTCGGCCAAACGTTCGAAGTCGGCCTGTTGTGGTTCGTAACCGGGATCCGAGAAGCGTGCGACTTCCGTCGTGCAGTGACGCAGGACGGCGACCGCGCCCTCATGGCGCATCATCGTCAGGGCACCGATGACCTGCCGCAACGGTGCATCGAGCTGTACCAGATCACCTCGCCTGTCGGCGTCGCGGAAGAAGCCGTCGAGCACCTGCTCGATCTGCGCGAGGTTGTTCGTGATCTCACGCGCGACCTGGCCGACGAGCATCTTTTCCTGCGCCTGGCGCGACATTTCGTCGAGAGCCGGCAGTTCCGACTCGGGCGGCAGCGGTGTGCCGGCGATGCAGTCGTGGATCCTGGCGGCCATCACGTCGACCTGGTGCGTGAAGCTGCTGTCCAGGTACTGGAGGTTCTCCTGTGCATTCTGGGCAAGGAGGATGGCCGTCGCGCTCTCCATCGCCAGCGCTTCGCTGTGGCGCACAGGCGACTGCCCGAGGAAGCTGGCGACCTCGGCGATCGCCCGGGTCAGGCGCAGGAAGTCGGGTTGTCCGGCCTCCTCGGCGACGGCAGCCAGCGTTGCCGCGTTGGCACGGAAGACGGGCAGCGCCTGCGTGGTCCCCGCCGAGAAGCGGTTCCACGCCTCTTCGGTGGCGGTGATCGCGTCGCGAAGACGGCGCCGGACCGCATCCTCGGCGACCGGTGCCGGCGCGACCTCGGCTGCGATCAGGGCCGGCAGCCGGTAGGCCTGCTTGACCTTCTGCACCGTTCGATGGTTGCTTCGGGCGATGCCGACCAGATACAGCGCGTCGCGCATCAGGCGTTCGGCGACGTTGCTCGAACCCTCCAGCAGGCGCCGGGTCTGCAGGTCGATGCGAGTGCACAGCTGCCTGGCATCGGCATCCGGGGGCAGGGCGCCTTCGCCGAGGGCGGTCAGGAAGGCCGTCGCGACCCACCAGAAGGCACGTGCCGAGGGCATCTCCTGGATGGCCTCGATACGCTTGACGGCACTCAGCATCTCGGTTACCCCGGCACGCTCGCGCGGCGCGCGCAACCAGGCCAGCAGGCCGCGCTGGAAATGCGCCCGCTGCTGCCGCAGACGGTGCTCGAACGCGCTGCGTTCGAGCTGCTGTGCTGCTGTGCTGCGCGCCGGGGGGCGTACGCGCAGGTCGGGAAAGAAGAGATCGCTTGCCATCACCCGGCTCTGTCCGCGTGCCGCCTGCAGCTCGCGGTAGAGCGGCAGCAGGCGCAGGGGCTGATTGGGCTGGCCGCTGATCAGGTCGTCGAGATAGTGGCGGAGAGCCGTCAGGGAGCGATGAACGAGGCTGACCGCTGCGGCATCGACCGGCTGCTGCTGCTTCTCCAGCACTTCGAGGAGGAACTCCATCGCCTCTGCCACCTGCGTGACGCCGTCGAGGCCGACGATCGTCAGCGCCCCCTGGACCTGGTGCAGGTGCGTCCGGCAGAACCTGATCTGCTGGCGATCTCCCTGAGCGTCAGGGCTGTCGGCAGGGAAACCCTGCAGCGCCTGCTCGGCGCGGTCGAGCGCGAGGTCTATCTCGCTCTTGACCCAGGTCAGCGGGCCGATGTCGAAATCAGTCGGGGCATTCATCCGCGGCAATCTCTCCAGTCAGGCACTCAGGAGACCTTGAAGCCGGCCACCGAGCCCTTGAGTTCGGTCGCCAGTCCGGCCAGTTCGCCGATTGCCGTCGCCGTCTTCTGCGTTCCGGCAGTCGTCTGCCCGGTGACCAGGAGGATTTCCTGCATCTTGCGCGCGACCCTGGTTGCCGAATCGGCGGCCTGGCGGGTGGCCCCCGAAATGTTCTCGATCAAGTCGGTCAGTGTTCTCGTCACCGCGCCGATCTCTGCCAGCGCCTGACCAGCGGCATCGGACAGGCGGGCGCCTTCGACGACGCCGCGGGTCGACTCTTCCATCGCCGAAACCGTGTCCTGGGTATCGGTCTGGATCGTCCTGACGATCGCCCCGATCTGCTTCGTCGCCTCGGCGGAGCGTTCGGCGAGCCTCTGCACCTCCTCGGCGACGACCGTGAAACCGCGTCCGGCTTCGCCGGCAGAGGCCGCCTGGATGGCTGCGTTCAGCGCCAGGACGTTGGTCTGCTCGGTGATGTCCGAGATCAGCTCGACGATCTCGCCAATCTCCTGCGACGACTCGCCGAGACGCTTGATGCGCTTGGAGGTCTCCTGGATCTGCTCGCGGATGCGGTTCATGCCGGTGATCGAGTCCTCGACCGCCTGCGCCCCCTTGCCCGCGGCCGCCAGCGACTGGCGCGCCACCTTGGCCGACTGCTTGGCGTCGCCGGAGACACCGGTCATCGTCGACGCCACGCCGAGGACCGACTGACCGGCCGACTTGATCTCCGCTGCCTGGCGCTCGGCAGCGGCGAGCAGTTCGCTCGACGTCTGCTGCGCCAGTTCGGTTGCCTGCGTGACGCGGCCGGCGGCATCGTTGATGCGGCCCACCAGGAGACGCAGTTCTTCGATCGTGTAGTTGATCGAGTCGGCGATGGCACCGGTGATGTCTTCGGAGACCGTCGCGGTCACCGTCAGATCACCGTCGGCGAGATCACCCAGTTCATTCATCAGGCGCAGGATCGCGTCCTGGTTCTGGCGGTTGATGGCTTCGGTCTCGCGCCTGCCGCGCTCGGCTTCCTCAGCCTGCCGCTTGCTTTCGGCGAGGTAGGTTCTCGCCAGCAGCACGGCCAGTCCAATCGCCAGTCCGATCAGCACGACCATCAGCAGGCCGTAGAGGGCGCGGTTCAGTCCCCGATCCTGGTATGCCTGTGCCAGCTGGTCGGTGACCTGCAGCAGTTCCTCACTGTCGCGAAAGATCTGCGAGCCTGCCTGCTTGGCGATGATCAGGCGCTGCATGTTGCCGAGGATGCCACCCACCGCCGTCCGGTAATCGGCGAAGCTGGCGTCGAGTTCGACCAGCTTGGCCTTGGCTTCGGGGTCGGTCGTCGGGGCAATGCGCAGCGACTCGCTGCCCTTGCCGAGGGCGTGCACCGTATCGCGGAAGGTATTGGTGTCCTTGCCGAGGAGGAAGGCGACTTCCGGGTCGATCGCATCGCCGAGCAGGAGCGCGTTCGCATTCTTGGCGATCCGTTGCGTGAGCATCACGAGTTGGTTGGCTGCAGCGATGTCACGCGTGCCGGCGTTGCCCTGCAGCTTGACTGCGGCGAGCTGTTCCGCCAGGTCGAGCAGTTGCGGATTGCGGTCGTTGATCGAGGCGACCTCCTTGCCCAGTGAAACCAGATTCTTCTCCATTTCGAGCAGGCGGGTGGCATTGCGGTCGGTCTTCTCCCACACCGCCGCCAGTTCCTGGAGTTGTGGCTGCACCCGGCCCGGTGATGGCGGCACCCAGCCCGCCGCCAGCTCACCGCCCTTGCTCAGACTTTCGATGTTGCCGGCGAAGCTGTCACGCGACTCGCGCAGCTGCCTGAAAGCCGCCGGATCGCCGAGCAGGGCCAGGCTCGATGCCTTGGCCAGCCGCTGCGAAAGCATGCGCATGTCACCGGCCGTCGCGATATAGGCGGCGCTGTAGCCCGCCTGCCGATTGTCGCGGTAGACGACGACGGCGATCACCAGCATGACGAGAACGAGGGCGCCGCCAAGTAGCTGCAGCCGCTTGGCAACCGGCAGGTGAGACAGGTGCAGCGCCGCCGGCGGCCAGGGAATCGGCCGCTTCTTTTTCGCCGGCACGCCCGTATCGAGAATCGTGCGGGTCGGCAGCGTTTCACCCGCAGCGTCCTGCAGGCGCGACAGGAAGGCCGGCAGCTTGAGTTTGAACGTCATCTTCCTCCTCCGGTTACGTTGCCTCGACGAAGAACAGACTCGTCGTCACGTGCCCCGTGATCTGCAGCCGGCTCAAGCGGCTATGTCCATGAAGTTCTCGTCGGCCAGCAGTTCGCGCACCTTGAGCTTCCTCCAGCGCCGGCCCTCGTTGTCAGAATACAACTCCGGCGCCCAGGCCGGGGCGTCGTCGGTTGCGGGTTCCGGAGTCAGCGCGTCGACATTGCGCAGGCCGATCATGCGGTTCACCAGCAGGGCGGCGTTGCTGCCGTGTCGGGTGCCGATCAGGAGCAGCCGCGAGCTGCTGTTGCGCGGCGTGACTTCCTTGCCGACGAAGGCTGCCAGGTCTACCACCGAGTAAAGGTTGCCGCGTATGTTGGCGAGGCCGGCGAACCAGGGTCGGGTCAGCGGCACCGTGGTCAGCGTCGTCAGCGGCACGATCTCGCCCGAGTCCGCCAGGTCGAGCAGCCAGTGGTCCGCACCCGCCTGTACCCCCAGCAGCCCTGCCGCCGTCTGCGTGCTCGTGCCGGCGAGACGTGCCGCCAGGTAGGACTGAAACTCATGCAGTCGAATCTTCTTGGTCATTCGTCGGCCACCATTTCACAAGGCTGCGATCTTCGCCAGCAACTCCTGACCATTCACCGGCTTGACCATGTAGTCGTGGGCGCCCTGTCGCAAACCCCAGATCTTGTCGGTCTCCTGACCTTTGGTCGTGCACACGATGACCGGAATGCTGCGTGTCGTCGGATCGCGTGTCAGCGTCCGTGTCGCCTGGTAGCCATTGAGGCCCGGCATGACGACGTCCATCAATATCAGGTCGGGCAGTTCGCTGCGCGCCTTGGCGATTCCTTCCTCCCCGTTTTCGGCGGTGATGACCTGATAACCATTGCTGGTCAGCAGCTCATTGAGGACATAGCGTTCGGTTGGTGAATCATCAACGACGAGGATCTTCCTGATGGTCATCGCGGCTGGCCTCTGCAGGTTCCCGTATCGATGGACACGCTGCCCTTCGTTCAGAACGCTGCCGGCGCAAAGGCGGCGACGGTCTGCAGCAGGCTGTCCTTGGTGAACGGCTTCGTCAGATAATGGTCCGATCCGACCATGCGTCCACGGGCGCGGTCGAAGAGACCGTCGCGCGACGACAGCATGATCACCGGGGTCGAGCGGAAACGCTGATTCTTCTTGATCAGGGCGCAGGTCTGGTAGCCATCGAGCCGTGGCATGACGATATCGCAGAAAATCACCTCCGGCTGGTGATCGGCCACCTTCGCCAGCGCGTCGAAACCATCTTCGGCGAGCAATACCTGGCAGCCTGCCTGCACGAGAAAAATCTCGGCGCTGCGCCGGATCGTGTTGCTGTCGTCGATGACCATCACCTTGACACCGCGCAGCTTGTCAGCTTCAGCCAACTCTCTCCTCCAGTACGTTCCGGGTGATCGTCATGAGCTGTCCAAGCCCCGGAATCCTCATCATTTCCTGCCGCCGGTACTATACCGCATTGTGCTCAGATTTCGACCATCTCGAAGTCTTCCTTGCGCGCCCCGCATTCCGGACAGGTCCAGTTGATCGGCAGGTCGCGCCAGCGCGTGCCGGCCGGAATGCCGTCATCCGGCAGGCCGGCCGCTTCATCGTAAATGAAGCCGCAGGTGAGACACATCCAGGTCTGATACTGCTCGTAACTGTCACTGTGCATGGCGGGTATGGAATTTCGAGTAAAATCGTCGGGGAAACGCATCGATTCTAGCCAATCCCCGGTGTTGATGCCAAGGGTTTCTCCTCCGATACCGGCAGCCGAGGCCATCGCCCCGTCATGAACCAGCGCTCTGCAACGCCGTCGCCGCCGATCGTCCTCACCTTTGCCGCCAGCGATCCATCCGGCGGGGCGGGGATGCAGGCCGACCTGATGACCTTGTCGGCGTTGGGTTGCCACCCCTTGTCGGTGCTGACGGCGCTGACCGTCCAGGATACGGTCGGCGTCGCCAGCGTTCTCGCCGTCGATGCCGCCAGCGTCGAGGAACAGGCGCGCACGCTGCTCGAGGACATGCCGGTGGCGGCGTTCAAGATCGGTCTTCTCGGCAGCATAGAGAACATCGCCGTGATCGCCGGTATCGTCGCCGACTATCCTGCCTTGCCGCTGATCGTCGATCCCGTTCTCGCGTCCGGCAGGGGTGACGAGTTCGCCGACGACGAGATGATCGCCGGCCTCTGCGAACTGCTGCTGCCCGTGACGACGATCCTCACCCCCAACTCGCTCGAGGCTCGTCGCCTGGTACATGGAACGGGTGGCTTCGACGAGGGTGACGAAGGTGACGAAGGTGACGACAGGCTGCAACCGACCCTTGCCGATTGCGCGCAGCAACTGCTCGATCTGGGATGCCTGCACGTGCTGCTTACCGGCACGCACGCCAACACCGAGCGCGTGATCAACACGCTCTATCGGCAGGGTGTCGGACTGGTGCGCAGCGATGCCTGGAACCGCCTGCCCGGCAGCTACCATGGATCGGGTTGCACGCTCGCCTCGGCGATCGCCGCCAAGCTGGCTTGCGGTCTGGCCGTGGAGGATGCGGTCGCGGCCGCGCAGGATTACACGTGGCGGGCGCTGGCGGCCGGCTTCCGACCGGGCAAGGGCCAGTTCATTCCCGATCGCTTCTTTGCCAGCCGCCCGCCGCGTGTGGTGCTCGATGACTGAAGGGCAGCCGCTGCGCGGCCTTTACGCGATCACCCCGGATGGGCTCGGCGCCGACGGCGATCTCGCGGTCATCGCGGCGGCACTGCGCGGTGGCGCGCGTCTGGTGCAGTATCGGGACAAGGATGCCGATGCCGCCAGCCGGCTGGCGACTGCGCGCGCCCTGCGCCGGCTGTGCCGCCAGTCTGGCGCTCGTCTGCTGATCAACGACGATCTGGCGCTGGCGCTGGCGGTCGCGGCCGACGGCGTGCACCTTGGGGCCAGCGACGGCGACCTTCCTGCCGCCCGCCAGGCGCTGCCCGCCGGTTGCCTGCTCGGCGCGTCATGTTACGGCGATTTCGCCCGTGCGCGGGGGGCGGTGGCGGCCGGAGCCGACTACGTTGCCTTCGGTGCGGTATATCCGTCGCCGACCAAGCCGCTGGCGGCGCAGGCGGCGCTGTCGCTGTTTGCCCGCTGCCGCCGGGAACTCGGCGTGCCGAGCTGTGCCATCGGCGGCATCACGCTGGGCAACGCGCCACCGCTGCTGGCTGCCGGAGCCGACCTGCTGGCGGTGATCAGCGATCTGTTTTCGGCCGCCGACGTGCAGGGGCGTGCCGCAGCCTACCGAACCCTTTTCGAGGACAAGCCACGTGAGTTCCCGCAACCAGCAACTGTTTGAACGTGCGCAAGAGCACATCCCCGGTGGCGTCAATTCGCCGGTGCGGGCGTTTCGCTCGGTCGGCGGCACGCCGCGC
>ERZ761603.2517-NODE-2517-length-12489-cov-42.725832_pt1 | contig 12489 bp, 10 predicted proteins | sample MGYA00511879_ERZ761603 | MGnify/ENA primary metagenome ERZ761603 (study PRJEB28899, sample SAMN02850040) | bioreactor sludge metagenome | biome: EBPR Sludge; feature: EBPR Bioreactor; material: flocular biomat | place: Australia: Thorneside Wastwater Treatment... | reverse complement strand
CACTGCCTCTTCCCAAGTTCTTTCAGGGGGCCGAAACATGATAGGTGGTAAGCGGGTCTCCCCTCGATGTCGCGGGCGATTGAAACTTTCCTGGCGTTTGGTTAGTCTTAGGCCCATAGTCGCATTTCCATATCCAGGAGGAACACGATGCAACCCCAGTTTCAGATGACAGGCCAGCCGACCGACGTGATGACCGTGCAGCAGAACAAGGTGCTGCGCAATACGTTCATGTTGCTTGCGCTGACCATGGTACCGACGGTCCTCGGCGCGCTGGTCGGCGTGCAGATGGAGTTTTCTTTCATGGCGGGCAGTCCCCTGATGTCGTTCCTGCTATTCCTTGGTATCGCCTTCGGCTTCATGTGGGGCATCGAGCGAACCAAGAACAGTGGCATGGGGGTGGTGCTGCTGCTTGCCTTCACCTTCTTCATGGGGCTGATGCTGTCGCGCATTCTGCAGGTGGCGCTGGGCTTCAGCAACGGTGGTTCGCTGATTGCCATGGCGGCCGGCGGTACGGGTGTCATCTTCTTCTCGCTGGCCGGTGTGGCGTCGGTGACCAAGAAGGACTTCAGCTTCATGGGCAAGTTCCTGTTCATCGGCATGATCGTCGTGCTGCTGGCGGCGCTGGGCAACATCTTTTTCCAGATTCCGGCCTTGTCGCTGACCATTTCGGCGGTCGCGGTGATGATCTTCTCGGCCTACATCCTCTATGACATCAGCCGGATCGTCACCGGGGGCGAGGACAACTACATCTCGGCGACGCTGGCGGTCTACCTCGATATCTACAACGTCTTCGTCAGCCTGCTCAACCTGCTGATGGCCTTCAGCGGCGATCGCGACTGAGAGGCCTGTTCGGGTAAAAACCCTGGGCGGCTGCGGCCGCCCTTTTCATGCCGGCTGCAGGAAAGCGGGTCCTTGCTGCATGTAGCGGCCGGAGCGCCCGGCCAGCTCGGTGAAGACGACCTCGTGGCGTGGCAGGGTGGCGATGTTGCGCGAGGCAATCTGGTTGCGCAGAGCGACCAGCTGATAGCCGCGCTGCTTCCACTCGAGCAGCAAGTGTTCAAATGCGGCGAGGAATCTCATCCCCTCCAGTTCGGCGCGCAGCGTGAACACGTGATCACCGGCGTCGCACGTCGACCGTTCGAGAATCTGTTCGATCGCCAGTTCGGCCGAAGCGGTTCCGCTGGTGAGCAGTTCATCCAGTGTTGGCAGGGTTGTCGGTAGCTGCGGACAGTGGACCAGTTCGCCGTCAATGACCGGCAGGAAGGGAAATCGTCCCCGGCAATCGCTGGCGTAAGAGAATCCCAGGCGTTGCGTGAGGCGCAGGGCGTGGCGGTTGGTCCGCCAACCGGCTGCCCCGTGGGCATGCGGCGGCTGGCCGAAGATGCCCGTGAAGCGTCGGTAGGCAAGGGTCATCTGGACTTCGATCCAGGCACTGTCGGCTGTCGGCGCGGTGCTTTGCCAGCGGACCCGATTCCAGGCGTGTACGCCGACTTCGAAACCGCTGTCGCTTGCCCGTCGCATCTGGTCGGCACAGCGCGCGCCGATGTCCGGTGCCGGCAGCAGCAGTCCGTAGAGGCGCGTCGCAAGGTCGTAGTATCGGCTCGGCGAGAGTCGACGTGATTCCCGTCCGCTGTGGTCGGGGCCGAGCGAGAAAAAAAAGCTGGCCGACGCCTCGTGTCGCTGCAGCAGATCGATCAGAGCCGGGACACCGGTCAAGGTGCCGCGGTAGGTGTCCACATCAATTTTGAGGGCGATACGTTTCATCACGGTGGGGACGACGGCAGCCGGCGGCAACAGCCGGCGACGGGTAGGGCACATCAGACAAGGAGGAGACCGGCGGCGACCTTCCGTCCTTCGCCCATGAGAACGTTATACGTACGACAGGCTGCCGGCAGATCCATCACCTCGAGCCCCTTCTGCAGCCGGACCAGCGGGTGCAACAGATCGGGACTCGGGAAACGCAGGCGTCTGCCGGTGCCGAGCAGAATGATATCGGCATCAAGTGTGGCGAGCAGTTCGAAGTCGGCGATGCTTAGCGTCTCGAAGGTGGCCAGCGTCCAGTCGGGCAGCAGACGATCGGGCAGGACGGCCAGGTTGCGCGTGTGGCGCACACCGTTCACGCTGACGTAGCCGTCACCGTAAGCGGTAAAGGTGTTCAGGCCCTCGCTGCTGTCGAGCTGCAGTTTCATGAAAATTGCGGTGTACCAGACGTTGAAGTAGGATTATAGCTTTTTTGTCGCCCACCTTCCGAGCTTGCCGGCGCTATCGGGCACGCTATGCAGATGGCGATCGAAGATCAGGCGCCAACTGCACCGAACATTTTCCGAGCTTCGACCATGAGAGAGTTTTCCCGCATCAAGCGTCTGCCACCCTACGTTTTCAGCATCACTGGTGAACTGAAAATGGCCGCCCGTCGGCGCGGTGAAGACATTATCGACATGAGCATGGGTAACCCGGATGGTCCGACGCCACAGCATATTACCGACAAGCTGGTTGAAGCGGCGTTGCGCGAGAATACGCATGGCTACTCGATCTCCAAGGGAATTCCCCGTCTGCGACGGGCGATTTGCGACTGGTATCAGCGTCGCTATGAGGTGAGTTTCGACCCGGAAACCGAGGCGGTGGTGACCATCGGTTCGAAGGAGGGCCTCGCCCATCTGATGCTCGCGACACTCGACCGTGGCGATACGGTTTTGGTTCCCAATCCTTCGTATCCGATCCACATCTACGGCGCGATCATCGCCGGAGCCGACATCCGCTCCGTTCGCATGACGCCCGAGGTCGATTTCTTCGAGGAGGTGGAGCGCGCCATTCGCGAGTCGATTCCGAAGCCGAAGATGATGATTCTCGGGTTTCCGAGCAATCCGACCGCGCGCTGTGTCGATCTCGAATTCTTCGAACGGATCGTCGCCCTCGCCCGGCTGAACGATATTCTGGTGGTGCATGATCTGGCCTATGCCGACATCGTCTTCGACGGCTACCAGGCGCCGTCGATCATGCAGGTCTCCGGTGCGCGTGAAGTGGCGGTCGAGTTCTTCACCATGTCCAAGAGCTACAACATGGCGGGCTGGCGGGTCGGCTACATGGTCGGCAACCAGGAACTGTGCAACGCTCTGGTGCGTATCAAGAGCTATCATGACTACGGTACCTTCACGCCGATCCAGGTTGCTTCGGTGATTGCGTTGGATGGTCCGCAGCAGTGCGTCGAAGAGGTGCGCCAGCTCTATCAGGGGCGCCGCAACGTGCTGGCCAAGGGCCTGCACGAAGCCGGATGGATGGTCGATGTACCGAAGGCATCGATGTACATCTGGGCCAGGATCCCCGAACCGTATCGAAATCTGGGTTCGCTCGATTTTGCCAAGAAACTGCTTGGCGAAGCGCGCGTGGCGGTGTCGCCCGGAGTTGGTTTCGGCGAGTACGGCGACGATCACGTGCGCTTCGCGCTGATCGAAAACGAAGAGCGTACACGGCAGGCGGTGCGCGGCATCAAGGACATGTTCAGGAAGGACGGCCTACTCTAGGCGAGGACGATGAAGCCGGTACTCAAATCGAACAAGCTGGACAACGTCTGTTATGACATTCGCGGCGCCGTGCTGCAGAAAGCCAAACAGATGGAGGACGAAGGCCACCATATCGTCAAGCTCAACATCGGTAATCTTGCCGCTTTCGGTTTCGACGCACCCGAGGAAATCCAGCTCGACATGATCCGCAACCTGCCGAACGCGGCGGGGTACTCGGACTCGAAGGGGATCTTCTCGGCGCGCAAGGCGGTGATGCATTACACGCAGCAGAAACACATCAAGGGCGTCACCCTCGAGGACATCTATATTGGCAACGGTGTCTCCGAGTTGATCGTGATGGCGATGAATGCCCTGCTGAACATTGGCGACGAGGTGCTGGTTCCAGCACCCGATTACCCTTTGTGGACGGCTGCAGTCAGCTTGTCGAGCGGCACACCGCGTCACTATCTTTGCGATGAGGCGAACGACTGGCTGCCCGATCTTGATGACCTGAGGGCGAAGATCACACCGCGTACGCGCGCGCTGGTAGTCATCAACCCGAACAACCCGACTGGTGCACTGTATCCGGAAAGCGTGCTGCGTGGCCTGGTCGCCATCGCGCGCGAGCACGGCCTGATCATCTACGCCGACGAGGTCTATGACAAGGTCCTGTACGACGGCGCGACGCATACGGCGATCGCTTCACTGGCGGATGACTTGCTGACCGTGACCTTCAATGGCCTTTCCAAGAACTACCGCTCCTGCGGCTATCGGGCTGGCTGGATGGTCGTTTCCGGTGACCTGCGCGGGGCCCGCGACTACATCGAGGGTCTCGACATGCTCGCCTCGATGCGTCTGTGTGCCAACGTGCCGGCGCAGCATGCGATCCAGACCGCGCTGGGTGGTTACCAGAGCATCGACGATCTGGTGGCGCCAGGTGGTCGAATGTGTCGTCAGCGCGATCTGGCCTACGAACTGATCACGGCGATCCCGGGGGTGGGCTGCGTCAAACCCAAGGCAGCGCTGTACATGTTTCCGCGCCTCGATCCACAGATCTACCCGATAGCCGACGACCAGGATTTCATTGCCGAATTGCTGGCCGAAGAGCGCGTTCTGCTGGTCCAGGGCAGCGGTTTCAACTGGCCGGAGCCCGACCACTTCCGACTCGTCTTCCTGCCGCATGAAGACGATTTGCGTGACGCCATCGGCCGCATCGCGCGTTTCCTGGCCGGTTACCGCAAACGGGCCGGCACTACGGCCTAGCCTGCCCTGTGCAGGCAGGTAGCCGGCTGGTGCAGCTTTCCCTCCTTTTCCAACCCTCACTTCTTCTGGCTGTCTATGAAACCTATCAACGTTGGACTTCTCGGGATCGGCACTGTCGGTGGTGGAACTTTTGCGGTACTTCAGCGCAACGCGGAAGAGATTTCCCGCCGCGCCGGTCGCCCGATCCAGATCAGCGTGGTTGCCGACAAGGATACGGAACGGGCGCGGCAGCTGACCGCTGGCCGTTGCCGGCTGACCGATGACGCCTTTGCCGTGGTCAGCGACCCGGATATCGACATCGTTGTCGAGTTGATTGGTGGTTACGGTGTGGCCCGGGAACTGGTGCTGCAAGCGATCGACCATGGCAAGCACGTAGTGACGGCAAACAAGGCTCTGCTGGCCAAGCATGGCAACGAGATTTTCGCGGCTGCCCGGCAATGCGGGGTGATGGTTGCCTTCGAGGCTGCCGTCGCTGGTGGCATCCCGATCATCAAGGCCTTGCGCGAAGGTCTGACGGCCAACCGCATCGAGTGGATTGCCGGCATCATTAATGGCACGACCAACTTCATCCTTTCCGAGATGCGCGACAAGGGGTTGTCGTTCGCAGCGGTGCTTGCCGAGGCGCAGCGTCTCGGTTACGCCGAGGCCGATCCAACCTTCGACGTCGAGGGTGTGGACGCGGCACACAAGCTGTCGATCATGTCGGCCATTGCCTTCGGCAACTCGATGAGCTTCGACCAGGCGTACATCGAGGGGATCAGCCGGCTCGACGCGGCCGACATCAAGTACGCTGAACAACTCGGCTATCGTATCAAGCTGCTCGGCATCACCAAACGCACCGCCGGGGGCGTCGAACTGCGCGTTCACCCGACGCTGATCCCGGCCAAGCGCTTGATTGCCAATGTCGAAGGCGCCATGAACGCGGTGCTGGTCAAGGGCGATGCCGTCGGCGCGACGCTTTACTACGGCAAAGGAGCCGGCGCCGAGCCGACTGCCTCGGCGGTCATCGCCGACCTGGTCGACGTGACGCGCATGCACACCGCCGACCCCGAGCACCGTGTGCCACACCTCGCCTTCCAACCGGATGCAATGGTCGATCTGCCGATTCTGCCGATCTCCGAGGTGGTCAGCAGCTACTATCTCCGTTTGCGGGTCGAAGACCGGCCAGGCGTTCTGGCCGATGTGACACGCATTCTGGCCGACGACGGCATTTCCATCGTCGCCATGATCCAGCGCGAGCCGAGCGAGGGTGAAGAGCAGACCGACATCATCATGCTGACGCACAAGACGCGCGAGCAAAACATCGATACGGCGATTGCCGGCATAGAATCACTGCCCGCGGTCAGAGGGCAGGTCATCCGCCTGCGGCTGGAGGAACTGCTCTAGTCCGGCGGACGACCGTGCAGTGGTGAATCGCTGTCCCATCAACCAGCGCCCGGAGCCGCAGGCAATGAAGCAATTGCCGCACAGCCGGGCTGGCCACGCCCACTCTGGCCAATGCTGAGTCGACTGCTTGTCGGGTTGCTCTGGCTGCTGCATTTCCTGCCGTTAACGGTGCTGGCCCGCTGTGGCAGCGGCTTGGGCAGCGCTTTCTTTCGCCTCGGTCGCCGACGCCGGCACATCGTCCTGGTGAATCTCCGGTTGTGTTTCCCGGAACTCGACGAAGCACAACGTCAGGACATGGCGCGCGCCCATTTCAGGGTGCTGGGCCGCAGCATGCTCGAACGCAGTCTCCTGTGGTGGGCGAGTCGCGCCAGGCTGTCGCGTTTGCTGCGTGTCGAAGGCGAGGAGCGGATGCGGACATTGCTGGCAGCCGGTCGGCCGGTCCTGATGCTGACGCCCCACTTCGTCGGGCTGGATGTCGGCGGTGCCGCGATTGCCATGCGCTTCGACTGCGCGAGCATCTACGCCGTGCAGTCGAACCGCGTCTTCGACCGGCTTCTGCTGCGTGGTCGCCAACGCTTTGGCGACCAGTTGCTGCTCTCGCGCCAGGAATCCGTGCGTGCCAGTGTCAGGGCGATGAAGGCGGGGCGCCCGCTTTACTACCTGCCGGATATGGACTTCGGCCGGCGCGATTCGATTTTCGTCCCCTTCTTCGGCGTCCCGGCGGCGACCGTCCCTGGACTGGCGCGGCTGGCGCGGCTGGCCGGGGCGGTGGTCGTTCCATGCCTGACGCGCATCCTGCCCGGCGGCGCAGGTTATGTGGTGACGGTCGGCGAACCGTGGCAGGACTTTCCGACCGACGACGTCGAGGCCGACACAAGCAGGATGAATGCCTGGATCGAAGCGGCCATCCGCACCATGCCGGAGCAGTATTACTGGGTGCATAGGCGTTTCAAGACCCGACCAGAGGGTGAGCCGCGCCCTTACTGATTAGCTGCGCCGGTCGGCAACTCGGGTCACAGCCGTGCGGCGAGCGAACCGAAGCGGGACCGGGGCGGGTATACTGGGGGCCTTGGTCGGTTTGCCGCAGCCTGTTCGTCAGCCGGCCCGATAAACCGATCCTCTGAGACCTGAACCTTGGCACTGACCCTACTCGGACTGTCCGGCGCGCTTACCCACGATCCCTCGGCGGCGCTCTATATCGACGGCAAGCTCGTCGCCGCAGCGGAGGAGGAGCGCTTCGTGCGCGACAAGCACGCCAAGAACCGCATGCCCTACGAGGCCGCCAAGTTCTGCCTCGATTTTGCCGGCATCAAGCCGGCCGCGGTCGATGCGGTGGCCATTCCGTTTGCTCCGATCAGCCTCTCGGAACCGGCACGCTGGCATTACGCACGGCGTTACTGGTACGCGCCGGAGCGTGCGCTGGATGCGCTGCTGACCGGCAACCGGCGCTTCCACCGCTACCGGAGACGCATCGAGTGGTGCCTGCAGCAGCTTGGCTTCGACCTGAAGAGAACCGAGATCGTGCCGGTCGAGCACCACCTGGCACATGCCGCGAGTGCTTATCATTGCGCGGCTTTCCAGGAGAAGACTGCAATCCTCGGTATCGACGGCAAGGGGGAATACGCCACCACCTTCTTCGGCTACGGCGAGAACGGCAGGATTCACAAGATCAAGGAGTTCTACGATCCGGATTCTCTGGGTGGCCTGTACGGCGCCCTGACCGAGTACCTGGGTTTCGAGATGCTCGACGGCGAGTACAAGGTGATGGGCATGGCGCCCTACGGTGACGCCGACCGCTATGATTTCTCGCGGCTGGCCAGTTTCGAAAACGGCGAACTCAGGATCAATACCGATTACGCCAACGTGATCGGCTTCCGCCGCTACAAGGAGAACGGCAAGGGTTACTATTTCTCGCCGAAGTTGGTCGAGTGGTTGGGACCGCGGCGTTCGGGCGACGTGGCCGATGATCCCTACATCCACTACGCGGCGAGCATGCAACGGCTGTTCGAGGACCTGTCGTTGCGGATGCTCGAGCACTACCTTGGCGACATCCTGCGGGAAACCGGGCACCTCGCCTTTTCCGGGGGGGGGGCACTGAACGTCAAGCTCAACCAGAAGATCATTGCCCGTCCGGATGTGCGCCAGCTCTTCGTCCAGCCGGCATCGGGCGACGCCGGTACGGCGGTCGGTGCTGCGGCCTACGTGTCGGTGCAGCGAGGCGTTGCGGTCGAGAGAATGGAGCATGTCTACCTCGGGCCGGCATACAGCAACGAGGACGTTGCCGCCGCCTGTGCGCGCCACCCTGCACGACCGGCGTGGCAGCGGCTGGACGACGTACCGCGCTGGATCGCCCGTCTGCTGGCGGCAGGAAATCCCGTCGCCTGGTTTCAGGGGCGGATGGAGTTCGGGCCACGCGCGCTTGGCGGGCGCTCCATCCTTGGCTGTCCGAGCGTCGCCGGGGTTGCCGACCGGATCAATGCACAGATCAAGTTTCGCGAGCGCTGGCGCCCTTTCTGCCCGAGCATGCTCGACACCGTCGGGCCGCAGATGCTCGGCAGCACACACCCGGCCCCGTTCATGACCTTCACCTTCGAGGTGGCCGAGGGATGGAAGGAGCGTGTTCCGGAGGTGGTGCACGAAGACGGTACCTCGCGCGCGCAGGTGCTGCAGCGCGAGTTCAATCCACGCTATTACGACCTCATGCTTGAACTCGAAAAGCTGACCGGCAACGGTGTCGTGCTCAACACTTCGCTCAACCGGCGCGGTGAACCGATGATCTGCTCGCCGACCGACGCACTCAACATGTTCTTCGGGTCCGACCTGCAGTATCTGGTGATGGAGGACCTGCTGGTGGTCAAGGAAGGCGCCAGCACAAACACCGATTCGACGTGGGAAAAATGAACAAGATCAGTCTGCTCTACGCGAAAAACATCATCAGCAGAAAAGCGGCACAGCAGGAGTTGTCGTTTCTCCTGCAGGTCGAGAACATTGCTTTCGGCAAGAGTGTCACCATCGTATGGACCGGCGAGGACGGAGTCTGGCATGAGCTGCCGGCGGCCTATCACGGTTCGATCGATAACGCCAGGGAATACTGGTTTGCCCACCGCACCTTTCCTCTGTCCGCTGACCAGTCGCTGCCCGGCAACGTCCAGTTCGCGCTGCGCTATCGGGTGGCGGGTGTCGAGTACTGGGATAACCACCAGGGCGAGAATTTTTCGATTCAGGCCGACTCGGGGGTCCTGCTGGCGCCGGACCGTCCGCTGCTGAGGGTGGAGTGCGCACGTCGCCTGGCCGATCAGCAGCTGCTCCTGCCGGTCGTTGTGGCGGTCAACAGCGGGCTGAAGGCGGGCCGGGTGAGCATCGAGTGGACCACCGACGACTGGAAGACGAGCCGGCAGACGGTTGCCCGTTACCGCCGGAACTACTGGGACAGCGAGTTTGCCAGCAACGCAAGGAATCCAAACCACTACGGCTGCAAGATCTGGGATGCGTTGCTCAAGGTGGGCGATGCCTTTCGCGTGCAGTACCGGATTGCTTGCGAAATCGGGCGGCAGGTACGCTACGATGACAATTCCGGACAAAATCACGTTGTCGCGCGTCGGCCGCTGTCCGTCATGATCCTCAATCTTCATTGTTGCCAGGAAGAGGATCAGGATGACAAGCTGTCGCAGATCGCCCGGGCGATCGATGAGCTCGGGGTCGACATCGTCTGCCTGCAGGAAGTGGCCGAACTATGGAACGATGGCCAGGGCGACTGGCAGACGAATACCGCGAGGATCATCAACCAGCGGCTCAGGTCGCCTTACCATCTGGCGACCGACTGGTCACATCTGGGCTTTGAGCGCTACCGCGAGGGCGTCGCGGTGCTCAGCAGGTACCCGATCGAGAGGCAGCAGGCGAGGTATGTCTCGAGCAACAGCGATCCCTACAGCATTCACTCGCGCAAGGTGGTCATGGCGCGGATTAAGGTCCCCTGTTTTGGTCTGATCAACGTGTTCTCCTCCCATCTCAGCTGGTGGGATGATGGCTTCGCCGAGCAGTTCGACAAACTGCGTCGGTGGGCCACCGAAGAGCACGTCGGCGAAGTGGTGGGCAGCATGCTGTGTGGCGATTTCAACATCAAGGCGGGCTCGCGTGGCTACCAACAGGTGGTCGAGTCGGATGAATACCAGGACCAGTATCTTGCCGTCAACTCGCCGCAGGTCTTTCGCCGGGTCTTCGAGACCAGGGATGCTCGCTGGCAACGTTACCTGGACGACGATGATCGTATCGACTACATATTTCTGCGTCGGGGCAGCGCTTTGTGCGTTACCTCAGGCAGAAGCGTATTCACCGAGCAGGATTACGGAAGAGTGTCCGACCATATTGGCTATCTGATGAGCTTCGAGCCAACATGACTTGCGGGCGCGTTCGCATGGCTTGCCCGACACCTGCCGTGTCGGGTAGGCGTCACCAAAGGATGAGCAGTTCGTTTTGATATGGATAGAGCAGAGAACTATGCCGTACCGGTGCACGGAAACCTCGGCGGATCATTCGTGCGCAGCAACGACTTCAACGAGAAATTCCATCTTCGCTGGGGCAAGATCATTTTCGACGTCGCCTTTGGCGTGCAGGTCAACGTCAAGGTGGTTCTCCGGGTCTATAGTGACAACAGTATTTGCGAAACCTATATTGTCGATACCGATCCCTATGATATCCAGTGGAATCATCACAAGCGGCGTACGCGGGATTTTTACATCCATCCCGTGTCGCGTAGCTTCGGGCAGGCCAATTGTGTCAAGTTCGCCTTCGTGGTGCATCGCGACGAGCGCTCGCTTTCCTCGCAACTCGAGTATATTTTCATGGACTGGTCGCAGTTGCGGGACGAGCGGCCGCAGTACCGGCGAATCACAACGGAATGGGCAACGCCGAACAGCTATCGCACGCATGAGGTCAATGCCGGGCAGTTGCAGAGCGATGTCGATTGGTACAACCATCATTTCGGCTCGCTGCACCTGATTCCCAAGTTCACCAAGGGCCAGCAGCACCATCCCTATCATCCAAAACGCTTCATTCACGATCACATCGACAAGGTGATTCGCAGCAAGCACGAGCACCCCAATCGTTTTTGCACGATCAAGGTGAGCGTCGACTGCATCGACGACCATGACTTCACGCGCCATCTGGTGCATGCCAGTCAACAGGGAGTCTGGGTGCAGTGCATCGTGGACTGGCGCAAGATGACGCTGACCAACAGCGAGAACTATGCCCGCCTGAAACGCGCCGGGATCGAGTTGCTGGGGGTGTTCTGCACACCACATCATCACCTGATCGAGGTCGATCCCGACATGCATACCAAGTTCATCATCTTCAATGATGAGGACTGCATACTCGGCTCCTTCAACATTACGTTTGACCGCTGGTGGGCGAACTGGGAATCGGGGATGAGCTTCCATTCGAAGGGCGTCTGCCGGCTGCTCGACAACGTTTTCCAGAGCGAGCGTGGCGGGGTCAACCAGAAGTACGGCATCGACCCGCTCAGCCCGTTCAACCTGCTCTACACTTACGGCCGGCACGCCTTGCTCGATGGCCGCTATTACCGGCCGCATCAGGCGATTCTCGCCGAGATTCACCGCGCCCGGCATTCGATCAAGTTGACCCTGTTCCTGATCGGCAACCTGCTGGGCGAGCACGGAGACAGTGTCATCGATGCCCTGATCCATGCCAGGAACCGCGGCGTGCACGTGCACATCCTGCTCAATGGCCATCTGGCGCGGCAGGGGCGCGTCGGCATCGAACGTTCGATGGCCGAGGAGCTGAACCGACCGCTGCTGCCGGCAGTACAGGGATTGCGCACGGCGGGCGTCGCGGTCGGTCTGGTGTACGGGCAGACGGATCATCCGGTGCCCTATTCACCGATTCACTCCAAGTACTGCATCATCGACGAGAGGACGGTCATCGAGGGCAGTTTCAACTGGTACAACACCTCGGTGTTCTCGCACGACCTGACCGTTCTGGCGACCAGTCGCGAGGTGGCGAACGCTTATCTGCACGAGTTTGAGCAGATCCAGCGCCTGTTCAGAATCTATTACTGAAAGCCGTGGCTACCCCTTGACAACAGACAATTGACTCCGGGAGCAGCGCCAAGGATACTTCGTCTGCGTGGTTGAAACGCCTTCCCCCAAGTTTCATTTTCTCAACGCAGTGGCTGAAAGACACTCTGTCAGGGAGTCGTTTTGCTGCCAATACGGAGACACCATGCCCTTTTCGATCCTGATTCCAGCTTTTCTCAACACCAACTCACTCTCGAGGAAATCATGCCCAAACTGTTCATCGAAGATCTCGCCCTCGAAGGCAAGCG
>ERZ761603.2514-NODE-2514-length-12493-cov-16.267808_pt1 | contig 12493 bp, 10 predicted proteins | sample MGYA00511879_ERZ761603 | MGnify/ENA primary metagenome ERZ761603 (study PRJEB28899, sample SAMN02850040) | bioreactor sludge metagenome | biome: EBPR Sludge; feature: EBPR Bioreactor; material: flocular biomat | place: Australia: Thorneside Wastwater Treatment... | reverse complement strand
CTCCATGGGTTCCGTGCTCGGTGAGCGCTTCGTGCGTGGCGTCGACACGGCGGTCGCGCAACAGCTGCCGTTTGTCTGCGTGACGGCGTCCGGTGGTGCGCGCATGCAGGAGGGCCTGTTTTCCCTGATGCAAATGGCGAAGACGACTGCCGTTCTGACCCGGCTCTCGGCAGCCCGCTTGCCGTTCCTCTCGATTCTGACCGACCCGACGATGGGCGGGGTGTCGGCCTCGTTCGCTTTCATCGGCGACATCGTCATCGCCGAACCGGGTGCCTTGATCGGTTTTGCCGGCCCGCGCGTCATTGAGCAGACCGTTCGCGAGACGTTGCCGGAGGGTTTCCAGCGTTCCGAGTTTCTGCTCGAAAAGGGGGCGATCGACCTGATCGTCGATCGGCGGCAAATGAAGAACAAGGTGGCCGATCTGCTGGCCTTGTTGCAGAAACGGCCGGCTCGGCAGTGAAGGTAGCGGCGTGATCGCCGCCAACAGCCCGAAGCTGCCGGCTGCCACGGACCATGCCGTGGCGCGCGGGAATCTGCAGGGCTGGCTTGCCCACCTTGAAAGCCTGCACCCGCGGGGACAGGCGGGCATCGAACTTGGTCTGGGGCGCATTCTCCGTGTCAGCGAACTCCTCGAGCAGTCCATCGACTGCCCGCTGATTACGGTCGCTGGCACCAACGGCAAAGGCTCGACCTGCGCTTACCTGGAGGCGATCTATTCCCGATCAGGGTATGCGGTCGGCTGCTATACCTCGCCGCACTTGCTTGCTTACAACGAGCGCGTGCGGGTGGATCGCCAAGCCGTGGACGATGCAACACTGTGCGCAGCGTTTGCCCGCGTTGAACAGGCCAGGATTGCAGCCGGCCAGGTGGCGCTGACCTATTTCGAGTTCGGAACGCTGGCAGCCGTCGAGGTTTTTCGTGCGCGGCGGCTTGATCTGATGATCCTCGAGGTTGGCCTCGGCGGTCGGCTCGATGCAGTCAACGCTTACGCGCCGAGTTGCGCGCTCGTTACCGGCATTGCCCTCGATCACACCGACTGGCTGGGCCCGACGCGAACCCGCATCGGTTTCGAAAAGGCCGGCATTTTTCGTGGCGGCAAGCCGGCGATCTGCGCGGATCCTGATCCGCCATCGTCGTTGATCGAACATGCGCTGGCGATTGGCGCCGACTTGCATCTATTAGGACGTGATTTCGGCTACTTCGCCGAGCCCTTGCAGTGGACCTTCTGGGGACGAGATAAGCTGCGCCGAGGCGGGCTCCCGCATCCGGCGCTGCGTGGCAGCGGACAACTGCGTAACGCCAGTGGAGCGCTGGCCGCAATCGAGTGCTTGCGACCACAGTTGCCGGTCGCCATGCAGGCAGTACGGCGAGGCTTGGTCGAGGTTCAGTTATGCGGGCGTTTTCAGGTGCTGCCGGGGCGTCCGCAGGTGGTCCTTGACGTCGCGCATAATCCGGAAGCCGTCGCTGCGCTGGCCGACAGCCTTGCCGGCATGGGCTTCTCAGCGCGGACCTTTGCCGTTGTCGGCATGCTTGCCGACAAGGATTTGCAGGCGTCCCTGCAGCCATTGGCAGGGAGGATTGATGGCTGGTTGTTTGCCGATCTGGCGACTGCGCGCGGCTCGTCGGCAGCGGCTCTCGCCGAGGTGGTCAGCAGCAGCCGCTTGGGCGGTCGCGTGGAGTGTTTCGCCTCACCGGCGCTTGCCTTCGCGCACGCCGCCAAGGTGGCCGGGGAAAATGATAGAATCGTCGTTTTTGGATCGTTTCATACGGTCGCGGCGGTCATGCAAGGCATTGACAATGACCGCCCCAGAAGTGGTGAAGTACCCTGATTCCGATGACTGAATCCCCAGATCCACAACTGCAGCTCAAGAAGCGGGCCCGTCGGCGCCTCGTCGGCGCGGTCGCTTTCGCAGGACTGGCTGCGGTGGTGCTGCCGATGGTGATGGACGACGAGCCGAAGCAGCAGGCACAGGATATCCAGATCCGCATTCCTGGCCAGGAACAGCCTCCTTTCAGGCCCAAAGACCCGGTCCCGGTCGCCAAACCTTTGCCGATGGCTGAAGTCGCTGCGGCCAGCGGTGGTACGCCATCGGCGGACGCGCCAGCGGCCATCAAGACCTTGCCACCGAAGCCGATCGACAAGGTGCCGGAGAAGAAGGTCGTCAAACCGGCCGAGAAAGCGGTCGTGGTCGGACCGGAAAGAAAAACCGTCAAGTCGGTTGACAAGGTCGCCGAAGCCAAACCGCCGGCGAAGAAGGTCGACAAGACAGTGGAGAAGGCGCCTGAGAAACCACCTATCAGGAAAGCCGAGAGAACGGCTGGCGAGGCAGAGCGGACGGCGGTCAAGCCGGTGGAAAAACCGGTCGAGCAGACAACAAGCGACAGGGGGCCAGAGAAAGCGCTTGAGAAAGCAGCGGAGAAGCCTGCAGAAGAAGCGGCCAAGACGACCGCGGATGAATCAACGCGGGCGGCCGCTGCCAGCGCCGCACCTGCAGCCAGCAAGCCGTCCACAGCCGCGCCGCCCACCCCTAAATCGGGGACAACGCAACATGTGATCCTGATCGGGGCTTTTGCCAACGCCGACAACGTCAAGCAGTTGCAGAGCAAAATTGGTAGCCTGGGAGTCAACACCTATACCGAACTGTTAACTCTGCCCGACGGCACGAAGACACGCGTACGTGCGGGCCCTTTCCCCACACGCGAGGCAGCCGAGAAAGCACTTGAGAAACTGAAGCGCAGCGGGGTCAATGGAGTTGTCGCCAGCCGGCAATGACCGCCTTTGACTATTGCGTCGTCGGCGTCGTCGCAGCTTCTCTGATGCTCGGCATGTGGCGAGGGGTCGTGGGTGAGATTATCGCCCTGGCGGCCTGGGTATTGGCGTTTCTCGCTGCCCGCGCCTGGGGTACGGAGCTTGCTCCCCTGTTGACAGCGTTTGCAGAGCCTGCGCTGCGTCTCGCTGCTGCGTGGGGGGCGGTTTTCTTGGTCGTGCTAGTAGCAATGGCGCTTCTGCGCTTGGCCTTGCGTGGTTTGCTTAAGGCTCTTGGGATGACCTTGACCGATCGTCTCCTGGGGGTCATCTTCGGCGCCGCGCGAGGGATGATCATCGTCCTCGCGCTGGTTATGGTCGGCGGAATGACGGCTCTGCCGAAAGAGAAATGGTGGAACGAGGCGTACCTGGCTGCTCCACTACAGACCGCAGTGCTGGCAAGCAGGCCGTGGTTGCCGGCAGATGTCGCCAAACGGATCAAGTTCGGTTAGGAACAGGCTATGTGCGGGATACTCGGAGTGGTGGCAACAACGCCGGTCAACCAGTTGCTCTACGACGGCCTGATGGTCCTCCAGCATCGCGGCCAAGATGCGGCTGGCATCGTCACCGCGGAAGATGACGCCTTTCACATGCACAAGGGGTCGGGGTTGGTGCGGGACGTCTTTCGGACACGCAATATGCGAGCCCTGCCGGGCAACATGGGCATCGCCCATTGTCGTTACCCGACCGCGGGTTCGGCCTTTGACGCTGCCTTGTCACAACCGTTTTACGTCAATTCACCGTTCGGCATCGTCCTCGGGCACAACGGAAACCTGACCAATACCGAGCAACTGAAGGACGAGATGTTTCGCCAGGATCTGCGGCACATCAACACCAGCTCCGATTCGGAGGTGCTGCTCAACGCACTGGCGCACGAATTGCAGGCAGCCGCCAAAGGCTGTCGTCTCGACCCCGACACCATTTTTGCCGCGGTGGCGGCCGTCCATCGCCGTTGCCGTGGTGCTTATGCGGTGGTGGCGATGATCGCCGGTTACGGCATGCTGGCTTTTCGCGATCCTTTTGGGATTCGACCGTTGGTTTTTGGTTGCAACGAGACGCCAGAGGGTATGGAATACCTCTTTGCTTCGGAGTCGGTGGCGCTCGATACACTGGGTTTTCAGGTGCTGCGCGACGTCGCACCGGGGGAGGCGATCTTTGTCGACCGCGAACAGCGCATGCACCAGCGCCAGTGCGCCGAGGCGCCCGCCTTGTCTCCCTGCATTTTCGAGTTCGTCTATCTGGCGCGACCGGATTCCGTGATCGATGGCGTTTCAGTTTACGAGGCGCGATTGCGTATGGGCGAACATCTGGCCGACAAGTTGATCACCTATGTTCCCGCCAAGGAGATCGATGTCGTCATTCCGATCCCCGATTCGAGTCGTCCTTCCGCGATGCAGCTTGCCGAACGGATTGGCGTTCCCTATCGCGAGGGTTTTGTCAAGAATCGTTATATCGGCCGCACCTTCATCATGCCCGGGCAGGCTACACGCAAGCGTTCGGTTCGGCAGAAGCTGAACACCGTTGCCCAGGAGTTCAAAGGCAAGCGTGTGCTGCTGGTCGACGATTCGATCGTACGCGGTACGACGAGTCGCGAGATCGTCGACATGGCGCGTGCGGCTGGAGCGCTGAAAGTCTATTTCGCTTCCGCGTCGCCTCCGGTGCGCTTTCCGAACGTGTACGGCATCGACATGCCGACCCGCGGGGAACTGATTGCCACCGGTCGCAGCGCCCAGGAGATTGCGCGCGAAATCGGCGCTGACGCTTTGATTTACCAGGATCTGGACGCCTTGAAAGCCTCGATCTACGATTTGAAACCGACGCTGAAGCGTTTCGACACCTCCTGTTTCGACGGCAACTACGTAACCGGAGACGTCACCGAGGAATACCTGAGTCATATCGAGCTGGCGCGTGATGAGGGGATGCACGTACCCGGGAGGGGCGAGCGCCGGAATGCAAAGCAGCTGCAACTTGACCTCCTGTCGGCGGCCTGAACGCGATGCAGGGGGGGCACAAGTATTCTCTGGAAACGCTGGCAGTACGCGAAGGCCAGGAGCGCAGCCAGTTCAACGAACACAGCGAGGCCCTGTATCTCACTTCGAGTTTTGTCTTCCGCAACGCGGCCGAGGCTGCCGCGCGTTTCTCCGGCGAAGAGACCGGCAACGTCTACTCGCGCTTCACCAATCCGACTGTCAGCGTCTTTCAGGAGCGATTAGCGGCGCTAGAGGGTGCCGAAGCGTGTATCGCGACCGCTTCCGGCATGTCGGCCATCCTTTCATTGGTGATGGCCCTCTGCAGCGGTGGAGACCATATCGTGGCTTCGACCGGACTGTTCGGTGCAACGCAGCAACTTCTCGGCAACATCATGCCGCGTTTTGGCGTCCAGACAACGTTCGTTGCGCAGACCCAGCTCGCGGCGTGGGAAGCAGCGATGCGGCCGGAGACCAGGTTGTTCTTTCTCGAAACACCCTCCAATCCGCTGACCGAGATCGCCGATATCTCGGCCTTGGTCGGTCTTGCGCACGCGCGGCGTGTTCTGGTCGCGGTCGACAACTGTTTCTGCACGCCGGTGCTGCAACGGCCACTCGCAATCGGGGCCGATCTGGTCGTGCATTCGGCAACAAAGTTCCTTGACGGACAAGGGCGCGTGCTTGGCGGTGCGGTGGCCGGTCCGCAAGTGCTCATCGAGGAGGTATTCAAGTTTCTGCGCAGCGCCGGGCCGACACTTTCTGCCTTCAACGCCTGGGTCTTGCTGAAAGGACTGGAGACCCTGCAGTTGCGGTTGCAGGCGCAATCGGCCAACGCGCTGCAGCTGGCCTTGTGGCTCGAGCAGCATCCGCGCGTGGCGCGAGTCTACTACCCCGGCTTGCCGTCACATCCACAGCATGACCTCGCGCAGCGGCAACAGAAAAGTGGCGGGGCGATTGTTTCCTTCACCGTCAAGGGAGCGCGCGCGGAGGCCTGGAAAGTGGTCGACAGTTGCCGTCTGTTGTCGATTACTGCCAATCTGGGCGATACGAAAACGACGCTGACGCATCCGGCTTCGACGACGCATGGCCGGCTCACGGCCGAGCAGCGCGCGGCTGCCGGCATTGGCGAAGACCTCCTGCGTATTGCCGTCGGCCTCGAGGCGGTTGCCGATCTGCAGGAGGACCTCGATCGCGGTCTCTCGGCGATCTAACCCGAACGTTCGCCGGGGTCCTGACGCTTGCGGCGCGCCAAGTCTTCACGCTCGCCGGCAGCCTGGATCAGAGCATCCTTGACGGCCTGCGGCATCATGAAATAGGTCATCAAACTCGAACAGATGCAGATCAGCCAGAAAAGCAGGAAGCCGGTCGAATAGGTCGCCATCGGTGACCACTCGACGAGCTCTCCAAACAGATAGAGCTGACGCGGGTCGATCATCGTAAAGAAGAGTGTCTCGGCGATGCCGGCAGCGATGAAGGCGGGCCACATGACCCAGATGACGTGCCTCATGCCTGAAACAGCCAGGGGACTTCGCTCTTGCGGCGCGCTTCGTAGGCCCTGATCTTGTCGGTGTGCTGCAGGGTGAGACCAATGTCGTCGAGCCCGTTCAACAGCCGGTGCTTGCGCTCGCGGTCGACCGTGAACGGAAGCACTGCGCCGGCCGGTGTGGTCACCGTCTGACTGGCGAGGTCCACCTGCAGGCGATAGCCTTCGTGTTCAATTGTCTCGCGGAACAGCTGATCAACGACGCTGGCAGCGAGGACGATCGGCAGGATGCCGTTCTTGAAGCAATTATTGAAGAAGATGTCGGCAAAGCTCGGCGCGATGATGGCGCGGAAACCGAAGTCCTCGAGCGCCCACGGCGCGTGTTCGCGGCTCGAGCCACAGCCGAAGTTCTCGCGCGTCAGTAGAATCGAGGCGCCCCGATAGCGCGGCCGATTAAGCACAAATTCCGGGTTGAGCGGGCGGCCCGAACAATCACGGTCCGGCTCGCCGCGATCCAGGTAGCGCCATTCGTCGAAGGCGTTCGGTCCAAAACCAGAGCGCTTGATCGACTTCAGAAACTGCTTCGGAATGATGGCGTCGGTGTCGATGTTGGCCCGGTCGAGCGGTGCAACCAGACCCTCCAGGGTAGTGAATGCTTTCATGGTTTTCCAGGGTTCCCGCCGTTGACTTCAGAACTCAGATGCCGGATGTCGACGAAGTGTCCGAAAACGGCGGCCGCTGCCGCCATCGCCGGCGAGACCAGGTGCGTGCGTCCCCCCTGGCCCTGACGTCCTTCAAAGTTGCGGTTGGAAGTCGATGCGCAGCGCTCGCCCGGTTCGAGGCGGTCGGCATTCATCGCCAGGCACATCGAACACCCGGGCTCACGCCACTCGAAGCCAGCTTGGCGAAAGTCCTGGTCGAGCCCTTCAGCTTCCGCCTGTGACTTCACCAAGCCCGAGCCCGGTACAACCATGGCGACCTTGACGTTGGCAGCGACGCGTCGACCGTGGGCGACTGCCCAGCGCGCGACGGCAGCCGCTTCACGCAAATCCTCGATCCGCGAATTGGTGCAGGAACCGATGAACGCCTTGTCGATGACAATCTCCGAGATCGGCGTTCCCGCATTAAGACCCATGTAAGCGAGCGCCCGTTCCCAGTCTGCTTTCTTGACCGGAGTCGGTGCGTCAAGAGGGTTCGGTACCCGGTCGTCGATTGAGAGGACCATTTCCGGCGACGTTCCCCAGGTGACCTGCGGCTTGATCAACGCCGCGTCGAACTCGAGCACGGCGTCGAACAGGGCCCCTGCGTCGGAATGCAGGGTCCGCCAGTAGTCCGCCGCCTGCTCCCAGGCGGCGCCACTGGGCGCTTGCGGGCGGCCCTTGACGTAGGCGATCGTTTTTTCATCGGCAGCCACCATTCCGGCGCGCGCACCGGCCTCGATCGCCATGTTGCACAAAGTCATCCGACCTTCCATCGACAGCGCACGAATCGCGTCACCAGCGAACTCGATCGCATAGCCGGTGCCGCCGGCGGTGCCGATCCTGCCGATGATCGTCAGCGCGATGTCCTTCGCCGTCGCGCGATCAGGCAGGGTGCCGTTCACCCTGATCAGCATGGTTTTCGATTTCTGCTGCCAAAGGCATTGCGTAGCCAGCACCTGCTCTACTTCCGAAGTGCCGATGCCGAAGGCAAGGGCGGCAAAAGCCCCGTGCGTGCTGGTGTGCGAATCACCACAGACCACTGTGGCTCCCGGCAGCGTGAAGCCCTGCTCGGGGCCGATGACGTGCACGATGCCCTGGCGGCTGTCGTCCATGCGGAACTGGTTGAGACCGAACTCGACGCAATTGGCGTCCAGGGTTTCCACCTGCGTCCGCGAGACGGGATCGGCGACGCCGGCCGCGCGGTCGGAAGTCGGCACGTTGTGATCGGGCGTGGCGAGGACCGTCTTCGCCTGCCAAGGTTTGCGCCCTGCCAGCTTGAGGCCTTCAAAGGCCTGCGGGCTGGTGACCTCATGTACAAGATGACGATCGATGTAGATCAGCGCCGTGCCGTTGGCGTCCTGATGGACGACATGCGCGTCCCAGAGTTTGTCGTAAAGCGTGCGCGCCATGATCACTCTCGCGTTGCGGAAACCCCGTAGACTATCTTATTTCTATCTTATTTCGCGACCTTGCCAGCAACGTTCAAGCCTTGCCTGCGAGGCGGATCAAGGCGTATTCCATGCTGTCAGAAAGCGCACGCCAACTGGCGTCGATGATGTTTGCATTGGCACCCACTGTCGTCCACGCTTCGGCGCCGCTCTGGAAATCGATTAGAACCCGGGTGTTGGCCGCAGTTCCGGCAGTCCCACCGAGGATCCGCACCTTGTAGTCAGAGAGCCAGACCGTGCGCAGTTCAGGATAGTCGCCGACCAGGGCCTCCTGCAGCGCACTGGCCAGCGCGTTCACCGGACCATTGCCTTCCGCCGCTGTAAACTTGACCGTCTCGCCGACCTTGACCTTGACCGTCGCCTCAGCAACGAGACCGCGACCATGGCGCCTCTCGGTGATGACGAAATAGTCGAGCAACTCGAAGGGACGGCAATAGTCGTGGCGCAGGCGATGAAACATCAGTTCGACGCTTGCCTCGGCTGCCTCGAAGGTAAAGCCCTCGTGCTCGAGATGCTTGATTTGAGACAGCACATGTTGCGCCGCTTCGTGGTCGAGGTCGAGCCCCATTCGGCGTGCCTGGAGAACGATGTTGCCGCGTCCCGAGAGTTCCGATGTCACCGAACGCATCAGGTTGCCGACGCGCTCGGGATCGATATGCTGGTAAGTATCCGCTGACTTGAGGATGGCCGCAACGTGAATGCCACCCTTGTGCGCAAACGCTGAATGACCGGTATAGGGCTGGTGGTCGTTGTGTTTCAGGTTCGCGACTTCGGCGACGTAGCGCGAGAGGGTCGTCAGCTGGCGCAGGCTGTCGTCCGGCAGCACCGGATACCCCATTTTTAGCTGCAGGTTGGGCAGGATGGTAATCAGATCGGCATTGCCGACGCGCTCACCATAGCCGTTGATCGTTCCCTGGACCATCGTCGCGCCGGCACGGACTGCAGCCAATGAATTGGCGACCCCGCAACCCGTGTCGTTATGGCAATGAACGCCGATCTTCGCTGCCGGCAGGCGTGCCGCCACCTCGCGGGTGATCGACTCCATCTCCCACGGCAGCTTGCCACCGTTGGTTTCGCAGAGCACCAGCCAGTCGGCACCGGCGTCGGCAGCGGCGCGCAGAGTGGCCAGCGCGTAGTCGGGGTTAACCAGAAAGCCATCGTAGAAATGTTCGGCGTCGAACACGACCTCCTTACCCTGCCTCTTCATCCAGGCGATGCTGTCGCCGATCATCGACAGATTTTCCGCCAAGGTGGTCGACAGGACCTGTGTCACATGGTAGTCCCACGACTTGCCGACCAGTGTCACGACTGGCGTGCCCGCCACCACCAATGCACGCAGATTCGCATCTGCATCGCAGGTTCCGTTGGCATTGCGCGTCCTCCCGAAGGCGGCGAGCCGTGTCGGCAGTTTCATACGCAAGGCGCGGGCGAAGAAGTCGGCATCCTTGGGGTTGGAGCCCGGCCAGCCGCATTCGATGTAATGCATGCCGAAAGCCGCCAGGCGCTGCGCAATGGTCAGCTTGTCTTCAACCGAAAGCGAAATGTCTTCGCGCTGCGAACCGTCGCGCAGCGTCGTGTCGTAAAGAAGGATCGGAGTCATGGCTAGGTGGCAAGGTCAGAGAAGAGAGCTGGCACGCTCGACGGAACGCCGCCGCAGATGACAAGATTGCTCCGGCTTGCCAGCAGCGAGGACGGTCGGGCGGCGACAGGGAGACGGTCAGGAGGGCAACGTCCGGCGGGCGCCGGCGGGAGTATCCCTGTCCCGCTGAGTGCTGTCAACGGGGCAGCGAACGGCGAACTACGGAGGTCCCGACAGCGACTCCGGTTTCAGCACGCGGGCGAAGAGGAAACCCCAGGCTGGTCTGGTCTTGAAATAGCGTGCAACGGCCGCGAAATCGATTGCGAAGACGTCCATTCCCGCGCGTTGGCTGCCTCTGGCACGGGAAGGCGGTGTCGTCACCATCAACGTCATGGGCACGCAGCCTAGCCTTGCGCAAGTCGTTCGCGATCGGACCCCGACGATGTCCCGCCGGCAAAGGGACCATCAGCCCTCCTGGCAGTCGATCGAAAACTAACCGATCTCGCGCTCAATTCTCGAGTCTTGTATAAGCTTCATCCGATTGCCTCGAGGGTCGCCCCACTCACCATCCGGGTTCGGTAAGATGCGGCGCTATGAAACAGGCTGCGCTGCCCTACCACTACGACCGACGGCGCCCATCAGGATTGAAGTGGTCGAACTGGTACTTCACCGTCCTCAAGCTGGCCGTGGGCTTATTGCTGATCCTCCTGCTCGCCTTGCTCTGGCTTTTGCGCCGCAGCGAAATCGATGAACAGCATGCAACGCTGATTGCCGACGTCCTCTGGCTCGAACAGACACTGCGCTTTCATATCGAGGGCAACTCCGAACAATTACAGCAGCTTGCTCTCGATCTGACACGGACCAGGAAACAGAGCGACGCCTTCGCCGTGCGTGCGCGACACATTCTCAAGAACAACCCCGAGCTGCGGCAGATCCTGTGGCTCGACGGCTCGGCAAGGGTGCTCCGTGGCATGCCGACGCAAACGCTGCCGCGTCCCGATAGTGAAGCTTTTGGTGAAAATCCGGTGAGCCGCTCAATCGAGCTCGCGCGTCTCGGCAAGCCAATCTACAGTGATGCTTTTCGCACGGTCGAAGCGGCGCAGTTCGAGGTCTATGTGCCGATCTTCGATGAAGGCCGCTATCGAGGTACGCTGCTCGCCGTCTACTCGCTCAATGGCTTGCTTCAGCACCAGGTCCCGTGGTGGTTTACAGAGAAATATCAGGTGAAGATCTTCGATGGTAACGGCCTGCTACTGGCGAGCAAGTCGCGCATCGACGCCTCACCGACGACACTGAGCCACCCGGTCGCTCTCGATCCTCCCGGCTACGGCATCGTGCTCCAGGTCACGGCCTACCGCGCAGCGGGCAACCTCGCGCAAACGCTGATCGCAGCCCTGATCATCCTGCTTGCCGGCGCCGTCTTCTGGAGCCTGTGGGCGGTGCGTGGCCTGATTCAAAGACGCTTGTCAGCAGAGCAGGCCTTGCGCTCGGAATATGCGTTTCGCAAGGCAATGGAGGACTCGCTGACCGTCGGCATGCGGGCACGCGACCTCACCGGGCGCGTCACCTACGTCAACCCCGCCTTCCTGCGGATGGTCGGCTTCAGCGCCGAGGAACTGATCGGCCGTGAACCGCCGATGCCCTACTGGGCGCCCGAGGAGATGGAACGGACCTTGCTGCTGCACAACTCGGTCCTCGCCGGCGAGGTGCCACACGAAGGATTCGAGATTCGCCTCATGCGCAAGGACGGCAGCCGCTTCGAGGCGCTGATCTACGAAGCACCGCTGATCGACGCTGACGGTCAGCAGACCGGCTGGATGGGTTCGATCATCGACGTCACCGCGCGCAAACATGCGGAAGAACTCGCCCGGCAGCAGCAGGAGAAACTGCAGATCACGGCGCGCCTGGTGACGATGGGCGAGATGGCATCGACCCTCGCGCACGAGCTCAACCAGCCGCTGGCGGCCATTACCAGTTACAACACTGGCTGCCTGAACAAGCTCGAATCCGGTGAGTTCACTCCAGCGCAAATCAAGGAAGCACTCGGCAAGCTGGCCGTTCAGGCACAACGCGCCGGACACATCATTCGCCGCGTGCACGATTTCGTTCGCAAGAGCGAACCTAAACTTGCCCGCTGCGACCTCGCCGAAGTCATCGATGACAGTATCGGATTCATCGAAGGCGTCGCCAAGAGCCGGCGGGTTCGCATTCGCCGCGAGATCCCCGGATTGCGCCCGGAAGTGATGGCCGATCCGGTCATGCTCGAGCAAGTGATGCTCAACCTGATGCGCAACGGCATCGAGGCGATGAGTGAGACACCGGCTGAGCAGCGACAGCTGACGATCCAGCTCAGTCCGCTCGAAAATCAGATGGCGATCCGGGTCATCGATCATGGCCCCGGAATCCCGGACGAGGTCGCGGAGAAGCTGTTTACCCCATTGTTCTCGACCAAGGCAGACGGCATGGGGATGGGCCTCAACATCTGCCGTTCGATCATCGAGTTTCATCA
>ERZ761603.2509-NODE-2509-length-12507-cov-6.900498_pt1 | contig 12507 bp, 10 predicted proteins | sample MGYA00511879_ERZ761603 | MGnify/ENA primary metagenome ERZ761603 (study PRJEB28899, sample SAMN02850040) | bioreactor sludge metagenome | biome: EBPR Sludge; feature: EBPR Bioreactor; material: flocular biomat | place: Australia: Thorneside Wastwater Treatment... | reverse complement strand
CCCGGCGGCGAAGGGACTCGCCGCCCTACCGGAACTCAATCCCTGTCGCCGTCGCCGTCGCGATCAAATCCCGATAACGTGAAAGACAAAGGCTGGACCTCGTTCACTCGGCGCTGAAGGCGCCGTACACGTCAGCCCGGTACGTAGTGCCGGGTTGTGATGAAAGAGAGCAAGAGACGGGGAGCCCGAACGGACGCCCCGTCACCACCGGGCTCACACCGTTTTCCATCTCCATCTCCATCACCCCAGGACTTCGTCCCGGGCTATCTTGTAGCGCACCTTCAGGGCGCTGAAACTTATTTCACGATCCCTACGCATTCCCTCTGCGCCCATCGCCACTTTGCGCCTTCGCGTTGAAATCGCCTTCGCCGTCGCGATCGACCTCGACGAAGTTAACGACAAGGTTAACGACGATGTCCGCGACATGAATGTTGGATGTTGCGACCTGGCTGTTGAATGTTGGTAACCGCTCCCTTATCCGCCCGAGCCCTGCCAGTTCTTGAGGAATTCGTCGGCTTCGGCGATGGAGGCTTCCATCTCCTTGATGAGCACGGAAACGTCGTCCTGAATCTTGACCACTTCGCCCTCGATGCTGGCGATGGCTGCGGTGTTGAGGTTGTGCTTGAGATACAGGACCTGGTCGCGAAACGCCGCCAGCACCGGATCCATCTTCTCCGCCGCCGACTTCATCGCATCGATCATATCCTCGTAACGTCCGCGCGATTCCCGCAACTTGGCTTCGCTGTCGCGCCGGAACGTCGGATTGTTGATCACCTTGATCTCCTGTTCCCACTCCTTGAACAACGCCTTGCTGACCGACTCGATGCTGGCGATGCGCCCGCGCACTTCCTCGGCCCGCGCCTCCGAACTTTCATAGGCCTTATTCAGCTTGTTGTAGGTCTTCTCTAGATCGCCGGCCTTGATCTCCACCACCTCGGAAAACAGCTCCAGCGTCGTCTTGAACTCCTCCTTGGCCTCGCTCTGCGACTCGCGCGCGTCCTCCACCCGCGACTTCATGATGTCGCGTTTGTGCACGCCGACCTTTTCCATCGAGCTGTAATACATGCTCTGGCAAGCGCTCATCGTCGCCACCAACCCGGCTCCCAACACCAACCGAATCCATTGCTTGTTCATGTTGCTCTCCTTTTCCAACGATTGGAATGTGTGTCCGCCCCGTTTTCCAGTGACTGGAACCTCACCCGTAATGATCGGAAATCCACTTCTGGTATTCGCCACTGCGCACACGCTCGACCCAGGGCGTGTTCTCCAGATACCAGTGAATCGTCTTGCGGATACCCGAGGCGAACGATTCCGCCGGCTTCCACCCCAGCTCACGCTCGATCTTCGTGCAATCGATCGCGTAGCGGCGATCGTGACCCGGCCGATCCTTGACGTAGGTGATCAGGCTCCGCCGCGCCACGCCTGGCTTCAGTTCGCCGACCACCTCGTCGAGGATGTCGCAGATCGCGTGCACGACATCGATGTTCGTCATCTCGTTGCGCCCGCCGACGTTGTAAGTCTGGCCCTTGACGCCGCGGTTCATGATCTCCCAGATCGCCACGCAATGATCCCGCACGTACAGCCAGTCGCGTACGTTGAGCCCGTCGCCGTAAACCGGCAGCGCCTTGCCGTCGCGCGCGTTGAGGATCATCAGCGAGATCAGCTTTTCCGGAAACTGGTACGGGCCGTAGTTGTTCGAACAGTTCGACATGGTCACCGGCAGTTTGTACGTCTCGTGGTATGCGCGCACGAGATGGTCGGACGAGGCCTTGGACGCCGAGTACGGACTGTTGGGCGCATACGGCGTCTCCTCGACGAAATACCCGGTCGCGCCGAGGCTGCCGAACACCTCGTCGGTGCTGACATGATGGAACAGTTTGATGCGGTCCATGCGCTCGCGGGCGAGTTGCAGCAGGGTGTAGGTGCCGACGATGTTGGTCTGGATGAAATCGTCGGGACGCACGATCGAACGGTCCACGTGCGACTCGGCGGCAAAGTGGGCGATCGCGTCCACCTCGTACCGGTCCAGCGTGTCGGCCATCGCCGCGCGGTCGCAGATATCCCCCTTCACCAGGATGTAGCGGCCGGCGAATGGATCCTCCAGGTCGGCCAGGCTCTCCGGATTGCCGGCGTAGGTCAGTTTGTCGACATTGATGATGCGGCCCTTGAAATCCGTCTCGGTCAACAGGTAACGAATGAAATTCGCCCCGATGAATCCGCAACCGCCGGTGACCATGATGTTCTTCATGCGATGTTTCCTCTATCACAGCACCGTAATGAAGCCCCGCCTTGATTGGCAATCCCGTTCTTTGCCAAACCGGCGTCATGACGTATCATGACGCCATGCACATCCGATTGGAATATGTGGCCATGCTGAAGGTGGACGGACCGCGCAGCGGTTCGCGCCTGGAGCTTTCCGATGACGCGACGGTGGGCCGCCTGCTCGACGTATTACGCATCCCGCCCGCCCATCAGCGGGTCATCGTGCCGTTCGTGAACGACCGCAAAGCGCGGCCGGATGATGCCTTGCGCGACGGCGACCACGTGTACCTGGCCATGCCGGTGGGCGGCGGTTGACCCGCCGCGCCCCCGGACAACCGCGGCCTATTTCTCGAAGTACGTGTACCCGCGCAGGCCGGTCTCGTAGGCCGCCATGATCTCGCGGCGTTCTTCGGGGGTGATGCGCCCGTTGCGCACCGCCTGCTCGGCCGTCTGCCGCATCTGGTGGATCATGTCGTTCGGGTCGTATTCGACATAGGACAACACATCGGCCACGGTGTCGCCGGAAATTTCCCGCACATATTCCGTCTGGCCGTTCTCCCCGATGCGCACGCTGACCACGTTGGTGTCGCCCAGCAGGTTATGCAGGTCGCCCAACGTCTCCTGATACGCGCCGACCAGGAAGACCCCGAGGATGTAATCGCGCCCGTTCATTTCGTGCAGCGGCAGGGTGCGGCGCACATCGTGGAGGTCGATGAACCGGTCGATCTTGCCGTCGCAGTCGCAAGTGATGTCGGCCAGCACCGCCTTGCGGGTCGGCATTTCGGCGAGACGGTGGATCGGCACGATCGGGAACAACTGCTCGATGGCCCACGAGTCCGGCAGCGATTGGAACACGCTGAAGTTGCCGAAATACACGTCGGCCAGCACCGTTTCCAGATCCTGCAACTCGTCCGGCACGTATTTGCGTTCGCGGATTTCCTCGGCGATCTTCATGATGATCTGCCAGAAGATCTTCTCGGCCAGCGCGCGGTCGCGCAGCGTCACCGATCCCTGGTTGAACAGCGAACGGATTTCGTCGCGATGGAACACCGCGTCGTGATAGCACTCCTGGGCGTTTTTGCCGTTGAGCGACTTCAGCACTTCGTCGAGCCGCTTTAGGTTCTCGTCGGCTTCGGCCGGAATGGTCAGCACCTCATCCTCGCCGATGTTCATGCGGCTGACATCGAAGATGTCGAACAGCAGCACCGAATGGTGGGCCACGGTGGCGCGACCGGACTCGCTGACGATGTCGGGATGCGGCACGCCGGCCTGGTCGGCGATCTGCTGGATGGTCTCGACGATGTCGGCCGCATATTCGTCGATCTTGTAGTTCGCGCTGCTGGCGAAATTCGAGTGCGAGCCGTCGTAGTCCACGGCCAACCCGCCGCCGACATTCATCAGGCCCATGCGCGCGCCTTCCTTCACCAGGTTCACGTACATGCGCACCGCTTCGACCGCGCCCTGCCGCACGTTGCGGATGTTCGGTATCTGCGAACCGAGATGGTAGTGCAGCATTTCCAGGCAATCGAGGGCTTCGTGTTTGCGCAGGTAATCGACGAGGTCGATGATCTGCGACGCGTTCAAGCCGAACTGGCTGCGGTCGCCGCCCGACTCGTTCCAATGCCCGCCGCCCTTGGCCGCCAGCTTGGCACGCACGCCGATGCGCGGCTTCACGCCCAACCGCTTGGCCCGGTCCAGGATCATCGGCAACTCGCTGAACATCTCGATGACCATCACCGTCTGCATGCCCATCTTGAGCGCATACAAGGCGAGGTCGATGAATTCCTCGTCCTTGTAACCGTTGCAGACGATCAACGCCTCGGGATTGTTGCAGTAGGCCAGCGCGGTGATCAGCTCGGCCTTGCTGCCGGCCTCGAGGCCGTGGTTGAACGGACGGCCGAACGCCACCACATCCTCGATCACCTGCTGCTGCTGGTTGACCTTGATCGGATAGACGCCGCGGAAACGGCCCTTGTAACCGACCTCGCCGATGGCCTTGCGGAAGCTGTTGTTGATCGCGGCGATGCGCGCCGCCAGGATGTCGCCGAAACGGAGCAGGACCGGCATGCCGATGCCGCGGGCGTTGAGGCCCTCGACAATCTCCATCATGCTGACCACGTCGGTACTGCCCGCGCCATGCGGCCGCACGACCAGATCCCCCTTCTCCGACACATCAAAATAGCCGGAGCCCCAGTTGCGGATACCATACAGTTCCGCCGTGTTTTCCGCCGTCCAACGCGAGAGCGCTTGTGGTTTCATTCCTGTCGTTTCTTCCTCCCCGCAGCGCCCGGATTTCAACCGCGAAACCCGGACCCGTTCGGTATGGTCGCGCAGCATAGTTTACCGCTGCGCCAGTACAATAAAAAATATGTGCCGGAAGAGGAAAAATGTTACCGGGACGCCGGACGGGTCATTTCCGCCCGGTCATCGGCACGAACCGCACCGGCATCACCGACCGCCGGGTCACCTCGCCGTCGGCGCTTTTCCGGACCTCGATCAATTCCTGTACGTCGTGGACGGGGCCGACCGGGATCACCATCACCCCGCCGGGTTTGAGCTGCTCGATCAGCGGCGGCGGGATGTGCTCGGCCCCGCAGGTGACGAGAATGCCGTCGAACGGCGCCCGCCCCGGCCAACCCGCATAACCGTCCCCCACCCGCACCGTGACGTTGGAATACCCCATGCGCTCCAGGCGCACGGCCGCCTGTTCCCCCAGCTCGGGCACGATTTCGATGGTGTACACCTCGGCGACCAGCTTGCCCAGCACCGCCGCCTGGTAGCCGCTGCCGGTGCCGACTTCCAGCACCACATGCTCCGGTCGCGGCTGGAGCAACTCGGTCATCGCCGCCACGATGTACGGCTGGGAAATGGTCTGGCCCTGCCCGATCGGCAACGGCCGGTCGTCGTAGGCCATGCCGTGGAATTCCGATGGAACGAAATGATGGCGGGGCACATCGGCCATCGCCCGCAACACCGCCTCGTTGGTCACGCCGCGGCCGCGGATGTCCCGCTCCACCATCGCCTGACGCGCGTTGGCCATCATCGCCTCATGCCACTCGCTCATGCCCGACGAGAGGGACGCGGCCAGGGCCAGTCCGGCAAAAAGCCCGCGCCTCGCCCGCCTCGCACGTTGGGTTGTCGCTCGTTTCATGCCCCGTCTCCCATTTCGCCAACAGAGTCATTGCCATCATTCCACCTGTTCGTTATGGTACACCCGATCATGGTGATAACAAGAGAGGAACGTTATGATTGAACAAGGCGCCACCTACGTTGTGATGGGTCTGCTGGACCCCGATTCCATTGCTTATTCCGTCGGCCGCGACATCATGAAACTCGGCGGAAACGTGATTTTCACGGCGCAGAACGAGCGCCTGAAATCGATCTTCTTCGACCGCAGCAAAAAACTGCCCGATACGGAAAAATCGGGCATCCGCATCGAGTATTGCGACGTGACCAAGGAAGAGGAAGTGCGCGACCTGTTCGCGAAGATCGGTCCGGTCGCCGGCGTTGTACACTCCATCGGCTACGCCAACCCGAAAACCGCCCTTGGCCAGGAATTCCACACCGACGCCATCGAGGATCTCAAAACCTCGTTCCACATCAGTTGCGTGTCGCTGGCCACCGTGACCCGCCACGCCTTCCCGTACATGAAGAGCGGCGGCTCGGTGGTGACTCTTTCCTTCCAGGCCTCGAAGGCGTTCGCCTACTACAACTGGATGGGCGTGAACAAGGCGGCCCTCGAAGCCCTGGTGCGCGGCCTGGCCCGCCGCCACGGCAAGGACCTCATCCGCATCAACGCGGTCTCGGCCGGCCCGCTGACCACCAAGGCCGCCAGCTCCATCCCCGGCTTCGATGAGTTGTCCCAGACCTGGAACAAGCAAAGCCCGCTGCCGTGGGACACCGTCAACGACAAGGACGAAGTCGCCCACGCCGTGCTGTTCCTGCTTGGGCCTTACTCGAAGAAAATCACCGGCCAGGTGATCTGCGTCGATGGCGGCGCCTCGTCCATCGGCGGCGAATTGCTGCCGTTTGAGCGGCGCGACAGCGACCCGTCGGCCTGACCGCACCCCTGTTTACATCCAGCAGGGCGGGAACGGTTGAGTCCGCGAAACCTTCCCGCCGAAGGTCCGAATCGCATTCGCATTCATCATCGCGGCGGCGAAGGGACTCGCCGCCCTACCCGCCGATGGCAATGGACAATGGGCAATTTACAACTACCAATGTTCATTCTGAACGTAATATCCAGTCCTCATCGCTGTCGCCGTCGCTTTCGCTATCGAAAACCGGAACCCGATCCTCCGGCTAGTTGATCACCCCTTTGCCTTGATATCATCACCTCGGTCGACCCCAACAAGGCCCCCCCGGTGGAGCGCGGAGTCCCTTCCGCTCCGAGAGAATGAATCGACATCAATCCGTTTTCAACCAACCCGCCGACGGCAATGGGCAATTCACAATTATCAATGTTCATTCCGGACGTAATATCCAGTCCTCATCGCTGTCGCCGTCGCTTTCGCTATCGAAAACCAGAGCCCGATCCTCCGGCTAGTTGATCACCCCTTTGCGTTGATATCATCACCTCGATCGCCCCCCAACAAGGACCCCCCGGTGGGGCGCGGAGTCCCTTCCGCGCCGAGAGAATGAATCGACATCAATCCGTTTTCAACCAACCCGCCGGAGGTCCGAATCGCATTCGCATTCATCATCGCGGCGGCGAAGGGACTCGCCGCCCTACCCCCCGGCGGCAATGGACCATTCACAACGAACTGGTTGGATTGGAAGTTCGGAATCCATATCGATATCCGGACCGGGGCCGGATGCAGAAGACGCGGGTCGGTTTATGATCCCGGCAGCGTCACCCGCATGGTGTATTGGATGACCACCTCGCTGCGCGGCTCGAGCAAGGGCTGGAATACCAGCCGGCGGTCGGTGCGTTCGTGGGCGTGACTGGAGCGCAACAAGGTCCAGGCGAGATTGATCGGCGGTTGTTCGTCGATGATGAGTCGCAAGGATTGGTCCAACGTGTTTTCGACCCGCAATTCCATCGTCTGCTCCACGCCCTGGCCCGGCACTGTGCGCCGCCCGCGATCGATGCGGCGGACGGTGACCCCCTCGAGCTTGCCCATGTCCATCCGGATATCACCCTGCGCCGGCGTATGCTTGAACCACGCGCGCTGATGCAGCACCGAACGCTGGCTGCCAAGATAAATCAACGCCGAACCGGGCGGCACCGCGCGCCCCCCGCCGTAATCCGCCGCGTTGTTGAATTGAATCAACTGCGACGGATGGGCAAACACGCCCCGGGCGTCGGTGGGTATCTCTTCCGCCCGCACCAGGAATATGCGGTCGACCGGCTTGCGCCGCGCCGCGACATGGCTTAAATGCAACCCGTCCGCCGCCGGCACGTCGATGCGACCCGGCAGGGCATACACATGCGGCGTGCCTTTCTCGGGCGGCTGGTACAGCCACAAATCGGATAACGGACTGTCCTCATCCAGCACCAGGAATCCCGGCGGCTTGACCGGCGTCGTCCGCCCCAGCCGATCTTCACCGACGATCGAAACCAACGCGTTGCTGAACGAACGCGCCGTGTGGTTGACCAGCTCGATCCAGCCATCGACATCCACCGACATGACGTTGGTGACATTGCCCAATTCGCCACGCAACAGGACATCGTAACCGGCCTTCCACGTGATGCCCGTCATGGCGTACACGAGATCGAATGTTCGCTCGCCTCCCGCCGCGACCCGCAATTGGATCTCCACCTCGCCCGGGCGCCCCGGCTCGCGGTCCGTCCGCGTCAACTGCACCGATTCGCCCTTCACGGTCGCCGAGAGACCGGACCGCCGGTCCGCCCCGCCGGTCCGCCACCAGTTTTCCAGCCGCGCGTCGCCACGGCGATCCATCAACCGCAAACTGGAAAGGTCCGCCTCCAACGGAATGCCCGGCACACGAACGATGTGGGAGGTCGGCGACAGCGTGACTCGATAGGACTCCCGCACGGTGACGCCGTCATCGCGCACGGCCAGCATGATGGACCCGACCGCCTGGGCCTCGATGACCGGCGCGGCCGACGTCGCGGCGACCAAGCCCGCGGTCAGCAGCACCACCGCCACACAAGCGGCCGGATGGCGGGCCGGCTTCATTACCACGTATAACGCACGGTGTAATTGATCGAGCGGCGGCCGCCCGGCTTCAAGGCCACCAGGAATTCGATCCGCTGCGGACCGGGCGACGTGTAATCCGCATCCGCCCGCACGATCTGGTACTCCGGCCAGCGGTAGAGGTGTTCAACCACCCGGATCTCCACATCCTGTTCGGACGTATTGGCCAGTCGAACCTGGAAACTCTCCTCGTACACATGGTGGGGTTTGACCTCGACGTACCCGGTGCGCTCGCGCTCGCCGCTCAACCCGCGGGCCGGCCCGACCCGCACATAACCCTTTCCGCCAACCGGAATGGCCCCAAGCTGTTCCTCCCCCAGCAGGTCCACCGTCCCATCCGCCCGCAACGTATACAGGCGGCACACGCCGGGCGGAAGATTCATGCCCAGGCCGAATCGCTCCTCGTTCTGGAACTCGACATGCGTCTGCACCGAGGAGTGGTATTCGGTGCCGAAATTCCAGTCGGTTTTGCGGTTGCGCTGGAAACGGTCGAACCGCACGCCGTCATAGACATAGAAACGCTGGATGGGCAGGGTCGAGGACTGGGCCAGTTGGACGAAGGTCGAACGGTCCGAGGCCAGGCCGACCGTGCGCGGCAGTTCGTACATCTCGACCGGGGCCAAGGAGGCCACCGAGCGCTCAAAGCTTTCCTGGTTGGAACCGTATGCATACCGCAACGCCGCACGCCCGGCCAGCGCCCCCTCCCGCTCCGGCACCAACGGTTCCGACAGGCCCTTCTCCGTCAACAGCAGTCGCACCCGGGCCTGTTCGAACGAACCGCCCGAACGGTTGACCACCTCGACGCGCGCATTGAAATCGGCCTGGGCCGAGTCCGGCGTCATCAACAACTCATACGCGGCCCGCCACTCCATGCCGTCCGTGCGGTACACGAGCCGGAAATTCTGCGGCCCCTCCTGCCGCGCCCGCACCAGCCAGTGAAGCTGCGGCTCGGCCGCGATCAGATCTCGGCCGAAGGGAAAGGAGATGCTCGACCACTGCCCGGCATCCATCATCCACAACGAACGCCCGTCGCGCGCCTGCACCGGCAGGAAGGCCTCCCCCCGCCCCGTCGCTCCGGTGATCGGCCCCGACAGCAGGATGCCTTCCCGGCTCTGCCCGGCGACCGGAATCGCCACCGGTTGGCCCGCCATGCGACGTAAGAGTCCATCCACTTCCAACAGGTCGTAATGGTATCGTTGCTCCAAGAGGTCGAACGGCGCAGTGCGCGCGGATGATCCGAACGACGGGCTGGCCGGGTCCAGACGGGCCGGCAGGTTGCGCATCACGATATCGTTCTCGCCGGCAGCCAGCGAAACCCGGCGGGCCTCCGAGATCAGCGCCATGCCCGTGTCATAGATGGAAACCGTCACCCCTTGCGGCGCGGAAGCTTCCTGCACCGTCTGGCCAACGGCCGGCAAAGCCGACATCCACAACCCGGCCACCCCCCACCGCGCCGCCATCGCCCCGACTTGCGTCATCGCTCGTTTCATCATAACTCCACGCTTTGTTTGACAATGGCCGCGTAGGCCTGGCCCATCATGCACATGTATAACGGAAACGTGACCGCGAGCCCGATCACCAGGGCGTACACCCCGATCGAACCCAGCAGCGTGGCCAGCAGGTAGAACCCCAATAACGGTCCCCAGTTGGCCTTGAAGAGCGCCCACCACGCACCGGCCGACTCCCGCGGGGTAACGTGCCGCGCCACCAGATGAAACACTGTCATCACCGCCGTCGAACCGCCCACGCTGGCCAGCACCGCCCCCAGCACGAATCCCGGCCCCGGCAGCCACACGACCAGCATCACCGCCAGCCAGATGACATACAAGGCGACCGTGACCGGTATCGTGGTTTTGACATGATCGAATCCGCGAAACAAGTCGTTGATGGTCGGCGCGGCCATCCGGCCATCCATCAAGGTCAGCACCATCATCGCCAAGCCGGCCAGCATCGGCCCGGCCAGTAAACCCAATGTCAGGGCGGTGATCACCAAGGCGACCAGTCCCGACATGAACAGCAGCAAGGCATGGTTCACGAACAGGGCAAAACCCCGTTGAATCCAGTCGCTGAATCGAACATCTAACAAGGTCATGGCGGTCTCCTGCTCCGTAACACCCCGGGCTGTCATAGTCATACCGCTTCCCGCGCGGTTCGTCATTACAAAATCAAAACCGGCGCGCGGACAAAAAGCATCGTCCGGGCGAGACGGAGCTCGCCCCTCCGGCTAACCGCGCCATGTCCCGGCCTCGTTCCGTTCACCGGCCCGATAATCAAGCTTGCCTGATACCAACCATCCACCTACTTTCCCCGTTGCTGAATTAAAAACGTCGCCATGAATCCGGACCAGTTGTTGATCAAGGAACCGAAGTGGAAAGCGGAGGATTTGGGCTCGCCCCTGCCCGCGTCGATCCACGCCAATTCTGTCTGCCTGCCCCACCTGCAGGATGTGATCGACTATGAGGAAAAAAATCCGCGCGTGATCAAACGCCTGCAGGCCGGTTACCCGCGGTTCGTGATCCCGCCCTCCTGCGCCCGCCTGTTCGATCTCTGCCGCGCCAAATTCGGCCAGACCGGCGAACTCTGCCTGGCCTATCCAACGGAAACGATCGCCCGCCGCGCCGCCGACTACACCGCGCGCTGGAGCGAACGACCAGTCCGGGTCGTTCCCTGGGGCCAGGGCCGCGTCCATATCGTCTTTTTCCCGGCCGACGCCGAAACCGCCGCCCTGAAATACTGGCGGCATACCGGCGAGGGCATTTCCTCGCGCCAGGCCGAGGCGCTGCTGAAAGGCCAGAAGGAGAGCTTCCCGGTGGAAGCCCGCACCCGCCTCGTGCAGCGCATCGCCGGCCACGCCGGGGTGCCGGCCGATTGCGTGTACCTGTTCAAGTCGGGCATGGCCGCGATCTACGCGATGTACCGCGCGGTCATGCGGCTGCGGCCGGAAGGCGTGGGCGTGCAATTCGGATTCCCCTACGTGGACACCCTGAAAATCCTCGAGGGCTTCGGGCACCGCTCGGCGTTTTTCCCGCTCGGCAATGCGAACGACCTGAAAATGCTGCAGCGTATGGTGATGATCGACGAACTGTCCGCGATCTTCACCGAATTCCCGTCCAATCCCCTGCTCAATAGCCCCGACCTCCACGCCCTGTCGCAGTTGTGCCGCCGGTGCCGCATCCCGTTGATCGTGGATGACACCATCTCAAGCTGGTACAACACCGACGTGCTCAAGGTCGCCGACGCCAGCGTGGCCAGCCTGACCAAATACGTGGCCGGGCGCGGCGACCTGATGTCCGGCGTGGCCATCCTCAATCCGCAAGCCCCCTCCTACGCCGTCCTGCGTGGCGCGCTGCGCGAGGAGTACGAGGATTGCAACTGGGGGGAAAACATCGCCCTGCTCGACCAGTACGCGACGGACTTCACCGAGCGCATGGAACGCGTCAACCGCACCACCGCCGAGGTCTGCGCGTGGCTGCACCAGCACCCGCTGGTGAAGACCGTGTATTACCCGGCCTACCAGACCCGCGAATTGTACGACGCGTTACGCAAGCCCGGCGGCGGCTATAGCGGGCTGTTCTCGATCCTGCTGCACGAAGCCGCCACCCGCACCGCGCCGTTTTACAATCATCTCGCCTTCAACAAGGGCCCCAACCTCGGCACCACCTTCAGCCTGTGCTGCCCCTACACCCTGCTGGCCCACTACGACGAACTCGACTGGGCCCGGCAGTGCGGCGTGTCCCGTCACCTGCTGCGCTTCTCCATCGGCCTCGAAGAACCGGCCGACCTCATCGCCCGGCTGGAAAAAGCCTTCGCCGCCATCGCGTGAGCCGGACCTATCGATGCCACTGGTTGTTTCGGTCGGGCCAATAACCGCGAAACCGAAATGGAAGAACCGCGGATCTCACGGATAACGCTGATGGGAAAGAGATGCTCGTCTTCAGGTCATCGGTTTCCGGCGAAACCTTCCGTGCCAACATGCGTGAACATATAGATCAACCATCCGCGTACATCCGCGAGATCCGCGGTTTCAATGTAAGCGTCACGCCGACCTTACAATTACCCACAAGTCTGTCCCAATTGAAACCCG
>ERZ761603.2508-NODE-2508-length-12511-cov-63.387283_pt1 | contig 12511 bp, 9 predicted proteins | sample MGYA00511879_ERZ761603 | MGnify/ENA primary metagenome ERZ761603 (study PRJEB28899, sample SAMN02850040) | bioreactor sludge metagenome | biome: EBPR Sludge; feature: EBPR Bioreactor; material: flocular biomat | place: Australia: Thorneside Wastwater Treatment... | reverse complement strand
TGCAATGGCTGGAAGCCTAAACTCGAAACTTGCAATGTCCCTTCCGCTGATGTGCGGGATGTTGGCTCCCGTGGTAATACCGTGAATGTGTGCGCAAAAGTCGGGCGCCGACAAGGCGTAGCGAAGATAGTTGGTCAGCGCGACGCCCATCACTCCGCGTATTCGGGTTACGCGCTGCACCAGTAAGCAGGGCAAGTCTTCCCCTTTCACCCACGCGAGTTTGAGACCGCCGCCAACTATCGGGCGATCCATTGCCAAGATGACGTCGTTCAAGCGGAGTTGATAGCGTTCGACGTCGTCATACGTATCACCGCGCCACTTCTTGGTTTTAGCTCCCCAACGGATGAAGCCTTGCTGTACGTTGTCCCCGCGAACAAGCTTGACACCATCTGCAGAGGCTTCCAGAAAGTGCTGACTCTTGAATGAGAACCCGACCAGCATATCCGCCACATCGCCGAGTCTGACCAGCTGATCGGTCATTCAAATAGCTCCGACGACGCGGCCTGAATCTTGGCGGCCAACACAACCGCCGTCTCGTTAAGCTCGTCCAGCTCTTGATGCACGTCCCTCATTCGTGCACGAAAGCCTTCCCCATCATCGTCGTCCACGATGGCTGCGGCCGAGCCGACATACCGCCCCGGCGTCAGTGACCAATCGTTGGCCGCAATCTCCGCCTGCGTCACCGCCTTGCACAAGCCCGGCACGTCATCGTACCAACCATTCGGAAAGCGACCGAGCAGCCCGTGTCCCTGCGCAACGAAGTAGCTTGCGCGCTTGCAGGCTTCGACGGCCAGGTCGCGCACGGTGGGCTTCTCGCGTTTCTTGACATCGCGAGGAAGCAGCGCTTTCCGGGCTTCGCGCGCCGTTTCGCCGACGAAACCCGGCCACTGGCGGGCGCGCAGCTGCTTTTCGGCAACATCCAGCAGTTTGAGCCAGGCCTTGTGGCGTGCTTCCAGCGCGGCCAGAGCGGCTTTCACGTGCGGATTGACGGCTTCGATGCTCGCTTGCAGGGCCTTGCGGGCTGCAAAATTGCTGCCCGGAGCACAGCTCCGGATCTCGGGCAACAGCGTCCCGGCTGCGTCGAGCGCCGCCTGCAAGACGCCTTGCCAGGCGTCGGCCTGTGCCTGCAGCCTGGCCAACTCTTCGCGAAAGTTCGCCAGCAGGTCGTCGGTCAAGCCATGCTCTTCGCCGAGCTTGTCCCGCAACGCCGCTACCACGGCGGCATCGGCGGCCTTCTTGCCGAGATTAGCCAGCACGTCGGCCAGCGCGCCGACCGCGCTACTGTCCGCCGCCAGACGCTCAGGCATCGCAGCCAGCCAGTCGCCGACTTCCGCCTGGTAGCGCCCCAGCAACTCGACGAACTTTTCGTTCTCGCCACGATACAGCCAGGTGATCGCGCTCAGGTTCGCCAGTTGCTCGTCGGTGAACACATGTGACCGAGGCGAAGCCACGGTGTAGACGTTGCGCGCGTCGATCATCAACACGCTGTCGAGCAGGTCGGCCGGCTTGCCGCGATCGAAGAACCACAGGGTGCACGGCAGGCTGCGCGTGTAGAAGAACTTGGTGCCAATCGAGATCATCACATCGACGTGGCCGGACTCGACGAGTTTCTGGCGGATCTCCTTGTCCTTGTTGCCGGCGTCGGACGCGCTCGCGGCCATCACGAAGCCGGCGCGGCCGCGATCGTTGAGATAGCTGTAGAAGTACTGGATCCACAGGCTGTTGGCGTTGGAGATGGTCTCGCCCGCCTCTTTCTTGCGGCTCTTGGTGGTAGTCCCCGGCAGGCCGAAAGGCAGGCGGCCGGTCTGCTGCTCGCCGACCTGGCTCTTGATCCTGGCGACCTGCACGCCGTCGACGTTGAACGGCGGATTGGCCATCACGAAGTCGCAGCTGCCGAGCAACTGGTGATGATCTTCGTAGAAGGTGTTGCCGATGCGGATGTTGCCCTCCAGTCCATGCACCGCGAGGTTCATGCGCGCGAGCTTGCTGTTGAGGTCGGCCTTCTCCTGGCCGTAGAAGGTGATGTCGACCTCGTGCGTGCTCTTGTGGCGTACGTCTTCGATGAAGTGGCCGGTCTGCACGAACATTCCCGCCGAGCCGCAGGCCGGGTCGAGGACGATGCCGTGGTCGGGTTCGATGACGTTGACGATCATGCGCACCAGACTGGGCGGCGTGAAGAACTCGCCACCCTCCTGTGCGCCGCTCTGCGCGAACTGGTTCAGGAAGTACTCGTAGATGCGACCGAAAACGTCGCCCCTGGCGCTGGCCAGCTGCGGACTGTTGAAAATCTTGAGCAGTTCGGCCAGCAGCTCACGTTCCAGGCCCAGGTAATCCTTCGGCAGTGCGCCGGCCAGCAGCTTGTTGCCGTTCTGGTCGGTGACCGACTCCTCGATGGCGACCATCGCGTCGCGAATCGCCTCGCCGACGTTGGTGCCGGCCGGCAGCGAAGCGAGATGGTCGTAGCGCGCCGTCTCGGGCAGGTAGATCGCCGCCTTGCCTTGAAAACCCAGTTTGACGCGTTCCTCGCGCAGTGCGCCGCTGGCGCGGGCGGGAATGCTCTTCTCGACTGCGGGCAGCAGCGCGTTGAAGCGCGTCGTCGCGTGCCGCAGGAAGATCAGACCGAGGACGGGCATCGCGTATTCGCTGGCGGTCAGCCGCGAGTTGGCGCGCAGCTGGTCAGCCGCCTCCCACAGATCGTCCTCAAGCTGTTTGAGTTGCTCGTAGTCGTGCATTGGCTTGGTGGCTATCCCGGAAACCTGTCGCCATGGCGCCGGGAGCAGGCCGCGCTCAGCGTTGCCATAGCGATTCAAAATCGAATGAGAGCTGTCGATGGTGGCGGATCGACAACAGGTAAACCATCGTATCGAAGCGCGCATGGAGCAGCAGGTAGTCCGGCAGAACGTACTCGCGAAGCTCGCCGCCTTCGCCAATCGCCCCGAGCTTCTGCTGCAAGGAGGCCATGCCGTTACTCACTTCGACCGAGCGCGCTGGCCGATCGAGAAACAGCCGCCCGATGTCGGGGAAGCGCTCCAGGTTCGGAATGACGGTATCCATCAGTTCGTCGAGCAGGGCGTCGAATGCCTGCGGAGCCGCAGCATCGAGCAGAAAGCGCTCGATCGCTTCGAGATTGCTCTCAAAGTTCGCGGTGAATTTGATGCCGACCCGCACCGTCGCCGCTCAGCCGCCAGACGATGCCGCACGACGGCGCTTGATGGCCTGCAGGGAAGTGCGCGCCTCGTTCACCCGACCAGCCGCCACATCGTCGAGTCCTCTCGCGGCATCGTCGATCAGCAGCAGGTGGATGTGCTCACGCTCCAGCTGGTGATAGTAATCCAGGCGCTTGGCATCGATGATCGCAATGTAGCTTTCGCCGTTCTTGGTGACGATCTTCTCGGCGCCGGCTTTGACTTGCTCGGCGAGCTCCGAGAGCGTCGCGCGTGCCTGCGAGAGAGAGATCACATCACTGACCGAGAATGGCATGGCCGCCTCCGTGCCGAATAGAGTACAGAATTGTGACCATCATACGCGTCGTTTTCCAACGTCGGTAGGCGCCAGGCGGCGCCAATGGAAAACTCGCGCCGCTCGCTACCAGCATGCGGGCGCCTGCCACGACTGCTGCGCTGCACACCGGATCAGGCGGGATCGACCGGCTGAACATCAGCGGCCGTGCCGAACGAGTCAGTCGCAGCACTGCCGCCGACACACGATTCGGACCTACATTTCGCAGTGGGCAACACCATCCAGCACGACATCCGGCTGATGCACGGAGTCGCCGGCGACGCACGATGCCAAGCCCTCACCCTGCAGCGAGCGCACCGCCAACGAGTATCGCGCCCCAGGCGATCAGCAGCGCACCACCAGCGGGAGTCAGCCAGCGCGCGCCGGACCAGGTCTTTTCGATCAGGACGAAAACGGTCAGCGCGGCAATCCAGACCACGTTCATCACGCCGAGAACGAACAGCAACGCCATCAGCAGCCAGCAGCAAGCGGTGCACAACACGCCGTGCCGCAGGCCCATGATCAGCGCGCCAGCGTTACCCGGGCGCCACTCGGTCATCAGGAACGACAGCGGCGAGCGGCAGGCCGACAGGCAGGCGTGCTTCAGCGGCGTAAACTGAAAAATTCCGGCGGCAAGCAGCAAGGTGCCGCCGAATCCGGGACCGCGCACCTCCATCATCGGCGAGATCCAGCGGGCCTCGAGCAGTCCCCATTGAAGCAGCGTGGCGAGCAGACTGAAGCCGGCCCACACCAGCACATAGCCGATAACCAAGGCCACCACGGACCAGGCGCGGGGCTGCTCCGCAGACGGTCGCGAGCACGACGCGAAAGCCGACACCATCGGCAGCGCCGTCGGCAGCATCATGGCGACCATCATCACCGCCCACATCAGGAAGACCAGCGCCAGGTCCACGGCGCCCCAATCGGTCATCCGCGGCATCAACAACATCTCGATGCCGACGTCCATATGCGCCATGCCCCAAGCCATGTAGAGCAGGTATGTCCAGGCCAGGGCGATCACCCCGGCCAGCCCGAGCAGGACCGGCAAACGCTGCCGACCGTGCCGACGCTGCCCGGAGCGGCCGCCTGGACGGCCCGCGACGTCGATCAACGCAGGCATCAGCTGGTGTACCGGAACGGTGAGTAGAAGCCGTTGCGATCAGAGACCTCGCGCTGATAGCCGTGATCGGCGTAACGAAAGCGGCTGGACTTGGCCACCACCGCAGGAAATCCGGGCACTGGCGTGAACGGGTGCCGCTCGATCGTTACGTCGCCGCCGCCCTGGCCGGGAATGGCTTCGATCTCGGCTTCCGCGATGCCGGCGATGCTCAGACTGCGACGCTTGCCGTCGGCGACGTATTCGATAGCCGCGGTGCTCACCCCCATGACTTCACCGATCAGCGGCGCCAGGGCCGCCAACGGCCCACCGGCCTGACCCGAGAACACCTGCCCAAGGGCCTCCTGCTGCACCGACGTCGCGCGCTGATCGAGATACAGCGCCACCCGCCATTTGGTCTCCATCATGTGGCCAGGCGCGTGTGCGAAGAGAACGACATTCAGCCCGTCCAGCTTGACCGCGCCGAGTGCGCCCTGGTCGATATGCCAGGCAATGAGCGCGGCGCAATCTCCCTCCGTTGGTGCGCTGAGGCAGACGCAACTGCACGGTGCGAAACAGTTGCAACTCTCGAAGTACGTGCCTGAGACGTTCAATGCGTTTTCCATGATTGCTCCTTGAGCTTCGGTGCGTGGCAGCGCGGGATTGCGTCATGCCGACAACTCCACCGTACGCGTCCCCGAGCCGCGGCACATCACCGGAACTGACTATTCTTCCGTCACGATCAGCGCCTGCCCTGGGGCGCTGCGCCGAAACGGGCTGGCGACAGACTCGTCTGTTTCCAGCCCAGCAAAGGCGATGGTCGACACCCCCGAGGACCGTCAGCCGTCGATGTTCTTGGTGTGATGGAAGAGCCTGTCAGGGTCGAAGCGCTTCTTCAGCTCGGCCAGCCGCTTGAGGTTGGTCTTGCCGTAGGCGGCCGCGATGCGCTCGGCGCCCTCTTCTTCGGTGAGGAAGTTGATGTACGCGCCACCGGTCGAGAACGCCTGCGTGGCCTCGAAACAAGCACGCGCCCAGCGCATGTTGGCGGCGTCGTCGGCGGCGTTCTCCCACGACCCGGCGATGTTGAGCACCAGGGCGGCGTCGCGGTTGCCGGCCGGCGAGTGCTCGGCGGGCAGTTCGCCAAGCGCGCCATCCAGCTGGAACAGCAGGATGGCCGAGTGCGGCGAAACTATCCGTGCCGCGTGCTCGATCAGCACCTCGATGGCCTTGGCATCGACCCCCGGCAGGTAGTGCGACTTCCAGTAGTAGCGCCTGCCCTTCGGCTGCGTCGCGTCGAGCAGGCTCTGCATCTGGGTGTACGGACGGCGGGTGACGATGTCGGCCACCGGCTTACCGAAGGCGCGCAAGGGTGCGACGATCTCCTCGCCCTCTTCGATGCCGCCGCTGTGGCAGACGAAGATGGCGACGATCGGCTGGCCATGGATCTCCCTGGGCAACCACGGTGCCGGCGGGGCGATGCGCAGCACCGCGACGCAGGTGGTCTCGCGCGGCGTCGCGGCGGTGAATTGGCGATAGAAGTCGAGGACCTCGCTGGCATCCTCGGCGCGCCAGGCAACGGCGCCGCCGAGGATCTCCGGACCGACCGGGAAGAGACGGTACTCGAAGGAGGTGACGATGCCGAAGTTGCCGCCGCCGCCGCGCAGCGCCCAGAACAGTTCGGCGTTCTCGTCGGCCGCGGCGCGCACCGGCTCACCGGCGGCGGTCACCACCTCCATCGATAGCACGGTGTCGCAAGTCCAGCCGTGCCGACGCGTCAGGTAGCCAAAGCCACCGCCGACGGTCAGTCCGGCGATGCCGGTGGCCGAGACGAAGCCGAGCACCGCCGCGAGGCCATGCAGTTGCGTCTCGCGGTCGACGTCGCCAAGCGTACATCCGGCCTGCGCCCGTGCCGTACGCGCCGCCGGATCCACCCAGACGCCGGTCATCGGCGACAGGTCGATCATCAGACCGCCTTCACACACCGCCAGCCCGGCGATGTTGTGGCCACCGCCGCGGACCGAGAGCAGGAAGTGGTGCTGGCGGGCGAAGCGTACCGCCCGCACGACGTCGGCGGTGCCCGAGCAGCGGACGATCAGGCCGGGACGACGATCGATCATGGCGTTCCAGATTGTGCGTGCCGGCTCGTACCCATCGTCGTCGGGGCCGATGACCGACCCTGCGAAGCCAGCCTTGAATGCCTGCAGGATCTCGGGTGAGACCTGCACCGTGCCGCCGTCGGCGGCTTTCAGTTCGATGGTCATGGTCGCTACTCCTCGAAAGGTCTGGACGGCGTCGCACGGGCAGCAGCGCGGGCGGCTCACCGCCCATGCTGCCCCGGCCTGGAGTCAAAAGGGCATCGCGCGGCGGCCGGAGAGCCGCACTTGGATCAGGGCAGTCTGCGGCGTCGACGGCACTCCCGGCAATCGTCAGATCTGACTATTTCGGCGCCATCAGCCCGTGCCGAACGGCGAAAGCCGACGCTTCGGCCCGATTTGCCGCCTGCGTCTTGCCGAGGATGTTGCGCACATGGCTGGCGACCGTGTTCGGACTGCGAAACAACGCCGTGGCTATTTCCTGATTGGTCTTGCCGGCCGCCACCAGCCTCAGTACCTGCACCTCGCGGCTGGACAAGCCGGCCACCGGCGCCGCCCGCGCGTCGCCCGCTGCCGCTTGCCGTTGCAAAGCGACGAGCGTTTCCTCGAGGCCCCGCATGCCCAGTTTTCGAGCCTCGTCGAGGGCCGCATCGAGCAGCGGCTGCGCGCGCTCAAGGTCGTCGCCAAGCGCCCTGCGGATCAGCATCGTGGCGAACGCGCAGCGCGAATGCACCAGCCAGGGCCGACCGCCGGTCTGCTGGTCGAAAACAACTGCCTGCTCGAAATGGGCGCGCGCCACGTCCCAGCGCTCAAGCGTCGTCGCCAGCATCCCGAGCAGGCGGTCGGCGGCGCCGAAGGATGCCGTGTGCGCGCCGAATACGATATTGCGCCCGGCATGGGGCGCGAGCAGTTCGTAAAGGGTGGGTGCGCGCTCGCTGTCGTCCAGCCAGACGCACACCTCGGCGAGATAGGCGATGCTCGCGATACGGATCGCATCGTGCGCCAGGCCGGCAAAGCGGCTGACCGCGAGGGTCTCGAAGATTTCTTGCGCTTCGTCGTGCGAACCGAGTTCGCAGTGCAGAATCGCCAGGCCCGGGCGCCAGGTCGCGCCGCGCGAGTCCTGGTCGCGAAACTGCTTGAGCACCGGTGCCAGTTCGCGCAAGCGGCCCTGATGGCGCCGCAAGGTGAACATCTGAACGCCAAAAATGCCAGCCGCGTTGGCACGATCGAAACGCGTGCCGCAACGCAGCGCCTGCACCGCCAGCGGCTCGGCATCGGCAAAACGGCCTTCGTGGGTGGCGATCATCGACAGCGCGGCCAGCGCCGCAGCCTCGTTGAAAGGCTCACGCTGGCGCTGTGCGGTACTCAGATGGAAGCGCGCGGTGGTCGTCGCCGCAACCGTATCGCCGATCTCCATCAGGTCGCCGACGTGCCAGCCGGAGAGGTAGGCAGACTCGTGACTCGGGTGACCGGCATGGCCAGCGAGTTCGACCGCCTCGCGTGCAGCGTCGATGCGCAGCGCCAACTGTTCGGGGTACCAGCGCCCGGGCAGGATGGCGCACAACGCCCTGAACAGCACCAGTGAATCGCCAAGCTGGCGGGCGATGGCGACCGCCTCACGGAATGCCGTCTCGGCTTCAGCCGGCTGATTGGCGAACAGCAAGGCCTGGCACAAGGCGCTCAGCAGGGAGCTTCGTGCCAGGCTCTCCGCTGGCGCCAGCTGCGCCAGCGCCTCGCGGATCAGCAGCACCGCCTGCGAGCCGTCGACGCCGAGGCGCCACTGCGCGTCGGCAACGCCAATCGCCGCGTGCGTCAGCAAGGAAGAATCGCCCAGACGCCGGGCGCAGGCAGCAGCGTCGCCGAAGGTGGCCGTTGCCAGCGCGCTCGCCCCGGCGCTGTTCTGCGCGTAACCCAGTCCGAGCAGCAGCCGGCATCGCTGTGCATCCGTACCGGGACCCGCCGGCAGCGCGCTGCAGGCGCGCAGGTAGTGGCGCGCGGCCTCCTCGTGCGCGTGCATCGCTTGCGCCCGCTCGGCGGCGCGGCTGGCGTATTCGATGGCCTTGGCTGCATCGCCGGCCGGTCCGGCGGCGTGATAGTGATGCGCCAGGGTGGACCAGCAAGCACTCAGGTCGCCCTGATAGTGCGCCTCGAACGCCGCGCCGACCTGCTGGTGCAGCGCCGCTCGCCGTCTGGCGGGTAGTTCGTCGTACAAGGCGTCGCGCACCAGCGCGTGCGCAAACTGGTAGCTGCCAGATTCCGCCGACTGGTCGATCAGGCTGGCCGTCCGAGCCTCTTCAATAGTCGCCATGACCGCGTCCTCGCTGACCGCAGCAAGCACCCGGCAGAGCAGCTCGGAACTGAACTCGCGACCGAAGACCGCAGCAGTCTGCAGAACTTCGACGCAGCGCGGCGTCAGGCGGTTCACGCGCGCGCCGATGACTTCGCGCACCCCCCGCGGTACGACACTCCAACCGCTCCCGGGCTTCGCCGCACCGCTGCCGCTGGCCTGCCGAAGGTCGCGCGCCAGTTCCGCCAGGAACAGCGGATGGCCCGCCGTCTGGTCGTGCAAGGCCGCAGCCAGTTCGGGCGAGGCGGCCCCGGCCACCGAGGCGACGAAGCAGGTGGTCTCGGCGAGGCTGAAGCCACCCAGCAGAAAGCGTTGCACGGAGGCATTCCGGTGCAGTTCGGCAAGCGTATCGGACAGGGGGTGCTGACGACTCACTTCCGCGTCGCGGTAGGTGCCTAGGACCATCAGGCGACTGCCGTCAACGTTGGCCATCACGAACTCGAGCAGCCGCAAGGACGGCACGTCGGCGCGATGCAGGTCGTCGGTCACCAGCAACAGCGGCTGCCGCGCGGCGGCACGTCGCCAGAAACCGGCGACCGCATCGAACAAGCGAAAGCGGGATCTGGCCGGGTCGCTCTCGACAGGAAGTGGCGCGCAGTCGGGCAGCCGACCCGCCAGTTCCGGATCCAGCGCTGCAAGATGCGCCGCTGCCGGACCACTGGTCTCGGCCAACACTTGCCGACCGTGCAGTGCGACGTAACGCCGAAACAGCTGCAGCCACGGCCAGTAGGGCGGCGCGCCCGAATCTTCCGGACAGCGCCCCCACAGTGCCAGCACCTCGCGACGGCCAGCGTGCGCGGCAATTTCCTGCGCGGTGCGGGTCTTGCCGATTCCTGGCTCGCCGGCGAGCAGGACCACCCGCGGCTGCCCGGCAATCGCCGATTCCAGCGCCGAATACAGCGCGTCGATCTCCCGCTGCCGACCGATGAATATACGTTCGGGTTCCGGTTTCATGCCGGTCAGCCCTGCGGGCAGCGCTTCGCTCCCCGCCATCGCTTCCCGCCTGGACGGCGGCGACTCGCGTCCCCGACGTGCACGGCGCTCAGGTGAACGCTTCCGGCCGCAGTTCGGTGACCTCGACGATCACGTCGGCCGGGAGCTGGGCGAGCCGCGCGGCGGCACGGATCGCGTCGGCGTTGGGCGCCTCGTAAAGGCAATAGGTCTTCTTCTGGTCGGCCGACAGGAATGAGAACAACCAATGCACGCCGCTGGCGTCGTTCACTTCGGAGATCAAACGCGCGGCGTCGCTGGTGAGTTGCATCCGCTCGGCGAAATTACGTTCGATGACGAACATGGCCATACGCTTCTCTCCTCCAGTTTGCAGGAAACGTTCGAAGTGAACGCCTACCCTACACCAGGCGGGAGTACTTGCCCAGCGTGCCGCGATCATGGTGGCAGGCGGAGCGTCCGCAGCAGCGCGCTCCTGGCAGCGCGACGACACGGTTTGATTGCCGTTCGCTGGGAGTGGTCGACGGCTGATTGACAGCGGCTTGTCCGCACACTTAACCTACCGCGACTCCCCTGCCGGCAGGGGCGGCGTGTTGCTCCCGACCGCGTGGCGATCCTTTCCCTTGAGCAGACGACGATGCGTGTATTACTGGTCGAAGACGACCCGATGATCGGCAAGAGCGTTCAACAGGGCCTGCGGCAGGATGGCTACACGGTCGACTGGGTGCGCGACGGAAGGGCAGCCGAACTGGCCCTGGCGGCGGCACCCTACGAACTGCTGCTGCTTGACCTCGGCCTGCCCGGCAAGTCCGGTCTCGAGGTCCTTGCCCGGTTGCGCAGTTCCGCCAACAGCATTCCGGTGCTGGTGATCACCGCCCGCGATGCGGTCGCCGACCGGATCAAGGGCCTGGACACCGGCGCCGACGACTACCTGCTGAAACCCTTCGACCTCGACGAACTTGCCGCTCGCATGCGCGCGCTGATGCGGCGGCACGCCGGCCGCGCCACCCCGATCATTGAGCACGGCGACTTGCGGATGAATCCGGCGACCCATGAGCTGACCCAGAACGGCAAGCCGGTACCGCTCTCGGCACGCGAGTTCGCGCTGCTGCGGGCGCTGCTCGAAGAAGCCGGAGCGCCACTGTCGCGCGCCAAACTCGAAGAACGGCTGTACGGCTGGGGCGAGGAAATCGAAAGCAACGCCGTCGAGGTCTACATCCACGCCTTGCGGCGAAAACTGGGAGCGGAGCGGATCAGAAACATCCGCGGCGTCGGTTACCTGGTGCCGCCGGCCCGATGAACTCGATCCGCCGCCAGTTATTGCTGACCCTGCTGTCAGTGATCATCCTGACCACCCTGCTTGGCGCGCTGGCGACCTACCGGACGGCACGCGACGAGGCCAACGCGATGTTCGACTACCAGCTGCGCCAGCTGGCCTTGTCGTTTCGCGATCAGGTCTTCCCGAGTGGTCGGCAGCACGACTTCGCCTTCGACGACGAAGCACAGGATTTCTCGATCCAGGTCTGGCGCCCGGACGGCACCCGGCTCTACCTCTCGCACCCGCGCAAGGGGCTCCCGGAGAAGACGCCGCTCGGTTTTTCGACGGTCGATACGGCGCGCGGCAAGTGGCGAGTGTTCGGCATGCAGCAGGGCGGCCAGACGATCCAGGTGGCGCAGCCGATGCACTCGCGCGACCGGTTGGCGCTGGCCGCCGCCTTGCGCACCGTCGCCCCCTTCCTGCTGCTGCTGCCGATGCTCGGGATACTGATCTGGGTGGTCGTCGGGCGCGGCCTGCGACCGCTGGACGCCGTCGCCCGCGCGGTGACCACGCGCACCGCGGTGGCGCTGGACCCCTTGCCGGAAGATCGGGTACCGGCCGAAGTGGTGCCGCTGGTGCTGGCGCTGAACGATCTGCTCGACCGCCTCAAGCGGGCGCTGCAGGCGCAGCGCGAGTTCATTGCCGATGCCGCGCACGAACTGCGCACGCCGCTGGCCGCGCTGCACCTGCAGGTACAACTGGCCGAGCGCGCCACCGACCCGGCGGCACGCTCCGACGCCTTTGCCGAATTGAAGGGCGGACTAAAGCGCGCGACGCATTCGGTACAGCAACTGCTGACCCTGGCGCGCCAGGAGCCGGGAGGCGGCGAGAGCGAAGCAGAGCCGGTAAACCTTGCCGACCTCGCGGCGACGGTGATCGCCGAGCATCTGCCGCTGGCCGAAGCCCGGTCCGTCGATCTCGGCGCAACGTCGGCGGACGGAGAGGAAGTCGTCAGCGGTGACCGCGACGCGCTGCAGATCCTGCTCGGCAACCTCGTCGGCAACGCCGTTCGCTACACGCCGGCGGGTGGCAAGGTCGACGTCGTGGTCGGTGAAAACCACGACGGCCCCTTCATCGAGGTCTGCGATGCCGGCCCGGGGATCCCCGCCGAAGACCGCGAGCGCGTCTTCGACCGCTTCTATCGCCGCGAACAGACCGACCAGCCGGGCAGCGGCCTCGGACTGGCGATCGTCAAGACCATCGCCGAACGG
>ERZ761603.2507-NODE-2507-length-12512-cov-18.492414_pt1 | contig 12512 bp, 17 predicted proteins | sample MGYA00511879_ERZ761603 | MGnify/ENA primary metagenome ERZ761603 (study PRJEB28899, sample SAMN02850040) | bioreactor sludge metagenome | biome: EBPR Sludge; feature: EBPR Bioreactor; material: flocular biomat | place: Australia: Thorneside Wastwater Treatment... | reverse complement strand
CGAGATTACAAGGTGACTGGAGTTCAGACGTGTGCTCTTCCGATCTGTCGCGGTGGCGCGGGATGGCGCTTTCGCCTTCCTGTACCGCGCCAATCTCGATCTGCTTCGCGACCTCGGTGCCGAACTGCGCTTCTTTTCGCCGCTACTCGATGGCTCGCTGCCAGAGGCCGAAGTGCTCTACCTGCCGGGTGGATATCCCGAACTACACCTCGCAGCACTCGCCGCCAACGCGCCAATGCGCGCCGCGATTCGCGCTCACCATGGCGCCGGCAAACCGCTGGTCGCCGAGTGCGGCGGCATGCTCTATCTGCTCGAGTCGCTGGCCGACAAGGACGGTTACCGGGCCGAGATGGTCGGGCTGTTGCAAGGCAACGCCAAGATGCTCGGCCGCCTCGCCAACCTCGGCCTGCACCGCGTCACGCTGCCCGAAGGCGAGCTGCGCGGACACAGCTTCCACTACTCGCAGATGGAGACGCCGCTGTTGCCGATCGCTATCAGCGAAGGCGCGCGGGCGGGACGGCGCGGCGAAGCGATCTATCGCGTCGGCCGTGTGCATGCCTCGTATCTGCACCTCTACTTCCCGTCGAATCGGGAGGCGGTGGCGCAGCTGTTTGCGCCAGCAACTTCTTCATTGTCCACCTGAAAGAAAGGAAATCACCATGCATATCGAACCCGGCATCCTCGCCCAGGCCAAAGTCGTTCTGGCCAATGCCTCGGCCGTCGGCCTCGTCGCTTACTACGCCAGGGACCTGCTCAGACAGCCGGCGGACATCGTCCGCACGCTGCTCGCGGCACTGTTTTTCTCGCTGTTCATGCAGAGTTTCCACGTCAACGTCGGTCCCTCGGAATTGCACTTCGTCGGCGCCATGGCCATCTATCTGACACTCGGTTTTCTGCCGACGCTGCTCGGCTTTGCTGCCGGGTTGTTGCTGCAGGGCCTGCTCTTCGAGCCGATGGATCTGCCGCAGCTGGCGGTCAACTCGCTATCGCTGATCGTGCCGCTGATCGCCGTTCACTACAGTGTGGGTCGCCAGCTGCGTGCCGCGCTGGACGGCCGTGTCGTCAGCTGGGGTGCGATCGTCAAGCTCGACGCCATGTACTACACCGGCGTCACGGCCATGGTCGGTTTCTGGCTGCTCGCCGCCGAGGTGGCGACGCCGTTGGCCGCCTGGGCGTCATTTGCCAGCTCCTACCTGCTGATCGTCATCTGCGAGCCCTTGTTCACGCTGGCTGTCGTTCGCCTTCTCAAGCGCCACGAGAACAAGCGCCTGATTGCCACCTGCTTCAACATCCAGTCGCTCAAGCTGGCGAACTGAACATGGGCAAGGTGTGGTTCGTCGGCGCCGGCCCGGGCGATCCCGACCTGATTACCGTCAAGGGCCGGGATCTGATCGCCAGCGCCGGGGCGATTCTCTTCGCCGGGTCGCTGGTTTCGGAAGCAGCCATGCGCTGGGCGCCGGCGGGCTGCGTAATCGCCGATTCCAAGGACATGGCGCTGGCGGAAATTACCGCCTGGCTGGTCGAGCAGGCGCAGACGAACGCCATCGTCGTTCGTCTGCAGACCGGTGACCCGACGCTGTACGGCGCGTTGATCGAGGTGACGCAGCCACTCGATGCTGCCGGCGTCGACGTCGGCGTGGTGCCGGGCGTCTCGTCGGCGATGGCCGCGGCGGCAGCAGCCGTCGAGACGCTGACCCTGCCCGAGGTGACCCAAACGGTGATCCTGACCCGCGTTGCAGGCCGCACCCCGATGCCGGCCGGCGAATCGCTGCAGGAGCTGGCGCAGCACCACAGCACGCTTTGCGTGTTTCTTTCGATCACCCTCCTGCAGCAGGTGGTCGAGGACTTGCGCGCGGCCGGCTGGCGCGACGACGCCGCGATGCTGGTGGTCCACAAGGCGAGCTGGCCGGGTGAAGAAAAGATCATCCGCGGCACACTCGCCGACATCCGCGACAAGTGCCGTGCGGAAAAGATCGCCAGCCAGGCGATGATCATCGCCAGTCCGGCGCTCGGCGCGCGTCACTGGCCGCAACTGAAGAAATCGAAACTTTACGACGCAACATTCACGCACCGCTTTCGCCGGGCATCGGAGTAAAACGAGATGGATAGTTCCACCACATTGCTGCTTGCCGCGCATGGCTCCCGCCATCCCGAGGGCAACGACGAGATCCGCCGCTTCGCCGTCGAGTGGCGCCAGCGTCATCCCGCCTGGCGGATCGAGGTCTGCTTCATCGAGCACGCCGACGTGCTGCTCGCCGAGGGTCTGCAGCGGGCGGCAAGGGGTGCCCGCCGGGTGCTGGTCATTCCCCTGATCCTCAACGCCGCCGGCCACGTCAAGATGGAGTTGCCAGCGGCCATGGACGCCGCTCGTGCCGCTCATCCGGAGGTCAGTTTTCACTGCGCCCGTCATCTCGGCATGGGGCGCGAGGTCTTTGCCGTGCTGCAAGGGCAGCTCGAGCAATTGATGAAATCGCTGGCCATGCCGGACCCGCAAACCACCGGCGTGATCCTGCTCGGTCGCGGTTCCTCGGACGCTGGTGCCAACGGCGAACTGGCCAAGCTGACGCGCTGGGTTTTCGAGGCCAACGAGCACGAACTGGTCGAACTGGCGTTTACCGGTGTCACCTGGCCACGCCTGGAAACCGTCGTTCAGCGGCAGGTACGGCTGGGCATGACGCAGCTCTGCATCGTCCCCGTCTATCTGTTCAACGGCGTGCTGATCGAGCGCATCAAGGCCCAGGTCGAACGGCTGCAGAAACAGTACCCACAGATCGCTTTTGCTGCCGGCAGCTACTTTGGTTTCGATCAAGGTGTTTTCGAGCTGCTCGATGCGCGCGTCGCCGGCCGCGACTTGCCCAGTGGGGCACTGCTCGAATGCGATGGTTGCAAGTATCGCCAAGCCGCCGAGGCCGAGCACCTGCACGACCACAGCCACACCATCTCTATCGCCAATGTTCACGCCCATCCGCATCAGGAAGGCCGCGACGACCATCACCACGCCCATATCTGAGCCGCCATGACCGCCGCCCCCAACGTTACCGAACAACTGACCGCCAGCGGCCGCGCCATCGAGCACGGCTCGTTCGCCATCATCGACGCCGAAGTCGGACCGCACGAGTACACCGCCGAACAGTGGCCGCTGGTGCGACGGATGATCCACGCCAATGCCGATTTCGAGTTCAACGGCCTGACCGTCTTTCACCCGCAGGCGATGGCCGCCGGTCTCGCCGCCGTGCTCAAGGGCGGCACGCCGATCGTCACCGACGTCGAGATGATCTGTACCGGCCTGTCCAGGCCGCGGCTGCAACATTTCGCGCTGCACACCAGGCACTACATCTCCGATACAGACGTCGTCGCACGGGCGCACGCCGAGAACACGACCCGTGCCGTGCAGGCGATGCGCAAGGCGCATCGTGCGGGCGAGCTCGACGGCGCCATCGTCGGCATCGGCAATGCGCCGACGGCTCTGATCGAAGTGGTGCGCCTGATTCGCGAACAGGGCGTCCGGCCGGCGCTGGTGATCGGCATGCCGGTCGGCTTTGTCTCGGCGGCCGAGTCGAAAGACCTGCTGATGAACGTCGGCGACGTCCCCTGGGTGGCCATCCGCGGCCGCAAGGGAGGCTCGACGCTGGTTGTCGCGGCCATTCACGCGCTACTTTCATTCGCCGAAAACGAACAGCAACGCCTGGCATGAGCGACACTGCGCAAGCGCTTGCTCCGCCCAAGCTGCGCAAGTCCGCGACGCGTCGCCAGCGCGGCAACCGCACCGGTTTCAGCACCGGCGCCTGCTCGGCAGCGGCGGCACGCGCGGCGACGATCGGCCTGCTGACCGGGCAGGTGCCCGAGCACGTACTGTGCCGCTTGCCCAATGGCCAGGAGGTGTGCTTCGCGGTGATCGATGCCGGCATTGTCGGGGAAGGTCTGCTGCGCCGCGTCTGCGCCGCCATCGTCAAGGATGCCGGTGATGATCCCGATGTCACGCACGGCGCGCATCTGACGGCCGCGGTGCAGCGCCTGCCGCAGCGTGCCGGCGAGATCGAGCTGTGTGGCGGCCCCGGCCTCGGCACGGTGACCCGCGAGGGACTCGGGCTGACTCTGGGTGGGCCGGCGATCAACCCGGTGCCGCAGCGCAATATCCGCGACAACGTGCGTGCGGTCGCTGGCGAACTGCTCGAGCACGACGGACTGCGGGTGACCATCTCGGTTCCCGGCGGCGAGGAAATGGCCAGCAAAACGCTCAACGCGCGTCTTGGAATTCTCGGCGGCATTTCGATCCTCGGCACCACCGGCATCGTTCGTCCGTACTCGACCGCTGCCTTTCGCGCCAGTGTCGTTCAGGGCGTCGAGGTGGCCGCCAGGCAGGGCCAGCGCAGCGTCGTGTTCACCACCGGTGGGCGCAGCGAGAAGTTCGCCATGCGCCAGCTGGGCGAACTCGAAGAAAGCTGCTTCGTGCAGATGGGCGACTTCGTCAAGGCCGCATTCCTGGCCGCAATCAAGCAGAACATGCAGCAAGTTTTTGTCGGTGCGATGGTCGGCAAGCTGACCAAGATGTGCCAGGGCCTGGCCGTGACGCACGCCTGGAAGGCCGAGATCGACCGCGATGTACTCGCCGAGGCAGCACTGGAGGTCGCTGCGCCGCCGGATCTGGTCGAGGCCATCCGCAACGCCGAAACCGGTCGTTTCGCAGCCGAAAGACTGGCCACGCTGGGACTCGGCAAAGCCTTCCATCGGGCGCTGGCGATGCGCGCCATACGCAGTCTCAAGGCCTGCTACCCCGGCAGCTATCGCTTGACCGTCCTGGTCTGCGATTTCGAAGGCCGTTTCATTGTTCGTGTGGAGGAAAATGAAGTCCTGTGAACCCTGCGCCGTGATCGGCATTCTCGACGACGGCTGGGCCGGCCTGTCGGACCGCGCCCGCCAGCGGCTGCTGGCTTCCGATCTGGTGATCGGTGCCGGGCGCACGCTGGATCTGGTGCGCAGTCAGCTACCGACGGCTTGCCGGCTGCAGGACATGGATGCCGCCATCGCGCAGGTGCCGGAATGGATCAGGGAGGCGCAGGCCGACGGCCGAGCGGTTGCCGTGCTGGCCACCGGTGACCCGCTGTGCCATGGCATCGCGCCCCTGCTCATCGCCAGGCTGGGCGCGGCGAAAATCGAGGTGCTGCCGGCGCCATCCACCGTACAACTGCTCTGCGCGCGCTTTCGGAAACCCTGGCAGAACTTGCGCATCGCCTCCTGTCACGGTGCCGACGCCGGTGAGTGGCTGCCCGCCAGCGCCTCGCCGGCGCACGGCCTCTATCGTGTGCTGCGGGCGATTGCCCTGCAGCCGCTGGTGGCGGTTTTTACCGGCGCGCAGAACACCCCGGCGCGGCTGGCGCGGGCGCTGCTTGCGGTCGGCCACGGCGACGATCTCAAGCTGTCGCTGGCTTGCCGCCTGCAGTTGCCCGACGAACAGCTGTTTCCGGACCTGACCCTTGCCGAGGTCGCCGGGCGTGAGTTCCCCGAGCCGAACGTCCTGCTGCTTGAACGCACACCCGCCATCCGGCCCGCTGCGCTCGGCCGCGAAGACGTCGAATACCGGCAGCGCGCGCCGGAAAAGGGCCTGATCACCAAGCAGGAAGCACGCGTCCTGTCGCTGGCCAAGCTACGTTTGGCGGCCGATTCCGTCGTCTGGGACATCGGCGCCGGTTCCGGAGCGGTCGGGCTGGAAGCGGCGGCCCTGGCTCCCATGGGGCACGTGTGGGCAATTGAAAAGAACGCCGGTGACGCTAGCAACGCGCGGGCCAACGCCGTCCGCTTCCAGGCCAGCAACTACACGCTGGTCGAAGGCCGGGCGCCAGCCCATCTCGATAGCTGGCCCGACCCCGATGCGGTATTCATTGGTGGCTCCGGCGGCGAACTTGCCGAATTGATCGAACGCATTCTTGGCCGCCTGAAGCCTGGTGGCCGCCTGGTGATGAACTTCGTCGCCCTCGAAAACCTCGCTACCGCCACTCGCACGCTGGCTGCTGCTGGCGTCCCCTGGGATCTGGTTCAGCTGCAGGCCAGTCGCAGCCAGCCGATTCTCGACATGCACCGGCTGGCCGCCCAGAACCCGGTGTGGATCCTCACCGCAAGAAAGGAAGAACAATGACCCGCTTTGGAAAACTGATTGGCGCCTCACTCGGCCCCGGCGACCCCGAATTGATCACTCGCCGCGCCTGGGCGGTTCTGCAGTCCGGTGCACGCTGGCTGTACCCGGTGAAAAAGGCCGAGGACGACTCGTACGCACTGGCCATCGTCGCGCGTGGCGGTATCGCCGTGCCGGACGACGCCGAGCAACTGGTCTTTCCGATGACCCGCGACGCCGAGATTCTCGGCAAGGCGTGGGCGCGCGCTGCGCTGCGCACGGTCGAGCTGCTCGCCGAGGGTCGCGACCTGGTGTTCCTGGTCGAAGGCGACGCGTCGACTTTTTCCACCTTTGGTCACCTTGCCCGCGTCGTCCGCGAACTGGCACCAGAGGTGGTCGTCGAGACGATCGCCGGCGTCAGTTCGTTCGCCGCTGCCGCGGCGACCACCGGCAGCACGCTGGCCGAGGAAGATGAAACGCTGGCGGTGATTCCGGCGGCCTACGGCGTCGGCGTCATCGATCACCTGCTTGACGAGTTCGATACCGTGGTCCTGCTCAAGGTCAAGCCGCTACTGGACGAAGTCATCGAGCTGCTGGAGCGGCGCGGCCTGCTGGACAGCAGCTGTTTTGTCGAGAAGGTCGGCGCGCCGGACGAGCGCGTGGTTCGCGACGTCGCCAGCCTGAAAGGCGAAAAAGCCAATTACCTGTCCCTGATGCTGGTCCATAACCCGAAGCGCGTGCGCGGCGAATTGCGTCGCGGTTGCCGCACGCGCAAGGAAGCACTGGCCGTGGCGCCGGCAGCCGAGGCCGCATGAAGATCGCTGTCGTCGCCATCACCCGGCACGGCATTGCCCTGGCCGGCAAGGTGGTTGCCGCACTGCCCGGTGCCTCGCTGTTCGCCCCGGAAAAGTTCCGCGGCGAAGCTGAAGCCGCAGCGCCGGCGGTCGTGCAGTGTTACAGCGGCAAGGTCGGCGACCAGGTGCCGGCGCTGTTCGCCGCGTTCGACGGCATCGTCGCGATCGTCTCGCTGGGCGCTGTCGTCCGCCTGATCGCGCCGCATCTGGGCAGCAAGGACAGCGACCCGGCGGTGGTGGTGGTGGATGAGGCCGGCCGCTTTGCCATTCCGGTGCTCTCGGGACATGTCGGCGGCGCCAACGCGCTGGCTGGCCACCTGGCCAGCACGCTGGGGGCGACGGCAGTGCTGACCACCGCCTCGGATGCGCGCCAGACGCTGGCCGTCGACCTCCTCGGTCGCGAACTCGGCTGGACGATCGAGGCGACGCACGCCGAAATCGTTCGCGTCAGCGCCGCGGTGGTCAACGACGAGCCGGTGGCGCTGGTCCAGGAAGACGGCAGCGGCAACTGGTGGACGGGGCACGCGAATGGTCGCAGCGGCCCGCTACCCGCCACGCTGCAACGCTTTGCCCGCCTCGAAGATGTCGATCCCCAGCGCTTCGCTGCGGTGCTCTGGATCAGCCAGCGTGCCATGCCGGCCGACTATGCGGTACAGCTGGCCGGCAAGGCGATCGTCTACCGGCCGGGGGAGGCACATTGAACGGCGCTTCTAGCACGAATAACCCGCTGCAGTTCGCGCTTGCCCTTGGTCTGGGCTGCGATCGCGGCACGCCGGCGGCGACCATCAACCAGGCCATCAGCGAGGCGCTGGCGGTCTGCGGCGGGCAGATGTCGGACGTCCACGCCGTGGCCAGCATCGACCTCAAGGCCGACGAAGAGGGCCTGCTGCAGGTGGCCAGGGAAAGGGGTTGGTGCATCCACTTCTACCCGGCTGCAGACCTCGCTGCCGTTGACGTTCCCAATCCCTCGGAAACGGTACGCAGGCATACCGGTTCTCCGTCGGTTTCCGAAGCGGCCGCACTACTTGCCGCCACTGCCGACAGGGCCGATCTGATCGTCGAAAAACACAAGCTGCGCGGCCCGGACGGCCGCAACGCCACCATCTCCATTGCCCGGATTCGCAAAATGAGTACCAATGAACGCCACTGACCCGATCCAGAAAGCAGGAAAAATCATCCTCGTCGGCTTCGGCCCGGGGGCGCCGGAACACATGAGCTTGCGCGCACGCGCGGCCATCGCCGAGGCCGACGTGGTCATCGGCTACGCTACCTACATCAGGCTGGTGAAAGAGCTGCTCGACGGCAAGCTGGTCATCCGCAAGGGGATGACCGAAGAGCTCGATCGCTGCAACGAGGCCTGGGAACATGCCCGCCAGGGCAAGATCGCGGCGGTCATTTCGTCGGGCGACATCGGCGTCTACGGGATGGCGGGTCCGACCTACGAAGTCCTGCTGCAAGCGGGTTGGCGTCCCGGATCGGGAATCGAGGTCGAGGTCGTTCCCGGCGCCACGGCACTGTCGACGTGCGCGGCGCTGGTCGGTGCGCCGCTGACGCACGACTTCTGCTCGATCTCGCTCTCCGACCTGCTGACACCGTGGCCGGTCATCGCCCGCCGGCTGCACGCCGCGGCCCATGCCGATTTCGTTGTCGCTTTGTATAACCCGCGCAGCGGCCGGCGCACCGGCCAGATCGTCGAAGCGCAGCGCATCCTGCTGCGCCATCGCGCGCCGACGACGCCGGTGGCGGTGGTCAAGTCGGCGTACCGCAAGAAGCAGGCCATCCAGCTGACCACCCTGGCGCAGATGGCCGAATGCGAGATCGGCATGCTGAGCACGGTGTTGATCGGCAACAGCAGTACCTTCGTCCAGGAAGGCTTGATGATTACCCCGCGTGGCTACGCCAACAAATACGCCGGCTTTGGCGGTCAGGCGCTGCCTGGCGAGCAGGCCGGTCGCTCGCTGAGCCTCGGGCTCGAAGGCTGGCAAGCCGACGTGCGTGAGCGTCTGGCAAAGGGCCAGCACGCGGAGGAGATCGCTCGCTTCTTCGGCTTGCCGCCAGACGAAATTGACGCGCTGCTCGAAGCCCCGCATCGGCCTGCCTGAGCGCGTTGCATACATGGTGCGCTGCACCCGCGTTTGCCGACGAATGCTCGCCTGGGCTGGCGGACACCCACTCTGCCGTCCCTCGTTGCGACGTCGCGGCCGGGGAGCGCTGGGTGCTCCCCCGAGGGAGAGAGCTTGCTAGGGCAGTTGCCTGGCAAGGCCGCCAGGCTCGCGAAGCGCCTGGACGATGCGCGTACGCTTACCTTCAGGCAATGCGCCGAGCAGTACATCGAAAAGCACCGGGCGAGCTGGATAATAGGCTCGCTCCTCCCTCTAGGGTGGCAAAGGTCGTGCCTCATCCAGCCCTGCCCTATACGGACATGCCGGCATTCATGGTGGAACTGCGGAAACAGGGCGGCATGGACGCGCGCGCCGTCGAGTTCGCCATTCTGACCTCCGCCCGCTCGGGCGAGGTCCGCGGCGCCACCTGGGGAGAGGTCAAGCTGGACCTGGCGCTATGGGTGATCCCCGCCGGGCGAATGAAAGCAGAGAAGGAACATCGCGTTCCCCTATCCAGCAGCGCAATCGCTCTACTCAGAGAACTGCCGCCCCTGGGAGATGGGGATTTTCCTGGAGCCAGAGAAGGCAAACCCCTGTCTGACATGAGCCTGACCGCGTACAGCCCGCTGCACAACAAGATGGACGAGTCATTGCGGTGAAAGGCCTTGCTAACGCGACGCCCGATGGCACTCGAGGGACCCAAGTGGTTCCGGCCGCCTCGCCTGGAACTGTTCGCTGATCCCTGCCTGAATCTCAGCCTCGAGCCATCCGGACGAGCGCCCGAGCTTTATCTGTTTGGGAAATTCGCCCCTCTTGATTTTTTCGTAAATCGACGATCGGCCAAGCCCTACCATGGCCTTGACCTGGGGAAGACGCACCAAGCGTTGATTCATGGCATCACCTCGCGTTTCACCTGACGGATGGAATCTGTCCCGGGCGATAGATCCCACGCAGCGACTTTAGTAGGTCGACGAGAGGATCGCCGTGCCGAAATGCGAACTTTTCGAGCGCTGTTCGCAAGCCCAGGGACACTGGCGGTGATTGGTGGAGGGCAATTGCCTTGCGAGAGATGTGGTGGATCGAGCAGCGATGTCGTTTGCGGCTGCATTTCTCAGACCAACGCCCACGGTTACCAGGCCGACCAGGTGTCGAGAGTCGCTTGACCGGGGAACGGCCGTCGTCGTGAACCAGAGGGCATCGCGCACTGCATCGTCTGGCACGAACACACCGGCGAGCTAAGGTTGCAGCGGCTTCTGCGACTACTGGCGGGAGTGAGTCAGCCAGCTCTGGGTTGGCCTGAACCAAGCGCACGCCCGGGTAAGTGGCTGTTGCAGAAGGCCTGCCTGGCCGAAATCGCACGCAACGCTTGGGGAACGGAGTCGTGACGTCACGAGGCCTGAGCCCACAATTGTCGCGAATGGATTTAGAATGTGACCACATTAGCGCACGAGGAACGACCATGCCCATCGCCATTCGCGAACTCAAAGCCAGCCTCTCGCGCGTACTGCATCGCGCGCAGGCGGGCGAAGTCATCGAAGTCACCTCCCATAACAAGACGATCGCCCGCATCGTCGGCATTCCGCCGCAGGCGGACGAAGGGCTCCGCGGCCTGATCGCCAGCGGTGGCTTGTCGTGGAGTGGCAGCAAGCCACAGCTGCAGTCCCCCGTTGAAATGGTCGCGGGTGGAACGGCCGTCAGCCGGATCGTGCTGGCGGATCGCGGTTGATTCTCTTCTGCGACACCTCGGCGCTGGTCAAGCTGTACGTCAGAGAAGAGGCCAGCGAACGCATGGTGGCGCTTGCCGGGTCGGCCGCTACCATCGCCGTGTGCCGCCTGGCCTGGGCTGAAGCGATGGCGGCGCTGGCACGCCGCGCGCGTGAGAACCCGGCCGATGCCGAACTGATCACGGGCATCCGAACCCGTATGCGCAGCGACTGGCCCCACTATGCGCTTGTCGAGGTCACGCAGTCCCTGGTGGAACTCGCCGGTGAGTATGCCGACACCTTTGCCCTGCGCGGCTACGACAGCGTTCAACTCGCCGCCGCGCGCATTTTGCAGGAAGCAACTGACGAAGAGTTCCACTTCGCCGTTTTCGATACCCGGCTGGAGAAGTCCGCCAGGGTGCTGGGCATGCGTACCCTGGCCAGCGGCTGACAGGGCGAGTTCAAGCGTGGCGCTCGCGCAAGCAGCCCGCCAACGCCGCCGCGTCGATCTGGCCAGCCGCGACGGCGAGCAAAGTCAGTGTGGCATCGGCCCGGCCGGCCACGAGGCGTAAGCCGTTGAGCGCCAGAAACAGGACGACCACCGGAAAACCGACGCGCTTGTTGCCGTCGACGAACGAGTGGCTTCGCGCCAGAGCGACTGCCTAGGCTCCGGCCAGGTCGGCTAGATCCGGTTAGCGATGGAGCGCAAGTTTCAGTGGCCAGGCGAGTGCCGAGTCGAGCAGACTTTCCTCACGCAAACTGCTGGGCGCGCCGGCGGTATCGGCATGATCGTCAGCGCTGCAGTCCTGCGCCTGCTCGGCCTGGCTGTCACCAAGATGGTTCTGGCGAACTCGGCCAAGCGCAACCCCTAGCTGCATGGTTCAGCACGCTGGGCGAACGTGTCGAATATCGAGGCTTCCGGGCTGTTGCCTCGGCCACGTAGCTTCTGGCAGCTCCTCTCCGGGAAGGCGCTGCCCACCAGCGCTGGCGTCTATGTCGGCGCTTGGCTGGACAAGCAGGGCAATTAGCGTTACCTGCGCCACAACGGCCCGGAGCACGTCTTGTGCTACGCGCCGACCCGTTCCGGCAAGGGTGTCGGCCTGGTCATGCCGACTGTTCTTTCCTGGGGAGAGAGCGCCGTCATCACCGATCCCAAAGGCGAGCTCTGGTCATTGACCGCCAGATGGCGCAAGCAACACGCGCACAACAAGGTGCTGCGCTTCGAGCCAGCCTCCGCCAATGGCCGTGTTTGTTGGAACCCGCTGGACGAAATCCGCACGGGTACCGAAAACGAGGTTGGCGACGTGCAGAACCTGGCGACCCTGATCGTTGATCCAGACGGCAAGGGCCTTGAATCGCATTGGCAGAAAACCGGACAGGCATTGCTCGTCGGCGTGATCCTGCATGCGCTCTACAAGGCCAGGAACGAGGGAATGGCGGCGACCCTGCCGGCCGTCGATGCTCTGCTGGCCGATCCAAAGCGACACGGCGTCATTTTGCGGAGAGAACCCTTTTTGCTCACGACACAGCACCGAAGGAATTCCTCGCTTTTGTCGGCGGTCTTTATGGCAGTGAGTCGTCCCTGCTTCTACCAAAGCTATCGCTTTGCACATCTGGTGTTCTCGATCTAGTCGCCGCCAAAGGGCGAGTCTTGAGAACGTCTGCCCTAGCGTGCTTTGTTGTCCGTTTTCCGAGGGGAAAGAGCGGTTGCCAGGGGCAGGAACAGCGTCAGCGGAGAGTCGGG
>ERZ761603.2506-NODE-2506-length-12516-cov-15.646417_pt1 | contig 12516 bp, 7 predicted proteins | sample MGYA00511879_ERZ761603 | MGnify/ENA primary metagenome ERZ761603 (study PRJEB28899, sample SAMN02850040) | bioreactor sludge metagenome | biome: EBPR Sludge; feature: EBPR Bioreactor; material: flocular biomat | place: Australia: Thorneside Wastwater Treatment... | reverse complement strand
TGCTCTTCTCCGGCACCTCGAACATCACCGGCAACGTGAACGGCGCGGCCCTGACCTTCACCGGCGACTCCACCCTCGGCGGGGCTGTCAACGGTACGGGCGACATCCTGTTCTCTGCACTCTCCACGATCGCCGGGAACATCACCGGCGGCAGTGCGCTCACCTTTGGCGGCGGCACGCTCCTGGGCGGCAACGTCACCAGCACCGGGGCGCAGTCGTACAACGCCGGCGCCACCTTCGGCACCGGAGCGGGCGGCGCGGTCGCCGTGAACGGTGCATCCATCATCGTCGCCGGGCCGGTCATCCTCGATCGCTCCGCTGTCTTCACCGCCGCCGGTGATGTCACCTTCGGCGGGACCATCCTTTCTGCATCGGGTGATGCGGGCGGCAACGCGTTGACCATCAACTCACCGGGCATCACCACCTTCGGAGGTTTGGTCGGCGGAGTCGCGGGCCAGGAACTCGCTTCGATCGAGACCGATGCCGCGGGCACCAACCGCCTCAACGCGGCTCTCTTCGCCACGCTCGGCGACCAGATCTTCCGCGGCAACACCACGCTCGGCGCTGATGCCTCCGTCGCCAGTTCGGGCGGCGGCGTGACCTTCCAGGGCACGATCGATTCCTTCGACGCCACCGCACGCGACCTGACCGTCAACTCCGGCGGCGGGATCGGCAACACGACCTTCGGCGGGTCAATCGGCGGAACCAACCCGCTCGACACGCTCACCACCAACGCCAACGGTACGACCTTCCTGCCCACCATCGTTCGCACCAACGGCCAGCAGACCTACCTCGACGATGTGCGGCTCATCGGCGATACCACGCTCACGGTTCTCACCTCAGGCGGGGTCACGCTCGGGGCAAGGGTTGACAGCGATTCCTCGACCCCCCGCGCCCTGACCGTGAACTCCGCGGGCGCGGGAGAGACGAGGTTCGGCGGCGCGGTGGGGAGCCAGAATGTTCTCTCATCACTTTCGACCAACGCCGACGGCGCGGTCTTCATCGGCGGGGACATCTCCACCAACGGCGCGCAATCATTCGGAGAAAGCGCCGCGACCATCACCGGCGATGCGGTGCTCTCGGGCAACGGCATCACGTTCCCGGGCATTATCGTGTCCGACGGCACGCCGCACGACCTCACGCTGACCGGGGGGGCGGGCGGGGTCTCCGTCGGGGGCGACATCGGTGTTGGCAACAACCTCGGCAGTCTGACGGCCTCGGGCACCACCGTGGGCCTGCGCGGGGTGCAGACCATCGGCGACCAGACGTACACCGGCACGCTCACCGTCACCGGCAGCACCACCGGCTCCGCCTTCACCAGCAACGGCCCCGCCACCATCACCGGCGCCATCAACGGCACCATCATCACCTTCGCTCAGCCCGTCACGCTCGCCGGGAGTGTCACGAGTTTCGAGAACGGCGGGTCGGTCACGTTCGCCAACACGCTCGCGCTCGCCGCCGACGGCGTGGTCGCGGCCAGCAACGGCACCATCCTCTTCTCGAGCACCGTCAACTCCTCCGACGCCACCGCCCGGGCGCTCACCGTCAACAACACCGGGGCCACCACCTTCACCGGCGCGGTGGGCACCACCAACCGGCTCTCGACCCTCACCACCGACGCCGGGGGCAGCACCCGCTTTAACGGCGGCAGCGTCGCGATGTCCGGCATCGGACGGTTCGGCGACGCCGTGATCCTCGGCGCGAACACCACGTTCACTACCGGCGGTCTGGTCTTCACGTCCACCCTCGACAGCGACGGCACGCCCCGCACCGTCCGCGTCGAGGGCGATGTCGCGAACAAGACCACCGAGTTCCTCGGTGTGGTCGGCGGCGTCAGCCCCCTGGGACGTCTGCACATCCACGACACCATCCCCACGGCCAGCACCCGGACCACCAAGATCGGTGCCAACATGACCCTCACCACAGGGATGGTCGTGAACGAGCCGGTGGAGATCGTCGGGGACGTCATCATCAACGCCGGCAACGATCCAGTCAACAGCACGCTCTTCTTCCGCTCCACGATCGATGCCGACAGTGAACTCAATAATCGCTCGCTCACCCTCCTGAGCGGGGCCATACCCGCTGTCTCCGCCAACCCCACCAGCACCGACATCTCCCCCGTCGGCAGCACCCGCAACGTCACACCCTTCCGCTTCGCCGGAAACATCGGCGCGGGGTCCGGCAAGCGACTCGGTTCGCTCACCATCGGCGGCGACCTCGCCGGAGCGCCCCCGCTCGCGCCCACCGCCGTGTTCGCGCCTTTCAACGCGAACGGCGCGGTCCCCTTCAACAACAACTTCTTCTCGCCGAACGCGGCCCAGACGTTCGTCATCAATGTCGGCACGGGCGGCTTCACCATGGGCCGCCTGAACAAACTCACCACGTTCGGCAACCTGAACGTGAATGTCAGGCCGGGCGGCACGGCGCGACTGGGCGATCTGGTCGCCACTTCGAACCTCAGCATTGTCGGCGACCAGATCATCCTCCGAACGCGGCAGGCGGGTCAGTTGTTTGATGATGAGTTCATCCCCAACGAAGCCAACCCGAAACTCGACAACGATTCGGGCCTCGACCTGGTCGCGGGCGGCACACTCGCAATCAGCGGCAACACCGGCCCCGCAAACATCACACGAGAGAACACGTCACGCGCCGCCTTCTTCGCCAACTCGTCCGGCGACATCGCGGTGCCGCAGGGCCCCGGCCTCATCTTCGCTCAGTTCCAGGGCGGCGTCACCATCAGCCTTTTCAACCACAACCTCAACACCGGCCTCATCCCCCTCGACCTCAAGACCCAGGCCTCCGACTCCAACGTCGCCACCAGCCTCGCCGGGGCCATCCCGCGGGACCGCCGCGAGCGCGAAGTCACCGAGGCTGTCCTCCTCTCGTCCTCCTTCGGCAAGCCGCTGGCCAATCTCGGCATCAACATCAAGGAACTCTCCGACAAGGCGCTGTCTCAGTTCCTCATCGGTCGCTCGCTCTATCAGGATGTTCCTCTGCTCCTCAACCCCACGGGCAGCGACTTCAGGGTCACCATCAACCGACTCTCCTCGCAGCCGGTGCTCAGCGTGATCCGGGCGTACTGCAACCTCTTCTACGCCGACGGCAACGCCGCGTACGAGAACATCCTCAATCCCTCCGCCGGCCCGGCGCAGCAGGACCGTGCAGCGGACATCAGTTCTGCCATGCAGGAGTCATGGGACATCTACACCGAGTCCACGGAGAACCCGACAGGGCAAGGCTTCCGTGCGTATCTCGAATCCCGCGGCGATCAGGCCACCGAGGCCGACACCATCGCCCTTGATACGCTCAACCAGACCCGATCACTCCTCGCCGGCGTGGAGGAGATCGGTCTCTCGCCCCGTGAAGAGGAAGTCGTCCGCCGCACCATCATCCGTAAGATCGGCGGCCGAGACATCCCCGAACTCGAGGCGGCGGTCCTGGGTTCGCTCGTTGCTTCCCGCTGATGATCGGCGGGCCGTTGTTCGCCCGGCGCGCCGCCGAGGCTATCCTCAGTCTTTCTTCCCGGTGGTGATGCGTGGGTGTGATCAACGTCGAAAGTCTCCTCAAGCCCGTCTCGGCCGATGTCCCTTGCGGTGAAGACCTCAAATGGGACCGCCGGTTCCTCGAACTCGAGCGCCTCGCCGAGGGAAAGGAAGAGACGCAGTTCTCACCGGCCGAGGAACCCAACTGGCGTGAAGTTCGGGACGTCGCCGTTGAAGTCTTCTCCAGGGGAAAACACCTCCGCACCGCGGTGCTTCTGACGCTGGCCGCCGCGAGGCTCGAAGGAATGACCGGCGTGCGGGACGGGCTGGTGCTGATCCGCGGCCTCCTGGAACAGTACTGGGATCAGGTTTTCCCCCTCCTTGATGCCGAGGACAACAACGATCCGACCGAGCGCTTCAACTCCCTCGCCCCGCTCGCGACCCCGCTGGCGACCTACGGCGACAAACTCAAACTCCTCGACCGTGTGTACGAGTGCCCCCTCTGCGATTCCCGGCAGATGGGCAAGTTCAGCCTGCGAGATATCGCCATCGCCGCTGGAACCCTCGCAGTGGGAGAGGAGGCCTCGGACAAACCCAAGCCGACGATCGCCATCATCGATCTGGCCTTTGGAGAGTCCGATAAAGAATTTCTCGAATCCACCGCCGCGGCAGCCGAAGAGGGCACCGAAGCACTCAAGGCGATCGAGGATCTGATTACGGCCAAGTGCGGTTCGGGCGTCGGCCCGGATCTCAACCCGTTCAAATCCGTGTTGAAGGATGCCGCGCTGCAGGTGCGGCGTCGGCTGAACGCCGGCGAGGCCGCGGGCGCATCGGAAAGCGCCCAATCGGAAGGCGGAGCGCCCGGTGAGGGGGGGGGGCGGCTGTCCGGTGGCGTCTCATCCTCCGCCGATGTCGAGATGGCATTGGATAAAGTGATCCGGTACTATGAGCAGTGGGAGCCCTCCAGTCCGGTGCCCTTGATCGTGTTGTGCGCGAAGCAAATGGTCCGAAAGAAGTTCCTCGACATCACCAAGGTGCTGACCCCGGACGCCATCAGCGTTCTGGAGCGTATCAGCACACCAACGTCCGATTCCTCATCCGCGGGATGACCCCGCCCCAGCCTGTGAGTTTTCCGTCAGCAAAGGAGTAGCCCGTGGCCAAAGCCAGCAGCCAGAAGTTCATCGCCCGCAACCGCGCCCCCCGCGTCCAGATCGAATACGACCTGGAGTTGTACGGCGCCGAGAAGAAGGTCAACCTGCCCTTCGTGATGGGCGTCATGGCCGATCTCTCGGGCAAGCCGGCCGACCCGCTCGCGCCCGTCGGTGATCGCAAGTTCCTCGAGATCGATGTCGATAACTTCGATGAGCGTCTGAAGAGCATGAAGCCCCGCGTCGCCTTCAACGTTCCCAACACGCTCACCGGCGACGGCAACCTCAGCGTGGATGTGACCTTCGAGAGCATGGCGGACTTCAGCCCGGCCGCCGTCGCCAAGAAAGTCGCGCCACTCGCCAAACTGCTCGAGGCCCGAACCCAACTCTCGAACCTCCTCACCTACATGGACGGCAAGGGCGGCGCCGAAGCCCTGATGTCCAAGGTCATGTCCGATCCTGAACTTCTCAAGACACTCGGCTCGGCCCCCAAGCCCCAGGAATGACCCTGTACGTACGCGCGTCCCGCCGATCGGGCCGTCGCGGCGCATCCCCGATCCTCCCGCCGCCACGCGGCACTTTTTACCCGGAGATTCATTACCCATGTCCGAAGCCCAAGCACAATCCGCAGGACTCGGCGGCGTCATGCTCGGCGGCAGCGCCCTTGACGACCTCCTCAAGAAAGAGTTCAAACCCAAGACGACCGGCGCCCAGGAGGCCATCGAACGCGCCGTCAAGACCCTGGCCGAGCAGGCCCTCGCCGGTGTGGCCACCGTCTCCGATGACGCCGTCAAGAGCATCGAGGCGATCATCGCCGCCATCGACAAGAAACTGACCGATCAGGTCAACGCCATCATCCACCACCCGGATTTCCAGGCGCTGGAGTCTTCGTGGCGGGGCCTGGCCCACCTCGTCAATAACACCGAGACCGACGAGACGCTCAAGATCCGCGTTCTCAACATCTCCAAAAAGGATCTCGCCAAGACCATCTCGAAGTTCAAAGGCACGGCCTGGGATCAAAGCCCTCTCTTCAAGAAACTCTACGAAGAGGAGTACGGCATGCCCGGCGGCCAGCCCTACGGCTCGCTCATCGGCGATTATTACTTTGATCAAAGCCCGCCCGATGTCGAGATCCTCTCCGGCATGGCGCAGATCGCAGCCGCCGCCCACTGCCCCTTCATCTCCGCGGCGAACCCCAGCCTGATGAACATGGAGAGCTGGCAGGAACTCTCGAACCCCCGCGACCTCACCAAGATCTTCGGCTCCGCCGAGTACGCGCAGTGGCGCAGCCTCCGCGAGAGCGAGGACGCCAAGTACATCGGCCTCACCATGCCGCGCGTGCTCGGTCGTCAGCCCTACGGCGCCAAGACCAACCCCGTCGAGGACTTCGCCTTCGAGGAGGACACCGCCGGCGCCACGCACGAGAAGTTCACCTGGATGAACGCGGCGTACGCGATGGGCGTCAACATCAATCGATCCTTCAAGACCTACGGCTGGTGCGCCCGCATCCGCGGCACCGAGTCCGGCGGCATCGTCGAGGGGCTGCCCGTTCATACCTTCCCCACCGACGACGGCGGCACCGACATGAAGTGCCCGACCGAGATCGCCATCACGGACCGCCGCGAGGCCGAGTTGGCCAAGAACGGCTTCATGCCGCTCAGCCACTACAAGAACACCGATTACGCGGTTTTCATGGGTGCGCAGTCACTCCACAAGCCCGCGGAGTACAGCGACGCCGACGCCAGCGCCAACGCTCAACTCGGCGCCCGTCTGCCGTACCTCTTCGCCACCTGCCGCTTCGCCCATTACCTCAAGTGCATGGTCCGCGACAAGATCGGCTCCTTCAAGGAGCGCGACACGATGCAGACCTGGCTCAACAACTGGATTCTCCAGTACGTCGACGGTGACCCCATCAACAGCAGCGAGGACACCAAGGCGCGCCGCCCGCTCGCGAACGCCGAGGTCAAGGTCGAGGAGATCCCCGGCAACCCGGGCTACTACTCCGCCAAGTTCTACCTGCGTCCGCACTACCAACTCGAGGGCCTCACCGTCTCCCTGCGCCTGGTCAGCAAACTGCCCAGCGCCAAGGGCGGCAAATAGCACCACCGAGCGGCCGGTCACCCCGGCCGCCGCGTCACTTTTCACCGTTTTTTCGCAACGCTTTTTCCCTCAGCCCGATGACTCTTCCGTAGCGGAAAGCACGCTTTTCCGGCCCCGTCCGAACCGTTCGTCGGGGGTCCACAGGGTTCGAGACAGAACCAGCCAACCGCCCGGCGACGGGCCAATCAGGAGTAGTTCCGCATGGCATTCGACGCATTTATCAAGATCAAGGACATCCCCGGCGAATCCAACGACAAGAAGCACGCCGGTGAGATCGAAGTGGAGTCGTTCAGTTGGGGTGTCTCCCAGTCGGGTTCGGCCGCCAGCGGCACCGGGCACGGCGGCGGCAAGGCCCAACTCCAGGACTTCTCCTTCGTCAAGCGCGTGGACAAGTCCACACCCAACATCATGCAGCACTGCTGCACCGGCAAGCACATCGCCGAAGTGACCTTCGTGACCCGCAAGGCCGGCGGTGAGCAGGTCGAGTACCTCAAGTACAAGTTCTCAGACGTGATCATCTCCAGTTACCAGATCGGCGGCGCCGGGAAGGGGCAGGACGACATCCCCATGGAGACCATCACCATGAACTTCACCAAGATCACGGTCGATTATCAAGAGCAGGGTCAGGACGGCAAGCCCAAGGGCGGCCCCGTCCACGGCGGCTGGAACGTCAAGGAAAACGTCGTCGCCTGACCCGCAGTCTCACCGCCTTCCCAACGCCGTCGCGTACGCGACGGCGTTTTTCGTTTGACCCCGTATCCTCACCTTCAATGCTCACCCTTGCCGCACCGGCCAAAGTCAACCTCATTCTGTCCGTGTCCGCTCCGCTTTCCCCGGGCGACCCCCGCGCCGGGTTTCACGAGATCGCCTCCTGGTTTGTCCCGCTCACCATCGCCGACGAAGTAACCATCCGACCGGTCGAAGCCGGGATGAGCTCGACTTTCTCCATCGGTTGGGCCGCGGATGCACCACGCCCCACGCCGATCGACTGGCCGATCGACAATGATCTCGCCCTGCGGGCCCACCGCCTCCTCGAACAGACCATCGGCCGACCACTGCCCGCGCACATCGACATCCGCAAGCGGATCCCTGTCGGTGGGGGCCTCGGGGGGGGGAGTTCCGATGCGGCGGCGGTGCTGAAGGGTCTGAGCACCCTTTATTCACTCGCGTTGTCCGATCTGACACCCCTGGCGATGCAACTCGGTTCCGATGTCGCCTATTTCTGTCAGGGCGATCCACCGCCGCACGCCGTGGTTGCCGGCCTGGGCGAGTTGGTTACTGAGGTTCCGGCGGTTGAATCAGAGATCATTCTCATCATCCCTCCCTTCGGCTGCTCAACAGGCTCTGTCTATCGAGCCTACGACACGCTGCTCACCGAGCGTGCCGCGGCGGAACCAACGCGCCGCGCCGCCATCGCCAACACCGACCTGCTGGAGAAGCGTCGCCGCAAGGTCATGCACGCGATCGATCGCGGGGGGACGATCCCGTCCGAACTGCTCTTCAACGACCTGACGCCCGCCGCCTTCCGAATCGAACCTCGCCTCGGACGTCTTGCCACAGCCCTCGCCAACACCCTCCGTGCGCCCATCCACATGACCGGAAGCGGCAGCACTCTCTTTGTCATGCCGCGACCGGGCAAGGCCGAACCGATGGCGGTGCGTGCCCGTTCCATCGCCGACGCGATCGAACCCGGCAGCGCGGTCATCCAGACCGGGACACTCGCCGGTTCGCCGCCGAGGATGTGATCCGGGATGATCCGGCGCCATTCTCGATCCGCCCTATCCTCATCCATGCTGAACCTTGCTTGGTGTCTCTCCGGACTCGCCTTGGCATCAGCCCCGGTTCAGCCGCCCGCCCCACCCGCCAACCAGCCCGCGATCCGCCCGGCCGATCCGATCCCCTTCGATCCCAACTCCAAGCCGGCCGTGCCTCAGGTCCCGGTGCAGGTTCTGCTCGGACAGCGCATGACGACCCTCCGCGGTGTCGTTCAACTCTCGACGGTGGTCATTGTGGCCGATGCGCAGTCGTACCTCGATGCGCTCTCCGCATGGAAGCCCGACAAGCGATTCCCTGTTCTGATCGATGACGGCACGGCCGAGTCGCGTGAGGATATCGCACGTTTCGTCCGAGGCTACCAGCCCGTCGGCGTTGTCAGGTACAGCGCGAAACCGGATCCTTCCTCGGTAGGGGCGCCGAGTTTCGCTCGCATCGACCCCGAGAACTACTTCGCCGCGGCGAAGTCCGCGTGGAAGGTGCCGACCACGGGGGCGGATCAGCAGCCGCTGCTCGATGCGTGGCGAGCCGCCGGCCACAGGCCCCCGGGTATCGCCGTCACCAGCGAGTCGGACACATCGTGGACCGCCTCCCTCGCGCTGGCCATCGCCTGGGGGCAGCCCACGGTCTTTGTTCCGGCGCAGACCGGCAACATCGACTGGAGCATGACCCCCAACGATGCCGATGCCCTCTCGCAGCGCATCGAAAAAGCGTGCGAAGAATCGGGTTTTTCGTGGCGTGAGTTGGGTGATGACATCGAGGCGGTCACGCTCTGCCTCAACGCGCCCGAGAGGCTCTCCAAAGCGAACAACGAGTCCTTCGCGCTCACCGACCGCATCGGACGCCACGGCGTTGAACTCAACGCTTCCGAGCGCTGGGCCTGGGCGGGGCACATCTTCGGGTCCGCCGCGAAAGCCGCCTACGCGGCCCAGTGCTCGATCTTTCTGCAGCCCGTCTCGGCCTGGCTCTTCGACGGCTACCCCGATGGGCCGCCCTGGGACGGATACGACGCCACCGCCGCGGGCGAGATTCTCAAAGAAACCGGCATGAAGGTCGAAGTGCTGGACAAACCCAACGATTCCGCCGCGGCGTGGCGGATGCGCGCCGCCAGGCCGGTGGATGCCGGGCTGGTCATGGTCAACACACGCGGCAACGCCGACTTCTTCGACCTCGAACCCGGCCAGTGCAGGCCGGGCGATGTGCCCATGTTCAACGTGCCGCCGGTGGTGAGCATGGTGCATTCATGGTCGCTGCTCTTCCCCGGCAAGCGCGACCTGCTCGGCGGGCGATGGCTGGAACGGGGCGCCTTCTGCTACGCGGGCAGTGTTCACGAGCCGTACCTGCACGCCTTTGTCCGCACGCCCGCGGTGGCGGGACGCTTCGCCACCGGCGCGCCCTGGGGCACGTGCGTCCGAACCGATGAGCCCAAGATCTGGAAGATCGCGGTGCTCGGCGATCCGCTCTATTCGTTTTCTCCCCAGGTCCGCCGCGTGAGCGGTGCCTTGCCGATCGAAGGCTCGACACCCGTCGGCGCGGACCTGCGGGAACTCTTGACGGCCGAGAAGTTCGTCGAGGGCGTTCGCGAGATGACCCTGCTGGGTCGCGATGCCGATGTCGCGCGCCTCGCCGCGGCCCTGGTCGACGGCAAGCCGGAAAAAATGGATTCCCCTCTCGCCGCGGCGTGCATCCTCCCCGCTTTCCGCGCCGACAACGGCCCCCTCGTCGCCCGTCTCTTCGCGCGGTTGAACGTGGACTCGCAGAAGGACCCGATCCTGCGAGATGCCCTGTGGCTGAGCGCCTACCCGCGGCTCGAGAAGCCCGACGATGACGCCCTGCTCCAACTGCTCAAGAACAACCTGCGCACCTCGGACCTGCAGCGCGATGCCGCGGTTCTCGCCGCGTCGTGGACGGTCAGGTTCGGAGCCGGAGCCGGTCCGGGTCTCTTCGCCGAGTGGCGTTCTCGCTTTACGGAAACCGCCCAGCGAGACGCACTCGACAGGGCCGCTCGCACCCCGTGGACGTGGGGTCGATGAGTTTCGTTCAGGAAATCCGCGGCGGTGAAGAATCACGCGCCGCGGCAGAAGAGAGGTCGGCGTAACACCATTCGATGCCGGGTGTATCTATGTGGGTCGGAGCATCCGGTCGTGAGACGTGAGGGGGTCTTCGGGTCGCGGGTGAGAGAGTGCATAACACACGCGGCCGTTCGCTCACGTCCCACGACCGGATGCTCGGACAAAGAGACACGCGTACAGCGGCTGGAACCGAGTGCACCGCCGATGACGCGGATGTTCCGATGGCCGCTGGAGGAAAACGTGCGTGGCATCAGCAGCCTTCCTGCCAGAGGTCGAAGAACACGGCGATGTCCGAACCATCGATACCGCCGTCGAGGTTCATATCGGCGCGGATCTCGGATGCAGCCCAGGCGTAGAAAAATGCCTCAACATCGCCCCCGTCGATGCCACCGGAATCATCGAAGTCAACGCGGCACGGCACCGGGATCTGCGCGAGGAAGACCCCCGATGAACCGTCGGTGAAGTTCAGGATGAGGGCAACCCGACCGTGAACATCGAGCGCTCGCGCGTTCATCGGGCCGCTCGATCCGCGGGCCATGAGTTGTACCCGCTGCACCGTGCGGAAATCACCCGGTGCGACCATGAACGACACACCGGCTCCGGCCAGGAGTTCAATATCACCGGAGGGTGATGCCGCCCATGCTCCAGTACTTGTCTCGTTCTCGCGTACCCGCACCGATGCCGTGAACGCCGCGAAACCGGTATCCGAGCTGTGAAACTGCACCGGGTTGAACGAGGAGAATATCGTTCCGGACGGATACCCCGGCGATGGTTCACCGAGCCGGGCCACGAATCTCAGGGAGTCGATCCCGCCTGAGGCGAGTCCGTTCAGAAACGACTGGCCGTCCGCGTTCCGCGGCGAAATCTCGATCAGGATCGAGTTCCCTCCGGGCGAGAGGGCGATGTTGCGCCCGAGGTGGGCAGTCCATCCGCTCTCCAGTCCCGTGACGCGGATCGGACCACGCAGCGCGAGCCGGGGCGATCCTGCCTGTCCCTCGAACAGGCACGGCCCCAGGTTGGACGTGGTGAAGGCCATGAAAAAAATCCGTCCGTCGGTCGTCATCCACGGCGGGCCGATGTCGGTGAAGAGTGCGCCGGGCACACCGGTAGGCGCGGGTTCATGGACGGCGGCGTGCAGGCGGATGTCTGAATCTCGCGCGGCCCAGATCGCGCTGCGCGAGACACCGTTCGCGGAGAGCGCTTGGCCCGTGAAAAGGAATTCGCCGCTCGGACTGATATCGCAGAGCGCGAAGGATGAATACGTCGTGCCCACAGGAAACCCGGCGGCGGGATCGCCGCCGTACGCCACCGCCCGCATCTCGCCCCCGTTGCTGTAGCCGATCACGCAGTCGGCCGGCCATGACCGCGGCCCGAAACTGCGGTACACGCCAGCCGTGATCCTCTCCGACGCGGCGAACGCGCTCGGCCCGCGCCACGACCAACCCGGCAGCGGGCCGGGGATCGTCCCGCCGTACAAGGAAAGAGTGTCATACCGCGCAGAGGTGCGGGTGAAGAGTCCGGAGGTCTGCCCGGCGGTATACCCGGCGAATGTGATGTGCTCGCTCGAATCAAGGATGAACGTAGAGAAGCCCGCGAGCGTTGAATCTTCGATCGCATCGCCTTCGCGTGCGATGCGGACGAGTTGAAGGGGGCGGCCTCGCCAGAGCGCGACATCGTTGGCGGCATCGACCCCCGGGCCGGTGATCTGAGCAAGAAATGCGATATCTCCGGCTTCGTGCAGTTGGGCCTGCCGAAAGCCTGCCGTAAAGACGACACCCTCCGGCGTGCCCGGCGCGCGCTGACCCGAGAGCGCCACCGCGGTCCACCGCACCTGACCCGTTGCGGAAGCCACGAACGCGCCCGGGAACGCCGCCGCGCACGCGAGCGAAACGCCCGCGAATGAAACGCGCAGAAACATCGGTCACTCCGAACCGCACTCTC
>ERZ761603.2503-NODE-2503-length-12520-cov-29.711512_pt1 | contig 12520 bp, 17 predicted proteins | sample MGYA00511879_ERZ761603 | MGnify/ENA primary metagenome ERZ761603 (study PRJEB28899, sample SAMN02850040) | bioreactor sludge metagenome | biome: EBPR Sludge; feature: EBPR Bioreactor; material: flocular biomat | place: Australia: Thorneside Wastwater Treatment... | reverse complement strand
TCCCGTTGCGCGGGCGTCAGTTCACGCCGCAGCATGATCCATTCCCGTTCCTGCGCGTCCAGGGTGGATTGCACGCCGGCCAGGTAGCCGTTGTGGGTTTCCTCCACCAACGTCGTCACGACCATTCGCGGGATAGGCATGATGATGGGAGGCTGTTCCAACAAGCCGCGTCCGTCGTTGATCAGGACCCTGTTACTCGCCAGGCCCGCCCGCAGCCGGGCCACATCACCGTTGTTGTCTTCGACAATCTGGATGAGCTTGCCCTTCCAGATCAGCCATTCCACCGCCCGCATCAGATCGCTGGGGTGGCCGTTGTAGACGGTGATCCGGGGCAGGGAGGGATTCTCGTTCGTGGGCGCAAGGTCTCGGCGCATACACACCAGCGGCGGCTGGATGCCATCGGGTCGGTCGAACAGGTAGTAGCTGGCATCCGGTTCGAGCTCTAAATCTTGTGGGTCTGGCGGTGGGTTGACTTGGTAGGGCGGGCCTTCGCCGGTCAGGAGCCAGGTGAGATTGACGCGCTCGGCGGCGGCGAGGTGCTCAAGCGCATCAGCGCCGGGAAGTTGTTTACCAGTAAAGACACGATGCGTTAAGCCACGATCCCAGCCGAATTCGCTAGTCCACGATTGGGGTTTTCGTGCACCAGCCAGCCAGCGCAGACGTTCGGAAACGGACTTAATCACAATTCTAAAACTCTTGTTGCGTTGATTCTCAAAATGTGATTTCCTATGCGCTATCATATCTAAGGAGTTCAGAATGGGCGAAAAATCTAAGCAGCGGCTAACCGTTGGCGCAAACCTATCTTCCGATGAAATCAAGGAATTGCGTCAACTGGCTGACAAAGATTCGCGGAGTCTCTCAGGTCAAGTTACCGTTTGGCTACGCGACAGACTTCGGCAGGAGGCCGAACGGAGGGGGATACGTTTATCGTGATCCCCTATCATCCATCACTATGCGGATAACGCAATGAACAAAAAACGATCAGCAGTTCGAATCAACCTGGAATTTGCCGGCGCGGTGCTGCCGGTGGAAATCAACGAACAGGGGCAACACGTCGTCCCGGTGAAACCAATTTGCGATGCCATCGGGCTGGAATGGTCATGGCAACACAAGAAGGTTTCTGATCATTATTTGAGCAGGCGGCTTGGAACCTGCGTAGTAGATTTCTCCTATGCAGGTCAGCGGAGAGAGATGGTTTGCATCCGCTTAGATCGGGTATCCGCTTTCCTCAACGCCATCAACCCCGACAGTGTTCGCGGGCAAGGCAACGAATCCGCCGCCGACTTCCTGGAAGCCAAGCACGCGGAATGGGATGACTTGATCGACGCCTACGAACGCGGGTTTGGAATTCTGGCCAATGGCAGCAAGGCCACGGCCAAAAAACAGCCCGGCGTTCGTGATTTTCTGTCGGTTTTGCGGGCGGAGAAACAAACGGATTCGGAGCCGGAACGCAAAGTGCTGCACCTGCTGGCCCGGAAGATCGCCAGTGACCTGGGCGCTCCGTTCGAGGAGGAAGCCACCAACGCCAGTTAAGGACAATGAGGTTTCCCAACGCGCTTAATCTTGGCGGATGACGCGTTGAGAACCTCACCGGATGGGCGTTGGCTTCGTCAGACCACCTTTTGCACATCGTGACGAATCATAACGATTTGTTATCGATCTGCATACACAATCTTGAAGCCAGCGCCCACACGTCATCATGACCGTGAGGGCAAAAGCATGTTTGCGCAAGATTTGTTGTCGGCGGTGTTTGACACCGTCCACGACAACGGCGGCCCGACCCTGTTGGGCCAGAAAATCGGCGTTTCCCCCCGCATCCTGGCCAACAAGGCCAACCCGCGCCAGAAATACAACCAGATCAGCCTTCAGGAAGCCCTGAAGCTCCAACTGATCACCGGCGATCATCGCATCCTCGCCGCGATGGCCCGCGCTCTGGGCTACCTCATCGTCCCGATGGATCAAGCGCCTCCCTCCGACGTGGAGCTGCTCACGCTCTACGCCCAGTGGCAGGACGAGACCGGCAAAATCCATCACGCCATCGCCTCGGCCTTCGAGGATCAGCGCATCACCCACACCGAGCAAGCGACCATCGAACGGGCGTTCCACGCCGCCGCCTGCGCCGGCCAGACCTACATCCACCGGATGGGAGGGCTGGTGCAATGAGCGCCGCGCTGTTCCGACTATTCACGACTCCGATGCTGTTCCCCACCTCATCGGAAATGCGAGAAATTGAAGAGGAGGTTAGAAAGGGAAACGCCGATCCGGCCATGCAGGGTTACGCGGATTGCTACCGCATCACCCCAGACGGTTACCGCGAGGCAAACCGGCGGTGGGGGCATCAGCAGATCGGAGACCGGCTATGAAACGCGAACGATCCTTCCCGCGAATTGGAGAGAACGGCCGGCGCTGGCGGAAAATCGAGAGAACGGAATATGCCCGCCAAATGGAACGCATCCGTTTGGCCGACAGGGCCGACCCCTCTCTGGAGGATCCGGCCATGGCCTTCAACATTCCCGTCCCCCTCGAACTGCGGCGCCGCGACCTGGAACGAGTTGAAACTAACCTCAAGCCCGGCCAGACCCTGGCCCTCGATCCAAAGATGCTGGTCACCCTGTTCGGCGCCGAACTCCTGGCCGCGCTCCAGCAAGAAAAAACCACCACTTGATGAGGTTCCCCCATGTTCCGCCTGTTGCTCTGGCTGGCGCGGCGCTGGTCGTCGCTCCCCGTATTCTGGCGTCATCCCCACCGTCGCGCGGACCTCCCAGTCCATACCCGCTCCGAAAGCGCCATCCGGGCGCGCTGTTACCGGCTACGCATCTGGCGTCGGTATTTCCGCCAACGCCGCTTTTTCATGCGCAGCTTGTTCTGGAGGTTCTGACATGGCCCATTTCCCCGTCTGCGATGCCGAGGAATCCAACCGGTTCTGGGCCGCGATCAAGGCGGCGCGCACCGCCGAGGCCGCTGAGCACGCCGAGCCGACCGTCGATCTCGCCAGCCTAACCACCGACGCCCGGCGCCGGCTCTGGCGCTATCTGAAAGCCAACCATCCCGTTTACGCCGATCTGCTGCAATCCCCCCTCGTTCAGAAGACCCGCGCACTGTTCGACGCCCGTGTGCATCTGCGGCTAAGCGTGGTCGAGGCCGCCCTGCATGGCCACGATTGAAGACCTCAAGCGACAGATCAACATCCATGACCTGGCCACCCGGCTGGGATTGAAACGCCCCGACCCGAGCGGCAATTACCGCTCGCCCCACCATCCCGACAAGTCGCCATCCCTGCAAGTGGGCGGCAAGAAGTACCCGGACGGCTGGTACGACCACAGCGCCGGCCAGGGCGGTGACGCGATCGACCTGGTGATCTACGTCCAGGGCGGGACCACCGCCGAGGCGCTGGCCTGGCTGCGCGAACAGTACGGGTTCGCCGACGACCGCCCGGCGCGCGAGGAGCGGCCGGCGACCCTGGTCGAGCATATCGCCGCGCAAAGTCTGCTCGACCCCAAACCGGCGAGCGCGTATCTGGCCGGGCGCGGCATCTCCCCGGAGGTGATCGACCGGGCGATCAAGCTCAAAGCGGTGGGGTTCAACGCCTGGTCATCGCCGCGCAAACCGCCCGGCACGTTTGGCCACGGCGGGCCGGCCACCGCGTTCCTGGTCCGCTCGCTCAATCCGGGGCGGCTGGTGGCGGTGGATCTGCGCTACCACGATCCCGACCTGAACGGCGGCCAAAAAAGCGGTTGCCAGGGCGAGAAGCGCGGCTATCCCTGGATCAGCGATCCACGCGCCCTGGCCCGCGCCCATACCGTGGTCATCGTCGAAAGCCCGATCAACGCGCTGTCGGCGGAAAGCGCCTTCCTCGCCGGTTGCCAGGGCAATTGGGCGGCGCTGGCCTTGCGCGGCACCGCCAATGCCGAAACCCTGGAACTCCTGCCCTTGCGCGGCAAGCGCGTGGTGCTCTGCCTGGACCACGACAAGCCGGATGACAAGGGGCGCCGCCCCGGCCCAGAGGCGGCATGGACGCTGCATCTACGCCTGACCGCCGCCCGCATCGCGGCGCACCTGGTGGATCAGGCGGATTGGGAATGCAACGACATCAACGATTACCTCCAGGCCAACGGTCCCGAAGCCACAGCCAAGACCCTGAAAAGGTTCCAGCCCTGGGCCATTCCTGGACTGGCTGGCGTGGCCGAACCCGGCCGCAAGCGGGTTTTTCTGCCGGCGGCCGACTTCGCCATCTACGATCATTTCCGGGTCCGCGAGGACTTCACCTCGTTCTTCACCCGCGAACAGGATCGCGAGGGCAACGAGACCCCGAAATACTCGGACCTGGCGGGGTTTCGCATCGCGGACATCGCGAAGATCGACATCGCCTCGGCTGCCTCGGCGCTGACCGGCGACGAGGATCACCAGCCGAACACGCTGTTCGCCGTGAGCGCCCAGAACTCGTTCTATGGCCATGAACTCATTCGGCACGTCACCACCTTCGAGCGCCTGCACAAAATTGACTGGTGGCTACGCATCGGTCCGGTCTGGATACCGCAACTGTTCCTGCGATTGATCTACCTGTGGGGGCGGGCGATCACGTTGGGCAAGCGCGACGCGGTCAATTTCGTCGGGCTGTGCTGGAAGGGCGGCAAGCTGCACGTGAACGAGGGGCCGGATACCTATTTCACCGCGCCCGAAAAGCAGTGCCCCTACCACAACCTGCGGTTTCCCACCGGCACACCAGCCGACGCCGCCAAGGTCGTGCGGGCCTACAGCGCCACCTATAGCCACCAATCCGCCCTGTTCCTGCTGACCTGGGCGCTGGGCGGCCATCTGAAGGCCGTGCTGGCGTTCTGGCCGCATCTGGCCTTGCAAGCGGACAAGGGCAAGGGCAAGACGACGCTGTGCGAACGATTGACCCGCACCATCGCCTGCACCTTGTTTTCGGGCGATTCGCTGGAGACCGGGTTCCGCCTGGTCACCTCGACCAGCCACACCAGCCACCCGGTGATCTGGGAAGAAATCTCGGCGCGCCGCCAGGAAATCATCGACCGGGCGGTTTCCACCTTGCAGGAAGCCTACAAGTATTCGATCAGCCGCCGAACCAGCGAGCAAACCGAGTACGTGAAATGCGCGCCCGTGCTGCTCATGGGCGAGGCGGTGGAAGAGCCGGTCCGCTCCATCATCGGCAAGAGCGTGCGCGTGCAGCTCCGGGAGAAAGGGCCGCTGCTACCCGCCGATTTGCCGCCGTTTCCGGTTCGGCAATGGCTGGATTTTCTGGCCACGCTACCGCCTCAACAAATCCGCTCCGTATACCAGCAGGCCGTCGAGTTCTGTCGCGCTCGCTGTCGGGCGGGTGGATCGGACGAGGGCGCCAGCCGCATGGTGGAGAACTATGCGGCCGTGCTGACCGCCTGGCGGCTCCTGCAAGAGTTCGCGGGGATCGCCCTGGATGAAATCCCGCTGACTGGGATGCTGCTCCAGGAAATGAACGGCCACATCGGCGAAACCCAGGCCAGCCGGCAACCGTGGGTTTGGATCGTCGAAATCGTGCTGAACGAAATCGCGGCCGGCGGTTACCCCTTTCCCTACCGGTTCGGCGAACTGGACGGCCAGGAGGTGTTCTATCTGCGCCCGTCGCAGATGGTTCACCACCTGAAGACCAAGCCAGGACTGCGCTCGATCTGGGACGGGATGCCGGTCAAGAGCGACCGGGTGTTGAAAAAGCAGATGCGGGACGCCGGCGTCATCGTCGCCGAACGGACCGACCCCACCATTCACGGCCAGCGCGCCAGCCACATGATCGCGCTGAGCATGACCAAGTTGGCCGAATACGGCCTATTTCCCGAAGAGCCTAACGACCGAGGAGGAATCCGCTGATGTCCTTACCGATCCCCACGTTCCTCAAATCCTCTTATCCCGTGGTGATTCCAACCTTGCCCACCCGTGAGGTTTGCCCAAAATGCCGGCGAGTCGTCACCGTTCATCATTTCCAGACGGGCGATTTTACCAACGTAACCTATCACTGCCGGATTCACGGCGATATCCCCACCCCCATGCGTAGCGCGATCTGGCACGAGTGACCCATGAAATTATCCGACCTATCCCCCCTAATGCGTTCCACCTTGATTTGTCTGCGCGACCGCATCACGGCGACACGGGGGGAAATTTCCGACCATATCGGCCTCAGTCGCGGCCAGGTGAGCGGGGCGCTATCCCGGCTCGAATGCTACGGGTACGTCAAGATGCCCGATGAGCGCGGAAATGGCTGGACGATTACCGCGTCGGGACGGGCGCTGTTCACGATCCCCCCGCCTGACGGCGCGGAACCGGATCATGCCTCGGCCTGCGCGATGACCGTGGGTGACGATGACGCCGGGATTCCGCCAGAGGCGCCAGACCCTGACTTTACGTTCGCCGATGGGGGCGATGATGACGCCTGGATGCCGGCAGAGGACCTCATGACCCACGCCCCGAAAATCGCGGCGCCGGACTTGTCGAACGAAATTATGCAAGCCATGCGCATCGAAATGGACCTGGCGCACATCCGCGCCCGACTACAAGCGCCCCCCCTGCCGGCGCGGGCCTCGCGCATCTATCACCACCTGGTCGAGGCGCTACCCCAGTCCATCATCGACGTGCTGCAACCCATCACCGCGCTGGTTGACGCGCATGAGAGGTAACGAGTTGTGGTCATCGAAACCGTCCTAAAATGCCAACATCCTCTATGCTCAAGAGGGCCGGAACAATTCCGGCGCGCCAGGACGTTTGTGTTCCGAGTCGATAGGGTTGACGCGGAAGCATGGAACATCGCACGTTCCGCCTTGGCTGACTCCAGGGATAGAAAATGTCGGGAGTGTAACGGCTGATTGCCATTAAACACCTCCGTTTGCTTGAGATTCTTCCTGATGGAGAGCCGGGGAGGGAGTATTCGTGATGAAATCAACGCCATCCAAGAACACAACAACTGCCACCGACCCGTTCGTCGGTGGCATCCAGACAGTGGAAGATCGGCTTCGTCTCGTTCGAACTGCCTGCATCTATACCCTGGAATTGATCCTACAGCGGATGGACCTGCAAGCCAGCGTCCGCCGCGCGGCGGAAACAAGGCTCAGAAAGCTCAGATCCGATTAGGACTCTGGCCGCCGAATCTTGACCACCCTTCGCTTTCGGGGGCATACTCTCCCGGCCACGGCGATCCCCGTGGCCGGGCGTGAGAACCCGAGTTCCACAAGGCGCGCCAGCGCCACGACGGGCGCTTTTTTGTTGCTTGTCGTTTCACAATGGCGGACGGCGCGGGGCAACCTTCGGGTTGGCCGGTGTCCTTGTGGGCCGGTTTCTCACCCCCGCGTTCGTCCGTCACCCTCGCAGTGAGAGCGAAGTGGCGGTCTCCATTTTCCACGAGGAGTACCGTTATGAATGCCGTCATCATCATCAACAACGTCGAATTCCCCGTTCTGCGCTACCAGAACCAGCGGGTCATCACCACCGAGCATCTGGCCGTGCTGTACGGAACAGAAACAATTCGTATCCAGCAAAACCATGCCAGAAACCTGGATCGGTTCCAGGTCGGCAAGCATTTCTTCAAGATTGAGGGCGATGAACTGACTAGCTTAAAGATAGTCAGTTCACTCGTTGACAAACACACCCGGAGCATCACCCTTTGGACCGAGCGCGGGGCGGCCCGCCACGCCAAAATGTTGGAGACTGATCGGGCGTGGACCGTGTTCGACCAGTTGGAGGATGCCTATTTCAACCGGCCTGGAGCGGGGGATTCCTCGATCCATCCTCCGCTGTCGGACTCTGCCACCATCAACGCCATCATCGACCAGTTGCGGGTCAACCGGCCTTCCATCCCGCCGCTGTGGCTGGTGATGATGTGGACGTTGCTGGAAGAGATCGACCAGAAGCGCTACCCGCATCCGTGGGCGATTCGCGCCGTCAAGGACGTGCATTGCCTGGTGTTCCGCCCCGCGCAAGCGGTTGCATATCTGAGTACAGCCAAGCACTTGCAACACCTGTGGCAACAGACCGACCCGCTGGGAGACCGCCTGTTGAAGCGGTTGCTGCGGCAAGCCGGAGCCATCGTCAAGAGCCGGTGTGACTTCACTATCGGCCTGCAACGATTCAACCATGCCATCGCCATCGACCTTGAGGCGTTACGGCCACACAAGGCGTTGCCGGCATGAACGCCCTGATTTCCGACCCGCATACGCCCCTCGTGGAAGCCCTGGCCATGGCGGACGGCCTGAGCGCGCTGGCCGCGCAGGCATCGGAAGAGGCTTGCCGGCTGAAAGGATTCGAGCTGATGATGCTGCTCATGCCGATCCGCGACCGCATCGAAACCGCCTTGCGCCAGATGGAGCCCCCCGCGCATCCGCCTGATTAATGATGGTATAAGCCAACGAACCCGCCCCCGTGGCGGGTTTTTTATGCCCTGAAGATGCGCAAATTTTGAGACACAGGCGGTTTTTTGCTTTCTGGGAAGGCATAGGCATTCCCCACAACCCGCGCATTGGCGGTTGTTTTTTCGCAAGTCATTGATTCTTCCTGTGAACGCTCTGGCGTGTTACACCCTATTTTTGCGCGGAACAGCCCTGAAAATGCGCGGGTTAGCCGTTTTGATGCGTCAAGTTATTTTTTCCCGGTTTTTCGCGATTTTCGTCCATTTTTATTTAAGTAATTCTTTCCTAACAAAAATATATAAAAGAAGCTATGCGCGGAATCGCAGTGGAATGCGCGGGTTGAAAATTGTTGTATTTAGGACAAGAGCCGGTTAGAAAATTGGAAATCGCTAACCGGCGCATGATTTCCGCGTTCCGCACAAATATTTTTGTTGAAAAAACAGAGTGTTGAATTTATAACGTGACTTGAAATCGACCGATGCGCCGGTGCGCGGGTTGCGCTGCTACCCCTTTCCACGATGCTGGAAATTGGATGACGAATACATCTGTAGCGGATTTAGACGAACGGCTCTTGATCCAGCGCTGGCTGGAGGTCAAGGAGCACAACGAGGGGCGGTCGGAGGTGACGATCACCGCCTACCGGTATCACCTGATTGCCCTTCGGAAGTATTTGCTGGCGCGAAAGATGACGTTGTTAAGCGCGACCCCTGAAGCAATCGAAGATTTCGCCGGTAAATATCAGCATGAGCGCAAGGTGAAGCCCATCAGCCGGCGGGTGACGGTGACCGCGATCCGTGGGTTCTACCAATGGGCGACCCGCAAAGGCGTTCTCGATGAGAACCCGGCCGCGTGCCTGGCGATTCCAAAGGTCGGAATGCCCCTGCCGCGGGCCATGTCGATGGCCCATGCCGAACGGCTACTGATGGAACCCGGCATCAAGACGTTCCGCACCTTGCGGGATACGGCCATTCTGGCAGTCCTGATTGGCACGGGGTGTCGAGCGTCGGGCGTGCGCAATCTGCACGAGCAGGATTTGATCTGGACGCAGACCAAGGTAGGAACAGAACGGCTGATTCTGAGGCTGGCCGAGAAGGGGAAGAAAGAACGGCTGGTGCCCGTTCCGCTGGAATGCTCGCTGCTGATCCGCGCCTATCTGGGCCATCCTGAGCTTGGACAGATCGACCGGACCTTGCCGACAGGCGAGCGGGTGTTGTTCGTGAACCTGCACAATCCACGGGTGCCGGCCCACCGCCATTTTGGCGAGATGCGCTGTTTAAGCAGGAGGTATCTGCACATTATCGTTCGCAAGTATGGCCAGCGGGCGGGCATCCCCGCCGAGTACTGCCATCCTCATGCGCTGCGTCATCTCTACGGTACGGAATTGGCAGAGCACGACGTGGATTTGCTGATGCGGCAATCCCTGTTAGGTCATGCCTCCCCAGCCACCACCGAGGTTTATACGCACCTGGCCATGCGGAAGCTGACGAAGACCGTAGACCTGGCTAACCCACTGGGCAAGATGCCCTCCAGCCCCTCGTATGCGCTGGCTGAACGTTTGCGCAAGCAGGCTAATTAAACGCTTGTTTCTTGTTGCAGTTCCCCTAAACCCACTAGGCGGATTGGGGTGAGCAGCGTGAATATAGGCAATAGGCGGTTTTCGCGTTTGAGTTTGCTCGGTTTTTCAGAGTGTAACAATCGCGAGCGAAACCGTTGATGGTTGGTTATTTGTAAAATTCAAGATTATTTGAGTACTCTTGATAATCACGTCGATTTGCCATCGTTTCGTTGCCAAATTTCCGTATGGGTGGGGGTTCGGCAGGGAGTGTGGTCGAATCCTCTGGGGGAGGTAGGTACCAGAATGTCTGCACAGATATTGAATTTTTCGACGCCGGAAGCTCGAACGGCGGTCATCTACTGCCGCGTATCCACCGTCAGGCAGGCCGATGACGAGCTGCCCATCCAATCCCAGCGGCAACGCTGCGAAGATAAAGCCAGCGCCATGGGCGCGACCGTGCTACGGGTCTACGCCGACGAGGGGATCAGCGGCCAAAGCGACAGCCGGCCCGCGTTTCAGCAAGCCATTCTGTATTGCGAGACGCACGCGCCGACCTACTTCGTAACTTGGTCCACCAGCCGGTTCGCGCGCAACCGACTGGATGCCCAGCTCTACAAGCGACGATTGGGAAAGGCCGGGGTCACCCTGGTCTATGCCAGCATGGAGATCGACCGGGAGAGCGATGGCGGATGGTTGACGGAAGGGATCATGGAACTGTTCGATGAGTTCACGTCGAAACAGGTGGCGGCAGATACTCGCCGCAGCATGATTAAGGCCGCGCAAGCCGGCTACCGTTGCGGTGGGATTCCCCCCTACGGTTATCAGGCAGTGCCAGCGCCGGACGACCCCAGACGACGCCGGCTGGTCATTCAGCCAGCCGAGGCCACCATTGTGCGGCGGCTATTCGAGATGCGCGCCCAGGGGCATGGCGCGCGTAGCATCGCGATCACGCTCAACTACGAGGGCCATTACAACCGCCGCTATCGCTGGAACAAAACCAGCATCCTCGCGTTGTTGCGCAATCAGGCGGTTCTGGGACACATCGTGTTCGGGCGAGTAGTGCGCACGGATGGTCAGCGATATCACGCCAAGCCCGAAGACTGGATCGTGGTCCCTGCGCATCCGCCGATCATCGACCGGTCGTTGTGGGACCTGGTGCAGCAGCTCCTGGACCGCGACGCGGCCAACACCCAGCCTGACCACCCGCGGGGGTCACCGCATAGCACGTACCTGTTCACCGGCTTGCTACGCTGCGGGCGGTGTGGGGCGTCGTTGCAGATCGAAACCGCCAAGGGCCGAGCCCGGCGCTACAGCTATTACAATTGCCGTGCGGCGCAACGTGGCGGCGACTGTGTGACCCGACGATTGCCCGCGCGTGATCTGGATGCCTGGCTGTTCGACGTGATTTGCGCGGACGTGCTGACCCCTGGCAATTTGCGGGGCGTGGCGGCTGAACTGGGCACGGCGACGGGACGATGGCGCCAGGATCGCGCAGACCGACGGCGCGCGGCGGAAGAGCAACGGCAAGCCATCGCCCGACGCAATGACAAACTGTATGAGGTCTTGGAGGAGCTCGGCCGCGATGCGCCGAATCTGGGCGATCTGGCGCAGCGTCTGCGGGAGAACACCGCGCAACTCCACGCCATCGATGCCCAGCTTGCGCGGATCGACGCGGAAGAACCGCCGCGCTTTGAGGTGATGGAACCTGATTTGTCGGCGCTGGCCGAGTGTTTGGTAGGCATCCTGCGGCAAGAGTACAATGCCGCCAAAACCAGGGCCTTGTTCGCGGGGTTTCTGGACCGGATCCTGATCGAGAACGCAACCGTGGCCATCGAATATCACCCAGATCGCATGATTACGTCGATCCAGACGGCATCCCGCCGTCCGGTTCCCAGCAAACGCGATTGGCTCCCCAACCCTTCCTTGTTGGGAATCAAAACCTTGGTGGTTGATCTCCCCCGCCGGATGGTGTCGGCATGAAAGAGCCGTATCAGCGTAGTCATGTCACGTTCCGTTGCCAGCCCTGTCGGCACTCCTGGAAATGCGAGCCGGAGCGGGTAGAAGATGCGCCGGAGGAACCGTATCACCCCTGGCGGTATTACGCGCGCTGTCCGCAATGCCATGAAGAGGTGCCCCAGGCGGCATGGGAGCGCGCCTTGCTCCGGGGTTGGATGAAGGCTACCGGCCCGAAAACCGATGAGGGAAAGAAGAAGGCCGCCGCGAATCTGGCCGGTCATCCCAACGCTTCGGCGCGGTTGCGGACCCGCTTCAACGGGATGAAGCACGGGTTGAACGCCAAGGTTGCGACGTTCTATCCCGCAAAGCCGAACGGTTATCCCCATTGCCGAACCTGTCGCTGGCTCAACAACGGATGTGGCGACTGGGAGCACGGCGCTTGCCTGACCCGGATGGAATTGTTTCTCCAGCATCGCATCGCGTTCCAGACCCGCAACCCCGCTATGTTGAGCGAGTTGCAGGCCGATTTGCAGGCGAATACTCAGGCGCTGATCAATGACATGATCCTCGCCATCGTCAACAGCGGGGTCGAAATTCGTCAGCCGCAGTGGTACACCGACAA
>ERZ761603.2501-NODE-2501-length-12527-cov-7.732681_pt1 | contig 12527 bp, 7 predicted proteins | sample MGYA00511879_ERZ761603 | MGnify/ENA primary metagenome ERZ761603 (study PRJEB28899, sample SAMN02850040) | bioreactor sludge metagenome | biome: EBPR Sludge; feature: EBPR Bioreactor; material: flocular biomat | place: Australia: Thorneside Wastwater Treatment... | reverse complement strand
TCTACACTCTTTCCCTACACGACGCTCTTCCGATCTACCTGCGGAACTGCGGGTCGCTCAAAGGGTCATCCACCAGCGACGAGAACAGCACCGCACGACAAGCCGCCAGCGGTCGTCGCGCCCACCACAGGTGAAGGGTGGATGGATGGCCATGACGGATGGATTTCTCGCGCGCAGACTCGCGGTTGATCGCCTCAAGCGGGAGGGCAACCTCGATGAGCTTCTTGCGGGGCGGGATAGGGGCTTTCGTCGTCATTACGGAGTCGGCTTTCTCAGGCGATACTTCGCGGGGAACAGTTTCAGTGCCTCGCCCTGCACCATCTTCACGATCTCTGACCCGCGGAGCGAGAGCGGGCGGTTGTCCTCGCCGAGGAGCACGAGCGCGGTCGTGTCCGGCGACTTGCGGATGAGTTCCCAGAGGTCGGCCCCGAGTTCGACGCCGCCCTTCGTCAGGCACTGCTCGGTCGGCCAATAGCGGCAGAGCGTGCGTTCGCCGTGGCGGTGTTCCCACGGGAACATGCCCTCGGCCTTCGCCATGTGCGTTCCGTCGGCGTGGACATAGGCGTCGCGGACGCCGTCCCAGCGGAAACCCTTCGAAGCGGCAAACTTGGCGATGAGGGGAGGGTTCTCGTCCACGTCGCGGGGCTTGCGATCACGCTGCTGGCGCGATGGTTCGGGCGCGCCTTCGGGTTCCGCCTCCGGCTCGGGGTCGGGTTGCGGCGGCTCGGTCGGTTCCTCGCCATCCTCCGGCGTTGGCGTGTCGGACGGCGCTTCGGCGGTCGGCTCTTCGGCTGCTGGCGGTTGCCCGGGGCCGCCGGGCGTTTCATCCTCGCCGTCGTCGGACGCATCGGTGGTGTCTGCCTCCGGGGTGCTGGGGGCCGGTTCGGCCGCGCTGTCGGCGAGAGTGAACTGCCCTGCGAGGTATTCAGCGACGAAGGCCTCATCGCGTTCAAAGCATGAGCGGATGGCCTTTTGGAACACCTCGCCGGGAAAGTACCGCCCGACCTCCGCGACGACCGGGTCGAGGATCTTGGCGACGGTTGACTGCCGCACGAACAGCGTGCGGTCATCCCAGAGGACTTCGGGCTCGTGATCCTGGCCCGCGGGGGTGCCGTCTAGGTAAGGTGTGACGCCGAGCATCCGGAAGGGCTGCCACTGCGTCGTCGAAAGCCTCCGGCCCTGCTCGCGCACCGACGCCTGCTGGTCGGAATCGGGAAGTTGGACGCGGGCAAAGGCATTGCCCAGAACCCGCATCCAATCCTTGGCGACCGGCGGCGGCAGATCGGCCTGCTTGCGGCCCAGCCGGAACGTGATCGATCGGCCCAGGTCGCGGAGTTTGGCGAGCGTCGGGAGGTGCCGAGCATCGGATGGCAGAGAACGGCAGTCTGCCGTGCGCTGCTTCACGGCGGGGAACAACTCGCGGACGCGAATGGAAGAATCGTCGAACAGCGCCAGGTCAAAGAACGTGGTCGGCATCCACGAACCGTCGAGGCTGAGCCAGTGTTCGCACTCCTGCCAGATGCGACTTGGCATCTGCGGCATGATGGAACGAAGGCGCCGCAGCTCAGCACCGTCCAACTTGCGGCCAGACTCCCATCCCTTGAGGTACTCGATCAGCAGGTCCGGCGATGGGCGGTCGGCGACACCGAGGACGGCCCACATGGCGAGCGTGGCGAACTCGCTATGCAGCACGGGCAGGTCGGGGGGATCATCATCGCTCAACCGCTGGAACACCTCGCCGACGCTGACCCACTCGCCCTGGGCGCTGTAGATCAGCCGCTCGGCGGCGAATGCCTCCTGAAGGAGGGTCAGGTCATCGGGGCGGCGTCGGGCGAGCACCCGGTCGAGCGCGTCGTACCACTTCGCCAGTTCGCGCAGCGGCGGCGTCGGAACCTCGGCGAGCGCCCGGATGCGATCCAGAATCGATCCCGCGCCCGCTGGCGTGTCGCGGCCACCGAGCAGGAGCAACAGGGGTTTGGTTTCTTCACGGTCGAAGTCGGCCGCGACGAACGGCTCGACGCCAAGCAGCGGCTCAGTCTCGGGCGTGCGGATCAAGAGTTCGGCCGGGACGTGTGGCTGGCCGAAGGTGTCCGCGAGGCAGGGCAGGCTCCGAAGTCGATAGACCCACTGGGCGGGAATCGGATCGCACGGGAGTTGGTAGCTGTAGGAACTCCCGCTCTCCGAGATGGTCGCGTTCAGCGAGGACGACCACTCGGATGACGGTCCCTTGAGAAGCCGGCCCAACACTCGGCTCCAGATGTTCGGCTCGGACTTGGCCCGTTCGGTCCAATGCTTGAACAGGTCCTCGTCGAAGTCGAAATCGGTGCGAGAGAAGTTGGGCCGTGAATACCTGTAGCGAGTCGGCGGCGGGCAGCCGCGCGCCCGGACGAACTGCTCGACCTCCAATCGGCTCCAGAGCCTGCCCTTCTGCTCGACCAGCACGGCGAACGACCACAGCCCTGACCTCTCGCCCTTCGACCACGCCCGCCACTGCGACACCTCGCAGGCTCCGTGCATGTCGGCGTAGTCCGCGTGGAGCAAGCTCTTCTCCGCCCAGTCTTCGGAAACGAGGCTCTCAAGCTCTCCGTCGTCGAGCATGATTCCGTCGCTCATGCTGCGGCGGTAGTTGTCTCGCGTCACGTATTGGGTGGCGGGTGGGGCCTCAACATCAAGCGCGGCAAGAATGTGGGCGAATCGAACGCAATCCTCGCGGGATACCGAGTCGCCCGTGAACAGACTCTGCGCCGTGTGCTCCACCACGCTGCTGATCGGCGTGGGCTCGGCGAGGCCGAGTTCCTTCAGAAGCAGCCGACACGCCTCCAGGTCGGCCGCGTCGCCACGCGAAGGTGAGGGACGCTCCTTGTCCGACCCTAGGTGCTGAAGCCACTCGTCGTCTGCGACACGCAGGTGGTTCAACAGGAAGTCCCAGTCCTCACCTCGCAGGTTGCGCCGGGTCGAGCCGAGCCGGACGACGCTATCGGCGCGGAACAGATCGGCCTCGTCAAGAACCGGCACCATCGCGATTCGCCTGCGGCGGTGTCCGCCGTAGTCATAGCCGACGTTCTTCTCGATGAAGCGCCACAACGCAACCAAGGCGGCATTCGAGGTCGGCCGGGGTGGTTGCGCGTCCCCTTCGAGCAGTTCAATGATGCGGCTGGCCGGGGTCTGCTCCAGCCATTCCCACTGAACGAGCCTACCGCGCTGATGCTCATTGACGCTGCGAGCAAGCAGCGACTGCCCCTCCGGCGCGAAAGTCTCCAGCAGGGCCGCGGGCTCCCACACGTCGTAGAGGCCGACGGGAGGAGCGAAGCACGATCTTGGCGGCGCAACGGTGCCGTCCGAGTTCAGAAGCACCGTGTCGTCATCGACGGCGTCAGAAAACGCCGCGCACACTGACGCGGTCGTGCTTGCGGCGACGCTGTCTCCCTCGACCGGGGGTGACGGAAGCATGTAGTAGGCCTGCGCCCGATCCGCGAGGCTGAGCGATCCGTTCCCGAGCCACCCCTGCATCACCTGAGCCGCCAGCGTACCGAGGCGCTTCAGCAGCCACCGATTGGTAGGTGAGACAGACGGGTCCTTGATGGCCATCCGCGCCGGGTCCTGCACGAATGGTGCGTTGCAGGAGAATGGCAGATGGGGCTTCACCCCCGTCGGCAGAACGACAAATAGTCGCTGCTCCCCGGGCAAGCCCCACACCAACTCAACTCGGCATGGCGGCAGGGTCACGTCATCGGCAAACCGCTCGCGACGGATTTCCTCCATCGCGTCGGCGGGAAAGGCCTCGTCGCCGGACTTTACGACGAGGAGTTGATGCGATTTCGCGCCGGTGAGATCGACCCACGTCGAATTCGGAACCGGGCCAGGCCCGATCACCTTCCGCTCGATGCCAACTCCATCAATCTCCAGCCGTCGGATGTTGGTGAAGAACAAGAGCGATGCGGGGCTGCTGACCCACTCCTGGAGATTCTTCCGGAGTTCCCGCTCGCGGTGGTCGTCTTCAATCCGAACGCGAATACATGTGCCTTGGCGGGCTACGCCGTCCTTGATCCAGATCGGCTGCGTGAATCGCTTCTTGTCGTATCTCACGGCGAGGGTGGGCGTATGGACCTCGACGGAGCCACCCAGGCTGAATGTCGCTTTGAAGCCAATCCCGCGGAATCCGATCGTGTGGAGCGTGCGCTTGTTTGAGAAGCCGAAGCGGCAGAGTGATTGAAACTGATCCGATGTGAAGTCTCCGCCGTCGTGCTCGAACGCGAACACGCCATTGGAGATCGTCACGCGCGCGGTAGTGGCCCCGGCATCATCCGCGTTCTGAAGCAACTCAGAGAGCACATGCCTTGGACTCTGGACCTGAGAGAACAACTGCCGCCACGGCCCAGCGAGAACGGGGTCCGCCTCCAGCTTGTCCCAGAGCGACGACGCTTCGCCGAGGATGCGAGCGAAGTATTCGGGGGGCGTCCTTACCCTCATCGCATTCTGCGATGCGGTTGAGGTCATGAGGGGTCCTCCGACCGCTCAAACAACTGGGCCAGGTCGAGGTTCTTGCTGACTTCGGCGAAGTCCGGAGGAGTGGTAAACGGCCGTCGAACGTACCGGGGTCCCTTGGCGAGTTCGCCGTCCACGGGCACGATCGCCAGAATCCAGTTGTCCGGCTGGTTCAGGCAGCAACGGATCTGCGTCGCGGAGACGGTCACCGTGTCGCGTCCGACCGCCTTGCCCTTGACCTCTATGAAGCGCAACCGTCCGGGCTCGCGCGGGTCGGCCGATTCGATGTCATAGCCCGGGTTGTTGTGGTCCATGACTGTGGGATGGCGACCGAGGGCCGTCTCGGCCGCGACCACTGCCGCGATGGCCAACTTGTCGATCCGGTCACGATCCACGGCGGGCGCGCCGACAGAAATAGGGCGGCCGAGCGCCGCCGCGATCATGCGCGCGGGCACGACGAGACAGCCGCCGACGACTACGGGCGGGGAGGGCGAAAGGTGGCGTTCCTGTTCCAGCAAGGCGAGCCGACGCTGGAGCCTGCCTTCGAGGTCGTCGGCGCGCTGCCGCGCCATCGTGCTGTTGATCTTGGGTGTCTGCCCTGCCTGTTCCTTCGCGAGCAGTTCCTGGGCGCGATGATCCCAGTAGGCAATCTCTCGGGTCAGACGTTGTTTGACAGCACGGGCGGTCTTTTCGATGCGTTCGTCGCGACCGACGCGAACGTGCGCGAGGTGCTCCGGCACGAGCCGCTCGACGGCATGCGTGAGCGCCCGCTGCTCAATACTCTCGACGAGCCAGGGACTGCTGAGTTCTCCCGCGATGGCTCGCGCCTCTTCGTCTGTTGCAGGTCGGTAGTCGAGGTACGGGGCATAGCCCGGGGACATCGTGCGCCCGGCTTCATCGATCTCCACGAACTCCATCTCGCGAGAGATGACCCGCGGCTCTCCCGCGCCGGATCGCACAGAGTCTCGGATGCTGTGTTCGAGGTAGAACAGCACCCGGGGTGCGTCCGTCCGATCGGTCGGGTCGATGAGTAGCGACCCACGGCGCAGCATGGGCCGGTTCTGCTCCAGCACGACGTCGAGCACGGCATCGAGAAGGGCATGGCCAGGGCAGATGAAAGCCGCCGTCGGCTTTCCCTGCTGGTTGATCAGGTCTTTCTCAAACGTGACCCGCTCGTACCGAGTCAGGACCGGCGGGCCGCTGCCGATCTGCCGGTCTCGCTCACGCAAGAGTCCTGGCACCCGCGTAATCTCGAAGCGGCCCTTTTCCCGCTCGCTGATCTGCCCGCCAAGCCGCCGGAATGCCTCCATGAAGAACGCCTGGATGTAGTGCGGCTGAAGGCGACGCACCTCAGCACGCTCCATGTCCTCGCGGATTGCTTGCACTTTGCGGGCGTCGAGGGAGTCACGCGCGAGGGCGTCGTTGTCAAGGAGGTCGCGGACGTGCTTCTGGTCGGTTGCGTTGTCGATGGCCTTCAAGAGCTTCGCACGCACCTCGGGCTGGTCGCCGTACCGAATCGCCTCGATCATCAGTGATCGCAGCGACAACGACTTCATCGTGCCGTCACCATCCGCCGACGGCTGCATGTCGAACAAGCGGCCGAGCACGTCGAAAACGCGTCCACCGAGAGCGGCCCGCTGCGCCTCTAATTTCTCCAGAAGTTTGTAGTACACGTCGCCTTCTCGAGTCTCCGAGGCGACCATGTTCCAGAGGTGGCACACCTCCGTCTGCCCAATGCGGTGGATACGACCGAAGCGCTGTTCGATGCGGTTGGGGTTCCACGGGAGGTCGTAGTTCACCATCAGGTGTGCACGCTGAAGGTTGATGCCTTCGCCCGCCGCGTCGGTGGCGATCAGGATCTGGGTTTCCTTGTCCTGCTTGAACGACTCCTCTGCGGCCCGGCGCTGATCTCGCCCCATGCCACCCTGAATGATGACGATGGCCTCGGGCTTACCAAGCAGCGCGGAGATCCGCTCCTTCAGGTAGGCAAGGGTGTCGCGGTGCTCGGTGAAGATAATCAGCTTGCGGCGATGCCCGTCGGGGTCGAACATCTCCGGAGTATCCTGAAGGAGTTTGGAGAGTTCGTCCCACTTTCGGTCCACACCGCTGCGACGCACCGCCAGCGCCTGCGCCTCCAAGTGCTTGAGAATGTCGATCTCAAGCTGAAGCTCCTCGATGGTCCGCGCCGCGCTGGCGTCCGTGACGATCTGCTCTTCGGCCGCTTCGAGTTCCTCACCCGGGGTTTCGTCTCGCTCTTCGAGATCCTCCAGGTCCTCGGCTGATACCGCACGTGCGCGGAGTTGTTCGAGCAATACCGACTTGCCGCCGCGTTGCAGGAGCTTCGCCTCTCGAAGGTGCGATTCGAGCCGTTCGCGCCTGCGTCGAATGCTCTGGTAGATGGCCTCGGGGGACGATGCCAGTCGCCTTTGGAGCACTGTCAACGCAAACCCGACCGTTCCCTTTCGGCCGTCGCTGTCGAGTTGCTCGGCGCGGTTGAACTCCTCGCGGACGTACTCGGTCACGTCCTTGTAGAGCTGGGCTTCGGCCTGCGACAGCTTGTAGGCTGCTGTGGACGCCCGTCGCTCCGGAAACAGCGGCGTGCCGTCGAACTTGAGCAGTTGCTCTTTGACGAGCCGCCGCATCATGTCCGAACAGTCGATCGTGTGCGCGGCATCGCGCGGCTTGCCCTCGAAGCGATCACCGTCCAGGAGCGCCATGAACAACTGGAAGTCCTCTTCCTTGCCGTTGTGCGGCGTCGCTGTCATCAACAGGAAGTGACGGCAGAGGCTGGAGAGGAACCGGCCGAGGTGGTAACGCTTCGTGTACTTGGCCTCGCCGCCGAAGTATGTGGCAGACATCTTGTGGGCCTCATCCACGACCACAAGGTCCCACTGCGTGAGGGCGAGTTTCCGTTGAACATCCTCGTTCCGGCTGAGCTTGTCCAGCCGAGCGATAGCGAGCGGGTGCTCAAGAAACCAGTTGCCGCTTCGTGCGGCTTCAAGGTTGTCGTTCGTGGCGATCTGGAAGTCCAACTGGAACTTCTCGCCGAGTTCATCCTGCCACTGCTCGACGAGGCTGCCGGGCGCGACGATGAGGCACCGTTCGAGGTCGGCGCGGGCGATCAGCTCCTTGATCAGCAGCCCCGCCATGATCGTCTTTCCCGCGCCCGGGTCATCGGCGAGGAGGAAACGCAGGGGCTGGCGCGACAGCATGCTCTCGTAGACCGCGACGATCTGGTGCGGGAGCGGTTGCACGAGGGATGTGTGGACCGCCAGCAGCGGATCAAAGAGCGCCGCAAGGCTGATGCGATGTGCTTCCGAAACCAGTCGGAACTGGTCGCCGGGAGCGTCGAAAGCCCACGGCCGGGACTTGGACGACACCCCCAGACGGGGCTCGTCGGTGCGGTAAAGCATCGACTCCTCAACGCGACCGCTGAGAAGTCGGAATGTCACCTGGAGCACCGTGGTCCCATGCCACTGAGTGCTGACGACGGTCACCGGCTCACTTGGCACGAGTCCTTGGACTGTCGCGCCCGGGATGATTTCTTCGAGTCGGGCCATCTGGTGCTCAGCAAGGGATCGCCAAGGGACAGCCCCCTGTATGATCCCTCGGCAGGTGGCTCGACGTTATGCGCTTCGATGTTCAACTATACCAAAACCCAAACGCGCAGGCGCGGGCCTGCCGATTTCAGTACAGGGTAGCGGTTTGCGGGCGGGCTGGGGCGGCCTTGGCACTAGATCGAGAACGTTCCCGTCCCGCCACCGCTCGAACTCGCCTCACTGCCGCTGCCCGAGCCGCTCCCGGACGAGGAGGACGATCCAGACATCGATCCGGAGGTCGAGAACGACGACGACCCGCTCGACTTGCTGCCGGACGATGAGCCGCTGCTGGACGAGCCGCTGCTCGATCCGGACATGGACCCAGATCCCGAGCCGGAGCCGGACCCACTCCCGGAGCCGGAACCTGATCCCGACGACGCGCTGCCCGATCCCGAGCTCTGGGCGGTCGCGGGCATGTCGTTGTGGACCCAGACACCTTCGGCCAGAAGTGTGTTCGTACCCGGGATGTGGATGGCCACGGTGCGGGTCGGCGCGTCAATCCGGACGACGGACATGACCTCTTCCTGGTTCATGTGCTCGTCGATCAGGAAGTCGCCGGGCTGGACAAACTCGGCGGATGCGAAACCCCACTCGTCGCCGCGGCGGATCATGAACGGGTGCTCGGGCGTCGCCTTCAGGCGGCGATTGATGACCACAAAGCCGTGGTGCTCGCCGAGGCGGATGCTGGCCACGCGGGCGGCGACGGGAGTCGCGCCGTGCAGGCCGTGGTGCGAGAGCCAGTTGTACTGGGCGCGGTAGGGCACATCGACTTCGAGGCCGGGCACCTGGATGGATGCCACGCGGTCGCCGGGCTTGAGGTTCTCAATCGGCGTGAGGCGTCCGTCCTCGAGGCGCACGAGGGTGCCGAAGAGGAGGCAGTTGCCGCTGCTTCCGCCACCGCCGCTGGACCCACCACCACCGGATGATCCGCCGCCGCCACTCGATCCGCCGCCTCCGGAGGATCCGCCACCGCCCGACGAGCCGCCACCTGACGACCCGCCGCCAGATGAGCCTCCCGAAGATGCGCCGGACGAAGGCCCGGAACTCATGCCGCTGCTCGCGCCTGACGATGCGCCGCTCGACATTCCGCTGCTCTGACCGCTGCTGCCAGACCCAGAAGACCCCGACCCGCTCGATGAGCCGGAGCCGCTGCTGGACGACCCGCTCGACGATGATCCAGACGACGATGACCCGCTGGAAGACATCGACCCCGAGGATGAACTGCCTCCGGACGAGGAGGGCGAGCCGCTGCCCGAGCCCGAAGACCCCGAGGACATCGAACCGCTCGAGCCGCTGCTCGATGGCGTGTGGGTCGTGCCGGAGGTATTGCTCGTGAAGGCGCCGGTGGTGTAGAACGTAAGCGTCGGAGTTCCGCTGGGTCCGGTCGTGTAGATGACGTCGCCCGTCGTCGAGTAGCTCGACGGCATGCTTGGCGAACTGGCTGGTGTCGAGTACGAGCTTTCTGGCGTCGAGCCTGAGGGTGTGGAGTAATTGCTCGACCCGCCGCCCGTGGGCGGACGGCCCGTCGCCCAGACGGGGATGTATAAGTAGTATCGGGCGGGGCCGTCGCTCATCGGGCGGCCTCCTCGCTCCCCACGGCGGGCTTGGGATTCGGCTCGTACCAGCCCTGCGTGCTCACGGGCTTGCCGCACTCGGCGGACGCGGCCTTTGCCGCCGCGTCAAAGTCCATGCGGTCGAACGCCTGGAGCTCGCTTCCGGGCGAGCAGTTGATCACGCGGAATCGGTGCTTGTCGAAGTGCGGCCGTAGGGCCTCGAAGCGGCGGGCCAGCGAGTCATACAGGACGTTGTTGTGCCGGATCGCGTTGGGTGCCCGGTGCTCCTCGAAGGCGTATCGGCGGTCGGCCGCCATCTTGAAATCGCAGCCGAGCAGGTACACCGTGCCGAAGCCGAGGTGGTGCAGCAAGCGCAACGCGACGAGCATGACGCTCCGTTTGCCGGTGATCCCAAGCGAATCCACGTGCTTGGCGTCGTTCCCCCACGGCACCGAATCGCCCGTCAGGAACCGCTCATGGTCGAAGTGGTCAGCGCGGCGGAAGAACAACACGCTGGGCATCTGCCGGACGCGGAACGCGCTGTTGCGCATGGTGCCGTCGGGGTTCTGGATGCGGAGCCGCTTGTCCCAGCAGCACGTCGGCACGAACTTCAGGATGCCCGGGTCCTTCCAACCCGTGTCGATGAAGCGGCCGGGATCGTCCACGCACGTCCAGAGCGTGGGACGATGAACCGACCAGGCATTGTTCACAGCCATCGTCACGATGCCACGCTTGTTGAGCTGCGTCAGATCCATCTGCGTGAGCGACGGCCCTGAGAGGATCAGGAACGCCGAACGTCCACGGTAGAAACCCGCCAGCGAGACCGAGTCGAAGTCGGCGGTGTAGAGGCGTAGGCCATCGCGCGCGGGCTTCCGCGCCTTGAGCCCGGCCTGGAGGGCGGCGATGTCCGACTGGTTCTCACGCACAGCCGCAGCCCTCCTTGGCAACGAACCGTCCGACGATGTACCGGCCCTCCGCCTTTGGCGTCGTCACTGTGCCAACCTGCCCGATGCGATCCAGCCACCACGCCAACGGCCGCACGGTGGGATGCAGCCCTTCGCCGGCGACAGTCGTCCGGCTCGGGCGCGTGCAGATCGAGAACACGAAGTGCGCCCGCGGGCGGCCGACCCGCCGCATCTCCGCGAGCACGGCGTCCACATCTTCAGGGAGGAGGTGCTCCAAGGCGTCGAAGCTCGTCACCACGTCGGCAACCTCGTCGAGCAATCCGGTCTTGTGCATCGCACGCGGGATGTCCGCTTCGGGGAATGCGAAGTCGATGCCGAGCCCGTCGATGCCGATGCGCCGCAGCACGCCGATGAAGTCGTTCCGCCCGCACCCGAAGTCCACCACGAAGCGCGGCTTGAGCCGTTGCACCATCGGGATCGCTGCCGCCCCGTGGTGAGTCGAGCCGTAGCCCGTTCCGGGCGCGGCGGGCCGCGACGCCAGCGCGAGATACTTCTTCCGCTCGTGCTCACGGCGGGCGTCGAGTGTCCGCTTGGCTGGGGGGGTCGGGGAAGTCGTGGTCATGCGCCTCCCTCGATGTAGATGTTGAACTTGCGGTCCTCGTCCGCCGGGTCGGCGATCTCGATCAGGCTCATGGCCTCGAATACCCACACCGGCCTGCCCTTGCTGTTGCGCTCGCAGGTGAGTTGCACGCAGACACCCTCGGGGATGGGAACGAGCCTGGGCTTGAGCGACCGCGCGGGCGGGCACTTTGGAAGGACGCCGGGCAGTTCGCAGACCGGACCGAGCCCAAGCAGGCCGCCGAAGCCGGACCCCGGGTCAAAGTTGTTCATGTGGTGGGCTTCAAAGCGGTTGATCGCCAATCGCGTCGGGTCCTCGCCTCCGCCGGGGAGTTGCGACGAGAGCCCCTCGGGCACGGGCACGTACCGGAGATAGGTGTCGCTGCCCGGATCGCCGTCGATCCGAGCCTCGACCCACGGGTAGCGCCAACGGTTGTTCTCGGTGGGGATGGGCTGCGCAGCGCCGAGGATTGCCGTGACGCGGCCGGGCGACGGCTGCCCCATCTCGATGACGGCCCACTTGTCTCCAGTGCCCTCTTCCTTCCACAGAATCGGGATGCCGCCCATGGGCGTGCTGGCGAGCACGGTCTCCTCGGGAGCGAGCTCGCAGGTCGTGTCCGTCTCGTTGGTGATGAAGACTCGCGCGGGCGTCACGCCTGTGAGGACGCACCTGCCGAGGTCGCCCGGCTTGATCGGCTGGAGCGCCAGCACGAACGAGAGCGACGGGGATTCCTCGGTGGCAATCTCCCCGGTCAACGGGGTGCGGCTATGGAAAGTCCGTTCCTGATCCTCGTTGTCGGGCTGGACGAGCACACCGGTGATGGCCAGCGCGTGGTACGGCTCGATGTCGTCGTCGGAATCGTTGCGTACCAGCACGATGCCGCGCTGCCCGGGCTCCAGCGCCGATCCCGCGTTGGCGTTCCGCTCACGCCGGCGCAGATCGACCGCCGCATCGACGAAGGCGTTGTACGCCGCCGCGGGGATGCGGAGGGGTTGCCCTGCCCGGACTTTGCGAAACACGTCGCCCATGCGTCAGATTCCTAACCCCGCGAAGTTGCCCTCGTCGTACACGCGCTCGACATACGCCGCGACCGGGCGCTTCACGATCGCGTGCGACCCCGTGTCCTCCTGGTCGGCGTACCGAACCCACAGGTACTCCCACCCCTTCTTGCTGATGCCGCTGATGTCGCCGACGGAGATTCCGCTCGCGTTCGGGCTGGCGGCGAACCGGAAGGTGATCTCCCAGTCGTCGTCGGGATCGGTGCCGCGCCGCGCTCCCGAAGCGCCGAGGAACAGGACCTCGCCCGCCTGGAACCCCTTGAACGCGCCGGAGTTCACCTTGCCGGTGAGCGAGAAGAGCGTGCCCT
>ERZ761603.2500-NODE-2500-length-12527-cov-18.245269_pt1 | contig 12527 bp, 10 predicted proteins | sample MGYA00511879_ERZ761603 | MGnify/ENA primary metagenome ERZ761603 (study PRJEB28899, sample SAMN02850040) | bioreactor sludge metagenome | biome: EBPR Sludge; feature: EBPR Bioreactor; material: flocular biomat | place: Australia: Thorneside Wastwater Treatment... | reverse complement strand
CCCGAAGAAGGCCGAGCCGGGAACGATTCGCGCCGACTTCGCCGAGTCGATCGATGCCAACGCCGTCCATGGTTCCGACGGCGAGGACACGGCCAAGGTCGAGATCGCCTTCTTCTTCCCGGCGATGAGCGTCTACTCCGGCCGCTGAGTCGGGGCTTACGCTGCACATGACGGTCAATCTGCTCGATCTCGATGCTGCCGGCCTGACGGCGTTTTTCGCCGAACGTGGCGAAAAGCCTTTTCGCGCCCGACAGGTGTTGCGCTGGCTGCATCGTTTCGGGCAGCTTGACTTCGATGCCATGACCGACATTGCCAGAAGTCTGCGCGAAAAACTGCGGGCGACGGCACAAGTGCTGCCGCCGGTGGTCATCGCCGACAGACTGTCGGACGACGGCACGCGCAAGTTTCTGTTCGATGTCGGCGGTGGCAATGCGGTGGAAGCCGTCTTCATCCCCGAGACAGAGCGCGGAACGCTCTGTATATCGACGCAAGCGGGTTGTGCGCTGGACTGTTCCTTCTGCTCGACCGGTAAGCAGGGCTTCAATCGCAACCTGACGGTGGCCGAGATTGTCGGCCAACTGTGGCAGGCTCGGCATTCACTGGGTGCATACGCCGCGGGGGAAACTGCTGGCGGCGAACGCGTGATCAGCAATGTGGTGCTGATGGGCATGGGCGAGCCGCTGGCCAACCTCGACAACACGGTGACGGCCTTGCGGCTGATGCTCGACGACAATGCCTACGGTTTGTCGCGCCGCCGGGTGACCGTGTCGACTTCGGGTCTGGTGCCGGCGATGGATCGTCTGCGCGACGAATGCCCGGTCGCCTTGGCGGTTTCCCTGCACGCACCCAACGATCGCCTGCGCGATGAACTGGTGCCGATCAACCGCAAGTATCCCTTGCACGAATTGATGTCCGCCTGTCTGCGCTACCTCGAAAAGGCGCCGCGCGATTTCGTGACCTTCGAGTACGTGATGCTCGCTGGCGTCAATGACTCGGACGCCCAGGCGCACGAGTTGCTTGCCCTGACCCGCGATGTGCCGTGCAAGTTCAACCTGATACCTTTCAACCCCTTTCCTGGCTCGCCCTATCACCGTTCCTCGGCGCCGCGCATTCGGCAGTTCGCCGAGACCCTGATCGACGCCGGTGTGGTGACGACGACCCGCAAGACGCGCGGCGACGACATCGATGCCGCCTGTGGACAACTGGCGGGGCAGGTTCTCGATCGTACACAGCGTACCGGGCGTCGGGTATTTCCTCTGCGCCTCGATCTTCAGCGGGTCTCCGGATGAGACGAGCCGCGCTGGCGATTGTTGCCTTGCTATGTCTCGGTGCCTGTTCATCGACGACCGTTGCGCCGACCGCCAAGGCGAAGGCCGCCGAGGACGAGGTCGACTCGCGCCGACCGACTCCGCCGCGCGACGCGCGGACGCGCGCCAAGCTCCATACCGAACTGGGCTCCTTGTATCTGCAGAGCGGCAACCTCGCCGTGGCGCTTCAGGAATTGCTGATTGCCATCGACATCGATCCCGATTACGGCAAGGCCTATGGCACGCGTGCGCTCGCCCACTTCGGCATCCGCGAGCTGGAGCTCGCCGATCGGGACTTTCAGCGAGCACTCAGCATCGACCGCAACGATCCCGACATCAGCAACAATTACGGCTGGTTTCTCTGCCAGATCGGTAGAGGAAAGGAAGGAATCACCTACCTCCAGCGTGCGCTGAAGGATCCCCTCTATGAAACCCCGGAAAGAGCCTATCTCAATGCCGGTGGCTGTTACGCGACGCTGGGCGATCTGGAAAGGGCCGAAACTTTTGTTCAGCAGAGCCTGCGTCTCGCGCCGGGGAACCCGCAGGCGGAGCTGCAGCTGGCAAACATCTATTACCGGCGCGGTGATCTGCAAATGGCAAACGAACAGCTCGCGTCGCTGGTGCGCAAGACCGAGCCGAACGCAGAGGCGCTATGGTTGATGGTGAGGGTCGAGCGCAGCCTGGGCAACCGTCAGGCCGAGGCCCGCTACAGTGCCCAGTTGCGGCGGAAATTCCCGCTTTCGCCGGAGGCCGAGGAACTGCTGAAAGGCAATTTCGAATGATTGAAGAATGAGCGAACACTCCCAAACGGCCGATTCGGCGGGAGCAGGGGTTTCCGTGGGAAACCTTTCCGGCCCCGGGTCAGCACCTGCAGAAGATCTGACGCCTGAGACGGGGCGGGTCGGGCGGCGCTTGCGTGCCGCGCGTGAGGCGAGGGGCATGACGGTGGCCGACGCCGCCCAATCGCTCAAGCTCGGTCCCCGTCAGGTCGAGGCGCTGGAGGCCGAGGACTGGTCGTCCTTGCCCGGCAACACGATGATCCGGGGGTTCGTCCGCAACTACGCACGCCTGCTCAGCCTGGACCCCGATGAACTGATGCGCGAGCTGGATGCTGCGCACCTGCAGCGTACCGTAGAACTCGATGTGTCGGCTGGAACGACGGCGACTCTGCCGCCGACGGTCAGGCGGGTGGAACGTCGCGATTATCTCGCGATCAGCGCCGGGCTGATCCTGCTCGTGCTCGCCGGGCTGGCCTATTATTATGTGCCCGCTGATTTCTGGCAGTCACAGATGGCAGCCTGGATCGGCAGCCGCAGCCCGCCGCCGGCTCCCGTCGTGCCGCCCGTACGGGCGCCGGCCGAGGTGGTCGCGCCCAAGGGGGCAGCGGGCGAGTCGGTGACCGTGCTGACGACGCCGAACGCGACCGTGTTGTCGGAAGCGCCAGGGGTGCGCTCACCGGCAGGGGCTTCGCCGGCGACGGCGGGTGGACTGAAACTCGGCTTTGCGCAGCCCGCTTGGGCGGAGGTGCGTGACGGGCGTGGCCAGATCGTGTTCTCGGGAGTGAGCCCGGCGGGCAGCCGGCGCGACGTCGCAGGGCAGCCGCCTTTCTCGCTGGTGCTGGGGAACGCGACGCAGGTGAGCGTCGAGTACCAGGGGAATGTGGTCGATCTGGCCCCGCACATCAACGGCGACGTCGCGCGGCTGACCGTCGAATGAGGAAATGTCCAGTCGTGAGCACGCTGTGAGCCATCTCCTGTCTGCTGCCGCGCGGCGGCCAACGCGAACGGTCAGTGTCGGCCATGTCCGGATTGGCGGTGATGCGCCGGTGGTCGTCCAGTCGATGACGAATACCGATACCGTTGATGTGGTCAGGACGGCGATTCAGTGTGCCGAGTTGGCGCGCGCGGGATCGGAACTGGTACGGATCACCGTCAACACGCCGGAAGCCGCGGCGGCAGTGGCGCCGATTCGCGCCCACCTCGACCGCATGGGCGTCGACGTGCCGCTGATCGGCGACTTCCACTACAACGGCCATCGCTTGCTGGCCGAGCATCCGGCATGTGCGCTGGCGCTCGCCAAGTACCGGATCAACCCCGGCAACGTCGGCCATGGCCGCAAGCGCGACGAGCAGTTCGTACAGATGATCGAGATCGCGTGCCAGTACGACAAGCCGGTGCGCATCGGCGTCAACTGGGGTAGCCTGGACCAGGATTTGCTGGCGCGCATCATGGATGAAAACGCTCATCGGGCCGAGCCGCGCGATGCGATCGAGGTGATGCGCGAAGCGATGGTTGCCTCGGCGCTCGAGTCGGCAGCCCGGGCCGAGGAAATCGGCCTGCCCGGCGACCGGATCGTTCTCTCGTGCAAGGTGTCCGGCGTGCAGGATCTGATCGCCATCTACCGCGAGTTGTCGCGCGCCTGTGACTACCCCCTGCACCTGGGCCTGACCGAGGCAGGCATGGGCTCGAAGGGAATCGTCGCTTCCACGGCGGCAATGGCGGTCCTGCTGCAGGAGGGTATCGGCGATACGATCCGGGTCTCGCTGACGCCGCAACCCGGTGGCGAGCGCACGCAGGAGGTGATCGTCGCGCAGGAGATGTTGCAGACGATGGGACTGCGCGCCTTTACGCCGATGGTCGTCGCCTGTCCGGGCTGTGGGCGAACGACCAGCACCTTCTTTCAAGAGCTGGCGCAGTCCATCCAGGAGCATGTGCGCAGCCGGATGCCGCAGTGGCGGCTGGACCACGACGGGGTCGAGAACATGACGCTGGCAGTGATGGGTTGCGTGGTCAATGGACCGGGCGAGAGCAAGCACGCGAATATCGGCATCAGCTTGCCGGGCACCGGTGAAGTGCCGGCAGCGCCGGTATTCGAGGACGGCGCGAAGACCGTCACCCTGCGTGGCGACCGGATCGCCGAGGATTTCACCGCCATCGTCGATGCTTATGTGGCGCGGACCTACCAGCGAAAGCCGACCGACCGATGAGTGCAGTAAAGATCCAGTCCGTTCGCGGCATGAACGACATTCTGCCGGACGAGGCGGAGTTCTGGGAGATGTTCGAGGACACCATCCGGTCGTGGCTCAAGAGCTATGGGTATCGCCCGATCCGCCTGCCGGTCGTCGAGCCGACACCACTTTTCAAGCGGGCTATCGGCGAGGTCACGGATATTGTCGAGAAGGAGATGTACTCCTTCGTCGATACCCTGAACGGCGAGCCGCTGACGCTGCGTCCGGAAGGCACGGCCGGTTGCGTACGCGCGGCGATCCAGCACAATCTGGTTGCCCAGCAGGCGCAACGACTCTACTACCTCGGCCAGATGTTCCGGCACGAGCGGCCGCAGAAGGGGCGTTACCGGCAGTTCCATCAGGTCGGTGTCGAATCACTCGGCTTTGCCGGCCCGGACATCGATGCCGAGCAGATCCTGATGGGTGCGCGCCTGTGGAACGACCTTGGGCTCGACGGTATCGCCCTGCAGATCAACACGCTGGGTGAGCCTGCGGAACGTGCGCGTCACCGTGCCGAGTTGATCCGGTATTTCGAGCACAACGGCGACCGGCTCGACGAAGATGGGCGGCGGCGTCTCCACACCAACCCGCTGCGCATCCTCGACAGCAAGAATCCGGCGCTCGAGGATCTGATTCTCGGCGCGCCAAAGCTGATCGACCACCTCGGCGCTGAGTCGCTGGCGCATTTCGAGGGGGTCCAGCAGGTGCTGCGCGATGCTGGCCAGCCGTTCACCATCAACCCGCGACTGGTGCGCGGCCTCGACTACTACAACCTGACCGTTTTCGAATGGGTCACCGATCGCCTCGGCGCGCAGGGGACAGTTTGTGCCGGGGGTCGGTACGACGGACTGGTGCAGCAGCTTGGCGGCAAGCCGACACCCGCCTGCGGCTTCGCGATGGGGGTCGAGCGGCTGATTGCACTGATTCGCGAGGCCGGCGGCGAGGCGAAGGCGGCGGCCGTCGATGTCTATCTCGTTCATCAGGGAACGGCGGCGTCGCGCCTGGCCGTCCGCGTCGCCGAGGCGCTGCGCGACCAGGGCATCGATGTCCTCTTCCATTGCGGCGGCGGTGGCTTCAAGGCGCAGATGAAGAAGGCCGATGCCTCGGGAGCCAGTTTCGCCGTGATCATCGGCGACGACGAAGCGGATGCCGGCGAGGTGACGCTGAAGCTCCTGCGTGCGACGGATAAACAGGCGAACGAGCAGCAGCGGGTCAGCGTCGATGGCGTCGCCGACGCCATCATGAGTCACATTCTGGATTGGGAAGAGTAAGCATGGCTACCTACGACCTCGAGGAACAGGAACAGATCGCCGAAATCAAGGCGTGGTGGAAGCAGTACGGCAACCTTCTGCTCGGCATCGTTACCGCGGCCTCGATCGGCGTCATTGCGTGGCAGGGCTGGAACTGGTACCAGCGCAATCAGGCGGCGCAGGCTTCGATGGTGTATGGCGTGCTGCAGAAGGCCGTGCGCGAGAATGATGCGCAGCGGATCAAGACGGCGACGGGCGAGTTGCTCGAGAAGTACGGCAGCACGGCCTATGCGCCGATGGCTGCCCTGAGCGCGGCGAAAGCCATGTTCGCTGCCGGCGACACCAAGACGGCGAGCTTGCAGCTTGTCTGGGTCGTCGAGCACGGCAAGGACGAGCTGCGCGATCTGGCACGCTTGCGTCTGGCGGCCGTTCTCCTCGACGAGAAAGCTTACGATGAGGCGCTGAAACAACTCGCGGGCAACACCACCGGTGGCTTCGCGGTTCGTTTTCTTGGTAGCCGTGGCGACGTTCTCAGTGCCCAGGGCAAGACGGCCGAGGCGCGCGCCGCGTACCAGGAGGCGCTGGTCAGGCTCGATGAGGGCGACAAGACCGGCAAGGGCAAGAACACCCTGCAGGATCGGCAGGCGAATGCCGCCTTTCGTGAAATGCTGGAGTTGAAGCTGGACGCGCTCGGGGAGAGCAGCTGATGAAGCCTTCCCTGGTCGTCGTCCTGGTCCCGTTCCTGGTGGCCGGCTGTTCGACGCTCGACGCCCTCAATCCCTTTGCCAGTAGCGGACCGAAGATGGCGGAACTGCGCCCGATCGACGCCACTGTCCAGGCGCGGGCCATCTGGCAGGAAGGCGTCGGCAAGAGCGACGACTATGCGTTCACTCCTGCCGTGGTCGGATCGTCGGTCTACTCGGCTTCCCGAGACGGCACCATCGTTCGTCTCGACGATGGTCAGCCGGTCTGGCGAATCAAGGCCGAACAGGCGCTTTCCGGCGGCGTCGGCGCGGATGCTCGGATCGTCGCGGTGGGTACCGCCAAGGGTGACGTATTCGCCTTTGATGCGGCGGACGGCAAACTGGTGTGGAAAGCGAAGGCGAGCAGCGAAGTCATTTCGCCGCCGGCGGTGGGGCAGGGCATCGTTGTCGTGCGCAGTGGCGACCACCGCGTCGCCGCGTACGACACCAGCGACGGCAAGCGCAAGTGGGTCTATCAGCGCCCGAGTCCGCCGTTGTCACTGCGTGTGACGGCGAGTCCGCTGGTGGTCGATAGGTACGTCTTCGTCGGTTTCCCGGGCGGCAAGCTGATTGCCGTGAGCGTAGACAACGGCGCGCCGCTCTGGGAGGGGACCGTCGCCTTGCCGAAAGGCGCCACGGAACTCGACCGCGTCGCCGATGTGACCAGCGCCCCGGTCATCGATGGGCGGATGATCTGCGCTGCTGCTTTCCAGGGGCGCGTCTCGTGCTTCGACCTTGGCAACGGCAACCTGATGTGGGGACGTGACATATCGAGTGCGGCCGGGCTGACGATCGACAGCCGCTACGTGTATGTCGCCGACGACAAGGGGGCCGTGCATGCCCTCGACAAGGCAAGCGGTGCAAGCATCTGGAAACAGGACAAGCTGTTCCTGCGCAAGCTGACTGCGCCGCTGGTGCGTCGCAATCTCGTCGTTGTTGGCGACGTGCAGGGCGTGGTGCACTTTCTGAGTCGCGATGATGGATCCTTCGTCGGACGACTGAGCACCGATGGCAGTGCGATTCAGGCGCCGCTGCAGCCCCTGGGCAACAACAATCTCGTCGCGCAGACGCGCAGTGGTCGCGTGCTGGCGATCGAGGCCCAATGAAGACAAGCATCGTCCTCGTCGGGCGGCCGAACGTTGGCAAGTCAACCCTCTTCAACCGCTTGACCAGGACCCGCGATGCACTCGTCGCCGATCTCCCCGGGCTGACGCGCGACCGCCATTACGGACACGGGAAACTCGGCAGCAAGCCGTATCTGGTGATCGACACCGGCGGCTTCGAACCGCTCGCCAAGGATGGCATCATGTACCACATGGCGCGCCAGACCGAACAGGCGATCGACGAGGCCGATGTCGTGATTCTCGTTGTCGATGGACGCAGCGGGCTCACCGCGCTGGACAAGGAGATCGCCAACCGTCTGCGCAAGGTCGACCGGCCGGTTCTGGTGGCCGTCAACAAGTCGGAAGGGATGAGCGTCGGTGTCGTCGTCTCGGATTTCCACGAGCTGGGGCTCGGTGAGCCGCTGGCGATTTCCGCAGCTCACGGCGAGGGAGTGCGCGCACTCATCGACCTGGCGCTCGAACCGTGTGCCGAAGCGGTGGCAAGCGAGCCCGAGAGCGACGTGGTCAAGGTCGCCATCGTCGGCCGGCCAAACGTCGGCAAGAGCACGCTGATCAACGCGCTGCTTGGCGAAGACCGGGTCATCGCTTTCGACCAGCCGGGAACGACGCGTGATGCCATCGAAGTCGATTTCGAGCGCGGCGGCAAGAAATACACGCTGATTGACACCGCCGGCCTGCGCCGCCGCGGCAGAGTCTTCGAAACCATCGAGAAGTTCTCGGTGATCAAGACACTGCAGGCGGTCGAGGACGCGCAGGTGGTTATCCTGGTGCTCGATGCGCGGCAGGACATTGCCGAGCAGGATGCCCATATTGCCGCTTTCATCCGTGAATCCGGGCGGGCGCTGGTGGTGGCCGTAAACAAGTGGGACGGACTCGACTCCTACGTTCGCGAGCAGATCAAGGGCGCTCTCGAGGGCCAACTGGGGTTCATCGATTTCGCCCGTTTCCACTATGTTTCGGCGCTCAGGGGGCAGGGCCTCGAACCCTTGTTCCGCTCGGTGGATGCGGCGTACAGGGCGGCCATCGCCGACCTGCCGACGCCGCAACTGACGCGCACCCTGAGCGAGGCGGTCGCCAGGCAGGCGCCCCCGCGTAGCGGCTTGTTCAGGCCAAAGCTGCGCTATGCTCACCAGGGCGGGCGCAACCCGCCGCTGATCGTCATCCACGGCAATGCGCTTGACAAGGTTCCCGAGTCGTATCGTCGCTACCTCGAGCACACCTTCCGCGAGGTGTTCAAGCTCCAGGGGACGCCGTTGCGAATCCAGTTCAACGTCTCCAGCAACCCTTTTGCCGACAGGAAGCCGCCCGAACAGAACCGGCGGCACAAACCCGTGGTGAAAGCGCCGGTCAGGAAGGACGCCAGAGGGGGAGGGCCGGCGAAGGCTGCCGGCAAGCCCGTCCCGGGTGGGAAGACGAAGCCTGCGGTCAAGCCCAGGCAGCCATCCGGCCGGCGCTGAACGGTAGTCCGCGATGCCTCAGCTCCCCAGGATCCGAGAGTCCTCGCAACCCGGTTGTTTCGGTGGCCGCGCTATCTCGAGACTGCTTTTCCATGCTTGTCCTTGCCGGCCACTGTCCTTGCCGCAGTTGCGCTGGCCGCGTTTTCGGCCGATGATGATGGCTTTGCAGCCAGCGGAGCACCAGCTTGCTGCGCGCGATGGCTCATTGACGGCTGGGGGCCGGCGTCGGTGGGCGAAAGCTGTGGCTGAAGCCGGGCAAGGAACGTTTCTGGAAGATAGAAGGTGATCAAGGTTCTATTCGTCTGCATGGGAAACATATGCCGCTCGCCAACGGCAGAGGGTGTCTTCCGCCACTTCCTGCGCGAGAAGAACCTCGATGGTCAGATCGAGGTCGACTCGGCCGGTACCCATGGCTATCACGTTGGTGAAGCACCGGATCAACGCACCCAGCGTGCTGCAGCCAGTCGCAACTACGATCTCTCGAGCATGCGGGCGCGCAAGGTGGCGGCTCAGGATCTGGCCTACTTTGATCTCGTCCTGGCCATGGACCACAACAACCTGGACGTTCTCAGACGCATCTGCCCGCCCGACAAGCACGATCGTCTGGGGCTGTTCATGAGTTACTCGAAGAACTTCGATGACGACGAGGTTCCAGACCCCTACTATGGTCTCGGCCACGGCTTTGATCTGGTGCTCGACATGGTCGAGGATGCGGCGAACGGGCTGCTCGAGAGCCTGGAGCAGCGCCTCCGCGATGAAGCCGATGTCGGTGTCGAGGAAAGTGCTTCGCCGCGGTATGGCAACAGCGCGAACTGATCAGGGGTGCCGATGTCCTGCGGAGAGCAGGCAGTCGGGGCAGACGCCATAGATCACCTTGAGCGCTGCGGCGGCCGCGACCGTCAGGCGGCCATCGATGACCGCGGCATCCACTTCGCTCCACACCTTTCCTGCCCGGATGCGGTTGCAGATACTGCAGCGTTTGACGAAGCCGGACGCCGCCGTTGACGTCACGGCAGCAATCGTGATCGTGTAGGGAAGAGGTTCGGCGCGAATCTGGTGGTGACGGACGTCCAGCATCTCCTGAGCGAGCGGCACGATGGTCATTTCCATCAAGCGCCGGAACTGCGGTGAGTCGCATCGGTACGGTCGCCTGATGCTGCGTTTCAGCGTTCGCGCCGACATCAGCATCGTGCGCACGAACATCCGCGTGGCGTCGCCGGTAATGAATTCGTCAAGCCGCCGGCCGATCACCGTTCTCGCCAGGATCTCGCTGCCGTCGTTGTCTCGGGCGAAGCCATCCCAGTCGCCGCCGACGGAAACGATCCTGTCTTCGGAATCCAGTGTGTAGCTCAGTGTGGTGGTCGCCGTCTTCTCGCTTGCCTGATCGAGCGCTGTCGGGTCGGCGTTGCCGCTGGTGTCATCCGGTGCTTTTGGCATCGGCTGCCTTGGCAGTGCGGGCGAGCACCCAGTCGGCGAAGGCGTCTGGCGCCAGCGGCTGGGCATAGAGAAAGCCCTGGCCGCGATGGCAGCCAAACGCTTCGAGCTCGGCGTGCTGGCCAGTCATCTCGATTCCCTCGCCGACCACGCTCATCCCGAGTTGTCGCGCCAGCGAGATGATCACCGAAGCGATCGCGCGGTCGTCGGCATCCGTCGAGATGCCGTCGACGAAGCTGCGGGCGATCTTTAGTTCATGAATTGGAAAGCGCTTGAGGTAGGACAGCGAGGAGAAGCCGGTGCCGAAGTCATCGATGCTGATCCGCAACCCGAATTCGACCAGTTCGGCCAGCATGCGCTGCGCACGATCGACGTCCATGAGCACGCCCTCGGTGATCTCGATGCACAGACGCTGCGGCGAAACTCCGTGGGCGCTGACAATGTCCATCAGGTCAGCCGCCATGCCGTCCTTGCGGAAATGGCGCGCCGAGATGTTGACGCTGATCCGCAGCGGCGGCAGTCCGGCTCTGTCCCACGCGATGATCTGGCGACAGGCCTCGCCAAGTACCCAGTCGTCGATGGCGAAGATCAGGTGGCTTTGCTCCGCGATCGGAATGAACACTACCGGGTCGATCACTTCACCGTTGTAACGCCAGCGCACGAGCGCCTCGGCGCCGACTACCGTATCGCACTCGAGCCTGACCTGTGGCTGGTAATGAACAAACAGCTCGCCGTTCTCGATGGCCCGCCGCAGGCCAGTCTCCAGGGCCAGGCGCTTGCTGGCCTGGCTGGCCAGATCGGCGGAGAAAAAGCGGAAACCGTTCTTGCCGTGATCCTTCGCGCGATACATTGCCGAGTCGGCGTTGCGCATCAGGGAATTGGCATCACCGGCATCCTCGGGGAACATGCTCAGGCCGATGCTGGCGCTGATGAAGCATTCGTGCTCGCCGAAATGGTAGCTGGTGCTCAGCCCGGTCAGCAGGCGTTCGGCGGTCAGCGTTGCCTGCTGACGGTCGGCATTGACCAGCAGGACGACGAATTCGTCGCCGCCCAGTCGGGCAACGGTGTCTTCGGCACGCACGCATTCAAGCAGGCGCATGGCGGCCTGCTTGAGCAGCTTGTCGCCGGTTTCGTGACCGAGCGTGTCGTTGACCACCTTGAAGTTGTCGAGGTCGATGAACACCACACCGACGCTCTCGCGCGAGCGCTCGGCATGGGCCAGCGCCAGGTTCAGACGATCATTGAAGAGCGCGCGGTTGGGTAGCCCGGTCAATTCGTCGTGGGTGGCGAGATACTCGATGCGCTGCTGCGACTCGCGTACCTTGGTGATGTCGCTGAACATGCCGACATAGTTGACCACCTTGCCGTTCTTGTCCTTGACCGTATTGATCGACAGCCATTCGAGGTAAGGCTCGCCGTTTTTCCGGCGGTTCCAGATCTCACCCTGCCAGACACCGAGGCGAGTGACCTTGTCCCACATCTCGGCATAGAACTCGCGCGGCATCCTGTCAGAGCGCAGCAGACGGGGAGTCTTGCCGACCACCTCCTGCCGCGTGTAGCCGGTGAGGGTCGAAAACGAATCATTGATGGTCAGGATACGCTGCTCGGTATCAGTCACCATGACGCCTTCCGAAGCGCGGTCGAAGACCAGTGCGGCCAGCCGCAACTGCTCCTCGGCGCGCTTGCGGGCGGTGATGTCGGTGGCCTGGAAGCACAGGCCGGTAATCGCTCCGTCGTCGTCGAAAAGCGGAAAGCGGACAACCAGGAAGTGGCGTTCGCCGGCCGCCAGCGGCAGGGTTTCTTCGCGCTCTATCCCCTTGCGCAGACGCATCGCCTCGAGTTCACTCTCGCGGAATAGATCGGAGACGGCTTCCGGGAAAAGCTGCAGATCGGTCTTGCCGATCACCTCGCCAGTAGTGAAACCGAACGTCTGTTCGAACTTCGGGTTGGCGAACTGGTAGCGCCCCGGGGCATCTTTCACCGCCATCAGCGACACCGAGTTGTTCATCACGGCTTGCAACCTGACCTGCGTTTCGCGTGCCGAGCGTTCGACTTCATAGAGGCTGGTGTTGTCGGCGAACAGCAGGATGACGCCGGCGATCCGTTGCGTGTCGCGCAGGAGCGGCGCGATGTGCAGCGCGTAGTGACGACGGTTGGCGTTGACAATCTGGCGATCGCGGGCGTTCTGGGTGTCGATCACGTGCT
>ERZ761603.2498-NODE-2498-length-12537-cov-6.797068_pt1 | contig 12537 bp, 7 predicted proteins | sample MGYA00511879_ERZ761603 | MGnify/ENA primary metagenome ERZ761603 (study PRJEB28899, sample SAMN02850040) | bioreactor sludge metagenome | biome: EBPR Sludge; feature: EBPR Bioreactor; material: flocular biomat | place: Australia: Thorneside Wastwater Treatment... | reverse complement strand
TCTTGATTTAATTGTGCCGTGCGTTCTTCTACACGCGCTTCTTGTTCTGAAGCAAGTTTTTGGGTTTCAGCAAACAACTGTCCATTTTGAATAGCCACAATGGCTTGGTTTGCCAATGTGCCAAGAATTTGCATATCTTCTTCGGTGTACATATCTGGCAAATAACTTTGAGCAGAAAGCATACCGAGTGTTTTACCGCCCAAACTCATTGGCACAGCCACAATAGACTGCACTTCTTTGGCTTCATCACCGAAATGAGCAGGGTCAGAAGAAACTGTAGAAGATACGCTTGAAACTAATTGAGGTTCACCTGTTTGAATGATTTCACTGCTCATGCCTTTACCAAACGGCACTGGCTCTCCAAAATAACGTTTGCCGCGTTCATATAAATAAACAGGGTTAATTGCATTGCTGGCTTCATCATGCAAAGTGATGACAAATGTATCCAAGGGCATTAAGCGTTCTGCGGCTTTATGCACAGAATGATAAATTTCTTCAGCATCTAAGCTGGCACTGACCAATGAACTGGTTTCGTTTAACACAGCAAACCGTTCTGCTGTACGCACGGATGATTGATACAAGCGTGCATTTTCAAGCGCAATAGTGGCTTGATTTGTAATGGTACGAGCAATTTCTAATTCGTTGACTCCAAAACGAGCGTCACCAACCATTTGGACAAACAGTAAAGCGGTTAATTGTTGGCTGGGTGCAAGCGGCAGAATTAATAAAGCGGTGGCATGTTCGCCGAACATATCAATCAATGAATGTAAGTCCGGTTCATTTCGCACATCTTCCGTATTGAAGATACCTAACGATTCGCGTAAGCGGCTGAAGATAGGTGCATCTGGAAGGACGCGTGGCAGTTTGGCGCGAATCCGAGGCGTGGATATTTTCCAAAGTGCCTGCCCCCGTTCAAACGTCACGACAGAGACGCGCTTGGCATTTAATCCTTTGAATAATTCTTCGGCAGTCAAATTCAAAATTTGGTCTGTATCCAAAGAACGGGTTAAAGCAGATGTAAAACGATTGAGCGTAGTTAAGCGTTGTGAACGTTGGTCAAGTTCGGTGGCGCGGCTGACGCTATCTTCGTATAAACGTGCATTATCTAACGACACAGCCGATTGACTTGCAAACGTCAAACCGACTTGCACTTGTTCGCGTGTGAAATAATTGGCTTGCCATTTTTCTACTGCTAACACGCCGACCATTTCACCTTTTGAAACCAATGGAATACCAAGCCAAGATAAGCGAGGTGTTTCAACCGGTGGGAAGCGTGGGTCTTCACGTACATCTTTGACCAAAATGGGTTGACCACTTTGCGCCATTTCTTTGAACAAAGCACTATCTGCCACAGCAACAGATAAACCAAGTCTTTGCTCAATATCTGAAAAGCCACGTGTAGATGCAACATTTAAGCGTTCTTTTTCGCGCAACCAAAGTGTAGCAGTATCATACGGAAGAATCGGGCGAAGTTGGTCAAGCAGAGAATTAATTAATTGGTCACTGCTCAAACTGGATGTTAATGCGGCAGAAGCATCATTGAGTGCTTGTAATTGTCCGGCGCGTTCTTGGGTATCGCGCACGAGACGCAAGTTATCCATTGATAAAGCCACTTGTTGTGCTAATGAAATTACTAGGGCTTCATCTTCAGTACGGAATGCGCCAGTAGCATTGAAATTATCTAAAACCAACAAACCAATGTTTTGTTCATTGGCAACAATCGGAACAAGTAATGATGAAACGGGTAAACGTCCGCCGGTGGCTTGGCGATAATGTGAAAGATTTTCAGCAGATAAGTTGTAATCACGTGCAAAATTAATTTCATCCACACGGCGAGCGCGTTTGTTCATAAAAGTATTACCGGGTAGGGCTTCACCCAAACGGTAATTTATTTTCAACATGCTTTCATTATCAGCATAGCCTGAAACTGCACGTGGCGTGAGCATTTCATTTTTCTGATTCCAAACCAAGACCGCACCAGCGTGTGCAGTTTGGATGACTCTTCTAGCACTATCTAGCAATGATTTGACAATCGCATCTGCTTCCATGCCTGATAATTGGCGGCTGAAATCAAGCAGTAGATTCACTTCATCTAATCTGCGGCGGGTTTGGTCGAGCAGTTTAATATTTTGTAGAATTAAAGAAGTTTGTTGCGAGATTTGTGAATATACCTGACGGTCTTCATCTGTGAAGGACTGCATTGGTTCAGGGCTGGTTGCTAACATTGCCGCCACAGGCTTATTCTCAACTAGAATGGGCAAACAAATTACACCTTTGGCGCGAAGCGAAGTGAGTAACGTTGAGTCACGCCACTCATCATCTTCATCAAGGTTCGGGATTAATACTGAATGTCCGCTTTGTAATACTGCCCGCAATGGGTTACGTTGACCAAACAATGCATCTACATTCGTTGAGCGGGGCAGGCTTCCTAAAATGTGCATCAAGCGTGGACCATCAGCATGATTTTCTGCTACCAACGCAACAGACATACCTAATTGCGTTAACGTTTCGCGCCCCAAAGCAGAAAGCGCAGAGTTTGCATCCAGTTGGCGGCTAACTGATTCTGTAATGGCTAAACCAGCCCGCACACGTTGCGCACGGCGGTCTAAATTATGTAATGAAATTGTTTGCTCTAAATCTTTACGGAGCAAAATGGGCAAATCGTTTTTAGCAATATCTAACAATTTTTGTTGACGGCTCAATGCAGATGAAAGTGATTCCATCTTCGTGCGTAAATCATTTTGACGTAAAACATTGCTAATAAGTAATGCCGCTTGTGAGGCAAACACTTCTACTGATTCAATGGTGGCAATATCGGGTCTTAATCCATTAGAAGGGTCATCCAAACTAATCAAGCCGACCATTTGCCCATCAGCATTCTCTAATGGAATTAAGAAGAAATCTTCAGAATTCCATGAGTTCGGAGTTTTGGTCTGTTGAGCATTGACATCTAATGTCACCTTATGCAAATCTGGTGGCATGACCGGTGTTTGGTCTGCGGGGATGAAGTATGAACGGCTAATCTTAAACTCAGGGCGCATCAATTGTTGCACACTGGCTAATGGTTGTTTGCGTGAAAGCAATTCATTCAACGTTTCTTGCGGAAGCCCAACCCCGGTCACACGGCGCAGTTGATTCGCATCTACTTCTAAAATGCTAACCAACACCACACGGAATGGAGTTGCATCTCGAATACCACGCGCGATAATTTGTAAAGCTTGGTCTAAAGGTTGGTCGTGCCCCAAACTATAGCTAACATCTGTTAAGCGAACTAACGTCTCAGACCTACGCCCAATTAATTCACTGCGCTGTCTCTCGGCTTGATAGCGTTGTGCATTACTTACTGCAATACCAGCTTGTACTGCCAACATTTGCATCAACTCGGCGGTATCGGCAGAGAAAAATTTTGTACGATTAGAATACACATTCATCAAACCCAATACTTGCGAATGATGTGCAATCGGCAAAATAATTCCAGAACGTGCACTTTCATACGGAGGATAAATGCCATCTTGAATAAAATCTGAAACAATGAAAGGCGCATTATCTTTGATAGCAGTTCGTTCGGCAGAACTCAAACCAGGATGATGCTCATGCCCCACCGAAAGTTGAATACGCGGATTCGATAAATCAGTATTGGGTTCAAACAAAATCACAGTAGCAGAATCGGCTTGAGCCAAACGCACCACTTCTGTATGAATCACTTGAAGCAGATGTTTCAAATCTAATGAGATGCCGAATTCTTTGCTGACTCTTGCAATGGCAGAAAGATGCTCAACCCGCTTCCGTAACTTGTCGTCAGTCTGCTTCAACAACTCAGCAGATTCTATCGCCGAAGCAATTTGACCTGCCGCCGTACTGGCGATTTGCAAATCAAATGGGTTGAAGTGATTCACTTTACTGCTTCCGAGCATTAATTCGCCCACACTTCTTTCACGTACAACCAATGGCGCCACAATGGCTGATTCCATGCCTAAAGCGTTCGACAAATTACGATATGCCGGTAACACTCTTCTATCTGTGCTAAGCCTGCCAGATAAGAAAGATTTTTTACTGCCTGAAACACTGTAACGATAATTGGGGTCATCTACAAAAATTTGCATGAAGGTATTGCTAATTTCTTCCGAAACGCCATAAGTAGATTCGCGGTTGAGGCTTAATACACCGCGTGTTTCATCTAATAAAAAGATGGCACCCATGTCGGCTTGGAAGAGACGAGCAATTTCTTGCATAGAGTATTTGAGAATTTCTTCTAAGGTAGCAGAAGAAGCAGAAAGGCTAGCAATACGACGCAAAGCATCGGCACGTAAGGCACGTGCGCGGGCTTGTTGTACTAATAGAACATTTTCAATAATCGCGGCGGCTTGGCTGGCGACGATGTTCATTAAACGAATTTCTTCTTGATTGAAAATCGCAGCGCCGCGGGTGTGATGCCCAATTTGCAGGTAGCCGAGCATGTGTCCCGAAGAAAGAAGCGGGATGAGAGCATTGTCGCGTAAGCTGGCGGCGGTTGCTACATCTGCTAGACCTAAATCCCGCCATGATTCATCTGTCATAGCGTTTTTTGTGATGATGGGTTCGCGGCTGTTGATGATTTTTTCGGCAGGGCTTTCAGGCAAGATGCTGGTGCGATAAATTTCAACGACTTGGGTAGGCAAACCGTGAAATGGATTTTTGCCTTCGAGTGTGCGTTTGTCATCATCATATAAAAGGAAGCCGACGATTTCGGTTTGGAATAATGGCAAAATGCTTTCTACCAAACGCGTGAACATATCTTGCATATCACGCACTGAGCCGATAGATTGATTAAGATTCGCAAGCCCAATTAATTCGGCGCGACGACGTTGTTCATCTTCATATAATTTTGCATTGCGGATGGCAACTGCGGCTTGACCAGAAATAAGCACGAGCAAATCTAAATCGTGTTGACCGAATGCGCCTGTGCTGAGTTGCCCGGCTTCTAGTGTGCCGACTAATTCTCCGCCTGCCATTAATGGAATGCCTAAATATGATTGCACGGAAATTAATTCACCATTGATAAGTTCAGATTGTTGAACATTTTCAATCATCAATGGAGATTTTTTATTTGCAACGTGTTGGGTGAGGCTTCCAAATTGCGTCTTTGCTAGTGAGCCAGTGGTGCTTAATCTGCCAGTGGTGGTTAAGCGACTACGATGGGGAATAAGAGCTTTTCTTTCTGCATCCCATATTTTTAATTCGAGTACATCGGATGGTACAAGTTTGCCAACATTATTCAAAATGGAATTTACTGTTGTTGTTAAATCTAAACTGGCGGCAATGCTTTGGCTAAATTCTGTAGCGAGTTCTAAAATTTCACTAGAGTCGCCATTGCTTTGTTCTACGGATGCTATTCCTTCTTTACCGCGTAAAGCAACTAACATCATTGGGTATGTGCCGGGCACTTCATAAGAAGTGATTTCTACCAGTCTTCCGCTGATAGAAACACGTTTGGAATTAGGTGCAGAACAAACATCTAAAAAGTCATCTGATGGACGTACATATCTGGCGAGGCGTTCTAAATCGTATGGTTCATTTTCACGCAAGCCAAAAAATGACCTAGCCCGATTACTTAAATATTCAACACGTCCACCGGGTTGGAGGATTAAAACTGCATCATTCGATTGTGTAGATTCTGGGAAAGTTGGAGCAGTAAAATTAGCCTGTGGTGCAGTCTGTGAACGTAACATCATGCGCAATGTTACGAAAGTTATTGTAACTACAATTAGCCCTACGACAGGCACTAAGAGGCTAATATTATCCATGACGCTAAAAACTCACTTGCTTAGGCAGTCGAAGCCGCCGCGGCATCCTGTCTGCGGGCTTCAGCCGCGAGTTCTGTAATTTCGCGAATATCAGCAAAACTATGTAACTCGGGTGAAACCAAACCCGCAGAAAACGTCATAAAGCCCACTTTTTCTACGCCACCTTCTGCTTTGGGTGCTTGAATGAATCCTTGTTGGCGGTCTATAAAGTTGTAGTGACTTTGCACTTCTTCAGCAAAGCGTTGTTTGACTCTTTGTCGAATCAATGGAGCGGCTTCATTGGTGGTGATGATAATGAAGTTATCGCCTCCAGCGTGACCAATAAAATCGCTGGGTGTACCGAGTTCATCTACCACTTCACCAATTAACATGGCGGCGAAACGAAGCACATCATCACCGGCTACAAATCCGTATACATCTTTGAATGCTTCAAAATTATTCACACGCACATCTAACAATGCCCAACTTTTTTCGCGGATAATTTTGCGCAATTGTTCTTCGATTAAGCGTCCCGCAGGTAAACCTGAACGTGGGTCGGTCAGGCTTTCCCGTTCGGCGCGGCGGATGGCTCCTTGCACACGCAGTTTTAATTCTTCAATATCAAATGGCTTGGTGATGTAATCATCAGCACCTAATTCCAAGCCTTGTAATTTGTCACTGCGTTCATCTTTTTGCGTTAGAAAAATTACAGGGATGTGGCTGGTGCGTGTGCTAGTTCTTAACGTGCGACACACTTCATAACCATCAATGTCCGGTAACATAATATCCAACACAATTAAATGCGGTAAGACTTGCTTTGTTTTTTCCAAAGCATCTCTTCCGCGATTCGCCACATCTACATCAAACTGTAAGCCCGAGAAATAAATCTTGAGCATGTTGGCGATATCAACATCATCTTCTACCACCAAAAGGCGAGCATTAGCCATGTAAGCCTCCTAGAACACGTCCTTTGCGTTTTGCATTTTTACGAACAATTTCAATTTGTTCTTGTGTTACTTCTTTTTCAAAAGACCGAAAACCACTCATACGAAATCCATGCTTCTCTGCAATTGCAGTAATGTCTTGCACGCGCTCCAATGTAATTTCTTTACCAACTGTATAATCTTCAAAACGACCTTCCAAAGCAAGAGCAATCGTCTCAGCCATGCAGGCGTATGCTTTTCCTTCCGGAAAACCAAAATTAAAATGAAAATTTACGGGACCTGGCACATCCACCATGCCGCCGTCAATCACTAATATATCATCTCTCACCGCCGCCACCATTGCAGAAACATCGCGAGGGCGTGCCACATCACAAACCACACTGCCTGCTTGCAGATGTTCGGGGTAAATAATATCGTGGATAGAACTTGTGACCGTCAAAATCAATTGTGCTTCCTTTAAAACATCCATTTTTGTGCTGATACATAACTCGCTTCTTGCATTGACCTTCAACCTGTCTCGCAGAACCTCAAGTTTTTTCTCATCACGGGCGATGAGAAATGTCCGCGCGGCTTCACCAGCTATCAACTCCGCACAGACGCGCCCGATTGAACCAGTGGCTCCCACGACGGCAACTGTCGCGTCTTCTATTTTTATATCCATCACTTTTGCCGCATCTCGAATGGCTTGTACGGCAATCATCACAGTATATGAATCACCGGTTGTGACGGGTATCTCTAACTTATCAGCGATCGTTTTACCGGCATCACCAACAACAGATGTAAACGCGCCGAGACCAAGAATATTTGCGCCAAGTTTCTCAGCCATGCGCCCAGTTTGAATAATTTTACGATAGACCGTTTTCTCAGGCAACTGCATCATACGGCGCGGCGTGTATGGACATGCAATAAACCAGCCTTTGATTTCTTTACCTGTGGCTTGTGACTTTATCCCTTCTATTTCTGAAATGTACACCGGCGGGAAGAAGGTGGAGAAAAAGTCAATTTGTTTTTCAGATAATACTCTTCCTAAGAACGGAAACTTACGACTGACATCTCGCTTGGGGTCAACGGGGTGTATGATGAAAGCGAAACTATCCATTTACCATGACTCCACCACCTGTGCTTTTTTGTGATATGGAGTCTGGTGCAAGTGAGCCAACTTCCATTTGTGATGGTCACTCTGGTCAAACGTTATGTCACGGTCAATGACACGCCTTTCAACCGAAGCGGCTAAAACTACATCTGATTCGATGGTGCGGGCGGGGTAAATAATCATGCCTGAACCAATGCGGCAGTTATGCCCCACACAACCTCCCAACACCGGGCGGTTTGAAATACTTAAATTTCCGTTGCCATCACGCGCTCTTAAGGGCGTAGGGATTAAGTTGTAATCTGTAAAGGTAGAGCCTGCACCGATAAACGTATTTCTGCCAACCACACACATTTGCAGACAAGTATTTTGAGCCACCATGCTATTTTCCATTAATGTGGTCATAAACAATGCGGTTCTAAATGGAAGAAATGCACCGTCACCCACAACAGAAAGCATGAGTTGAACATCTTGTGAAATGTTGACGTTATTGCCAATAACACAGTTTTCAATCACAGCCCCAGCATTGATAGTGACATTATCACCAATAATGGTTGGACCATGAATCACAGCACTGGGATCAATCACACAACCTTTACCCACTTGCACAAGTTCAGAACATTCCAACACTTGCCGACCTTCATAAACTGCTTTGCCAAGAATTTTTAATTTGAATCCTAAATCTTCATTGAGGCGTTTTTCAAATCTTGCGCCACGTCCAAATTGACCAAAGACCATATCTGCGATGAAAAGATGCACCCATGAATCAATCGCAATGAAAGACTTTAACGGCACTTGAAAAACTAAGTCACCGCTTTGATCACCCATATACGTTGGCACGTGATAATACCCAATTTCTTTTGCTTCTAAATCAATCACCAATGGTTCTGCGCCCGCCACTGGACCATTCGGGTAATACCATAAATCCGCAAGGTACAAACTCCCTGCGGGTGTATAGGATGTAGAAAGCGGATAAGCATGTTCACGAAAAGCAGGGTCATCGGAACGGAATGCCGCCCGCACTGGGCGTTTGCGCTTGACCGCTTCTTTCATAAACTCAGTAATATAGATTTCATCAAAATATAAATTATCGCGATACATAATCGTCGGCTCACGCACGGCCGGCATTCGTTCACCCTTTTTTAATTCAATTTCGCGTGTAGTATAAGGAGCCAACAAGTTACGCTGGTGTAACCATAGCGGCTTATTTTGAATCCGCAGGTCACGCGCAAGCTCGCAAAAAGGCATAATTTGAGTATTTGCGTTCAGAATCGCTTTAAGCATATAGAGGGATTATAAATCAAAGACGTGCTTATTCAAAAAACAAAAAAGATAGGTCAAGAAAGCGGATTTTTATCAATCTCAATCGTACAGGTCTCAGCACCTTGTGCAATACAAGCGGTTTCTTCTACATTAAATACTTTCCCCCCGCTGACCCAATACAAAGCCTCTTGCAATAAACCAACCGCTAAGTGACAAATCGGCTCGTCGGCAGTTCGTTCCCAACATAATGGGCATCTTTCGATATGCCAATAAATTTTTTCGTCGGTTTCCTCAAGGCGCACTTTTTGGTCGGTATGTTTGTTGAAAAGCTCTGCAAAAGATTTGGCACCAACTCGAAGCTTGGTCTGAAGCGGAAGTAAACGAAACGCCATTTCAGTAATCCCCATCAATGAGCCGTACTCTTTAATGCCATACTTAAAGCAAGCGCGTCCTGCTCGTAATGCCAAACCACGTCCGCCGCGTGGACCAAATTGCTGTTCTAATGCTTGATGAATTTGACTAACCGCCTCAAACCCAAACGTTTTATCTGCTGTGGCAGGCGGAAGATTTTGACTCAGGTGGGCAAGCCCGCCTAAATCAAGAATTGAGGCGACGCCACTTTTTCCGATTACTTCTTCTAACCCCAAAAGCATCACCTTACCCATCTTTTGAGGGTAAAAGAAAGAATCATTGCTCATTGGGTTTTGAAAAATCTTCGTCGAGGAATTTTTTTAGTGTTTGGCTAAATTCATTCGGCATTTCCAACATTGGAAAATGCCCTGCTGTTGGGAAGCGTTCAATCTTTACATTCGGTATCCCTTTTTGCATGGGTTGCCATTGCATTGGATGAACGATTAAATCTTTGTCGCCATAAATGCCTAATGATGGAACTTTTATCATCGGTAACATGGGCGTTAAATCTGTGCGCCTCAATGAAGCAATAGAAAGCAAGAATGATTCGACTGTGGTGCGCGATAAATCTCTATCCATCATGGCAGGGAAGCGTGGGTCACTACAAATGATACGTGCATAATATTTCATAAACAAACGAAACGGAGTCATCATGTTGAATAACATGAATGCAATCGGACGAAGCCCGGCTAATTTTAATAACGGCGCAAGTGATGAACCCACCATCGGTGAACCAACCACAACCACTTTACTGACTCGTTCAGGATATTGAATCGCAACCGATAAACTGACTGTTCCGCCCATGCTATGCCCTACCAATGGCGCATGAACGATGCCCAATTGCTCCATAAATTGATTGACTAAACTTACAAAATCTGAAACGGCATAGGTCTCACGTTTTTTACCAGATTCACCAAAGCCCCAAAAATCCATAGCATAGGTGCGATAAAAACCACCGAGATAACCCATGGTCTCTTGCCATAACCCCCATGAGCCTAACCAGCCATGCAACAAAATAACGGGACGACCTCTCCCGTAGACTTCGTAATGAACTATTCCTTGGTCAGTAGTAATTGAAGACACAGCAACAAATCAATCAGCCCCTTACTTATTAGAATCCATGTTTTCGAGTACGCCGGTTAATAATTCAATCAATACCGATTTGACTGTTTCTTTATCTGTAGCAATACAAGGTAACATTTTTGTAGATTTATCTAAACGTAAGGCATGGCGCATATCTTCCAACTCCCATGCGTCTTCCATATCTTGTTTATTCGCGGCGACGACAAACGGAGTAGGTGCATAGGCACGGAATGTTTCTAAAATAGAACGTGCTTCACGGAACGTCTCTGGGCGGGTGCTATCAACCAAAACAATAAAGCCTAACATACCTTCCGAAAGAATCTCCCACATAAAGTCAAAACGCTTTTGACCGGGCGTACCAAATAAATATAAGACCAATTCATCATCTACTGTAATGCGACCGAAATCCATCGCCACCGTCGTAGCAGACTTAACGCTCTTTTCTTCCGCAGAAGAAATCTTGCGCTCTGTGGCAACAACATCAATTTCACTGACAGACTGAATAAACTGCGTCTTGCCAGCACTGAATGGACCTGTGACTACCATTTTGACCGTTTGCATAGTTCTTTTCCTTTCGGCTCTATTCCAACTAAATCTTGCGAATTCTGCCGATGAGTTTGTTTATCAATGATTTTTGTTCTTCTTTGTCCTGCGTTGGGAAAGCCTTGGCATTGGTGGTTGCCGCAGTCGGCACGGGGGCATCATTCGGGCGCACCAACTCCACCAAGCCTGCTTGTAACAAACCATACACAATTCTTCTTACTTCAATTTCGGTCAACTTATTTGTCTTTGCAATCTGACGCATCGAATTTTTTGGGTCAACAAACTTGACGACTTTCCATTCATCAACACTTAAATTCACATTCGTCAGCGGGCGTTCTGTAAACTTGAGTGCCATATCAAGGCTTGGAATTTCATCCTGCAATTGCTCCAACTCGCGTAACTGACGAGAGCCTTCAATAATAATGTTCTCAAGGTCTAACCGTACATTGATGCGGTCTTCTGGCGGAAGAATATCATTCTCAAAACGGAAAACACCTTCAACCCAAGTAAATAACTTACGAATTAAATCTGTAAAATAACCTTGCAGGTTTATTAAGATATCATCCTGACTTACATAGCCTGCATTAATCAACAACAAACCAAGTTCTTTATCAGTCATCTGCCCAGCGCGGTCAGCAATTGCTTTATATTGATTGACATTAATCTTATTGGCTTTATACAACACTGACGCCAAACTGCCATCATCCTTTCCAATACGAGCGTATGCTAACTTACCCTCACGGAAAGAAATATAAGCCTGCTCAGAACTTCCATCCACAATTAACGTGCCAGTTTTACTAGCAAGGTTAATCAAGTTAAGCAGTTGTGTCACTGTAAAATCGCGCAAATTTCCACGCAGAGCCATTTTTCCTCAACTTTCCCTCAAATTCAGGGAATGTGCAAAAATTATACTTGTAAACGGTGAAATGCGTCAATTAATCTGCCTAACACTCTTGTAGGTCAGGAGGATTCGGCATCCTCTACGCCTCAACAAAATCTTCCACCGCCTCATTCCTAGACTGGGAATTGGCTCTACTGACGAGAAACATTGCCGGCGTCAGAAGCAGGCCCGAAAACATAATCGCCGCTTTGACAGACAAATACCTCGCCACCAAACCAGAACTCCCGCCTGCAATCTGTCCAATCGAATCTACTTGACCAGACATAGAATGAATCGTAGCGCGTGTTTCGGAATCCAATTTTTGATTCACCCACGCCGTATGCAAAGGTGAGCGAACGTCGCGCAATGTGTCAATCACAAGATACAGGCATAACGTTAAAGAAAGAAGCGGTGATAATGCAAACCCAATCATCGCAGCGGCAATAAGTCCTGTTACAAACATCATCGCTTTTCCTATGGCTAACGAATTGCTTGAATCAACTTTCTTTTCAACATATTGCACAACGAAAATCGTCAACACAGATCGGAAGAGCGTCGTGT